>Ga0209647_1001155_pt1 | contig 22995 bp, 17 predicted proteins | sample GraSoi_2013_60cm_FD_185827 | JGI IMG/M metagenome (GOLD analysis project Ga0209647, IMG submission 185827) | Grasslands soil microbial communities from the Angelo Coastal Reserve, California, USA - Sample 9_17_2013_60cm (SPAdes) (version 2) | ecosystem: Environmental > Terrestrial > Soil >... | reverse complement strand
ACGCCAAGACACAAAGACGCAAAGTTTCGGACCAGAACAATACGAGGTGAAACTGAACGGCTATGCATGCTGATATGATATTGTTTTATCTCCGTCTGGGAAGAATCTATAGCGAAGGACCTTGGCGTAAAACCCTCAAAGCCTCCGTCGTTTCGCGCACCTGCGATCGGTACCACGATCGAACCAAAGAAAGAGAAAGTTGAAAGCATCAGTCGAAATTGTTCGACAAAATATAACATAAAATATAAACATATTATATATCTGTTCAGCTCGCACATATCGTCGCCGATGACCGGGAGCGCGCCTCAGGAATCGTGGATCTGCTTAGAGAAATTCCTGATGTCGAACTAAGCATCGACCATCTTCCTGTTGGCGACTTCGTAGTTTCCGGACAAATCATATTCGAACGCAAGCGCGCAGACGATTTTGCCGCTTCGTTGATCGATGGCCGCCTCTTCTCCCAAGCGGCGCGATTAGTCAAACAACCACTTCGCAGCGCCTGTATTCTAGAGGGGAAAACCGAAGATTGGAAACGGCTCGGAGTTCGTCGAGAAGCGCTCCAAGGTGCTTTGATTACGCTGACTCTGATTTTTGATCTGCCGGTATTCCGCTCCATCGATCCCAGTGAAACCGCCCGGATCCTTGTGTATGCGAGTCGCCAATTTTCTCGCCTACACCGCGCTGAGCCGGCATACGCCCACCGAGCGAAAGCGAAACGGTTGAAAACTCGGCGGCTTCGATTGCTCCAATCGTTGCCAGGTGTCGGCCCGGATCGCGCACGAAATCTTCTGGAACATTTTGGTGGCGTTCGGTCATGCCTATTGGCAACGATCGAAGAGTTAATTGACGTACCCGGGATTGGTCAGAAAACAGCAAAGGCCATCCAGGAGGTCGTTGGATCGGAAAGACTCGACCCGGCAAGACGACGTCGTCCGTAACTTGTATTCCTAAATCTTTGCGTCTTGGCGTCTTTGCGTGAGATCTCTTCTCTCCTGCGTCTTGGCGCGGGACTGTTTTGCTTAGCGCCCCTGCGTGGTTTCTCCGGCCAAAAACCGATCGAGCTCAGCGCGCGTCGGCAATCCTGCGTAATCACCCCAAGAACTTACGCTGAAGGCTCCCATTGCCGCCCCTCGTTTAACTGCTTCCGTAAAAGAGACGCGGTCCAATATCCCAGAAATGACGCCGGCACAGAAGGCGTCACCCGCACCGACCGGATCGATCTCTGAAACCGGAAAACAAGGGAGATGCGACCGGTTCTTTTCGTCCGCGAAAAAGACTCCTTTTTCTCCAAGTTTTATCGCGACTCTTCCGGGACCTAGGTCTCGAAGTCGATCCAGCATCGCTTCGGGATCACCCTGGTCGCAAAGAATCTCGGCATCCACGAGGCTAGGAAGCAAAACGTCGCTCCGCTTGGCCAGTTCCAGAAAAACCGTTCGTGCTTCTTCTTTCGGCCAGAGTCGAAATCGCATGTTAGGATCAAAAACCACTAACGTCCCGGCAGCACGAAATTGATCTATAACGGCGATGGTAACCTCGCGGTTATGAGCACTGAGCGCGGGTGTGATACCCGTGACAAACAGGACTTGAGCCTGCAGATCTTCGAACTGAGCGAGTTCCAGTGCAGCTGCCGGCGATTGTCTGCGATAGTAGAAAACTCGGCTGGCACTTCCTGGCCGCACCTCTTTGAACATTAGGCCGGTAGCCGCATCCTCCACGAGTTTGACGCCACTGACGTCCACTCCCTCGCCCCGCGCGGTCTTTAGTATTCTTTGGCCGAACGGATCATTGCCCAATCGGCTTATCCAGGTGGCTTGATGCCCAAGCCGAACCAGACCGATGGCGCAGTTCAGTTCGGCGCCACCCACCGAAGCGTGAAAGGAGCCGGCCGATTCTAGCAAGGCGGACTCGGTGGGAGCGAGAAGCACCATCGCCTCTCCAAAGGTAACCACTTCGAAATTCATTGCCGATTGCGGACTGCGGATTGCGGATTGGAGGTGGCACGTTCCTCATTCCGCAACCCGAAATCCGAAATTGAGCTATCGCTAACACCCGCGATATGATCGGCCACCCGGAGCGCTTGAGCGGCAATGGTAAGAGCGGGATTCACCGCGGCCGACGATGGAAAAAACGAACTATCCACGACCAACAGATTTTTCACTTCATGCGTACGGCAAAAAGGATCGAGAACCGAGGTCACCGGGTCTAACCCAAACCGAGCGGTGCCGCACTGATGCGAGTTCGTTTCTATCCCCATACGTTGGGTAAAAACCAGGGAATAACCAGCCCGGCGCAACATGCGCGTGCCCGCCTCAGTCAATCGAGCATGCGCCCGTAAATTGGTCGGTTTCCAATGGACAACGATTCCGCCGCTCGAATTGATCGTGACCCGATTGTCCGGGTGCGGCAAATCTTCGGACATCACCCACCAATCAACGCTTCGCTCGGCGAAGGCGGCCAGCAGAGGCCGCGGGACCCATCGCTGGTTCGCCGTAAGCATTCCGGCCTGAAGCTTCCCGAGCAATTGCAAATTCCCGAGCGGGTAAGGATGGTGCCCTTCGCCGTGCAGGTAAAAATCATTCACCGCCATTGTCTTTTGGAACATCGTCGCGTTTTTTCGGAACGGATCAATCGCCATAAGCGCCGTGTTGTTGTGCACCATATAATTGCGGCCAACCAATCCGGACCGGTTCGCCAGACCATTCGGATGAGCGCTGTTAGCGGAGCGAAGCAAAACTGCCGCAGAATTCGTTGCTCCACAAGACAAGACAAAGGTCTCGGCTCGCACCTCAACCGTTTGCCCATCCTTCTCTATTTCAGCGGAGACGACGGTTTGACCGGAAGGATCGGTGGATAGCCGGCGCACAAGACTGCGCGTCCAGAGTGTGATCGAACCGGATTCTAACGCGGGTCGGATACAATTGGTCTCGGCGTCCGCTTTGGCAGAGACCTGGCAAGGGAAGCCGTCGCAAGTCCGGCAACGAATACACCGTCCTCCATCGCGCCAATCAACTCCCATGGGGATATAAAATGGATGTAATCCCTGCTTGGCCAGACGAACCCGCAAATCTTCAATGTACGGTTCATGAGCCAATGCCGGAAACGGGAACGGCTTGTTACGCGGTGGGTCGGTCGGATCGCTTCCGACTTCGCCATGAACCCAAAACAGCTCTTCCGCTCGATCGTAATAAGGCGAAAGATCGCTATACCTGATCGGCCAGGCAGGAGAGGTACCCTCCTCATGTTCAAGCGATTCAAAATCTTGTTCGCGGAAACGCGGAAGCGCCGCGCCGTAGACTTTAGTGTTGCCCCCAACGAAGTAGTGCACACCGGGGCTAAATGGTTGGCCAGCGCCATCATACCAGAGCTCAGTTGTTTTGTATCGCTTGCGGTCGAAGACCGCTTCCGGACTCCAGTTCTCCGGTTCTTTCGGGAGAAAATCGCCGCGCTCGACCAAAAGGATTTTCCGACCGGAATCACGAAGGGCATATGTCAAGGTGCCGCCGCCCATCCCGCTGCCAACTATAACGAGGTCGAAAGTGTCCATTTCGCGAAAGAGGTTACAGGTTGCGGGTTGCGGGGGAGCAGGATCGTACTTGTTTAGTATTTGCTATCTACTATTTTCTACTGGCTTGTCTGTCCTCGGCCATGCGCCTTCAAAATGGGACACATCGGACACATGAGTCCCACGGGTCACATTCTGGACACAATCCCTCCCCAGCAGGTCATCCTTTGACCGAGCCGGCTAACAATCCGCGAATGAAATAACGTCCTAGAAAGATGTATACCAGTGCGGTTGGAAGCGCTGCGACGAGGGCCCCAGCCATGACAACATTCCAATCGATGGAATAAGATCCGGACAAATTATTTAGCGCGACGGTTATTGGCTGGGCCTGCGGATTCGGCAAAATCGTCACTCCAAACAGGAAGTCGTTCCAGATGTTGGTGAATTGGAAGATGCCGACAACGACGAAAGCCGGTTTGGCGAGCGGTAACATTACCCGGGTAAAAATCCGAACCAGCCCGGCACCGTCAACGCGTGCGGCTTCCAGCAATTCGTCCGGCAAATTGGCAAAGTAATTCCGGAAAATGAGGCTGGTGATCGGAAGTCCGTAAATCACATGCACAGTGATTAGCCCCCAAATTGTTCCATACAGGTGAATGCTCTGCAGCCACTGAATGAGCGGAATCAGAATACTCTGGTACGGGATGAACATTCCAAACACCAAGAAGGCGAAAACCACATTTGCCCCAGGGAATTTCCATTTGGCGAACAGATAACCGTTGATACTCCCTATGATGGCAGAGATCATCGTCGCCGGAATTGCTAACATTAAGCTATTGCCCACATTGGGAAGGAGGCGCTGCCAAGCCTCGATGAAACCGCCACCCGTGAGCCGCGTTGGCAGGTTCCACATGGTCGATAGACTCACATGGGTCGAATCCTTCAAACCGGTCACCACCATGACGTAGAGCGGCATCAGGAAAAAGAGCATGCAGAGGAACAGAAAAACCAGGCTGACGTAGTCCAGCGTCGTCTTGGGCAGCGATTCTCGATTCGGCAATAAGAACGACAACGCTTTCATATAACAATGCTCCGCTCAGCGACGTCGCAAATTGGACCAGAGATACGGAACGATAACCAGGCTGACCAGGATCAGCATTACGACGGAAGCGGCGGCGCCCAGGTTGTACCGCGTCGCTTTAAACGTCATATCAAAAACAAAGATGCCGGGCACGTCCGTGGCAAATCCGGGACCGCTGCCGGTCATCGCAAAAACAAGGTCGAAAATCTTGAGCGAGACATGTCCCAGAATGATAGCCGTGCTCACTGTGACCGGTTGCAGCAGCGGAAGAATAACTTTCCGATAAATCTGGATCTCGGTGGCTCCATCAATCCGAGCGGCCTCTCGGAGATCGCCGGGTATCGTGGAAAGTCCGGCCAGATACATCGCCATGGAGAAGCCGCTGAGCTGCCACGCTGCCGCGACAATCACTGGAATCATTGCCAAAGGAATGCCCAGTTGGACGCTCATGCCCTTTACCGCCGGGAAGATGTTCCCGAGCCAATCGTTTATTGAGAAGAGCACGGCCGGATCCGTGGTCCATCCAGGCTTTAAGGGCGGCCCACCAAGCGAGGTAATGAGATGGTTAATGCCGAGTCCATCAAAGAGGAGATTAATTCCGGTTTCTGGATTGAAGATCCAGCGCCAGGCGATTCCGGTAACGATGAAGGAAAGTGCATAGGGAAACAGGAAAATGTTCCGCAGAATCGTGTGACCGATCAGCTTTCGGTCGATGAGCAGCGCCAGCACCAATCCAAGACTCATGGACAGGGTGAGAAACAGGACGGTGAAGATCACCACGTTCCGCAGGTTCGCGTGCCAACGCGGCATCGCAAACATTTGCAAATAGGTGAAGCCGAACGGATCCCGCAGATCCATGTTCATGCGCAGCGTTCCCCACTTCGACAAGGAAACCCAAACCGTGATCCCAATGAAGACGTAAACAAAAACAATTATCGCGATCATCGTCGGCGTGAGGATGATCGGAGAGAGCCACGCCTGGTTGAATCTGCGCTTCCCTGTTTTTTGCGTCCGCGCTCCAGCCTCCAAAACGTGTCCGTCGGACAGAGCTTTTTCTATTGGGGCGCTGGTCTTCATCTTCATCAATTCCGGTAGGCGGTACCCGGTCAGCTCCTGCTGGTCCATCCGAACGGACGAGCGGGAGCTCGTCCCTACCAGGGACAGCGCTGACTCATTTCTGGTCAGCGCCGCCGATGCAAAGTTCTAACTTCCGACTTTCTGACTCCTTATTTCTTGATACCCGAGTCTTTCGCTGCTTGAACCAGCGCCGAGGTAAATTGATCAACGTTTTGGTCGGTGACAAATGACGTAATTGCGTCGTTCAAAGATTGTTGGAACGCAGCCGGGGCCGCTTCGCCATGAACGCAACTCGGCAGCAATGCATCCTTCGCAAACGAAGCCATTGACCACTGGTGGTACGGACCGAACTTGCTCTTATCAACATCGGTGCGATCCGGAATTGATCCTTTGAGAGGATTGAACGCCTCTTGAGCTTCTTTGCTTCCAATTGCTTTTAACCAGGCAACGGTTTCTGGTTTGTGCGGTGCACCCTTAGCCAGCGTGAAACCATCCGCCACGATGATAAACGAACCATCCGTTCCCGGATGCGAGACCCAGCCAAAATCTTCATTCTGTTTGAATCCGCCTTTCACGAATTCGCCGACCGTCCAGTCGCCCATCGAAGTAAACGCGCATTTTCCTTCCTCCACGGCTTTGACGGCCTGGTCCCAAGTGAGTGCCGAGTGATCACTGTTCTGAAACTTCAGCAGCTTGCCGTAAATCTCGGCGGCCTGCTTCACCTTGGGATCGTCGAAACTCATTTTCCCGCTGAAGAGGTCTTTCCAACCTTGCGGGCCGACTACACCGAGTAAGGTGTTCTCGAACAGCTGTGCAGTCGCGAAAATATCCTTATCGCCAACCGCCAACGGAGTGACTCCCGCCGCTTTCAGCTTATCCGCCGCCGCAAAAAACTCGTCGAAAGTCATTTTATCACCGACTTTGATGCCGTTCTTCTCCAGCAGCTTCTTGTTATACCACAGCACATTGCCGCGATGCACACCGCAGAGCACCGAATACGCTTTGCCGTCCTTGCTTAGGATATCGATTAGCCCTTTGGGAACCACTTTGTCCCAACCTTCGCTGGTGTAGATATCCCCGACCGGCTCGCAGTATCCAGCGGCCACATATTGGTCGAGCAACTCAAACCCAGGGTGACACTGCCAGGTATCAGGCGGATTCCCACCCGCCAACCGGGCTTGCAAGATCGGGCGTGCGGCCGAGCCGCCGCCACCGGCCACGGTTGCGTTGATGATTTCGACACCGGGATCTTTCGCCTTGTAGTCCTTGAACAGAGCGTCGAGAGCGGCCGCTTCTCCGCCGGAGGTCCACCAGGAGAATACCTCGAGTTTCTTATCAGCAGCGTTGCCCGCTGCAGGCATCAGGGCTAGCGCAGCAAGCGCTAAACCGACTAATTGGGGGGGTAACTTCTTCATTCGCGTGTAGTTATGATGTGGTTATGGAAAAAATGCATGAAGATTTTGCATCTTCTCGCTGGATTAATTCAAATTGCATGAAGAAATAGTGTTTCCTAGGTTTTCCAGCTACTTGGCAAGCAAAGAATCGATCGCCGAGAGGAAAAAGTATTCTCCCCACATGACGCTTTCATCGACTCCCAGCCCTTTACGTTCATGGTAGATTCCGTGCTTGAGGATCCCCTCCCAACCGGGTGTTTGATCCGCTAAAAACTCTGGCCCAAGCAGCGTGTCGAGAATCCGATGCGCTCTGACCCGGTAGACCCGCGCGACCGCCGCCTCCTTGACGACGTCAGATAGGGCAAACAGGCCACAAGCCGCAATCGCAGCAGCCGAGCTTTCATAGATTAACCGGGGCGCCGGTTCCTCCCAGTCGTTCGGCGGAACGCCATGCGAAGGCGTGCGATCAATAAAAAAATCGGCACATTGTTGCGCCACGCTCAAAAATCGCTCGTCGCCGGTAAATTCGTAAGCGGTGGTGAAACCATATAGGGCCCACGCTTGTCCTCGCGCCCAGCTCGAATCGTTTCGCCAACCCTGGTGCGTCGATTGCCGCATAAATTCGCCGGTATCCAGGTCAAAGATTCCTTCATGGGCGGTACTGCCATCACCGCGTACCAAATAACGTCTAGTGGTCAAACAATGCTGAACAGCCACGCTCCACAATGCATCATCCTGCGTTGCTTTGGCCGTATAGAAGATCAATCCGACGTTCATCATGATGTCGATGAACAGGCTTTCTGGCGCCACGAACGAACAGAGATAGCGCCCGTTCTCTTGGAAACGCAAGGCGAGCGTGCGTCCAGCATCAATCACGACCTGTTTCTGGACCGGATCACCGGTGAATTCGTACCAGACCTTCCAGGTTGGAAGGAAAAGGAAACCGAGGTCATGAACGGTTCGATCGGTCTTCCGGCGCTCGATTAAGAGCGAATAGTGCTCCGCTTGATCCCGATACCAAGGATCCGCTTGCCGGCCAGCGAGAATCCAAAGTATTCCGCCGAGAAAACCTTCGCACCAATTGGTCCAGGCCTCGCGGTCGTGATGCCATTTTCCACCTTTGGTAAACAACGGAAAATAACCCGGATAACGCGAAACCAATTGACGGACTTGGCGCCCGGCAAAGTCCAAAGCAGCATCTGCGCGGCGGCGCAGATCGGGAAGTGCCGCATCCGCCAGCGGCTCAATTCCGGGGGGATGGTCGCTCATCATCTCTCGCATCTAAATGATTGGCGACTGGGGTCTGGCGGCCGCCGGACTGCTATCGATCTCTTGCTGACGTTCATTGACGTTCGTTGTCGTTCGTTGCCGTTCGTTGTCGTTCGTTGGTCTGACCCACCAACCGGTTCGAGGACCGAAATGGACCTGAATTGTTTTAAGATCGGTGAATTCCTCAATTGCTGATCTGCCTAGCTCCCGGCCTAACCCGCTTTGCTTATATCCGCCGAATGGCAGCTCCGCTGGACCTTCCATGAATGTGTTGATCCAGACCGTTCCTGCTCGCACTCCTCTACTGACGGCAAAAGCGCGATCCAGATCTCGAGTCCAGACCGCGGCCGACAACCCATAAGCAGTGCTGTTGGCAATCGCGATCGCCTCATCGGCGTGATCGAAGGGCAAGATCGAAAGGACCGGCCCAAAGATCTCTTCTCGAGCAATGGCCATATCCGGCCGGACATCAGAAAAAATCGTCGGCTCGACAAACCGGCCGGCGGTGCCCTTCAATTGGCGACCTCCAATTCGAAGACTCGCGCCAGCTATTTGACCGTCTTCAATGTAATGAAGTATTTTATCGAGCTGCTCGTCATTCACGATTGCCCCGATTTGTGTGTTCTCATCCAACGGGTCACCGACCTTTACCTCGCGAATAAGGCTGATTAGACGCTGAGTGAAATCGTCGTAGATCGAGCGCTCAATCAACAAGCGGCTCCCACTGTTGCAGCACTCGCCCATATTGAAACAGATCCCAAATACCGCGGCATCGAGAGCAGCCTTCAGATCGGCATCGGCAAAGATGATTTGGGGATTTTTGCCACCAAGTTCGAGGCCGACCTTCTTCAGGTTGGAGCGAGAGGCGGCAACGACACTTTTTCCGACCTCGGTGGATCCGGTGAATGACAACATATCGACGTCCGGGTGCGCGCTAAGCCGCATCCCGACCGGATCGCCGTAGCCGCTGAGGATATTAACGACACCGTCAGGGAGTCCGGCTTCAGCCAACAACGGTCCAAGCCGCAAGGTGGTGCCCGGCGTTAACTCACTCGGCTTAACGACACAGGTACAACCTGCCGCCAGAGCGAAGGGGAGCTTCTGACTTATGATCAGCAACGGAAAATTCCAGGGAGTGATCATGCCGACGACCCCGATCGGCTCGCGGATAACCAAGCCAAGCATCTGTTCTCCCAACGAGTTGTAGGTATCACCGGCGAGATTGCGACAAGAAGCGGCCGCGTAATCCCAGATACCGGCCGCCCATTCCATCTCGTTCCGGGCTTGAGCGATCGGTTTTCCACTTTCCAGTGTTTCGATCAATGCCAACTCGTCAGCATGTTCGCGAATGAGCGAAGCCAATTTCGAAAGGCAAGAGGCTCGCTCCGCCCCGGAACGCTTTGGCCATGGTCCTTCATCAAATGCCCGTCGGGCGGCAGCAACGGCGAGGTCGGTTTCTTCGTTGCCGGCCAGGGGATAAACACCCACTACGACATCATGCGCGGGACTGCGGCGATCAAAGGTTTTTGCTGACTTGGACGGTTCCTCCTTTCCGTTGATCCAAAGTTGATACTGAAATGGTTTTGCAGGAGGCGTATTCATAGACCTAGAAAATTGGGACTACGTTTTTCGCGAAAAGCCGCTAATCCTTCCGCGGCATCTTTAGTGAAAGCATTGGTAGCGGCCGCGATCGATTCGAGAGTTACGGCACTGGACCCCGCCACCAGCTGCTTGGCGGTTTGCACCGAGACCGGCGCATTTGCAGCAATCCGATTTGCTAACTCGTCGACCCGTGAGTTCAGCCGATCGGTCGCGACAACCTCGTTGACCAGACCCCATCGTTCTGCGACCGCGGCGGTAATTGGTTCACCCGATAGGATCATTTGTTGGGCTCGTCCTTTGCCGATCAGTTCTGGTAATCGAGAAGTCCCACCCCATCCTGGTACTGTGCCTAGCTTGACCTCCGGCATCGCGAATCGTGCGGATTCACCCGCGATGCGGATATCGCACGCCAACGCGAGCTCCAGACCGCCCCCAAAGGCCAGCCCTTGAATCGCACAGATAACCGGCTGACGCAGATGAATCAGGCGAGAGAAAACTCGATGACCATGGCGAATCCATTCCGACCACATCTGAAGCGGCGTCAAAGCGGTCCAAGCATTGATATCCGCACCGACGCAGAAAGCTTTCTCGCCAGTTGCTTGCAAAGTGACAACTCGAATATCGGAACGTCCTTCCAGCAGACTCAAACCCGTTTCGAGCGCTGCCAGCATTTCCGGATCCAGAGCGTTCAGCTTTTCCGGCCGATGCAACACAATACGTGCGATGGGCGGGTCCGAAGAGATTTGAATTTTGGTCGAGTCAGTCATTGGGTTTTTGTCTTCATTTCAGGTGATGAACTGGAAACGACCCCTGACGGAACCGGCGAATCTGTTGTCTCGATTCGTCGGTGCGCGCTGGGTCGCTTCCGGGCGGCGCAAGCGCCGCGCCCTCCGAACGCTGGGTATTGCTCGACCGCGTGGTTCGGTCATTTTCAAAAACATTCATACTCAGCAAGCAAAGGTCGTCATCTCCCCCTCAACTTCTCCACCAGTTGTTCCGCCGCGCGTACACCGACGGCCAGTAAAGTCAGAGTTGGATTGATCCCGGGACAGGTCGGGAACACAGCGCCGCTGAAAACGTAGAGCCCTGGCGTATCGTGGACCTGCAATTGCGGATCCACCACCGAGACGCCGGCATCTTCTCCCATTCGCGCGCCGCCGAAATCGTGACTACTGCCCACACCCGTAAACCGCGGGCCGCGCCAAGTCGCAGTAGCACCCATTTCTCGTAAAATCTCTTCGGCTTTGGCTTCCATCCAGGCGGCTAGCCGCTGCTCGTTCGCTCGCATATCGTAGGTGATACGGATCAGCGGCATGCCCAACCCGCTCCGGTCACAGTGGCTGGGATCGATATCGATAAAGTTGTTATCGTACGAAAGTGTGTCCGGTTGGATCCGCACAACCCCAAAATGCTGCCACTGTCTAATGTGATCTTTGTACGGTTTACCCCAGCGCCGTACGGTGGGAGGCAGCGCTTCGCGGCTGATCTGAATCGGCAAGAATTGCTGTTCCGCACCTAAAGTCGCGCCTCCGACAAAACCAAGTCGAACCGAATCGAAGTCTCCGGCTAAATAGTCGTCTAGGACCACTCCTTGCGCCGCTGGACCGGTATGACGATTGAAATTTATCTCCGGGAAAAAGCCGTCGACATGGGCAAACATCTTGGTCATGAAATACCGGCCGAGCTGCCCACGGTTATTTCCAAGGCCGTTGGGACGCAAATGGTCTCCGGAAAGAAACAACAGCCGCAGGTTTTCAAAGGTATACGCTGCGAGAATGACCGTCCGAGCGTCTTGCACCTTCCGGAAACCGAGTGGATCGACGTATTCGACGCCGCTGGCGTGACCGTCGCGATCCGTGAGGATGCGAATCACCCGGCAACCGGTCCGTAAATCGAAATTCCCGGTTGCCAGTGCTTCGGGAATCGCGGTGAGCGACGGATCCCACTTATCTCCAGTCGATGATCCGAACCCATTACTCCAGGCGGAGTTGGTCGTGGCAGGTCGACCTCCGTATGGAACGGTATTGACACCTGCGGCCACTGGATGCGGGTGAAGCCCCATTCTGCGCGTCGCCTCGCTGAAAAAATTCCCTAGTCGAAATGGGCGCATTGCTGGCATCGGCAATGGCTTGCTGCGCGAGACGAATGGATTTGATTCGTCCCCAGCGACCCCAATCTCGTGTTCGAGCCGAGTGTAGAACGGCTCGAGTTCCTCATAAGAAACGGGCCAATCCGTCAGTCGACAGCCTTCCGGAAGGACCGATGTCCCCAATCGTTCTTTGACCTGAGAGAGTGTTCGAAAGTGCTGCGGGTGAAACCGCCGCAGCCAAGCTCCATAGTGAATAACGGAGCCTCCGACGCTGTTCATCATGCGGCCGAGCGAGAAAGTTGCTGCGGTCGTCGGTTCGCCTTCATTCCGCCGCCAGCGGGGAATTTCGCTGGCAAACTTCGGTCCCATGGTGGCACGGCAGTAATAAGCCGCGCCGAGTTCATCCGGTAGATAATCCGCCTGGGTGCGAAACGGGCCAGGTTCGAAAGCGATTACCTTCAATCCGGCTTTCGCGAAGATCGGTGCGACGATCGAACCCATCGATCCTGCTCCGACTAGAACGATGTCGACATCTGTTCGCGGCTCGGCCGAGCCGCGTTGCGGATCATAGTTTGGGATAGTGAACGATTTCGGTTTTGGTAGCTCGATATCGGCCAACGATTGAATCACTCCTCCCTTGTCGACCGGTTCCGGGGAGAGATTTTCTTCTGCACTGTTCTCCAACCAAACACCGGGGTGTCGAAGTAGCCGCCAACCGCCCTTATTTCGGTTTCCGCCGTACCACGGATCGGAGAACAAACCTTCCTGTAGATGCGCTCGGACCAATTCGAAAAATTGTTTTGGATCTACGGCACTGAATTCTTTGACCGCTCCGGCCTCCAATTCCGCCAACAGAGCATCTTGCTGATCCGCCGATGCCTGAGCGAAATCCGTATGAAACCGACTGCTGCTCGCCCGATCGATCGCAAATAAACCGAGCCGATAAACGTCCCGAAGCTCCGCGTAAGGACCGCTTAGTGCCCGATCCAAGTAATCGAGCACGCCGATTTCGGTTGCTCCCGGCCCGCTTTCATCGGCCGGAAAAAGTCGTTCCAGGATTGCGGACAACGCGCGCGCTTCTGCCGGAGTCAATACAACGAGTGGAGTCAAGGGAGGAACTGTCATATTTCAAAACTCGGAGGCGAATTTTAAACCCAGCGGTTCCGGCCGAAACAGCCGTTCATCCATGACTTTCAGATCCTTCGCCACGCGCAACGGCGTGTTGGTCTGGTCCAGAATATCGTGTTGCAAATCGATTCCGGGGGCGGTCTCGAATACCTCGAGTCCTTCGTTCGCCAAACGCAGCACGCAACGTTCGGTCACGTAAATTACTCTTTGTCCAAGTTCTTTCGCGCGGCGTCCGCTGAAAGTGACATGCTCCACCTCCGGCACAAACTTGCGATTCTTGCCCTCTTTGATGATTTGCAATCGGCCATCTTCGATTCGGAGATCCAATCCGCCGGCAGTGAAGTACCCACAGAAGACGATGGCTTTGGCAGCAGCCGTGATATCGATAAATCCACCCGCACCCGCCGTTACGTGGGGGCGCGCCGCCAGACGCGAAACGTTTACGCTTCCGTCCCGATCAACTTGGAGGAATGACAGGAAACTGCGGTCAAAGCCCGCCCCTTGATATAGGGTGAACTGATCAGGCGACTCCATGATGGCATCGGCGTTGGACGCACAGCCGAAAGCAAATCCGAGGAGCGGCACTCCACCGACCGGGCCCTGTTCAATCACCCAAGTCACATCGCGTTGTCTTCCCTCCTCGAGAACGATTCGTGGCACTAGCGCGCTGATACCAAAGCCTAGGTTGACGACATCATCCTGCTTGAGCTCCAGCGCTGCCCGGCGCGCGATGATCTTGTCGACGTTCCAGTCTATTGGTTCAAACGAATCCAATGGTCGAAAGATTTCGCCGCTAATAGCCGGATCATAGTCCGTCTGGGTCGTCTGGCGCTGTTTCGGATCAATGACAATATGATCAACCAGGATTCCTGGCACCTTTACATCCTGAGGCTTCAACGTGCCGTACGCGGCTAAGCGTTTGACCTGAGCGATAACGATTCCTCCGTGATTGCGTACCGCTAGCGCTTGATCCAGGGCACCCAAATAGGCTCCCTCGTGCTCCATTGTAAGATTGCCTTTTTCATCGGCGGTCGTCGCGCGGACAATGGCGACCTGGGGGATGATCGACTTGAAAAACAGCCACTCTTCGCCTTCGAACTCGACCACCTTGATGAAATCACGCGGTGTCCGCTGGTTCATCGCACCGCCTTGACGCCTTGGATCAACGAAGGTGTCTAGCCCGACCTTGGTCAACACACCGGGGCGTCCTGCCGCCGTCTCCCGGTGCATGTGAAAGAGAATGCCGCTCGGCAGATTATACGCTTCGACCTGGTCATCGAAAATCATCTGCCAAATTTTCGGACTCGGCAGTGAGGATGGTCCACTAGGCAAAGAGCCGGCTAAAACACGTTTGAGTAATCCCGGACGCGCCAAATGATCGATGCCCGCGATGCCATACATATCACCCGCAGCAATCGGATGGAGAGTCGTCAGATTTTTTGGCGAGCCAAATTTCGCGAAATGTTCTCCGATTGCTTGCAATGTGGCATCGGGACAACCCAGCCCGCTGGAGGAACTGATCGTGACGATGGCCTCGTCCGGAATCAGGGTTCCAACTTCTTCGAAAGAGATACACTTAGAGCGTGGCATAACAGGGGATGACCAATAGCCGATAGCCACTAGCAAATTTCGGCTATCGGCTATTGGTTATTGGCTATTTCGCAGCCTCATACTGGACCCTAGTGCGTTTACCGGTCTTAACTGATTCAACGGCCGCTAAGGCAACAGCCAGAGATCGGATTCCGTCTTCTCCGGTAGCCGCCGGTTTGCCCTCTCCGCGGACGGCCGCATTGAAATGCCGGACGGCGAAGGAGTAAAGGTCTTCGCGAGTGCCGGGATCGATCTCCGTCTCTTCAGTCCCGCGACGGAGAATAATTCGTCCGACCGGCTCTTGAGTCATCACGTCGGTCGCCAGCAAGGATCCCTCCGTGCCGTGGATTTCGAAACCGGTCGAAGTGTGGCGAATGGTGAATGAATCATGAAATTGCGCCAGAATATTTCCTTCGAAACGGATGACCCCCATGATGGTATCTTCCACTCCGCCTTGACCAAGTCCTTGGCTTGTTGATTGGGCAACGACTTCTTCTGCTCGCACCCCAAGAGCGTAATGAAGCGTGTCGGCATCATGGACCGTGATATCGAGCGTTACTCCGGCACCGGCGGCGGGCTTATCCAGACGCCATCCTTGGAGTCGAGGCGGAAGGTACACAGCATGAAAAACCCTCGCCGCCAGAGGTTGGCCAATCGTTCCTTCTTGGACGAGGCGCCGCAGAGTTCGATGGGTCGGGGCACAGCGCAGATGATGATTTGTTCCAAAAACTAGTCCGGCTTGCGCGGCAACCCTCACCATCTCCCGCGCATCGGACAAATTCAGAGCCAGAGGTTTCTCACATAGCACAGGTTTGCCGGCATGAATGGACGCCAGCGCTTGTTCCCGGTGTTTCTCGTTGGTGCTGCTGATATAGACAATGTCGAGATCGGGATCCGCCAGGAAGGTTTCGAGACTCTCATGCGCCTGGGGAATCGAGTTTTTCTTTGCGTACGATTTGGCGTGGTCAGCGTTTCCGCTTACAACCGAGTGCACCCCGCTATCGGGCTGGGCATTGATAGCTGGGATCATCCGGGTTTCAGCGATGTCGCTGGCACCAATCAAACCCCATCGTAGTTTTTGTTGTTTGCTCATTTTTCGGGAGGGATCGGGTTAGAGGCAACGGGGGAAGAGCGCTGGGCGCCGCATGATGCTCGTACGATTAAACGCGGTTCTAGAATAATTCGTCGGATCGATGCTTCTGGCGCCGCGATCCGTTGCAGGAGCAGATCGGCAGCCGCTTCCCCTAAATTCGCCGGTGAAGTGTCGATCGTGGTTAGCCCAGGATGGCTCTGGGCCGCTTCCGCGACATTGTTAAATCCGACAATGCCAAAGTTGACGCCTGGTGTTTTCCGATGCTGGTACAATGCCTCGATGGCGCCAAGCGCTACGACATCGTTAAAGCAAAGGGCCGCGGTCGGCGCTTCGGATAGTTTCAGTAGTCGGCCTAACCCTTCGCGTCCCCCGGCTCGGTTGGGAGAAGTTGGGACCACCAGCGAATCATCGACCGCCTGTCCGAGCGACTGCAGAGCGGCTACATAGCCGCGAAAACGCTCTCGACCGGTCGATCGCCGAGGGTCTCCCCCCACAAATGCGATTCGACGGTGCCCAACGGACCGCAAATGTCTTACTGCCATTTCCGCGCCCGCAGCGTTATCGGTTCCAACAAAGTCGATGCCAGAAAGGAATCTGGCGAAGGCGACGGTTGGGACTCCTGGCACCGGACTGGGTTCGTTATCCGGCCGCAAAGTCGGGCAAATCAACAACCCGGCTGCTGGAAACTCGTGCATTGTCCGCCAGACCCGGTCTTCTTTCTTCGGATCCTCGGAGGTATTGCCAAGGAGCGTGACATATCCGGCGAGGTCGAGCCGGCGTTCGATTGCGATAATCACTTCGGCGAAGAACGGATTGGCAATATCGGAAACAATCAATCCGATGGCATGCGATCGCTGGGTTCGTAAGTTGGCCGCAGCGCGGTTATAAATGTAGCCGAGCAGACGCATGCTGTTTTGAACGCGGAGCCGAGTGCCGGGGGCTACGGTCGGAACATTGCGCAAAACCAGCGACACAGTGGCGCGAGAGACGCCGGCATGCTCGGCGATATCGTTCAGTGTAATACGCGATTGGGCTGCTGGGGTTGGAGCGCTGGGGGGCATTTGAAAATATCGATCTAACAGGAACGTCACCTCGGAGAATTCAACAGAATCGCTCCGAAAAAGCAGATCTCTATTAGATCGATCTAAAACCGAAAACCGATTTGTGTCAACGAATAAATTTCGGATCTTTGTCACGCAAAAACCCAATGACCGCTCCAAAACAAGATTCAGAAATACCCTAAGACCCCCGAGGGTTCGAATCTTTGGGGGAAATGCCGCAGCTTCGGTAGAAGCAATCTCTAATCTTTCCTGTTTTTCTCCAGAAATTCGCGCGATGACGACTTCTACGATGGGATCTCCCCAGAATACGAACCGCCTAGGTCACATCTGGGACGCGTTCGTCACTTGGCACACGACCCTCGATTCCCCGCGCCCAGAGATCGCCGAAGGCTTACGCATGGCGGTCGGAATATTTGTTCCGATCCTGATCGGCCGGCAACTCGATCACATTTCCTGGGGTGTACTCGTCGCACTAATGACTTTTTGGGTTCTGCTGTGCGATACGGGCGGTTCTTATCGTCAGAAAGCCTTCTCCATGGCCGTCTCCGCGATTGCGATTATTGCCGCGTTCGTCGTCGGAGCCTGGGCCTGCCAATCGAGCATTACGCATCTCGCAGCCATCTTTGTTTGGCTTTCGATAGCGGCTCTTGTTGGCATAACGGGAAGCACCGCAGCTCAAGCAGGTTTGATGAGTTCCACGATGTTTATCGTGAGCATCGCTCTGTTTGTGCCTGGCGAATTTTGGATCCGTAGCGGGCTCTGCTGCATCGGGGCGGTTTGGGCAATGTCGCTCTCGTTGGCGCTTTGGCCGCTGCAGAGCTCTTCTCCGGTTTTCAATTCCCTGGGAATTAGCTATTTGAAGCTGGCTCAACTTCTGGGGACATTCTGGTCCGGTAGCTTGGCAGGCCGGCCGGTCAATAACATCGGCTTCGCGTTGGCGTTCGACTCATTCATCACGCAGCTTGAAAACACCCGAACGATTTGGGGAGCAATCCGTGCCCGGCGAGCTGGCCCAAGTGCTCGCAGCATTCAACTGCTTCGGTTGATCGAGTTACTCGACAACATTGGTGGAGCTGTGGTTGGGCTTCGCCAACTCGTTGCTTTGCTCGACCAGAGCCCGCGGCGCGCCGAGATCACGCAGGGATTGCATTCACTCACGGCCGATCTCGGCACAGTGGTCTATCAATTGGCTCGTTCCATTCCGAAGCGGGGTCGGACTTTGGATGCAGAACAGGCAGACGCTACTCTGAAAAGAGCGGAGGAAAGAATCGAAGCATTGTTCGCGACCGAAAGCAGCGGCCGGACTCAACTCTACTCGCATCTGGAACTGGAGAACACAGCGCTAAACCTGATCAGGCAGATCCGAAAAGCGAAGAAGCTGATTGCAAATCTGGAATCGAATCGAGACGAAAAAGAGACCCCTACGGAGGTCAGCTCAGAGCCGGAAACCAAGCCCTTTCGTTTTTGGAGAACAATCAGAAACAACCTGTCGTTCGAGTCCGACGGTTTCCGTCATGCTCTGCGACTTGGGTTCATCGCCACATTGGGCCAAACCATCGCCACCGTTCTGCAACTGCCCCGTGGGTATTGGATTACTGTGACGATTCTATTTATACTCAAACCCAATTTCGGAGGAACACTACAACGAGCGGTGCTTCGGCTCACTGGAACTCTTTTAGGTGGATTAATCGCCGCTGCTCTTTCTCTAACAATTCAAGAAGAGGTCATACTGATGGCTATTCTGCCGCTCCTCGCTTTCGCGGCGCTCTCCGTACGACCGATTAATTATGGGCTATATACTCTGGCTCTCACACCGATGATCATGGTCATGTTGGACGTTGGCCACACCGCCAACTGGGAGACCAGCTTTTTGCGTGTGCTCCACACTTTTATCGGCGGAATCATAGCCGTCGTCGGCGGATATCTGTTCTTCCCGATTTGGGAAAAGCAAAAATTGCCTGGTGAACTCGCGGCGGTAGTTAAGGCCAATGCCGATTCCTTCCGGGCCATCCTCATCCAATCGCCAGGCGAAGACAAAGGAGAAAGAATATGGCGACAGCTTCAGCGAAAAGCGGGGTTAGCTCTCGCGAATGCCGTGACCGTCGGTCAACGCGTACTGAGCGAACCGACCCATTTGGGTGCTGAGGTGGAAGCGTCGCTAGCCGCGGTCAACGACGCCCGCGAGATCTTTCATACTCTTTCGGCGCTCATGGAAAGCCACGTGTTGTCGCCGGGCCTATCGAATCACCTCCGTGAACTTGGAATGGATCTGGCAAACTTTCTCGACGAGTTGGCCAGTAGGATCCCTCCGGACCAAAAATTACCCAGGCCGCCGAATGTCACGAACTGGAAAGATCGCCTGCAGCAAGAGCAGGATCATGGTCACGCTGATCCCTCGACCGATTCTGCCGCCGACGCAGCTCGACGAGAGTGGCTCGTCACTCAATTTGAGGCGTTAATTGATGCCATCCAGGCGCTCTACTCGGCGGTATGCCGCTTGCACAGTGACGAAGAGATATCGCACCAAGGGACGCCGCCGGGAAAAAGTGAAGCGGCTCAGTCGATGCCAGCGGCGCATGGCAGACGATAAGTCGGTGATCGGTGATCGGTGATCGGTGATCGGTGATCGGTAATCGGTGATCGGTGATCGGTGATCGGTGATCGGTGATCGGTGATCGGTGATCGGTGATCGGTGATCGGTAATCGGTAATCGGTAATCGGTAATCGGTAATCGGTAATCGGTAATCGGTAATCGGTAATCGGTAATCGGTAATCGGTAATCAGTAATCAGTAATCGGTGATAAGAAACACACGGGCGTGCCATCGCGCCATTGGTAAGGTGAAAACCTAGCCGCGACAAAAAACGTGGGCGATTCCATTTCGGTGTATCGCGCCGGGTTTAAGCGCCATCTGTGCGATCAATCTGTGTCCCCCGTTCACCGATCACCGATCACCGATTACTGATTACTGATTACTGATTACTGATTACTGATTACTGATTACTGATCACTGATCACTGACCTCTACCGCTCCTGACTCCTACTGCAATTCCCGCGACGCGTTCGGAATCGGCGCGGTGTTTAACGCTGAATCCACGAATTGGTCAAAATCCTGATTCAGTTTCTTGCGCGCTGAGGTATCGATATAAAGCATGTGGCCGCTCTCGTAGAATTGAAGTTGGAGATTCTGACGGATGGTCGGATCGAGATTCATCGAGTGCGTCACGTTAAGAGCGGTGAAATAAGGAGTCGCCAAGTCGTAGTAGCCGCAACACACCATGACTTTCAGGTACGGATTTCTGCTCATGATCTTGCGCAGATTCTCCGCAACATCGAGGTATCGATCTCTGGAGAACAGCCAGGGGTGGACCTCAGCGAATCTTTCGTATGGCAAATCGTTCTCGTATTTGAGGTCCCGACGCACATAGTCGTAGAACGCGGCCGTGAACGGCCCATCCACGGCGAGATCACTCGGATCAAAATCTTCTCGGTCAGTTCCCGGATAGTAGCGGATACCCGTAAAGCGACTGTCGTACCGGCCGATTGATCGATTCTCTTTTTTTAAGAGATCGACGAAAAACCGTTCGTCCGGCTCGCGCAAATGTTGCTGGACGAGGTACGCAGGATCGAGACCGGTAAAGCGGGAGAGCTGGGCGGCAATCGCTTGCTGTTCTTCCGTTGAGAGCGAGTCGCCTTTAGCCAGAGCGACTAGATAAATATTAGTAGCGAAGTCTTCTACGCGTTTCAAAAGATCGGGGAGCGAGAGTTGCTGCAACTCCGGTACAAGCTTCCGGTGATACCACGCGGCCGCTGCATAGGACGGAAGGAACAGGGGATACGGTACATCGTTGCCATAGCTCATGTCGATCGTCTGAAAATTAAGGGCCGAACCGATCAGAATGATTCCGTTCAAAGACATCGCATACCGGTCCTGCAGATAGTCACCAAGACCAGCCGCCCGCGTCGTGCCGTAACTCTCGCCAGCCAGAAATCGTGGCGAAGCCCATCGGCTGTTTTTGGTCGTCCACAACCGGATGAAATCGCCCACGTGCTGAATATCCTCTTTGTATCCCCAAAATTGGCGGGAATTCTCGCCTGGGGCCGGCCGGCTATAACCGCTAGGAACCGGATCAATGAAGACCAGATCCGTTTTGTCCAGCCAAGTCGATTCGTTGTCGACCAACTTTGACGGTGGCGGGAGCGCTTCGCCGCGGTCGGATAGCAACACTCGCTTTGGACCGATTCCGCCGAGATGCAGCCAAATCGCCGCTGAGCCGGGTCCACCATTGAAGACAAACGTTAATGGTCGAGTGGCCGGATCGCCCACCTCCGTCGCAACATACGCTACATAGAAGACTTGAGCCTTTGGCTTCCCTTTTGCCGGATCGACTGGCTTTTCCTTCGCCTTTTCGGGACTTGGTTCCTCCTTCCCTGGAGGCTCGGTTGCGCCGTCCATTTTGCTGGAATCGGTAAGCAGCAGATAACCGGTAATCGCCTTGTATTTAAGCGTCTTTCCGCCCGGCAAAGTCAACGTGTGCTCGGTTATCACCGGCGGCGGCGTTTGAAATTCTTCTGGTTTTTCTTCAGGCTTAGCCGGCTTAGGCGGCGGAGTCGGAGTCGGTGGCGGCGTCTGGGCGCGAAGTGCGCCGGCGGCCATGATCCAGAGCGGCAGAATTCTGAGCGCAATGCGTGCGTAAACTAAGAATGATGGCATAACGGGTCTCTGCATAAACGCGAAGAGTGGAGCGATTACAACTGGGATGTAGAAGGAATTGACGAACGAGATCGACGATTTACAATACTTTTTTAGTAGGGTTAAACACCAGGAACCAGAACATCCCGCCATTTCAGTCCGGGCAAGAATTGCAGCAATTGGGACAAAAAACAGTCGGTTTCCAATGTCTAGCTCTATTCTAAGCCCACGGGTGTACCAATGGATTCTCCTCTTCACCAAAATTCAGTCGATGTCGCCATTATTGGCGCGGGATTCAGCGGGACGATGGCGGTAATTCATCTCCTCAGGCAGACGGATGACCGAATTACGGTCGGCCTGGTCGAACGAACCGCGCAATTTGGCAGAGGTTTAGCTTACAAGACTCGAGACGCTACCCACCGTCTGAATGTGCCGGCGGCAAAAATGGGCGCTTTTTCCGAAGATATCGGGGGATTCTATCACTGGTTGCAGAGTCGACCCGAACGCCTGCGAGCGGTCGGCATACACACACTTCACCCCAATGCTTTTGTGCCGCGAATGCTTTTCGGAGAATACCTCGAGGACCTGCTGGCGGAGGCAGAAACCGTTACGCCGAGCTTGCAAAAAATTGCTGACGAAGCAGTCGACCTGGTGCCGCTGCTTAATGGCTCGTTTCGCATCGAATTCTCCGCCGCTCCGCCGCTCATTGCCGACCAGGTGGTTCTCGCGCTTGGTAATTTTCCACCGGGCGATCCACCGCTCAAGAACCGCGCGTTTCACCAAAGCGATCGCTACCTGGTTGATCCTTGGTCCGACGAAACTCGCTGCAAACTGTCGGAGCCCGGAGATGTATTGGTATTAGGATCGGGATTGACCGCATTGGACCTGCTCTCGAGTCTGTCGCACTCCAAATCGTCCGGGACCATTCATGTGCTTTCACGACGCGGCTTATTCCCGCGCCCACACCTTCCAGTCGAAACTTACCCACCTTTTATTGATCCTCATCATTTACCCTCTTCGGTTCGGATGCTGTGTCGCTTGATTCGCCAGGAGATTGAGCATGCGAACAAGGAAGGCAAAGACTGGCGAGCGGTCATCGACTCGATTCGGCCCTTTTCTCAGTCAATCTGGAAAGCTCTTTCGCGAGATGACCGGCGGCGATTCTTGCGTCACCTCAAAGCTTTTTGGGAGCCGCACCGGCACCGGGTCGCGCCGGAAGTTCTCGCGATCAAAGAGAGCCTCGAAACCAGGGGGCGTCTTTGTTTTTACCGGGGTCGGGCGATAACAATTGATTCTGCTGAAAAACCAAGATTTTGAAAAGTTATGATCGTCGGATCCCGGCAAGGTTTGGTAAGCTCGCAAGTCAAGGATGAGTTTACCGCAATTCGATGTGCAAGGATCGTTGTTCGAAAGCCTG
>Ga0209647_1001152_pt1 | contig 23037 bp, 30 predicted proteins | sample GraSoi_2013_60cm_FD_185827 | JGI IMG/M metagenome (GOLD analysis project Ga0209647, IMG submission 185827) | Grasslands soil microbial communities from the Angelo Coastal Reserve, California, USA - Sample 9_17_2013_60cm (SPAdes) (version 2) | ecosystem: Environmental > Terrestrial > Soil >... | reverse complement strand
TAGCCGACCATCATGCCGCGCGTCGCGCCCGAGAAGCGCCCGTCGGTGAGGAGCGCCACCTTCTCTCCCATCCCTTGCCCGTAGATGAGCGCGGTGACGCCGAGCATCTCGCGCATTCCCGGGCCGCCTTTAGGCCCCTCGTAGCGGATCACCAGGACGTCGCCTGCCTTGTAGGCGCGGCGCCTCACCACGTCGGCGCACGCCTCCTCGGAATCGAACACGCGCGCCTTACCTTCAAATGTTAGCGACCTGAGCCCGGCGACCTTGATTAGCGCCCCCTCGGGCGCGAGGTTGCCCTTCAGCACCACGATGCCGCCGGTCTTCATGATGGGCGCTCGCCGTACCACTTCGCCGTCGGCGCCCGCATGCGAACGCAATGCTGCTTCCAGCGTGTGCCCCGACAGGGTGAGACAGTCGCCATGGAGGGAACCGTGCGTCAGCAGAGACTTGAGCACCGCGTATACACCGCCGGCGGCGTGCAGATCCTTGGCGAGGAAGCGCCCGCCGGGCTTGAGATCGGCGATGAGCGGCGTGCGCTTGGCGACCCGCGCGAAATCGTCCAGGGTGAAGCGGATGCCGGCTTCGTGCGCGATCGCAGGAATGTGCAACGCGGCATTGGTCGAGCCGCCGGTGGCGGCGACCGCGGCGCAGGCGTTCTCCAGGCTTTTCTTCGTCACCAGCTCGCGCGGCAGCGGCCCGCCGCGCTCGAGCAGTTGCATCACCACCCTGCCCGCGCTGCGCGTCAGCTCCGCTCGTTCGGCAGCAACCGCAGGCAGCGTCGCCGAGCCGGGTAGTGCGAGGCCGAGTGTCTCGCTCACCATCGCCATGGTGTTGGCGGTGAACTGGCCGGGGCAGGACCCGAGGCCTGGAAGGCAAACCCGCTCGAGCTGGTCCAGCTCGCGCTCCTCACCATCGCCATGGTGTTGGCGGTGAACTGGCCGGGGCAGGACCCGAGGCCTGGAAGGCAAACCCGCTCGAGCTGGTGCAGCTCGCGCTCTTTCATGTCGCCGGCGAGTACTGCGCCGACCGCCTCGTAGGTGTCGAGCACGGTCACGTCGCGGCCTTTCCACTGCCCCGGAAGCGCAGCGCCGCCGTAAACGAATACCGAGGGCACATTGAGCCGCACCATCGCCATCATCATCCCGGGGAGCGTCTTGTCGCAGCCGGCGAAGCCGATGAGCGCATCGTAGGCATGGCCGCGCACCACCGCCTCCACGCCGTCGGCGATGATCTCGCGCGAGACCAGCGAATAGCGCATGCCGCCGTGATTCATCGACATCGAATCGGCCACCGAGATCGAGGCGAAGTCGAACGGCGTCCCACCTGCTTCGCGCACCGCCGCCGCGGCTTCGCGCGCGAACTGTCCGAGAAGCGCATTGCAGGGCGTGACGCGGCCATCCGTCGAGGCGACGCCGATGAAAGGCCTGGCGATATCGGCGTCCGAAAGCCCGAGTCCGCGCAGGAACGCGCGATGCGGCGCGCGGTCGAGCCCCTCAACCGTGATTCTTGAAAGCAGCTTCTTTGCCACCTTATGTCGCGAGGGCAGTCGCTTGGTATTCACGCACGATCTCTCCGATCGAAGTGCTGTGCGGCAAGCCGAGCTCGGCGCTCCGGCGCGAGAGCGTCGCCTTCGGCACCGCATCCATGATCGCCTGCAGCGCCGGATCGGGGGCGAAGCGAACCTTGCCGCCCGCCTTGTCCTTGACCGCATGCCACATCTGCTGGGCACTCGCGGAAATGCCGGTGAGGAGCACCGTGCGCCGCGCGCCGAGGGTTGCTGAAGGAATTTCGGCGATGCGCTGCAAAGCCGCCACCACGCGAGCAAGCGAGATGCACGCCATGCGCGTGCGCGGCTCGACCGGGCAGACGTAATCGCGCCCCGCGAGCGGCTCGCGGATGATCGCGCTCGCCCAGCCGGACACTGCGGTGTTGGCGCTGCCGGGACGCACCATCACCGTCGGCAGCCGCAATGCGCGGCCATCGATGTAACCCCGACGCGTGTAGTCGTCGATCAGCACTTCGCCGATGAGCTTCTGCGCGCCATAGGAAATACGGGGCGATGCCGGCGTGTCGTCGGTGACGGGATCCGGCAGCTGGCCACCGTAGACGGCAATCGAAGAGGCGAAGATGAATTTCGGGCGATGGCCCGCCAGCCGGCAGGCTTCGAGCAGATCGCGCGTCGCATCGAGATTCACCTTGGTGCCAAGCTCGAAGTTCTGCTCCGCGCCGCCGGAGACGAGCGACGCGAGATGGAATACCGCGCCGGCCTCCGGCGTGATGAGCGAGCGCGCGAATTGCGGATAAGCGATGTTGCCGGTGACCGCGTGTGCGAACGGCATGCTGGCTTGATCGGTGGCGAGAACATCGGATTCGCCGAGCGCGCGCACCAGTGCGGAACCGATGTAGCCCGCGGCTCCGGTGACGAGTATTCTCATGGACGCGGTCATTCTAATCAGGAGGAGACATGATCCGAGGCGTTTTCGCTTTGCTGCTCGCGCTCGCGGCCGCAACATCGTTCGCGCAGAGCTATCCGTCCAGAACGGTGCGCGTCGTCGTGCCGTTCGCGGTCGGAGGCTCCGCAGATGTCTATGGGCGCTTTCTGGCGGCGAAACTGTCCGAGGCGCTGGGTCATCCCTTCGTCATCGAGAACCGTCCCGGCGGCGGCGCGGTGGTCGGCACCGACGCGGTCGCGAAGTCGGCGCCCGATGGCTACACCGTGCTCATCATGTCGAACACGCACACGGTGAACGAGACGCTCATTCCGAAAAAGCCTTACGACCTGCTGCGCGATCTCGCGCCCGTGACGGGCATCAACTACCAGGATCTGCTGCTGGTCGCGGCGCCCGGCGTGAAGGCGAATAACCTGCGCGAGTTCATTGCGCTCGCCAAGGCCGAGCCCGGCAAGCTCAACTACGCGTCCTCGGGCCCGGGCACGCCCTACCACATGGCTGGGGAGCTGTTCAAGTACATGGCGGGCGTAGACATCGTGCATGTGCCGCACAAAGGCAGCGATCAGGCGCGCACTGCGGTGCTCGGCGGCCAGGTGGACATGATGTTCGATGCGATCAGCACCATCGTGTCGCATGTGCGCGCGGGCAAGCTGAAGGGTCTCGCGACCACCGGCAAGCTGCGCTCCGCGGTCACGCCGGAAATTCCGACGGCCGCCGAAGCCGGCGTACCGGGCTACGAGGCGACGATCTGGCTGGGCTTGATGGCGCCGGCAGGCACACCGCGGCCGATCCTCGAGCGCCTGAGCGCCGAGGTGAACAAGGTGCTCAACGCTCCCGACGTGAAGGAAAACTGGGGCAAGCAGGGTGCAGTGCCGATGGCCATGGCGCCCGACGAGTTCGGAAAATTCGTGCGCGAAGATGTCACCAAGTGGGCGAAGCTGGTGAAGGACACCGGCATGAAAGTCGACTGACGGTAAGATGGCGCCGAAAGGGGGAAACACCATGCCGAGATTGCCATGGGTGCTGGCCGCGAGCCTTGGATTCGCGGGGAGCGTCGCTGCGCAGCAGGGGCAGCAGCAGCCGCAGGTGGATCCGAAGGTCGCAGTGCCGGCGAGCGTGACGCCGGCGAGCGGTGCCCAGCCGGGCCCGCGCATTCCGAGCTCCGGCTCGGCGCGCAATCAGTTCTTCACGCCGGTGATGGGCATCGACATCAAAGGCGAAGGGCTCGCGCTGCCGGCGGGCGTCGCCCAACCGGACGAACCGATCGTCAAGCCGCCCGCCCAGCCGCCCGCTACTGTGAAGTGATGTTCGCGGCGCGCGCGATACGCGTGTAGAGCGCGAGCTCGCGCGCCACGAGTCGATCGAACTCTTCGGGCGCCGTCGGCCGCGGCTCGATGCCGAGTGGCGCCCAGCGCGCCCTGGTGTCGTTGTCCGACAGGATGCGGCCGATCTCGCCGTTGAGCCGCGCCATGATCGGGCGGGGTAGCGCGGCAGGCGCCAGGAGGCCAAACCATAGTTCCTGCTCGTACCCCGCCACCCCCGCTTCGTCGATCGTCGCCAGGTCGGGCAGCAAAGGCTCGCGGCTGCGCGAAGAGACCCCCAGGCCGACCAGCCGGCCATCGCGCACCAGATTCACGGCGCTGGCGATCGGCGCCATGAAGAACTGCACCCGACCGGCGAGCGTTTCGCCGAGCGCTTCCGGAATCCCCTTGTACGGCACGTGCACCACGTCGATCGCTGCCATCGCTTTGAAGATCTCCGCGGCGAAATGCGTGCCGCTGCCGGTGCCCGCGGAGGAAAAGTTGATCTGGCCGGGCCGTGCTCTGGCGACGGCGAGCAGGTCCTTGACCGACTTCACGCCAAGCGCTGGCGGCACCACCAGCACGTATTTGGAGCTCCCGGTCTGCGTGATGCCGGCGAGGTCCTTCAGCGTGTCGTACTGCAGCTTCGGATAGATCGCGGCGGCGGCGGCGTGGGCCGACGAGACCGAAAGCAGCGTGTAGCCATCGGCCGGCGAGCGCGCCACCAGGGCGGCTGCGACGGTGCCGCCTGCGCCCGCCCGGTTCTCGACGATCACCTGCTGCCGGAGAGCTTCGGTGAGCCGCTGCGCAATGTGACGCGCGGTGAGGTCGGGCCCGCCGCCCGGCGTGAAACCGACCACGATGCGCAGTGGTCTACTGGGATAGTCGTCCTGCGCTATTGCGGCGCGGGCGAACTGTGAAAGGACAAGCGCCGTGACGACAAGCAGCTTCTGGCTGGCCATGTTCCTCCTACTGGTGGTGGCCGGCATCGGCGGCATGTTCTTGTACGGGTGGCGGCGCCGCAAGGACAAGATGCCCAAGGTCGCGCCCCTGCCGCCAGACGACGACTGGAAGTAGCTTCTAGTTCGCGGGTGATGCGACCGGCTTGCCCTTCTCCACCACGTACGTCGCCAGCACCTTCGCCGGCCCGGAGCCAACGTTCTTGCCGTCGTGCACCACCCCGGCGGGGATGAAGAACACCTCTCCTGCATTCAAAGTCCGCGGCGGCTGGCCCGCGACTTCGAGCTGCAGCGTGCCCTCGAGCACATAGCCCAGCTCCTCGCCCGGATGCGTGTGCTTGCCCGCCGCGCCGCCTGGTATGAATTCCGCGACGACCTGCACCGCGTGCCGCTCGCTCACGCTCAGGTTCTGGTCCTGCAGCATCTTGCGCGTGAAGCCCGGCTGCTGGGCATAGAGCGCCGCGCCGAGGCCGAGCGATGCAAGCATCGCGCCGGCGATTAGCCATCGTTTGATCATCTGCCCCCCCTCAGGTCGAAACCGCTTCCAGCAACTTCATCATCGTCTGGTCGGCCCAGTAATCCGGGTCTTCATCGATCTTGGCGTCGCCGCGAACGCGGATCGCCGGGTCGATGTTCTTGCGCTCGCAGAAGCCGTGCCAGAACTGCTTCACTTCGTCCGCCGTCATGTCGTCGGCACGGCGTGCCGGCGGTTTGCGCGCCATCTCAGCCCCAGATCCACCAGAACGCGAAGGCGAACGCCGGGGGCAGGACCAGTGCGAAACGCAGGATGGTCGCCATCCGCCGCCGGTCGGTCACATCGAACTCGGCCGCGCGGTTGTACTTCTTGGCGCGCTCGTTCACGGCCTTGTTGATCATGGCGTATTCGAAGAACACGAGGACCGCGCCGATGGCGAGGCCGATCAGGGCACCTTGTAAGGCGGGATGCATGGCGGCGACTGTAACTGAAAATCAGTAGAGCAGCACGGCCTCGCGCTCGGCGCGCCAGGCGGCCTCTTCGGGCGCGGCAAGCGCTTCGAGGTCGTGGGGCGCGCTCGCCGGGTCGTCGACCCAGCGGCGCAGCTGCTCGCCGCCGTTGATGAGGTCGATCGCGAGGCGGTCGCGCTCGTATTCGTAGGCAAACTCGCGCCATAGCGGGTAGTCGGGCCGCAGGCTGCGCAGCGCCTTGAATGCCGCCGCAACCAGGCGCCACGGACGGAACGTATCGTGGCGATACAGCGGATCCTCGGCATGAAGCTGCAAGCCGCCGCACAGCTCGCCCGCGTGCTTGTGGAAAGTCGGCTCGAACCAGCATTCGCGCAGCCGGCAGCCCTGCAGCCATTGCGGCGCGAGACGCTCCATTTCGCGCCGCAGGCGCGCCGCATCGATGTCCGGCGCGCCCAGCATCTCCAGCGGCCGCGTCGTGCCGCGGCCCTCGGAGAGTGTCGTGCCTTCGAGCATCACCGTGCCCGGATAGCAGCGCGCCATCGCGATGCTCGGCGCATTCGGGCTTGGATTGATCCAGGTGCGTTCGCCGAGCGGCCAGCCATATCCGGGCCCATGCTCGGGCGACCAGCCGGTCATCGCAATGACCTCCAGCTCGACATCGAGATGCAGCGTCTGCCGGTACCAGCGCGCGAGCTCGCCCATCGTCAGGCCATGGCGCATCGGCAGCGCGCCCGCGCCGACGAAACTCTCCCAGCCTGGCCGCAGCCGCAGGCCTTCGACCGGCCGCCCGGCGGGATTTGGCCGATCGAGCACCCATACTGCCTTGCGATGCCGCGCCGCGGCCTCAAGCACGTAGCGCAGCGTGGTGATGAAGGTGTAGACGCGGCAGCCGAGGTCCTGCAGGTCGACTAGCAGGACGTCGAAGCTTTCCATCATGGCCGGCGTCGGCTGGCGCACCGTGCCGTAGAGGCTGAAGACCGGGATGCCGTGGACCGGATCGGTGAAGTCCGGCGACTCGACCATGTTGTCCTGCTTGTCGCCGCGCAGGCCATGCTGTGGGCCGAACGCCGCCGTCAATTTCAGATCGGAAAGCCCGGCCAGCGCGTCTAGCGAATGCACCAGCTCACGCGTCAGCGAAGCGGGATGCGCGAGCAGGGCCACGCGCTTGCCCGCGAGCGGCCTGCGCAGCGCGCGTTCCTCCACCAGGCGCTCGATGCCGAACTTCAGTCGAGCTCCAGCGCAAAAGCCTGCGGATGGTGGAAATCCGGTTTCCCCGGCGCGTGCTTTAGCGCCCAGTAGCAAAGGCCGCCGCTTTCCTCCTCGATGATCACCGCCAGGCCGACGCACAGCGGCGCGCCCGCATAGGCGCGCGGAAGTCGCGCCAGGTCGACGAGCGCGTAGAGATCGAGGCGCGTCCCGGTGGACTCGATGGCGACCTGCGGATTCAGCTCCTCAGCGTTAAGCGTGGCGCCTTCCCGATACTTGGTGAAGGCGTAGGCCGCCCATTCGCCGGAAGGCGAGAAATTGAATTCGTGGTACGCCGCTGCGTCCTTCTGGCGCACGAACAGCTCGCAGCAGGTGTGGCGCCATAGCTTCCAGCCGATGCGCGCCGGACCGGGCGCCGGAATCACGAGGCGCGCGATATCGCCGTGGATGGCGTAGCTGATGGACAGCTTCCCTTCCGCAGTACGTGCGACTTGCGCGGTGACCGCCTGTGCCACGCGGCTGGGCGTATTCGGATGGCAGACGAGCTCGAGCATCGCGGCCGATACTCTACCTAGAGCACGATTTCGCGCGCCGCGCCGCGCACATCCATCTCGAACTCGAGGTCGACGACCGGCGGCCGTGCGAAGTGCCAGGCGAGCCCGCCGCCGGCGCCGCGTGCCGTGATTTCCGGGCCGACCATCGCACCAATGTCGTGCACCGTATAGGCCTGCGTGCTCACCGCATCCTTCCACGAGAACCCGAGAGCCTTGAGCCGCTGCTCCATCAGCTCGACCACGAACCGGACTTTCTCGAGCAGCGCCTGCGGCGAGTTCTCGCCGTAGCACACGGTGCGCGCGGCGTAGCCCTCGGGCCCGCCGCGCACCTCGGCACCGCCGGCGACGATGAAGCTGCCGCGCTTGGAGCTCGCCGGCACGGTGTACGAGAAGGCGTGCAGCACCGGCTCGCGCGGCTTGTCGTAATACGGGCAAACGTTGGTGCGCGCCACCGGATTCGCCTCGTTGCGGTAAATCCCCCAGCGCGCGAGCGTCTTCACATACTCGCGATTGAAGTCCTCGAAGCCTTTCTCGGTGAAGGGCTCGGCCGAGCGCAGCTCGCACGCGGCGAAGGCAGTGCTCGGCCTGCCGAGCGCCGACAGATGCGCCTCTACCGCCGCAAAGCCGGCGCTGAGGGGCAAAGGGCGCAGCAAGCGCGCGCGCTCGATCTCGAAGCCGGTTTCGGCGGCGACGCCGCTCGAGAATTGAAAGCCGCCCTTGATGTAGCGGTAGCCGCCTGGCTTGAATACGATGACATCGCTCATCTCGCCTCGGTGACAAGGAGTTCACGCATGCGTCGGATTATCGCGTCATATTGCGCAAACCAGCGCATGCCGTTCGTCCCGCCCATCCGCCCTGACATACCGCGTAATGCGCGAAACCTAGAATCCTTGCATGGCACAGCTGCGCATATTGGTAGCCGACGACGACCGCGATGCCGTCAACAGCCTCATGCTGCTGCTCCGCGAGGAGGGACATGAGGTGCGCGGCGTGTACACCGGCCTGGACGTGCTCGACAAAGTACGCGACTTCGCGCCGGATGCGGTGCTGCTGGACATCGGCATGCCGCATATCAACGGCTACGAGGTGGCGCGTGCGCTTCGCGAGCGCTATGCAAGCGCGCGCCCCATGCTGATTGCGATTACCGGTCGCAACCAGGCCAACGACCGCACGCTCACGCAGCTCGCCGGCTTCGACCACCACGTCGCCAAGCCCTACGACCCGAGCGTGCTGCTCGCCTTGCTGCGAAGCTAGCGGCGCCGGGAAACGATCTCCAGCAGCTCGAGAAACGCCCTGTCGGGCGGCACTTCGCGGCCGGCGAGCCAGTCGTGGACCTCGGCGAGCGGGCGCCCGAGCGCTGCGGCAAGCGCATCTGCGCCGCCGACTGCCTCGAGTGCCTTGCGCGCTGTGCGCGTATAGACCGTTTCTTCCGCCACCCGCCTCCGCGCCCCTTGCCCCCTTTTGCGGCGCGCAGTGTAGCTAGCGGGACATGCGGACGGGAGTCGCGAAATCGTCGATTTTTTGTAGTGGTTTCGTTGCGGCTGCGAGGACCGCGATCAGCTCGCGCGCCGCGAGCAATTTGCCCTTTGCGTTGAGATGGCCGCCGTCGTCGGTGTATGCCGCGACCATGACCGGCGCGATGGTGCCGTTCCAGTTCACGCTCGCCGTGGTGCCGTCGGGCGCGGTCGACTCCACGCGCGCAAGATCGAAGATCGGCTCGCGGCCGCGGAACGCGCGGCGCAGCAGCGTGTTGTATTCCTCGCGTCGCAGGTTCTCGATCGTCCCGTAGGGCGCGCGTCCCAGCATGCGCTTCGCCAGCGCTTTCCAGCCGGTCTGCGCAGTGGTCAGCGGCAGCGTCACATGCACGAAGGTCGTGCGCGGGTTCTTCGCGCGCAGCTCGGCAATGGTCGCGCGGTAGCGCTCGAAAAGCGCGCTTGCGTCGGTATCGCTGTTCACGTCGACATAGCAGAACTTCATCAGCGCGATATCGACGTGCGAGCCTTCGCCCAGCGCGCTGTTGAAGCTCGCGAGCTTGCGCAGCGGCTCGCCGTTTTCGGCGAGGAACCCGTGTGCGATGTGCAGCGGCACACCGGCGCCGTCGGCAAGCTGTCTTACGCCCTCGAGAATATTGGCGCCGACCGACTGATGACCGAAGTAAATCGGTGTGTGGGCGATGCGCTCCAGGTCGGCGCGCAAGGCGCCGTCGGCAGCTTGGACGGCGAGAGGGGAAGCGAACAAGGCGGCGATCAGCGTGAAACGCAGCATCCATGGCGATGATAAAAGCGTCATCCGACGCCGATGGCGCCACGCCGTATGCCGTTCGAACTACCATGTTCGTCCATGACGCACGTCTTCCACCGCGATCCACTGCATAGCTATCCCGTGGCGGTGTCCGGCGATGGGGTTTATCTGCGCGATGGCGAAGGGCGGCGCTACCTCGACGCTTCGGGCGGCGCCGCGGTATCCTGTCTCGGGCACTCCGATCATGCAGTGATCGACGCGATCGAGCGGCAGCTCGCAGCCCTGCCGTTCGCTCACACCTCGTTCTTCAGCAACCAGCCGATGGAGGCGCTTGCCGATGCGCTGATCGACGGCGTGCCGCGGCCGCTCGACAAGGTGTACTTCACTTCCGGCGGTTCGGAGGCGATGGAGGCGGCGCTCAAGCTCGCGCGGCAATACTTCGTCGAAAAGGGCGAGCCGCAGCGCGTGCATCTCATCGCCCGGCGCCAGTCCTATCACGGCAATACGCTCGGCGCGTTAGCCGCCGGCGGCAACCTTTGGCGTCGCAAGCAATTCGCGCCGCTGCTGGTAGCCGCGACGCACGTCGCGCCCTGCTACCCGTACCGCGACCAGCAGCCCGGCGAGAGCGCGATCGCCTACGGCGCGCGCCTGGCGCAAGAGTTGGAGAGCGAAATCGATCGCCTGGGCGGCAACACGGTGATTGCCTTCGTGGCGGAAACCATAGCCGGCGCCACCTTGGGAGCGGCGCCTCCGGTGCCGGGGTACTTCAAACGGGTGCGCGAGATCTGCGACCGGCACGGCATCCTGCTCGTCCTCGACGAGGTGATGTGCGGCATGGGCCGCTGCGGGACGCTCTGGGCCTTCGAGGATGAAGGCATCGTCCCCGACATGGTGACGATCGCCAAGGGGCTGGGTGCGGGCTACCAGCCGATCGGCGCGCTCATCGTGGCAAAGACCATTTACGACGCGATCGTCGCGGGCAGCGGTTTCTTCCAGCACGGCACGACCTACCTCGGGCATGCCGCGGCCTGCGCGGGCGCCCTGGCGGTGCAGCGACGCCTGCGGCACGACGGTGTGCTCGCTCGCGTGAAGCCGATGGGCGAGCTCCTGGAACAAGCGCTGCGCAGCCGGTTCGCCGAACACCCGCAGGTCGGCGATATCCGTGGCCGGGGGCTCTTCTGGGCGCTCGAGCTGGTGCAGGATCGGGCCGCCAAGCGACCGTTCGATCCCGGGCGGCGGCTGCATGCGCGGATAAAACAGGCGGCGCTGGATGCAGGCCTCCTTTGCTACCCGATGGGCGGCACCCTCGACGGCGTGCAGGGCGATCACGTCCTGCTCGCGCCGCCCTTCATCATCGAACCGCCGCAGATCGGCGAAATCCTCGACAAGCTCGAGCGCGCGTTGCGCGCGGCGCTTTAATCACTCCGGGCCGCCGTCCAGGACACCAGGGACGCCGCATAGACGAACGCCGGCACGAAACCCAGAAACCACCAGGCCACCAGTCCTTCGAATGGGTTGAGCCGGTCGCCGAAGGTCACGAAAGCGCCCAGAGAAATGCCGGCAAAGGCGCTGCATAACCACGCGACCAGCCCCCCGACAGGCAGGAGTAGCAACGTCGTAACGATGGCCGCCATGACCATGACCTGGGACAGCGGACCCAGCGCGCTTCGTATTCCCGGCTCATGCTGCATGGCGGCAGTGTGCTCCCGTGCGCAAATTCACTCTGTGTGCTCCCGAACCAAGCGAAGCGCGTGACGCAAGCACTAGTTAACAGCCGGCGAAGGCTGATTCGGCGTAGGCTGGAATAGCGCCATGAGAACCCACACCACGCTGGTCATCAACCCGAAGGGCGGGTCCGGCAAGACGACCGTGGCCACCAACCTGGCGAGCTATTTCGCGGCGAATCAGGTGCTCACCACGCTGATGGATTACGACCCGCAGGGCTCGAGCCTGAACTGGCTGCGCCAGCGGCCCCTCGAGCTCGTCAAGATCCACGGCGCCAACGCCGCGCCGGCCAAGCCGGGTCGCCTGCGCAGCATGGACATGCGGGTGCCCGAAGAGACGCGGCAGCTCGTGATCGACGCCCCGGCCGGCGCCTCGGGCCTGCTCCTGCAGGAGATGCTCTCGCGCACCAACTGCATCCTGATTCCGGTAGCGCCCTCGTCCATCGACATCCATGCGACGGCCAATTTCATCCGCGACTTGCTGCTTGCAGGACGCATCCGCGCGAACAACATCCGCCTCGCGGTGGTCGCCAACCGCGTGCGCAAATCGATGCCGGTGTACCAGCCGCTCGAGCGCTTCCTGAATTCGCTCAACCTGCCGCTGGTGACGCGGCTCGGTGATTCCGACGTCTTCTTGAACGCGGCCGAAAGCGGCGTCGGCGTCTTCGACATGGAATTCGCCGCCTCGGCGACCGAGCGCGCGCAGTTCATGCCGATTGCCGAGTGGGTCGGCAGCCCGAAGCTGATCGTCGACCCGAAGGCTGCGTCCTTGCCTCCGTTTCACCCGGCGATTTCGATCCCCGGCCGCGCCGGATTGCGCGTCGTCACCCACGGTTTCCCAGCCCGCTAGGCCTTATCCGCGCGTCCAGAAGGATGTGATGCGGGACGCTCGGCGCTTGCATTTCCCGCCGCGAGCCCGCATTATCGCCGCGTAATCAAATAGAAGAGGGATTTACCCTCCAAGCGGCATGAAGACCACGCTGGTGATCAACCCGAAGGGCGGCGCGGGCAAGACCACCGTCGCGACCAACCTGGCGAGCTATTTCGCCTGGAGCGGCTTCCCCACAACGGTGATGGACTACGACCCGCAGGGCTCGAGCCTGAACTGGCTGCGCTCTCGACCGGTCGATGCGGCAAAGATCCATGGCGCCAACGCGGCGCCCGGCAAATTCGGACAGCTGCGCAGCTTCGAGATGTACGTGCCGCCGGAGACGCGCCACCTGATCATCGATCCGCCGGCCGGCGCCTCGGGCGTGCTGCTGCACGAGCTGCTCGATCGCTCGAACTCGATCCTCATTCCAATCGTGCCCTCGGTCATCGACCTGCATGCGACCGGCAACTTCCTGCGCGAGCTGATGGCGATGGGCCGCATGAAGACCGGCAACATCCGCGTGGCGGTGATCGCCAACAAGGTGCGCCGCTCGATGCCCTCCTACCCGCCGCTGCAGCAGCTGCTCGATTCGCTCGGCCTGAAGCTGCTCGCGCGTCTGATCGATTCCGACGTCTACATGAAGGCCGCGGAGAGCGGCGCGGGCATCTTCGAGATGACTGCGCTCGCGAGCGCCGAATGCAAGCAGTTCCAGCCGATCGTCGAGTGGGTGCTGGAAGAGCCGCGGCTCGCGCAGGTTCCGGCGCAGGTTCCAGTAGTGTGCGACCTGGCGCGTACGCGCGCCGCCTAGACTAGGCGCTTTGCGCGAGGCGCACGTCGGCCAGCGCCAGCCGGTCGACCACGTTGCTGAGGAGCGCCCAGACGAAGCGCAGCTGGCAGCTCGCCTGCACGCGCTCGAGCGCGGCGCGCTCGAAGGTGGCGATCAGGAGCTCGCTACCCGATTCGACGGTCGCCTGCCGCGGCAGCGTGCCGCCGGTGATGAAACTCATTTCACCGAAGAATTCGCCGGCGCGGATCACGTTCAGAAGCCGGCCGCGCTTCGTGACCTTGGCCTCGCCCTTGGCAAGGAAGTAGAGCCGGTCGCTTTCCTCGTTCTCACCGATGATCACCTGGTTGGGCGCGGTGCGGCTCCATTGCCCGGCCTTGACGAGCTGCCAGAGCTCCGGATCGCTGAGCGAGCTCAGCAGCCTCACGCGCTTCAGGGATTCGTACTTCTCGCTGTCGGGCACCGATTGCTGCGATGAGCGCAGCCGGCCGATGGTGGCAAGCTCCAGGGCGAACTCCGCCCAGCTCGTATAGCGCTCGGCCGGCGCCTTGCTCAAAGCCCGCATCACCACATGATCGAGCGCGGGCGGCACGTCGCGCCGCAGCCGGCTCGGTGGAACCGGGTCCTCGCACACGATTTTCTTGAACAAGGCAGGCAGCGTGCGCGCCGCAAAGGGCCTCTGCCCGGTGACCAGCTCGTAGAGCACGATGCCGAGGCAGAACATGTCGCTGTGGTGCGTAAGCGGATTCTCCTCGATCTGCTCGGGCGACATGTACGAGGGCGTGCCCAGCCGTATCGTCTGGATTTCCTCGGCGTGGCGCAGGTAGGCAGCGCCGAAGTCGCCGATCTTGATGTCGGTGCCCTCGCCCACCATGATATTCGCGGGCTTGATGTCGCGATGCACGATGCCGTGGCGAAACGCGTAATCGAGCGCGCCGCAGCACTTGAAGACGACTTCCATCGCGCTGTCGACCGGCAGGGAAATCTGGCCGCTGATGTAGGGCGCGAGATTGCCTCCGGGCACGTACTCCATCACGATGTGGCCGGAGTCGTCGGTGAGCACCGCGTCGTAAATGGAGACGATGTGCGGGTGGCTCAGTTTTCCGGCAAGCGAGGCCTCGATCTGGAACTGCGGCCGATAGATTTCCCTGAATCCCGGATGGCGGAAGAACGCGCGGTCGATGACCTTGAGCGCCACTTGCTTGTCGGAAAAGGTATCGACGGCGAGATACACCGTCGCCGCCGCGCCCTTGCCGAGCGGCTTCTTGATCTCGTATTTGCCGATGCGTGCGGGAAAGCCGTCGCGCGGGGAGTCGCGCTCCCCGCCGAGCTCAGCCTTGCTTAGAAGTTCTTGTTGATCCACGCAATCTTTCTTGGGCGCGCCGAGAGTAGCGGACAAGCAGCTAAGGCGGATATCGGTCCCCGCACTATAGCGTGTAGCGTTCCATCTACCTCGTGGAGTAAGTCGTGCTTTGCCGCCCGAGGGGCGTGTCAGTTTTCGTCAGGCCGCGAGCCACTCGAGAAGTGCAGCGTTGAATTCGCGCTCGCGCCCGATCATCACCCAGTGCCCGGTGGCGAGTCCCAGTGCCCGGCTCTTCGGCTGCGCAGCGAGATGCTGCGCCCATGCACGCGAATGGAACATGATCGGCTTGCGTTCGCCGTAGAGGAACAACATGGGCACCTGCGGCTCGAAGACGCGCACGCCATGCAGGCCACCGGCGGCGCCGAGCCATCGCACGGCATAGGGATAGCCCATTTGCGAATGGATGGTGCTGCGGTCGGTCGGACAACGCAGCATCCGCGCCATGGCGCGCGCCATCGCATCGCCGACGCGGCCGCCGATGCGCCAGGCCAGCGCAAGCCACAGCTGGTACGCGAGCACCATCAGCCTGCCCTTGAGGCCGAGCTCGGCGAGATTGCGCCGCGAGCCCGCATCGCCGATGTCCACGCCGATCACGCGCTCGACGAGCTGCGGATGGCGCATCGCGAACTGATAGCCGTAGAAGCAGCCCCAGTCGTGCAGCAGGAGCGTGACGCGCTCGCCGCGGCTGACCTGCTCCACCACGTGCCGGATGGTCTCGACTACCTCATCGAGCGCATACGCGCGCTTGGCGCCGGCGAGCTCAAATCCGGGGAGCGAGAAGCGCACGCAGCGGTAGCGATCCTTCAACGCCGCCACTTGCGCGTTCCACAGCCGATAGCTGTCGGGCCAGCCGTGAATCATCACGATCGTCGTGGCGCCGCCGCCTTCGACGATCACCTCGACGTCGTCGACCTTCATGGCCGACTATGCTACGCGTGCTGCTCAGTGCATTGCGACGAGCGCCGCCTGCCAGAGGAGCAGCGCCTTGCGGCGCACGCGCACCACGCTGCCGGCTTGGGCCCAGCGCGCTTCATCGTAGTAGGCCTCGTGCGGCGAGATCTGCCGCCAGGCCCAGCGCGCCAGCGAGCCCGAGAGCTTGCGCGGTCCCCAGGCGCTCTCGAAGACGTCGCCGTCGATCACCACCAGGAACTCGACGTCGGCGCGCTGCAGGTTCTCGCTTCTGCGCAGGCGTTGCAGCGTGGTCTTGTCGGCAAACGCGAGCAGCTCGTACTGCGCGGTGGTGGGCGCGGGCTCGTCGCCCGCGTGATCCATGGACCACACCGACGAGATCTCGGGGCAGCCCACGGCGACACTCGAGACGAAGCGCTTGATGTCGGCGGTGGGAAGAGGCATGCACCATTTTCTGCCGGCCCGGGCGCGAAGCGACTACGGCTGGATAGGCCGTGCGGCCTAGAAGCGCTGGCCCTTGATCATCCAGGGAATCGTCGGCCCGCTTTCCTCTTCGTTGCCGCCGCGCGCCGGCGTGCCCTTGCGCGGGCGGCCGCGGCGGAACGTCACCGAGAACACCTTGAGCGGCGGCACCTTGGGCGGGGCTTCGAGGAACGAGCAATCGGACTCGGTCGGCACGGAGAGCAGCGCGCCAACGCGTTTGCCGTCGACGAAAACCGTGTAGCGCAGCATGTGCATCGAGCCGGTTGCGGGCTGCGCCACGATGTCGTACTTGCCGAGCCTATACTGCCTTCGCTCAAGCATTCACGGCACTTGTGCGTTTGCCCCAGATCGCCCAGTACTGCTGGCCGCGCTTCTCGACGGTGAAGCGCACCACGGTCTGTGGATCGACGCCGTGCACGCTGCGCGCCTTTTCTTCAGGCGCATGGCCCTCGAGCGCATCGCCGAAGACCAGCAGGCCCTCCGCCGCCGCGCCCTGCAGCACGAGCTGGCAGTGCTTGAGACGCTCCTGCCCTGCCGGGCTGTCGTACCACGGCTGCGAGCCATCGGTATTCGGCGCCCAAAGCAGGCAGCCGCAACCGCCTTCGCGCGACTTCACTGCATCGGACCAAAGGCCCAGCACCACTGCGCCGTCGGATTTGCGCACGCCTCCCCAGCTGGTGCGCGGATTGTCGAGATACACGCCGCGCGCTTCGAAAGCGGCGCTGCGCGAGATGAGCCGGCGCCCTTTGGCGCCCTTCGTGGGGGCGGCAGCGCGCCGCTTCACACCGTCCTGCAGCGCGGCAGCGCAAAGCGCGGCGACTTCCTCCTGGCCACGCTCGAGCGCGTTCGCCTTTAGCTGCTCGATCTCTTGCCGATCGAGCTTGGCCACGCGCTCAGCGGTCCAGTCGGAAGGATCGTGCCTGGTGAATTGACGTACCGGGGTGAGATTGGCCATGGGTCAAGCCGCGAAGCGCGTGTACTGCAGCTCCTCGGCGAAGAATCTGGCGGGAGCGCCGGCGCTGAGTCGAGCTGCGCTGCCCCATTTCGCCCAGTACTCGCCGCAGAGCCTGATCACGCGCAACGAAACCGACTCGGCCGGATCGATACCCGCGCGCTCGCCATAGTCGAACAGTCCTTCGGCAGTGCCGCGCAGCATCGCGAGCTCGCAATGCTCGCGCCTTTCGCGCTTGCTCGAGCCACCGACCCACTCCAGGGCGGGCGCCCAGAGCAGGCAGCTCGAGCCGTGATCGCCGATATGGATATCGACGCTTCTCATGGCGAGCACCACGTTGCCGTCGTGCGCGCTGACACCGCTCCAGCTATAGGCCCGGTCCTTGAGAATCACTCCGCGCGCTTCAAACGCAGTAGCGCGGGGCAATCGTTGGTGGGTCATCTGCTTCACTCCTTGCACTCCAGGGCGAAGCAGGGGGACGGAGATACAGGCCGGTCGGCCTTCGAACGCAGCGCTTCGTCATTCCTTATACACCGTAACGCCCTCTGCCGGTGGGATATTTAGGCCATACAATGGTCGATGGCTAAAGAAGCTTTATTGACGATGGATGGCGTAGTGCAGGAAGTGCTGCGCAACACCCAGTTCCGCGTATCGATGGAAAACGGCGCGAGCGTGCTCGCCTATGCCTGCGCGCGACTGCGGCAGAACCGCATCCGCATCATTGCCGGCGACAAGGTGACGCTGGAGATCTCACCGTACGACCTGACGCGCGGGCGCATCAATTTCCGCCACAAGGATGAGCGGCCCGCGGCAGTCTCCGCGCCGCGGCGTTTCCCCTTCAAGCGCAAGTAGTCAGTTAAATTCCTTGACGATGGCGTGCTTGTGCGGCACCCACGTCGCCCAGTACTCGTCGTTGCGCTTCTCGATCTCGAGCTTGAGCACGGTTTGCGCGTCGACGCGATCGGCTCGCACGCCGCTGCGCTTCGTTGGCGTGGCGGTGGTTGCGCCGCCGTAGACGAGCAGGCCTTCGGCCGCGCCGCGCTCGAGCGCGATGCGGCAGTGCTCGAGGCGCTCTTGTGCGCCCGGTGAATCCGGGTCGCCCACGCCAGGTCCCCAGAGGAGGCACGCCTTGCGGGCGCCCGCCTCCTGCACTTCCTCCACGCGCATGGTGAGCACCACGGCACCGTCGGTGCGCACGCCGCCACGGCTCCACTTGCGGTTGCGCGGACTGACGCCGTGCATCTCGAAGGCTTTGGCGCGCGTCACCAGCCCGCGTGTCGGCACGCCCTTTTGGTCGCGACGCGCCGGTGCATGGCCGCGGGGACGCGCATCGAGTATCTCGGTGCACAGCGCGGCGACCTCGGTCTCCTTCAGGCGCTCGGCGTTGACCAGCAGCGCGCGCAGCTCGGGCGTGCTCAGCTTGTCGATGCGATCCTTGGTCCACTGCGAAATTCTGCCGCGGGGCAGGATGCGTACGTTGTCTTTCATGATCATTCCTCCGAAACAAAAAAGCCCGGGAATCCCGGGCTTTTCTTCAGTAGGCCGGCGGCTTAAGCCAGCTTGAGGTTGGCGGCGCGCAGGCCCTTGGGGCTCTGCTCGATATCGAACACCACCTTGTCATTCTCCTTCAGCGTCTTGAACCCTCCGGCCTGGATCGCCGAGAAGTGGACGAACACGTCCTTGCCGCCGTCCTCCGGGGTGATGTAGCCGTAGCCCTTGGCGTCGTTGAACCACTTGACCGTACCTTTGCTCATGTCTGTTCCTTAGAGTTTTGGAAATCGGGCGTGACTGCCGCCCTGCGAGGACCAAGAGAGAACGAACAGTGAGGAGGTACGAACTGCACCGACCCGACCGGCAACGTCACCGCCTGAAATCCTACTGTACCGTTATACAGGTATCGGCACCCGGCGTCCACCTGCACGCCGCTCCGCGGCTCGCGCTGGACCTGTAGCCGTTAAGCCGGCAGCGAGGAGCTCGGCAAAGGCACCCCGTCCGTCTCGCCTTCGATGCGCGGCGTCTGGTGCGCGCTCCATTGCGCGGCGGCTGCCCTGATCGTCTCGCGCTTCGACGAGACGAAGTTCCACCAGATGAAGCGCGGCCCATCGAGCGGCTCGCCGCCGATCAGCATCACCCGCGCCGGCGTTTCCGCTTGCACGCGCACGGTGTCGCCCGCGGGCAATACCGCCATCACGTAGGGCGCGACCCGCTTGCCATTCAACTGGTAGGCACCCTCGACCGCGTACAGCGCGCGCTCCGCAGCGAGCGCAGGGATCTCGAGGCCGCCACCTGCGGGCAGCGATATGTCGACGTACAGCGTTTCCGAAACCGGCGTGACCGGAGATTCCATGCCCCAGGCTCGGCCGACCAGGACCCGGACCTGCGCATCCTCGCGCTCGCCCGCGGGAATGGCCGAGCTCGCCGTATGCGCGAAGCCCGGCTTTCCATCCTCCAGCGCCCTGGGCATGCCCGCCCAGAGCTGCAGGCCGTGAGCGCGACGCGGTACGGCACGCAGCTCGGGCGGCGTGCGCTCCGAGTGCGCGATGCCCCGGCCGGCGGTCATCCAGTTGATCGCGCCCGGCTCGATCGGCTGGACCGAGCCGATGCTGTCGCGGTGCACGAGATTTCCTTCGAAGAGGTAGGTCACGGTCGACAAACCGATATGCGGGTGCGGACCGATATCGGCGCCCTTGAACGGCTCGAATTCCTCGGGACCGAAATGATCGAAGAACAGGAACGGGCCGACGGATTGCCGCTTGGCCGCGGGAAGCAGGCGGCGAACCTCCAGGTGGCCCACGGGGCGCAGCCGCGCCTGCAGGAGCAGGAGCTCGGCCACTACGCCGCGCGCGCCACCATCGAGGCGCGGGTCCACCAGTACAGCTCGTCGAGCATGTTCTTTGCGTTCGGCTCGAGGTACGTGAGCTCCTTGATGTCCTTGCCCTGCTGGTAGACGGCCATGAAATCGGCGCCCTGGATGTGAACACCGTGGCGCGTCGGCACCATTTGCAGTTCGACGCAGCTGAGGCGCAAATGCTCGATCGAGCGGGCGGCGCCGACGCTGCCGTATCCCACGTATGCCGCCGCCTTGTGATTCCATTCTGGAAAGGCGTAGTCGAGCGCGTTCTTCAGCACCGCGGGCATGCTGCGGTTGTATTCCGCGGTGACGAAGATATAGCCGTCGAACTCGGCGACCTTCTTCTGCCAGCGTTGCGCCACTTCATTCTTCGACGGCACCCACGCGTTGGAGGCCAGCTCGTCGAAGAACGGCATCGGGTACTCGCGCAGGTCGATGAGCTCGACGCTCATATCGCCGCGCGCTGCGGCGATGCCGTGGATCCACTTCGCCGGCTTGTCGCCGAAGCGTGCCGCGCGCGTGGTGCCGATGATCACTGCGATCCTGGGTTTTGCCATAGTGGCTCTAAGCTAGCGTCCCATTGCGCATCCGGGTAGTCCAATTTATCGATGGAAGCCATCGATTCGGACGATGGATTACGTGAGGGCCGCCTGATCGGCCACGGGAAGCTTGCGGATGCGCTTGCCGGTTGCCGCAAAGATCGCATTGGTCAGCGCCGGCGCGATCGCCGAGGTTCCGGTCTCGCCCATGCCTCCCGGCAGCTCGCTGCTCTCCACGATGTAAACCTCGATGGCCGGCGCCTCGTTGATCCGCAGCATCGGGTAATCGTGGAAATTGCTTTGCTGGACCCGACCGTCTTTGAGCGTGATCTCTCCACGCAGCGCCGCGGTGATGCCGAAGATGATGCCGCTCTGGATCTGCGCACGGACGGTGTCGGGGTTGACGACGGTGCCGCAATCGACCGCGCAGACCACGCGCCGCACGCGCACCGTGCCGTCCTTCGCCAGCTCGACCTCGGCAACCTGCGCCATATAGGTGGCGAAGGCGTGCTGCAGCGAGACGCCACGACCTACGCCTTTAGGCAATGGCTTACCCCAGCCGGCCTTTTCCGAGGCGAGTTCGAGGACGGCCTTGGCGCGAGGCGTCTTGTCGAGCAGAGAGCGCCGATACGCGACCGGATCCTGCTTCGCCGTTGCCGCGAGTTCGTCCATGAAGCTCTCGACCACGAAGACATTGTGCGACGGCCCGACGCTGCGCCAGAACGCCGTGGGAATGCCCGGCGGTTCCACCCGCACGTATTCGACGTGCAGGTTCGGCAGGCCATAGACCAGGTCGATCGCGCCTTCGGTGGTGTCGGAGTCCAGACCATTGTTGAACCCGGGCGGCACCCAGCGCGCGATGACCGACGAGCCGGCGAAGCGATGGTTCCAGGCGACCGGCGCTCCCTTTCCATCGAGGCCCGCGGAGAGTCGGTCGAAGAAAGTAGGCCGGTACATGTCGTGCTGGATGTCTTCCTCGCGCGTCCACACGACCTTCACCGGACCTTCCACCTGCATGGCGATCTGGACAGCGCGCGTGACGCCGTCAATCTCGAGGCGGCGGCCGAAGCCGCCGCCGAGCAGATGGTTGTGCACCACGACCTTGTCCAGCGGCAGGCCGGCGGTCTTCGCCGCCGCCTCCTGGGCTCGCGCCATGACCTGGCTGCCGACCCACACCTCGCAGCCGTCCTTGCGGACATGCGCCGTGCAGTTCATCGGCTCCATGGTCGCGTGCGCGAGGAACGGCACTTGGTAAGTCGCCTCGACCTTGGTGAGGGCGCTCGCCATTGCGCTGTCGGTATTGCCGACGTTCTGCGCAACGGCGCCCGAGTTGAGCGACGCCTTTGCGAGCTGGTCCACGATCTGTTGCGTGTCGAGCTTGGCGTGCGTGCCGTCGTCCCATTCGATCACCAGCGCCGCGAGGCCCTTCTTCGCCGCGCCCATGTGGTCCGCGACCACGGCTACGGCGTCGTCGAGTCGCACGATCTGGCGCACGGCTTTGACGGCCTTGGCCTTCGAATCGTCCACGCTCTTCACGCGGCCGCCGAACACCGGCGATTGCGCGAGGGTCGCGATCTTCACGCCCGGCGGGCGCGCGTCGATACCATAGACCGCGGTGCCGTTGACCTTCGCCGGCGTGTCCAGACGCTTGGCCGGCGTGCCGATCAGCTTGAAGTCCTTCGGTTGCTTGAGCACCACGCTTTCCGGGACTGGCAGGCGCGCGGCGTCGGCGGCGAGCGCACCATACTTGAGGCGCCTCCCCGACGGCGCGTGAACTACCTCAGCGCTCTGCGCGCGGCAGGACGCCGGATCGACTTTCCAGCGCTTTGCCGCCGCCGACACGAGCATGGTTCTCGCGGTCGCACCGGCCTGGCGCAGGGGCTGCCACGACGCGCGTATCGCGTTCGAATTGCCCGTGGCCTGGATGCCGCCCAGCAAGGGATTGCCGTACAGCTTTTCGTTAGGTGGCGCATGTTCCACCCGCACCTGCTTCAGCTGCACCTCCAGCTCCTCGGCGATCAGCATCGGGATCGAGGTGTAGGTGCCCTGGCCCATCTCGACATAAGGCATCGTCAGGACGATTTGCCCGTCGGCGCCGATGCGGATGAAGGCGTTGGGCGCAAAGCTTTTCGCGGCCGCCGCCTGGGCGCCGCGTGCGCTCGGCAGGTTGAAGCCAAGCAACAACCCGCCACCGGCGGCGAGGCTCGCTTGCAGGAAGGCGCGGCGCTTCATGCCGTCTCCTTCTTGCGCAGCGACTGCGCCGCCTGCTTGATGGCCGCTCGGATGCGCACATAGGTGCCGCAGCGGCAGACGTTGCCCGCCATCGCCTCGTCGATGTCCTTGTCGCTCGGGCGCTTGTTCTCGGCCAGCAGCGCGGCAGCCGACATGATCTGCCCCGACTGGCAATAGCCGCACTGCGGGACTTCGCGATGCAGCCAGGCCTGTTGCACTTCCTTGCCGGCCGGCGTCTTGCCCACGGCTTCGATGGTGGTGATCTTCTTCCCGTCGACCGCAGAAACCGGCGTGATGCACGAGCGCGCCGCAGCGCCGTCGAGATGCACGGTACAGGCACCGCAAAGGCCCAGGCCGCAGCCGAACTTGGTGCCGGTCATGCCGAGCACATCGCGAATCACCCAGAGCAGCGGCGTGTCGTCGTCGACATCGACGCTGCGAGCCGTGCCGTTGATTGTCAGCGTGTAGGGCATGCGCGCTTCCTTCTGTGGATTGGTCGGAAAGGCGAAGACGGCCTGAGAATCTCCGCCCGCCGCGGCGCGCGTATGTCTCCAGATTGCCGCTTCGTGTCAGTCGACACGCGAAAGTGCCAGTTGCCAGCCGAGCCCTAAAGGCGACCTTCCGCCCGAAGGCGTTTGCCGATTTCCCGGATGTTCGCTTCGCCCTTGTCCAG
>Ga0209647_1001151_pt1 | contig 23073 bp, 20 predicted proteins | sample GraSoi_2013_60cm_FD_185827 | JGI IMG/M metagenome (GOLD analysis project Ga0209647, IMG submission 185827) | Grasslands soil microbial communities from the Angelo Coastal Reserve, California, USA - Sample 9_17_2013_60cm (SPAdes) (version 2) | ecosystem: Environmental > Terrestrial > Soil >... | reverse complement strand
TCGATCGAGCAAAGGCAAAGAAAGAGAGCCGTCCCCGCAACCGATATCCAAGATATTCTTCGGTTTTACGCCCCGGGTGAAGTATTGCACCGTTTCGGCCCGGACTTTAATGTTGTAGGCCGTCTTGCGGAGATACCACTCCGGTCGCTCGAAGGCCCTTTTAATTGTCGTTTGATTAACGTCATTCATCTCGTTCGTATCGTTCATCTATCGATTACTCCAAAGGCTCTTCCGGCCTAACAAAGCATTCATTTGCTGGTTGCGGAGATAGTTTATGGCTGGCCGGTCGTCCACCTGGGCAGCCCGCTTCCAATAACCGCCGCAAAACCCAACCATTAAGGCTAGCGGGGCTAGGTTATTCGGTCGGCGCAGGTAACGCCGGAGGCATTTAAGGAACATAAAGAGCGGATGGTAACCAACGACATAATTAGCTAAACCGTTCTTTACCCAGTTCGGCCACTTTCCGTTTACTAATGCCAACCTGACGGCCTTAACCAATACCGTCTCCGGCAATGCCGCTTCCATTACCAACTTAACCGCGAGCAAGTTAAACCTTTCTGGGGGACCATGACCGGTCAGTTGGTCGTTCAATATCGTCCGCCCGCCGTTAGCGCCAGTTCCTATACCACTTCCCAGTTGCTCCTTACTAATACGGGAACCGCCGATAATCCGCCCCAGCTAGGTTTCCAGGCGGCGGGTCTCTTGGGTATGTCCTTCTTCACCCCACAAACGACAGCCATCAACGAGCCACCAAATTGCTTGGCCGCATTTGCGACTGACGCAACGAGCGCTTGGACAAGGAAAGTACGACTCTCAAGAGGCTCCGCAGATTTGAACGATTAAGTTCCATCGAACGAATAAAACATCGCCGTGCCTGGTTCTTTTTGCCCAGACCCTTCAGGGCTGCAGCAATATGATAGTATATTTCGGATTTTAACTTCGATGGAATTTCGGGGTAATTACGCAGGATCCGGTGAAACACTTTTATTCGATTGGCCTTATAGCCTTGCCGCTGGACGACGCCGGTGCTCTGCGGATGGACGCGGTATTTGGCAAGTGCTTCATTGGTATATGCAAATGAATGGCGATGCGAGACCTTCACCCAAAACCACCAATCCTCGACCCACTTTATTCTCTCGTCGAAGTATCCCACATCGGCAATGCACTCACGCCGAAGAATGGCGGTTTGCATGTTGACAAAGTTGTGCGCGCAAAGCCGATGAAAAAGCCTCCCCGATCCGTTCCCTGGCACTGGAAACTGATCGCTGAATCGTTTTCCCGTTTTGATTCCACGCTCATTGATGATCTCGGCGTCACAATATGCGACATCATGAGCGCAGTCTTTCTGCAAGACTTCAAGCTGGCGGGCAAGCTTCATCGACATCCAGACGTCGTCTGCGTCGCAGAATGCCAAATATTCGCCTTGAGCCGCTCTTATTCCGTCGTTCCGAGACCGGGACGCGCCTAGATTGGTATCATGATATATGGCGCGAACCCGCCTATCAGACCCGGCGTATTTCTCGATCACCGTCCGAGAGTCATCTCGCGAACAATCATCCACTATGATTAATTCGAGATCGGCTACACTCTGAGCTAAAACCGCCTCAATCGACTCGCCCACGAACAGAGCATGGTTGAAGCAAGGCATGATCACGCTGACTCGAGGCATAAAGTCAATTGCTCGTTTCTGGCAAACAAATTGGGAAGGGTCACTTCCCACCTAGATTAAGTCGGCATTACTATCTTGCAGGCCTCAGACCTGCCGCCCAACAGGAAGGAAGAACACCAGTTTGTTTCGCCTACTGACCCTTGGGCACAACGCGCAGACGGGTTGGTGCTGCCGGCCGCCCGACACCAACCACGTAAGGTCCAATATCCCAAGCACCCGATGCTGGCCTCGGCTTCCCGTCTCGGTCGAACATGATCTCTGGACATTGTGCAGCGTAGGCGCTCAGGTTGGTCCCTTTTCCGATCAAGGACGATGCGGTTGAGACTAAGTGGAAATCCGCCAAATTGGCTTTGTTCTGCTTATAGGAAACGAAAACACCGCTTCCAGTAGCCAGCGGATTCAGGTTCACATTGGCAACGTTGGTAACCTTCGGGTTGCCCTTATTCTTGAATACTCCGTTTGTATTCTTGTCACTGGTATTGTTGGTCGCGATATTATTCCAAAGACCGATGTTCAAACCATAGGAGATCGTACCCGAACCTCCGTCACCAACATTGATCGCAGTGTGGAAAGTGTAATCAGCAATCAGATTATTAGCGACAACGACACTACTGAAGGGCGCGTTGTTCATTTCCGAACCGACCCAGATTCCTCGTGGCGAGTCTTCATCCTGCACCTCCAGGTCAGTCAGCGCGATGATGTTGTTGAAGATGTACACGTTTGAGAACCCGGCGTAGTAGGCGTCGCCATAAAACGGGAAACCGGTGACATTCTCGAAATAGTTGTTGTACCATTTTACATGGTCGCCACCCAATGGCTGTGACCCGTCTTGATGCTGGCCCGCTAAGTATTGGCTTACTGCATAGGAGACGCATTTGTTGTTGTAGAAGCTAATGCCGCTCCAATTCTGGCCGCTCGAAAAGTCGTCGCCGAATCCGTCGGGCTTGGTGTTCGGCCGATGCGGGCAATGAAACTCGTTGTGATGGATCTTGCAATTGTCGTAACCAAGCCCGTAAGTCCTCAGATAGAGGACAACGTCAGCCTCAGAGCAGGTTAATTTATAGAAATAGCAGTGGTCTATTTCAAAGCCGGAGCAGCCACCATCATTAGCATAAAACCAGGTTCGAGTATCTTGACCGCCATTAATGTAAGACAATCGGACGTTGGTTTGTCCGGTAAAGATAAAAGCAGACTCGCCGCCGGATTGCTGCAATTTGAAATGCATTGCCCCATCGCCAGCATCGCCACTGATAACAATGTTGCTTGCGCCACTGACAAAGCCAGCAGAGCAAATAAATGTAGCTGTTCCATTATGTATGGCGTCCTGGCCAATCTGATAGGTTATCCGGCTCGTGGAACTTCCACCCGACGGAGTCCATCCACCCACCGCAACGGTGTAGTTGCGGTTAGATCCGCTGGGACCGCCTGAAATATAAACCGTATCCCCGGCCGCTGCGCCAGCAATTTGGGTGAGTGCCGTCCAAGCGTTCGCCCAGCTAGTCCCATTACGTGCGCCGGTCGCAGCACTGTCAACATACCAAGTGGCGGCGTCGGCCGAAGTTCCAAACCAAAATGTTAGGACCAGTATAGCTACAGCGCTTGTAGCTCTGCTCTTTCTACCATTTTTTGGATTCATTTTATTCTCTCTGATCGCGAATCAGCAGCCAGGTTTGGTCTGAAAGCACAGTATAGTTTAATTGGGGGGTGTGGAATATCATCGAATGGTGCTGCTAACTTTACTACGCACTTCCTACACGCATCGGACCAAAGCCTCGCGCACCTTCTTACCTTGTTCGTTGCGGCGCAATGCCGACTTTCCAAGAAAGCGTTTTCGAATATCAAGGCTGCCAATGCAGGCCAGAAAGAAAAACCACATTACATACGTTTGATCGAAATAGGTTACAGAAAACAAGATACCAACGCTTCCCACCAGTGTTGACCCGATTCCCCATAACATTTTTTCGCTTGGCGTTCCCCGATGCGCTTTGATCGCGATCCCAAGACGTTGAAAGCAACGGACCACCATAACCACGCAAAGTATCACCCCGATTAGTCCGGCATCCACTCCGGCCGCCACAAACATGTTGGTAATATCCGACTGGCCATCCGCCAATTGATAGGGAAACCAGTCGCTTGTGTCGCTAATTCCAGCAAACCACCATGAGCTGAAACGATTTACAAATTGCTCGATGAGGTACGCCCGATGATAGCCTCCACCTCCAAAAATATCGCTAGCGCGTCCAATAAGGAACCATACGGGGACCCTCATAACGATTTGGAGTCCTACCAAGAACGCGACGAATCCCCACCATATTTTCAGCGTATGGCGGCGCATAGGCCAGCAGGCTAGAGCTAAAAGACCAAGCCCCAATCCCAGGAATGGGCCGCTGGAGCGGGCACAGCTCACAACGATTAGTGACGCCACTAGTCCAATAATCGTGGATCGTCTAGCTCCTCTGGCGAAGAGGATGCTCACAAACAGCATCGCGAAGGTCGCACCAAACGCTCCCGCGGTGATCGGATTGCGAAATGGGCCCTGACTGCGCACGTGCTCATCTCTGACCCAGGAAGATTCCATAACTCCGCCAAATACCGAAAAGAGGTTCCTGCCAGTAAAGGATTCTAGGACCATCAACATGGCAAAGGGTACGATCAAATAAGCAACCTTAGCCAGAACTGCGCGGTAGTCTTCCTTGTCTCTCAAGAGGCAACGGAAAACAAAATAGGACAAAAAAATGTTATAAAGTAAGCCGACTTCATAAATCAATTGCTGTACTGACCCAACGCGCAACGTTGATATAATGAGCGTTGCCCCCGCAAAGACGAAAAGAGACTTATCGACCGGGTTCAACCGAAAGTATTTCGACTCTCCCCGCGCTATCACTCTGATTAGACCGGCCAAAAGGACAAATCGAATCGATGTAAGGTGGAATCCCGCAACGTTCAGGACCTGAGCTTCGGTAATATAGCAAACCGGAGCAATCATTGCCGCAACTGCCATTCGCCGCGACCCACACAGCACTATCAACGCCAAGCTAAGTGTTACTATAAAACCTAAGGGCGTCATAACTACGAGGTAAACCTAAACTCACGGAACTTAGTCTTATCCACCATACCTCTATCGAATCAAAGAACGCTTTTGAAGTTTCAAGCCGACCCTGGCCCGGGACAACAGCAGAGTTTGTTTGGCCATGCGACTCGATAATTTCTTGGTAGGTCCGAAGCAGCTGTTTCCCGGCAGCCCGCCAGGTAATCTCTTTCGCCTTCTCCAGACCCGCAACCCGGAGCCTTTCCATAATAGATCTTCCCTACCGGTTAAGCTTTCGGTTCTTAGTCCCTTCGAAGCGATAGAGGCACTCGCTCCCTAACCAAGCAGCCCGATTTTGCGCCGCCGTCCCGTAGACGAACCGAATTGTTCCGTAGCTTACGGATTGGGGAAGAAGTTTTCGAACGATGGGCAAAGGTAGACTATAGCGGAAGCTGTTCCCGACCTCGTAACCCAGCTCCTTAAAGGCGGCGACTACTTCCGCGCTCGATCGGCAAGCGGTTTCGAAATCCTCCGCGCCTAATTTTCTCCGAAGGGTGACATAAGCCCGGGAGGCCCGCACGATAAAATGTTTCCCGTCCGAGCATTCTACGATAATCGTACCCCCGGGCGCGAGAACGGAAACGATCCGGCTAAGAAACGGGCCTAACTTCTCAATATAGGCTAGCACGCCAACACAAAGGATTAAATCGAAGCTATGGGGCGGGAGCTGCGCGGTTAGAAAATCCTCGTTGCATAAGGTAACCCGATCCGACGATCCCTCCGGGAGGCGGGAAAAGGCTATGTCCAGCATGCTTTTCGACCGATCTAAGAGGGTTAAACGATTGCTTCGATCGAGCAGCGGCAAGGAAAGAGAGCCATCCCCGCAACCAATATCCAAGATATTCTTCGCTTTTGCGCCTCGCACAAAATGTTTCACCGTTTCGACCCGGATTTTAATATTGTAGGCCGTCTTCCGGAGGTACCACTCGGGTCGCTCAAAGGCCCTTTTAATTGTCATTTGGTTAACGTCATTCATATCATTCTTCTCGCTCATCTATTACTCCAAAGGCTCTCCCGACCAAACAAAGCATTCATTTGCTGGTGGCGGAGATAGTTTATTGGTTGAGAAAGGTCTTCACAACAAATTCGGAGGGGCATAACAGGCAATCCGCCAATCGGTATTCCTTTTGCTCCTTTTGGAGCACATCGGTCGTGTAGGCGTGCTCGTGATTCCGTGGTAGCGTCACACCCAGGCGTTCACATTCCCGTTGTACTACCTCGTAGGCAAACCGCGTATGAACATTAGGCCTCTCCAAGACAGTTGGAATTCCAAGTTTTGCCGCCGTCTTCAGCGTCAAAAGCGCGCCCAACGGCCAGGTATGAATTGAGCGAGTCAGCCCGTTTTACACTCCAACGCAGGATCGCCAACCACTTCCGCAAAGAAGCGCGGGCTAGCCGCCGTCGAACGTGTGACCAACGAGTCAACCAAGAGATGCTTAAAAGCCCAACTCGACAGACGGCGGACACTAACATGGCAAGCCGATAGCCCATCCCGTAAAGGTCTCCCCTGGTGTTTCGAAGGAATCGCATGGTCGATTCCCGCATCATCACGCTGGAAAAATTGCTGGGCGCCTGCTTCGAACTATTTCCCCCGAAATGAATCACCTCAGCCTCCGGAACATAGTAATTCTTATAGCCAACCCGCTGGACTTTGTAGCAAAGATCGATGTCCTCTGAGTACATAAAATAGTCCTCATTGAATGCACCGACGCGCTCAAAGGTCTCTCTTTTGAGCATGAGGCAAGCGCCACTGATAGCCTGCACCTCTTGTGGTCTCAGGTGGTCGTTCAAAAATGCTCTGGTGCCCCATAATGCCGACTTGGGCCATTGCTTACGAAAGTATTCGCAATCCAGTGCCTGGTTCAAAATCGTCGGAAAAGATTGAATGCAACTCGTCTGAATTGAGGCGTCGCGATTCAGCAATCGGGCTCCCACCGCACCTGCCCCGGGGAGTTCCTGCAGGACTCTATAGAGGAGGCAGATCGCAGGTCCGAGAATTTCTGTATCCGGGTTGAGGAATAGGATGCTCGCTCCGCGGGACCTTTGAAAGGCATGATTGTTAGCCTTCGCGAACCCTAGGTTTTTCTCACATTGTATATAAGTCGCGTAGGGGGCGTGCTCCTGCAAAACACGATCACAACCGTCAAACGACGCGTTATCCGCAACAATTATTTCGTAAGTTAGCCCAGTTGTCTGAGCTCGAATTGAATCTACACACCTCCGCACAAACTCCGCGGAGTTCCAGTTCACTACAATAATCGACAGGTCCAAAGAAGGCTGCGAAAGCGCAACTCTCTTGTCAGTGTCGTGTTCAGCATTTTGCATGGTCACCTAACAGGTTCATCTACACATCCACGAACTCCCTTTGCCACAACTCGAGAGTCAACAGGGAAAATACCTCCTTGAGGCCACGAACAGGGTCTTCGCGGCATCATCCCAAAGAGCAAAGGCAGACATTCCTCTCAGCCGGCGTGCGCACTGGTCGCCGTACTCTTCGTACAAATGAATGATCACTTCGGTCGTTTGTCGCCTTTCCTACTCTTACTCCAGAGGCTGGGCTGCCCCAGCAACCGGTGGATTTGCTGCGTCCGAACATATCGGATAAGGGCCCGATCATCGATCCTCCAGATCCGGTTCACATACCCGCTGCAAAACCCCACCCACAATCCCAGAGCCGCGACTCCATAGGGCTTCCTGAAAATTCTCGATACACATTTCAGGACCATAAAAACAAAATCGTAACCCGCAGCGTAATTGGCGCGGCCATTTTTTACCCAATTCGCCCAGGCACCATAAGCAGCTCCCGCTGGCCGATGATGGAGCATCTTTATGTCAGGAAATGTTCGAGTTGACCACCCCAACATATTGGCCTTTAACTCGTCAATCGTGTCCCAGCCCACGGCTGGCGCTAGGCCTCCGATATCCCGCCAGCATTCGGATCGATAGATCTTATTGGCGCCTCGCACGTGAAACACCGGATCCGTCTTCGATTCTGGGCGGAGCGCGCCATCGACCGCAGCGCAGATCACGCCCCCAGCGATCCCCAAGCGCGGCTCGTGGGCAAACTCTGCTAGACAATTTTCGAAGTAATCTGCCGAAAAGGTTACATCTCCATCCAACTTAACCAAATACTTCCATTGTTCATTTCCGAGCAGCTTTAGCCCAGCATAAAAGGCTTCCATGACACCCCCGCCAGCAACCCGGATTCCACGGTCCTGCCGGTGGACTGCCTTAATCCAACTATACCGCTTTGCAGCCTCATCAATAATCCGTCCAGTCGCGTCGGTCGAACCATCGTTCACAATAATCCATTGCTTCGGCAGGATAGTCTGAGCCAGGACCGACTCAATCGTCCTCTGAATGTATTCAGCTTCATTCCGGACCGGAGATACGATGATATAATCGAAATCTATCATGCCACCCTGTTATCAAAAAAACGTTTTGTCTGATCCACAACAGAAGCGACCATCTCACCAGTCATCTCCGGGTAAATCGGTAACGATAGAATCCGGGACTGACTAGCGTAAGCCACCGGAAATTCTTCTGGTGCGTGTCGGAGGTACGCATAAGCCGGATAAAATGGCAGCGCCTTCGGGTAGTTCAACGCCGTCGATATGCCGACCTGGCCCAAATGTTTTTTCAAGGAGTCCCGCTGATCGGTCCGGATGACATAGAGGTGGTAAACATGGTCACGATCCGGCGCGACTTTGGGTGTCACCACCTCTCCGATTTCGGCTAGCATTTCGTCATACTGTGCGGCAACCCGATGCCGCGCTTGGGTCCATGCCAATAAATGCGGCAATTTGACCTTCAGTACCGCCGCCTGCAAACCGTCTAGTCGACTATTGATGCCCTCCATGATGTGCTCACCCTTGCCACCGTGTCGAGCATAGGTAGCCATCCAGTCAGCCAATCGGTCGTCATTGGTGACGACGCATCCCGCATCACCATATGCGCCTAGATTTTTTCCAGGGTAAAAAGAAAACGTTGCCGCGTTCCCCAAGGTTCCGACGAGTTTCCCCTTGATTCGTGCCAGGTGGGCCTGAGCGCAATCCTCGATCACCCATAGATTACGTTTTTGGGCAATCGCCATGATGGAATCCATGTCGGCCGCCTGCCCGTAGAGGTGTACTGGAATAATGCCTACTGTCCGAGGAGTGATCTTCGACTCGATCAAACCGGGATCGAGAGTATACGTGTCGACATCGGTGTCGACAAACACCACCCGACCGCCGGCCTGAGTGATCGTCTCCGAAGTTGAGATCCAGGAGTGCGCAGTCGTGATAACCTCGTCGCCCGGCTTGATACCAAGTGCCCGCATCGCGATAAACAGCGCATCGGTTCCGTTGGCACAAGAGATACAATGCCTCACTCCGAGAGCTTCTGACCACGCTTTTTCAAAGGAGTCCACGTACGATCCTCGAATAAAGGCTGACTCGCGGATCACGTCGCCGATCGCGCCATCAATATCTTCCTTGATACTCAGGTACTGGGCGTGGAGATCAACAAATGGGATATTCACAAAATAGTAGTTTGCTGGGAGGCGCTTAGAATCGACGCAAAAGCCGAGCCGGATTACCCACATAAATGCCCGGCTCAGTGATATCTTTCGTTATCACTGCTCCGGCCCCGACCACCGTTCCGTCGCAGATACTGACTGGCAGAATAGTCGCGTTCGTTCCGATGCTGACTGCGTTGCCGATCTTCGTCGATCGCCAGAGGTCGCGCCGCCCCTTTGCCGGCCCCCCCTCAGAAAAGAGATCATTAATGAACATTGCGCCATGCGAGATAAAGCAGTCGTCTCCAATATTCACCAACTCACAGATAAACGCGTGCGATTGAATCCGGCACCGCTTCCCGATGATGGCGCCACGCTGGATCTCGACAAATGGGCCGACAAAGCTGTCTTCGCCTATCGTGCAGCCATAGAGGTTTACCGGATCGACTACTGTGACTCCCTTTTCGAAGGTCACGTCGATGATGCCCGCTTTTCGAATTTCTGGTAATACGGCTGTTTTGTGCATACGCGGTCTTTTACAATGAACTCGCTTGTTCGAGAATCGAAACTACATTTCTGGCATGGACCGCACCGGTTATCGGTTGTTTACCATAGCGTACGCAATCGGCAAAATGCTCGGCCTCTGAACGCAACGGTTCAGAAAAATTGATCTGAGGGAGTATAATGTCACCGCTGCGATAACTGAATTGTTCGGGACGCGGATGATCGAAGTCCATGTTCTGGCCGAGGATGGCCCGCTTATCGATGCCCTTGTCATATATAGCAATCTTGTCGTCGGCAATGTCGTCGTACACGACCATCTTACGCGAACCCACGATGATTATCTTTCGAACCTTCTGAGGATCGAGCCAGCTTACATGAATATTGGCAATGACCTTATTGGGGTAAACAATGCTGAGGAACACAACATCGTCGACGCCGCTTTGAATGAAGTCCATTCCAATGCGGTGGACGGAAAGCGGTGTCAGATCGCCTAACCAATACTGGACGATACTGATATCATGCGGAGCGAAGTTCCACAGCGCGTCAATGTCAGCCCGGATCCGACCAAGGTTCAGCCGCTGACTGTAGACATAGCGGATCTCTCCCAGCTCGCCCGCGTCGAGCAGCTTCTTAACATACCGCACTGCGGCGTTGTAAATAAAGGTGTGGCCCACCATTACCACGAGGTCACGCGCTGTCGCCAATTTGTCCAGCTCATCGACCTCGGCTACTCTGGTCGCCAGCGGCTTTTCGACAAATACATGCTTGCCAGCCAGGAGTGCTTCCTTCGCCAGCTGGAAGTGCGTACCGGCGGGCGTTGCAATAACAACTCCGGTAATCTCCGGATCAGAGAAAGCCGTGGCGACCGCATCCACTGCAATGGTACGTGGAAAATTCGTTTCGACGAAAGCCCGGCGCTCCGGGCTCGAGTCAACTACGTACTTGACCCGGCAATTCGGTAAGGACGAGAAATTCCTCAGTAGATTTGGCCCCCAGTATCCACAACCAATTTGCGCCAATACAGTTCCGTTCGTGTTCATATCGCAATATTAAATTCTGTTGTGCGGTGAAAGCTCGCGTCCACAAATTCTGGCGCTTTTCTGGCCGCTGCCGGCTCTTTCAGAGAGCGAGCCCTGGGTTTGTGTATCCGGATCTTCAGCCCAGGCAATGTATCAACCGTCTCTAATCGCCCTCGAACCCTGATCACACCTGGATCCACTCGCCGATATTCAACTGCGGCCGATCGCCGCTTCCTAAACCAGGCGACGGCCTGAGCTGCCGTCGGTGACCAAGCTCCCCGGCGTTTCAGTTCGCGAAGTAACCTCAGATAGAAGTCGTCCCATAACCTCTCCGGGGCAATGCTACGATCGTGCCAGTTAAATGTTAGTGCCCCACCAAGCCGTTCCGCATCATCCAATAACTCCCAAACCAGCCGTTCGGCTTTCTTTTCGCTGAGATTCAAATAGCCTGGATAGAAGAGCGCTGTATCCATCACGTGCAGGGGCAATTCGAGCAGGTTCGTCACTCCCAAAGGCCTGTAGGCTTGGGTAGTTCCAGCCCGGTAGCCTACCGTTTCTCGATAGCCAACGGTTGTATCGTAAGTATATCCCGCTCTATCCAATACTGCCGGAGAGTTCTCGTTAAAGAACAGCCAATGCATCCGCACACCAAGTTCTTTAGCGCTGATGGCCTCCGACACTCGCTCGCGTTCCTTGCGTCCCTCGTCGACATCCAGCCATGCGTCCAATCCATGTACCCCCACTTCCCCACCCGCCGAAACGATCCGCTTCAACTGGGGAAGGACCTGCTCAATATCGTAGCCGCAGGCGCGCCGAGGCGAACCGAATCCATTGTCGGTATGGCCGGGGTAGCCCTTTCGAGGAATCACAAAAAATGTCGAAGCGAAGCCCGTCTCTATCTCAAGATAGCGGTCGAATCCACTCCAACTGTCCTTGGCGATTCCGAGGTAAACCAACGGGAGCCGACAAAATGCATTCCAGTTCTTCCATAAGCTTTCGGCTGGTTTCCTACCGCGACAAACGCTTATCAACGACCCGATGGTCGCGCGATACAAGAAACCAAACATGGTGTGATCACAGAAATGGTTCCGCAGTGCCGGATGGTCGATATCATGGGTAAGACAAGCAATGAATCTGTACCCGTCCGGGATGGGCGGTATTTCAATCAATGGAATTCCGGCCAACGTGATCCAATCACGAAGCCATGCGATATGCTCTTCTAAAGCGGCTACGCCGGCGTTGTCAGTTGGCTGGCCAGCAACGAGCAGGAAGCGGACTTCTTCAAATAAGTTGTATCCGACCTTCAGAACCGTGATGTTTCCGCAGTGACTGACAAAAGCCGCTGGCTCCAACGTCGACTCTTCCTTTAGCACGGAATTTTGGGATCCAGGAAATGTTTCCAGGCCAGTGTAGATCGGCATCCGCTTTCCTTCCTCGGACACAACGAAACGGTGGGACGGTGATTTAACGGACCTCCCTGCTTCCAGATCATTCGGCCCGGATTCTCCTCCGAAAATGATTAACAATTGCGAAGCTTCTCCGCAGAAGTCGCCTGAGGTAGACAGCACGACGTCATACTTGCCATCATCCTTATAGAACTCCCACGGGGTCTTAAACAGTTCAAAAAACTCCTTGGCGATGTCGCGTTGAAGCGGCGAAATCGATACACCGATCATTCGCGACTCCCCAGAATGGATATTGCCCGTCGCTTGGCGAACGCAGCGGAAGACCCGGGTCGAACCAACAGATCGTCCACGATGCTCAGGAACCGCTGCCGTTCACTGCTCCAATTGTGCTCCCGAAAAATTTCTTTTCCTCGTTCCGTCACCTTCAGCATCTCCTCCGGACTCTTGAAGACGTAGACCATCTTCTTCGCAAGATCGTCAGAGTCGCCTAATTCAAAAAAAACCAAATCCTGCAGATCGAAATAGTCGAGTATTCCTTGAGCCCGTGGTGCGATAACGGGCTTGCCTTGGGACAAATACTCAAATATGCGAGTCGGTGTGTTAATCTCAGTGAATATACTCCGTCGATTTGGAATAACGCCGACGTCGCATTCGCTGATGGCTATCGCTACCTGCTCCAGCGGCTTCGGGCCGAGATAGTGAACGACCTCGCTGAGGTCCATTCTTCGGACCAGATCCATCACCTGCTCCAAAAAGGGCGTGCTTTTTCCAAAAATTCTCAGTTCAGCGTTCGGAATCGATTGGCGGGCTTCTGCTAGAGCCTTTACCGCTAAGTCAAGACCGTGGCGCTCGACTAGCGAACCATGATACATGATAACAAACGGTTTCGAAGGATCGCGCCCTGTGAGACTCGGGCTTGACGGTTCGCGATCGTGGAAAATCTCTTCGTCCGGCGAGTTCATGACCACAGTTATCTTTGTGGACAAACAACTTCTGGCCGAAAAAATCTTCCGCACCGCCTCGTTAACAGTAATTACTGCATCCGCGAACCAGATGCTCAACTTTTCAAACTGTTTAAGCAGCCGAACCGATAGACTATCAAGGCGAAGGCCGAAAATCGTCATCATCAATTCAGGCATAGGATCGTGTAGATCAAGAATTACCTTGGCGCCGAGGATCTTCGGCACTAGCGCGCTGAATACCAGGAGGTCAGGCATGTTGTGGACGTGCACGAGGTCATAACGTCGTTTCCATGCGCGACCAGCCAGGATTAAACTGGAAAACAGAATGAATATCCCATACTGAAGAAAGTATGACAGTTTTCCGCGGCGGCTTCGCTTCAAAGGGATGCGGGTGATATCGACCGCATTGAAGGTTTCGCGTCGCGGTTCTTCATCTGTCTCCTTAAGGCAAATTACTTCCACGATGGCGCCCTCTTTGACCAAAGCTTCTGCCGCCCTGCGAGGGCGTGGATCCGCCGGGTAGCCGGAATACAACACCGTAACAACACGCTTGCCGGTCAAGCGCAGAAGTCGGTCAACGCGAGCAATATTAGGCTCGACCTTATCGTCCAAGACTCTCATGCTTCGGAATCCGAATTCATATTATACGCTTTTGCAAACTAACAGCGTAGCTGGCCGCAACAGATGGTCGCGGTTCCTCACTCACGAGTATCATGTTGCGAGTTTCACTTAACGTTGCGGCTAAACCAACGTTCGCTACCGCTCGACCGATCGCAGCCCGTCAAACTTCACCTTCGAGCCACCTCGGTCCATAGGATCGACTCTTATTGAAGACAACCGATACTTTAGTTTTCGCAGCAAGTTGCTCATAGGCGCGCTTAACCGCGTCACGATTGTTTTTCTCCGCTTCAACGACCAACAGCACGGTATCCATGAAGCCGGCTAGCGCAATCGTCGCACTGGTGTTCCCTAGCGACGGCATATCAAAAACGACGTAGTCCAGGTCGCTTTCCTTGAACTCCATCAACATATTATAAAATCTCCTCGTGGCGGGTGGCTTATCCACCAGAAGCACCTTACTATCTTCTGCCTGGGATAGAGTGTTCGCCAGCCCGGCGGCCAGAGTGGAGGCTCCAGCATTTTTCGCGAGCCCGGTCACAGCCACAAGCTTCGGTTTGTGGGCCATTTGATTGAGCTCGAAAAAGAGTCCCAAGCGGTCTCTTATTGCTTCGCAAAATGGCTGGAGCAAATCGCCGTTCTCCATTTCGACTACGTTCGAATCCCCATCTGCCTTAAGCGCGTTTTCGGAATCATGGCCTGCGTCATATAGACGGAGGTGCTGGCCATTTGTGCCGAAATACGGAATCGAAAGCAATAACGGTATCTGTAGCTTTGCTTCAAACTCGTGCGCCCGTTTGACGGTCCGATCAAACACAAGCTCGATCAGCAAGGCGATCAGGATTCCAATCGCAAGTCCACCGACGGCCAGACCGATCACTATCTTCTTCAGATCGCGAGTTGCTTTCTCTGCCGGTGACGCCTTTTGCACGATACTGATGTTCGGTATTTTCGACGGATCCAAGGTTTCGTCGATCTGAGCTTTCTCCAGACTAGACTGAAGATATTTGTAATTTGTCTCCTGCACAGCCTTGATACGCTCAAGCCCCTCAATCCGTGGTCCGTACTCGGCAAGCACTTTTGATCGTTCCTGCAGATTGCTCAGCCGGGATTTGAGCATTTGTGTCTGCGTCTGAAGCCCCACGAGGCGGGCCTTCTCCGACATTAGATCGAGTCTGCCGCTTTCGTTGGTTGCGGTGGCAGGCACCGCTGCGATTACCCCAGGATATTTCTGGACAATTTCCTGTTTCTGCTTTTTCAGCTCCTCAATCTGTTCCTGCTTAACTTTCACAATCCGATTTTGCGGAGTGTATCTGGAAAGAAGTTCGGTCTCACTTTGACGCAGTTGCGCCAGGCGACCGCTCAAAGTCTGGTACTCTTCAACGACGGCATTACTTACCGGCGATGGTGTCTTACCCGACTGTTTGCTGTCTAGTCCAGTCAGTGATTTTTCGATTTCGGTTACCCGAGCCTGCTGCGCGGCTAACTCGGTCTGTGCGACGTCCAACTCCTGCTGGGTCTTTGCCAATACCGAAGACACCGCGGCGGCGTCTTCGGCTGGAGAGGTGATTCCGGCTGTCTCCTTCAACTTTTTCAAATCTTCCTCGGTCTGACTTAATTCCTTCCGTAGCTGCTCGGTTTGTCGCGCAACCAGGTCGAATGAACCGGCCGACCGATGGACCTCCAGATGTTTGTCGAAGTAAAACTTAACCAATTGCTCCAGCACTTCCGAGGCAAGCTTCGGATCCGCGTCTTTGTACGCTATTGAGATGATGTTGCTTCCTTTCACCGCGCTGACTTCCAGGTTGCGCAGGATCTCCCGTGCAGCCTCGACAGATGTCGCAATGTCCTTCGGCCCTTTAACCAGACGTTGGGGACCGACCGCCTCGGCAACTTGCGTCGCTACATCCGCACTGGTAAGGATCTCCACTTCGGCAGTGATGACACTATCGCTTGATGAATCAAGCGTTTTCCCAGCGTTATCAATGTTGTCCACCGCGCTATGATCCACCACGTAGCGGACCATCAATTTAGATCTGGACTCGTACAGGGACGGAAGAAGAAAAACACCAGCAGCAGCGGCAAAGCCACCTAAGGCACACAAGGTAATCATCCATTTGTGTCGGAAGAGAATGAACAGAATATCATGGAAACCCATGCCAGAGCGTTGTGGTTCTGGCTCGATATCCCGTATCGGAATTGCTTCGGCCGTAACCCGTTCAACATGGCCGGCTTGTCCGTTAAGTATGGATAGTGAATCTGTTCTCATTTCAGGCGGTCACACCTCCGATAACGGCGTTTTTCACGCCTTGAATTACAGTTTCCAATTGGTGCTCAGTTAGTTCTGGAAACATGGGCAAAGACACAAACTCATTGGCACATCGCTCCGCGACTGGGAAGACTCCCTGCTCATATCCGAGGCCGCGGTAGGCGCCTTGCAAATGAATCGGAACAGGGTAGTGAACGCCACAACCGATGCCTTCTTCGGCGAAGCACTGCATAATATGGTCCCTATCTTGAACGCGAATGGCATAGATATGATACACGTGCCGGGCATAGGCAGCGTGCGTCGGGATAGCAACCGTTTCCACGTCCTCAAAGGCGTGATCGTATCGGCATGCGTGAGCACGGCGAAGTAAGTTTCCTTTTTCGAGATAGCCCAGTTTGATCCGGAGAATGGCCGCCTGGATTCCATCCATGCGACAGTTCCATCCGACCAATGTATGATGATATTTGCGAGCTTGGCCATGATCGCGGAGAATTCGGATCTTGTCCTGCAACTCGGGATTGTTAGTTACCACCGCACCGGCTTCACCGAATGCACCGAGATTTTTCCCGGGATAAAAACTGAAACAGGCCGCATCAGCAAGCGTACCAACTCTTCGCCCGTTGTATTCGGCTCCGTGAGCCTGGGCAGCGTCTTCCACGACAAACAGGCCGTGCCGGCGCGCGAGTTCCGCTATAGGATCCATGTCTGCCGGCTGACCAAAAAGATGGACCGGAATGATCGCCTTCGTTCGTGGCGTAATAGCCTTTTCCACCATCGTCGGATCCATCGTGTAAGTGCGCTCGTCTACATCGACGAACACGGGTCTAGCCCCACAATAGGTGATCGCCTCGGCGGTAGCCATGAACGTGTTTGGCACCGTGATCACCTCGTCACCTGGTCCGACGCCTAGTGCCAAAAGGACTAACCAAAGCGCATCCGTACCGCTGCCTACACCAACGGCATGCGAAGCGTTACAGTAAGCCGCGAAATCTTCCTCGAACCGCTCGACGAACGGTCCTCCGGCGAAGGCGCTGCTTTCGACGACCTCCCGGATGGCACCGTTTATCTCGTTGAGCATCGGTGCGTGGTGGGATTTAAGATCAAGAAACGGTACTTTCATTTTGTATTCTCTGCTGCAATTCTCACCTCGCGACCGAGTTTCACATCCGGCGCGATTCGCTGGTAGTCGGATGGCTGGGTACTCATATGCTAAGGGATTCTGCATACTCAGCCTGCTTGGCCGGCGTGCGCTGCGAGGTCAAAGGAGCTTCGAGGGATGGTGAGAACGTGACCGGTGCGCCGTAGCTTTTGAGTGAAGACGAAGCAGCCTCAAGAATTCTTACCAGTTCCAGGCCCTCGCGGCCGCTCGTCAATGGTTTGGCGCCATTTTCGATGCAATCTAGAAAATGCTGGCATTCCGCTTTCAGGGGCTCCTCTTGTTGCAGATGCGGGATATAACTATCCCCATAATGATAGGAGTAATGAAAATCAGCGAAGGTGTCGTAGTGCGGCGGCCGTTCCACCCGAACATCATAAATCCGGATTTTTTCGTGTGTCTGCAAGTCGTCGTAAACGATCATTCGACGCGTGCCCACGATGGTCATTTCACGAATCTTCCTGGGCTCGAGCCAACTGCTCTGAATAGTAGCAAAGCGCTTTTGCCGGAACGATAACGAGATGTTAGTCACATCCTCAATTCCCTGGGTGACATGAGCGTTACCCTGGCAATTAACCGTTAGCGGCATTTCGCCAAGAACGTGCAGGATGATCGAGATATCGTGCGGAGCCAGGTCCCAGGCCACGTTGATGTCTCTTTGAAAAAGTCCCAGGTTCAGGCGCCGCGAATTGATGTAGCGGATCTCGCCAATGTCTCCGGCTTGGACGATCTCAACAATCTTACGCACCGGGGCCGAATAGAGAAAGGTGTGGCCCACCATCAATACCAGGCCCTGGCGCTCGGCAATCTCGATCAATTCCTCGCACTCCGCCGAGGAGGAGGCCATCGGTTTCTCGATCATCGTATGTTTACCAGCAAGCAGGCTGGCCTTGGCCAGTGAATAGTGATGCCTGACCGGCGCGGCCACAACGACTGCATCCAGTCCCACACCGTTCAGCAAGTGCTCGAAGTCGGTTACCCCCTCCACATCCGAATACAAGCTTCGCATGTGTTTCAGGCGTGCTTCGCTGAGATCGCACATCGCCTTGAGACTGCAATTGGGTAATCCTTTGAAGTTGCGAACAAGATTAGGTCCCCAATATCCACACCCAACTACTCCCACCACGATTGGTTGTTTCATATCAACGCTACCGGCTGTTCCCGGATTTTGTTTTTATTGCCACTGTCTAGTTTGATCCATTCGGCGAACAAGACCTTTGCCGATCCGTCTGCAAGCTGCCGCCCTTGGCTGGTCTCCGTCATTGTCGGAAAAGCCACTGCTGCGCTGCTCTTGTCGCCTGAAGCCATTAATAGGCGGCGCGTACGCCGCCCGGTAAGTCGATTAATCGACTGCGATTGACACCAGTTGAGCGATATCTTCGAACTCTGCTCTCGCACACCGGAACGAATCGGCAGGCAAGCTGCCGCCCCTGGCCATTTTCCGTCTTTCGCGGAAAGTCCTTTTGCTTCGCCGTCTTAACTGTCTCTCTAAAGCCACGGGAATGATTGCTAAATCCTCCGTCTCAGGAATCCAATCGACGATTCCGCTTTTTGGAACCAGTCGAAGAACTCAGAAGTCAAAAGCCGGAATCCTCAGGCCATTGACCTCTGACTCCGTTTGACATCACTATGCAGCAAGCGGATGAGCCATCTGTCTTAGAACGTTTGAACGCTCGACTTCGGCCTCAACCTTCCGGCCGAGGAAATCCATTAAAACCTTTACTCGTTCTCTGGCGGCTAGAGCCTGAGTGATCACGGCGTCCAGTCCGCCAAAAACGCCTTCCACCACTTTTACCTGGTCGCCCTGTGAAAGTTCGTAGCTTAGCTCTCTGACCTCCCCGTCATCAGTATAGTTCCGTAGCTCCGCCAAAGCCTCATCGTCGATAGTAGGATACTGATCGGCGAACCGGACAATACCGCTAACTCCGTGAGCATAGCGAATCTGGCGATGCATTTCCGCCAAGTCGAATCGCGCAAACAAATAGCCGGGAAACATCGCCTCGGTGACCCAGATCATGCCTTGCCGGGTCGCCCTCTTGAATCTGATACGCGGGCAGAAAACGGTCACGCCCTCGAGTATACGTAGATGCGCTGCTGCAATGTGCTCGTGCTTGGGCTGAGACCGCAGGCAATACCATGCCGGCTCTGCGCTGCCGGTCTGGTTCCTTTGTGGGGTCGTTGTCGTGTCCATGTTAATCCTGTGGTTAGATCTCAAAAAAGCGGCAAACAGTGCGAGCCTGCCGATGCAGATTATCGACCGTGTTTCGCTCCGGTTGAGGAATATCTAGTAACAATTAGCAGACAACAGGCAGCCATACCCGACCACCCCCACCACAATCGGTGTTTGATATCACCGCCCATTAGTCGCTGCTTCATCTTCCAGTTAACACCGTTCTGTGACAGGCTTGTGCGCACACTTGAAGAAGCGAGATTCAAACACTTGGATCACGATCGCGGGAAGCGTTTTCAGGATGATCGCGAGATCCAGCCAAAGGGACATGTTTTTGGTGTAAAAGATGTCCATGTTGATCATTTCGGTGAATGTCGTTTTGTTCTTGCCGTTGACTTGCCAAAATCCGGTGAGGCCGGGCGCCGCCTTGACTCGTTCCCTTTGCCACTCTTGATAGCATTGAAATTCGTGGGGCGTGCACGGACGCGGACCCACGAGACTCATTTCTCCGCGGAGCACGTTGAAAAGCTGGGGCAACTCATCCAATCCCATCGCCCGAAGAATGCGTCCTCCGGGGATAATGCGGGGATCGCCGGAAGCATCCAGTTTCGTCATTGGGCAGTCGGCTTGCATAAGTTGCTCCAAGTGACGTTCGTGACTGTGGGTCTCGACATTGACCTTCATCGTTCTGAACTTGAGGATCATGAAACGTTTTCCCCGGCAACCGACGCGTTCCTGCCGGAAAAAAATAGGCCCAGGCGAAGCGATCTTAATCCATAGCGCCACCAGGATCACGAGGGATAGCCAGAACGGGAGACTCAGCAAAATGCAGGTGCAGTCGAGAATTCTTTTCCAGCGAGGACTGTCACTGGCAGCGGGTATTTCGCTTTCGGAAGGTGCTTTTGCACCATCCTCGCACACGGATAGAGGCGGATTACAAAGCGGCGCTCCGCTGGGGAGTCGCAAATCCAAGGTGGCTGCGTCGCCTTGTCGAATGGAATCGCGCCCAATTCGGGGGTTGAAAGAGAACACGTCCTGTAAGCGAACTGCCTTGCTCGGACTGAAATCACTTCTGCGCATATATCGTCGGAATAGGGATCTAAAAGGCCGGCAAAAAACGACCGGTGTTGAGTGTAACGACCCCGATTCTAGGCGATTAAGAGAGATCAGACGGCTGGAACCGAGCAGCTAGAACCGCCGAGAAGAGAACGCAGATTCTATAAAATCTAAGAAAAAAATTGGTGACCCGAACCAGTCTAAAAATCCGGTTGTCACCGTGTTTCCAGAATGAGCTTCAATTGGCGCTCAAATCTGGCTACAGTGGGTCCTGTTCACCAATATATGCATTGAATCAATCGCAGATAACTGGTACAGGGCTAAAAAAATGCTCCAAGACCGTCACCTGATCTCCCGGCTGAAGCTGTTCTTCCGCTTGCTCTGCCCTTACGCGATCACTATCTCGTCGGCCATTCTTTGCCTAGCGCAAGTCACCGCTTTGCGGGCGCAAGAGCGCATACGGACCGCTGCGAGAGAGCTGGAGATCCAAGAGTTTCGACCGCAAGTGACTTTTGTCCGCATTGGACCGTTTCAAGAGGAGTTGGCGGCATTCGCTGGCATCGATTTCACCGACAATTCTAACCTCGTGCAGACCGGGAAGCTTTCTCGCGTCAGTATTTTTGAGGGGTTTAACCTCAATACCATCTGGACGTTAAGCCATATCAATCAGCTGCAGTTCGACTTCGGAGGGAGGCTTAGGGAAGACTTTTACGGCAACGGGACCAGCAATGTGAATTTCAGCATCACTCCAGACTCGCAGCTTCAATTTAAGTTTGCCATCGACGATGTAAAGGTTCGGCTTTACGACAATTTTTCCTATACCCAGGATCCAACCACCAATCCGGTATCCGCCAACACGACCTATCTCAATAGTTTCAACAACATACTCGGCGCAGAAGTCACAAAAGATCTGAACCAGGCTATCTTCACGTTATCCGGCGACTATTCTTATAACAACGAAAGCGGCACGAACGCTCAAGGTCAGACCGCTGGATCCAGCAGTGGTACTCGGAATACCTTCCGTGTCGGTTCAAGTCTCGGCTTCCGATGGTCCCCTGCCGTTCTCTACGGCATCGAAACCAGTCTGTCGAGAACCAACGGTTCGAGTTCGGGAACCCGCGGCGTGAGCTCAAACGTCAACAGTCTTAACGTGGGACCCTTTTTCCGCGGGCAGTTAAGTCGACTGACCGATTTCGACTTTGGCGTCGGCGCCACTCTGCTCGATGCTAAGCCATCCGTCCCACCCACTTGTTACTTGTCGGCGGCGCTTCGGCACCAGTTCAACCGGAATTTTCAGTTGATTCTCTCGGGCTCGCACGAGCTCATCTTCACTACCGGCGCCGACATAACCGAAGAATACGCATTTGCGGCCGCAGCTCAACTCAACTTAACACGTTTCATCACGTTTACCGCGAACCCTAACCTCCTTTTGGGTGATTCCAGGATTGCACCCAGTCAAGTCAATTTCCAGAACGGAACTATCGGAGGGAACTTCAAGGAATACGCCATTGGGGCGAGTTTGCGCTGGAAGCCTCGCAGGCACTTGAGCGCCACGGTGTCATATGATTTCAGACGGCGCGACGCCGAGGCGCCGCACGGCAGTTATAGCCAAAATAGAATCGTATTCGAGATTAACTATTTATTTTGATCGGTCGCGTTTAGCCAGACTTTTAACGGGCGGCTTTGCCTCCAGAAATTCTTGGCGGAAACTCTGCTCCAGCCCGGTCAAGACGTTGAATTTGATCAAATACCAGATCGCATCTAGCCCGATCTTTTTCCCCTCTTCGTAAGTCCGGCCGTAATAGGAGATCGGAACCTCATAAATCCGTGCTCCGATCTTCTTGCACTTCGCAACAAATTCGATTTCAAATCCGAAGCCACTGGACTGAATAATCATGTTTTTGACGATCTCTGTCCGCGCCGCTTTGTAGCCGGTCTCGACATCAGTGATATTGAGATACAATTGATAGAGCTGTGCCCATAGTATTAACCAGCCGAGAATGTTTAGTTGATGAGACTCGGTTTCTTAGGGCTAGCGGCCATATCCCTGGGCATCGGCCCCATTTGGAGCTTCGGAGCTACGATCATCGGAGGATCCCAAGAGGCGATCGTCAAGGGAGACAATTTTGCCCTGTCTGCACTGGTCAGCCTTGGTGAGTCGAATACCGACATTTCTGGGGTTGCATTCGAGCCCGCTACGATTCCCGAGCCTGCCACGGGTGTACTTTTGATCTCCTGTTTCGGCCTTATCGGACTCTCGGCCGCAGTCATGAGACTGGTCAACGAACGCCAATTGCTGGTGGTCGTCGGCCGACCGAATCGGCTTTTCTAACGACAAAACCCCGCCCGGGTCGCGACCCCTCAGCGATACGGGCGGGACGAAGTCCACTTCAACGAACGTCAGCGATCGGCAATGAACAACAACGAACGTCAATTGCTGACTGCCGGTCGCTGACGCTCGTCGGCGTTCGCTGTCTCGTTGGCGTTCGTTGGCGTTCGTTGGCGTTCGCTGTCTCGTTGGCGTTCGTTGGCGTTCGTTGGCGTTCGCTGCCGCTCGCTGCCAAGGTCCTTTAATACCTCTGGAAGTGGTGCTATGAGTTTTGCTTCACGCTCATGGCTACGGACGCAGGACAGAATTTGAACGAATCAGCAACGACA
>Ga0209647_1001150_pt1 | contig 23086 bp, 18 predicted proteins | sample GraSoi_2013_60cm_FD_185827 | JGI IMG/M metagenome (GOLD analysis project Ga0209647, IMG submission 185827) | Grasslands soil microbial communities from the Angelo Coastal Reserve, California, USA - Sample 9_17_2013_60cm (SPAdes) (version 2) | ecosystem: Environmental > Terrestrial > Soil >... | reverse complement strand
GCCAGCGGTAGAAGATCAGTCTGCCATGAATTCCGTTGGCCTCCAGTTTTGAGGAGAGCGCAATGGCGTAGTCCATACACTCACCATCTTTCCCTTTGCCTTTCATCGTCGAATCTTCCGCGATCCGATTTGCTGCCGGTTCGCTTAAAGCAAAGGAAGCCGATGCCAAGTAGCCAACTGCCGAGATCAACATAATCAAGATGGCGTGGCGGTTGCGCATACATTTCGGTGGGGTGCAAGTGGCGTGGCTTGGCTGACGCTGCGTTTTGCCGTCTGCCTTGGCCGGTACCAGAAAGGTCAGTGCGTTTGTTTTCATCGGCGGACGATGACACGGGACAACCGTGCTACATCATAATTGTTTATGATTAGATATCACTATTGCTGATATCTTTGGACCCGGCTAAAGAAAGCATCCGGTGACGTTTAGTTCGGAATAGTCCGCGTCCATATTCATAATCCCTTTGTAGTTTGTTTCTTTTTGCCTTTTTTGGCCTGTAGCTAAACTTTTCGTTGTTAATCAATTGCCACAAGTACTCACAAGGGTTGATTGGAGACTGCCCATTGGAACAACGGAGGCAACCCTCTACCTAACTCTTTCGAGTCACCAAGAAGCGCCCTTTCTGGCGATGGAACCAGTTAGAGCGATGTGCGACCTGTTTCCGAACTAAAAGCATGAATCGACATCGCTATGGCGAATAAAGAGTCAGATCCGGGCATTAGAATTTACCTTCGCGAGATCGGACAGGTCCAGCTGCTGACCCCGGAAGAGGAGATTGACTTGGCTGCGCGCATTAAGAAAGGCGACCGGGAAGCGCGAACGCTTATGATCAAGGCTAACCTCCGTCTGGTCGTTAAAATTGCTCACGATTATGCGAACCTAGGTTTGCCCATTTTGGATCTAGTGTCGGAAGGCAATATCGGATTGATGAAAGCGGTCGAACGATTCGATCCGGCCAAGGGCGGAAAGCTGAGTACGTACGCGGCCTGGTGGATCAAACAATCGATCAAGCGGGCTTTGGCCAATCAGAGTAAAACTATTCGGCTTCCGGTTCATTTAGTGGACAAGATTTCAAAAATGAATCGGGTTGCCTCACAGATGAGTGAAGAACTCGGCCGTGAACCGACCGATGACGAATTGGCGGAAGAGGTCGGTCTCTCCACTAGAACCGTCTCTCAGCTAAAAACGGCCTCGATTCGGCCCTCCTCGCTGAACGCTCCTATCAGCGATGATGATTCGACTGAGTTTGGTGAAATGGTTGGAGATGAAGATGCGCGAACGCCGTTCGAGTTTCTCAGAGACAAAAACCTGCGCGACGAACTCGCTGACGTTCTGGAAGTCCTCGACGCCCGAGAACGGGTCATCATCTTTCAGCGATTCGGTCTAGACGGCGCCCGACCGAGAACCCTCGAAGAAGTCGGTAAAAAGCTTGGAGTTACGCGGGAGCGAATCCGTCAGGTCCAAAATATTGCTTTGATGAAAATGCGTCGGGCCCTGAGTAGGAAAGAAACGCCGGCTACCTAGTGTCCTGTCCCATAATTATGGGACAGGACACTAGTCTAACGGAGAACGAACATGGACCTAACTACCATCGACGCAGGCCGATTCGACATCGCTAAAATCGCAGCTGCCTTACCCGAGACTGCTACCACGCTGCTCGTGGATCATTACCTCACTAATCGGGAAGCGGCGAGCGCACGCGTCTTCCGTGTGTATAAACCAACGCCTCCACACTATCACGCGACCTGTGACGAATACCTCTATGTGTTCTCCGGCCGAGGCACATTCTGGATGGAAGATGAAAGTACCAGCGCCGAGTTCGGCCCCGGCGAGCTGCTCTTTTTCAAACGCGGAACGGTGCACGCGCAGCCGAAGATCCTGGAAGGGCCTGTTGTTTTCCTCGCCATCGACACGCCGCGGCGCGATCCAAAGGACATCGTGTTCGTCAATCCGGAGGACGGCACACCCGAGAGCTTCATCAGGGCCGCTAAATAGTGGGGATCGAAAACGTTCTTTCAGTTCGCGCTTCGATTTAAATACAGGCTAATCAGTCTGCTGCACGCCTTTCATCCGCCGGCGGTCGCTCTCGCCATGTTTCATCCAGGAAATTGGTTTCCGCTGGCGGTGGTACTGCCGTTTACCCGTGATTGCGGTCTGTTCTGCAGCAATCCTTAGCAGGCTGGTGGACGAATGGCCGGCCTATCCAAAGCCCCTGCAAGGCTGATTCTTTATCGCTTTCATGACCGTCTCAAGATGTTGCTTTTGAGCAACCGCAAGAGCAACCTCTTTGAGGAAGTGGACGTTAACTTTTGAGCGCAGGCAGCCGCTGCTGCTTGGCTTTCGGTCGTGAATGAGCTGCGACCTTGATCCCGCACGATTCGCGGACAATGAGGCTTGTCTTCAAACGGCGGCTTTGCGGTTCCTTACGCTCGCCATTCACTCGCGCCATTATCAGCTCAGTCGCCAACTTGCCGATCTCGCGAATCGGTTGTTTGACAGTGGTCAGTGGCGGCTCCGTGTACATCGCTAACGCGATGTCATCGAAACCGACGATCGCCACGTCCTCAGGTACGCGCAGCCCCCGAGCGGCGATTCCCCGTAATGCGCCAATCGCCATGAGATCATTCGCAGCGAAAATAGCCGTTACGCGATTTGGAAGGTTGAGCAGAGCTTGTACCGCTGCATAGCCGCCCTCGATGTGAAAATTTCCCATCTGGATCAATGCAGGTTCGACTGGCAAACGCGCTTCGGCGAGCGCGTCTCGGTAGCCTTGGAGACGCTCCTTGGCCGAAGCAAGATTTTTTGGACCACTGATGCAACCGATTCGCCGGTGATTCCCGCTTATCAAATGCAGAGTCGCCTGACGACCGCCATCACGATTGTCTACAATGATGGAATCGCAGGTCATTCCTTTGAGTTCCCGGTCCAACGCTACCACCGGGATCTTATGTTGCAGAAGGGCTTGCACTCCAGAGCGATCGGTGCCCGAGGCCACAAAAACGATCCCGTCGACGCGCTTCTCCGCCAAAAGTGACAGATAAGCGCTCTCTTTCGCCGGGTCTTCGTCGGAATTGCAAAGTATGACGTTATAACCGAGCTCAAAACAAGCGTCCTCGACGCTACGCGCCAGCTCTGCAAAGTACAGGTTTCGGTTATCAGGCACTACCATGCCAAGCATGCGCGTCTCCTGTCGACGCAGTCCCCGCGCTAAGGCATTCGGTTGATATCCTAGGCTCTTGAAAGCATCCTCAACCCGCCGCACCAATTTGCGATCCACATAGCGGGTCTTGTTCAGGACATGTGAAACGGTGGTTACTGACACGCTCGCCCGTTCAGCAACATCTTTCATCGTGGGCGTTCTGGAAGACTTGTTTCGACGAGAGAGCACTTGAGAGATAGAGATCTGCGAAGTCAGGCAAACGATTGCGCAGACAGCTCCCTTAAATAAAGCTTCGATGTGAAGCTGTCAAACGAATGTCTAGTTTAAGCCGGCCTCGTCAGAGGCTAAATCTATTCTAAATCTAATCTAGATCGCGACGTAGGATCTAACTTCGGCGGTCTACGCCTTGCCATTGCCTGTCGGAACGTTATAGTTTATTGTTGTTATATATCTAGGGCGTGAGTTAGGCACGTGTTAATATGGCCGTTCATCGGTCCGGATGGTCCGTCTTGTCCATGCGATCCAATTCATCCGGTAGCCCCTCACGAGTGGTTCTTCCGGGTTTTGCGTGGGATTCACAAGAGAGTCATGTGCCATTGCAAAGCTTTTAGGGCTGATGCCAGTTCTTGACCATGAAATGGTCTAACAGAACAGCCCAGGGCTTTAGCCCATAAGCGCTAGGATAAGAGGCTCGCTAGGCATTCGGTTTCTGCCCCGAAGGGGCAATAGGACTCAGCCTGGGGTTTTAACCCCAGGAACACGTCCATCCAGCCCTGAAAGGGCGGAAGATTTGGGACGGGGCGTGAATCGGCAAGCCACAGACTTCCGTAAACAACGCCAACCTGGTGCCACTTTCAGGGCACATCTTTGATTCTACCTAACCCAGGGTTAAAACCCTGGGCTGAGTCCTTTTGCCCCTTCGGGGCAGAAATCGAATGCTCCAGAGAGCCCCTCTAAGGCTATTCCCAGGGCTAAAGCCCTGGGCCGTTCTCTTAAACCATTTCATGGTTAACAGCCCGACTGCCTGATTGCTCCCACGCAAAACTCGGACGAACCTCACGACCTTTTCAGCAGCTCGTCCACTTCCTTGCGGTACGGCATCGCAGGAGCCGTCCCGGCCCTGGTCACGGAAATCGCGGCAACCGCGCATCCGAACCGGGTCGCTGCCTCGATGCCCTGGCCTTCGGCGAGCGCCACCGCGAATCCGCCGGCAAAGGCATCCCCGGCGCCGGTGGTTTCCACGACCTTCTCCACGTGAAACCCGGGAACATGCTGCACCACTCCAGGGCCTTTGACAAAAGCGCCTTTTTCACCAAGCGTGATCACCACATTCCGTACACCGAAACTGAGGAGCTCGTCGGCCAGCTGTTCGATATTCTGAAACTGATCCAAGGACTTTTTCCCGACCAATGTCACTGCCTCCGTCTCGTTCGGGGTCAAATAGTCGACTTTGGCGAGGACTTCCCGCGGCACCGCCAACGCCGGGGCTGGATTCAGGATAATCGGGACCTTCGCCGCATAGGCGAGTTCAATACCGTGAATTGTTGGCGCCATCGGTAGCTCAAGCTGCGTCAAGAAAATGTTCGCCCGCCCAATATCCTCCTTGGCGGCTTCCACTTCGTCTATAGTTAGATGTGCACAAGCGCCTTGCACCACGATGATCGAGTTCTCCTGGGTTTGCTCATCGATGATGATAGTAGCGGTGGCAGAAGTTTCTTCTGGATCTTCGTAGATATGGGTCAGACCAATACCTTCCTCGACATAAAACCGCTTTGCGATTTCGCCAAAAGCGTCCCGGCCAATCTTGGTTATAAGATTCACCTCCGCGTCCAAGCGCGCCGCCGCTACGGCTTGGTTTGAGCCTTTACCGCCCGGCCCTAGCTTGAACGCGTTACCTAGGATCGTTTCTCCCCACTTCGCCATCCTGTCGGTACGGCAAGTGAGATCTGTAACAAAGGCTCCCAAAACACTAACTTTTGCTTTCGGCATATCGAATTGTTGGTGCTTACAGAATCACGCTGCGGGATTTGGCTTCTGCCCGGCGGGTTCGATAAAAATCTACGATCACCGCGATAATGATTACGGCGCCTGTCACCATGCGTTTAGCTGATTCCTGGGCTCCGATTTGAGCTAAACCTGTTTCTAGTACCGCTATCACCAAAACCCCGAAGAGAGAATTTATGACCGAACCGCGACCTCCCATGAGACTGGTTCCACCGATCACAACCGCGGCGATGGCGGCAAGCTCAAAACCGCTCCCTGCATTCGGATCTGCAGATGACAATTGCGCACAATAGGAAACGCCGCCCAGCGCCGCCAAAGCGCCACTTAAGCCAAATACCGCCAACTTAATCGGACGAGTGTCGATTCCGGAAAGACGCACCGCTTCTTCATTTGTGCCCAACGCAATCGCGTAGCGCCCAAAGACGCTTCCGGTCAGAACGAACTGGGCGACGATGGCGAAAGTGATGGCAACTAAGAACGGCAACGAAAGTCCGAATAAGGTCACGTTGTCAATGCCTTCGACTGCCGAACCGATATACATCGTTTGGGAATTTGTGACCAGATAGGTCGCTCCCCGAGCCGCTTCCATCAGGCCAAGGGTTACGATGAATGAAGGCAACCGAAAGCGGATGGTTAGAAATCCGTTCAGCAAACCACAAACCGCGCCGGAAACGACACAAAGAGTAATCGCAGCCCAAAGCGGCCAATGCCATTGTACGATGGCGACGCCCAGGATTCCTGCCCCCAGCGCGAGCACGGATCCAACGGAGAGATCAATTCCGCCAATGATCAGAACAAAGGTCATGCCAATGGCAATAAAGATGGCGGTCGGAATCTCGTTAGCGATCGCTTGGAATGTCGTTGCGGAAAAGAAATGCGCAGTTTGAAAACTGAAAAGGGCAATGAGTAGGACCAGGACGATCACTAACCCTAAACTATTCTCGACGATCTCTCGGGTCTGGCTGAAGCGACGGCTGGAGGTGGACGGCATCCTGGGATTGGGCGGTTGCTCGGAAGAGCGTTGCATTGAAGAAGGAGAGATAGTGAAGCTCATTGGATTGGTTGGGACGGACGGACTGACCTCCGCCGTTTGACGTTTCATTTTGTTCAGCCGAAACCGCCGGTGTTTTAGTAAGCTCGCTAAATGCCGCAGACATAATTCGGTCCTCCGTCCACTCTCCTCGGCGAAATTCTGTCACTAGCTTCCCGGCAGACATCACCGCGATCCGATCGCACAGAGCGAGCAGTTCCTTCAGATCTGACGAAACCACCACGATGGCTTTCCCATCCGCCGCCAATTCGCCCAGCAAACGATAGATCTCGAATTTAGCTCCAACGTCGATGCCACGCGTTGGTTCATCACAGATCAAAATGTCGCAATCCCGGTAGAGCCATCGAGCCAATACAACCTTTTGCTGGTTACCTCCACTCAGGTTACGAGCAGCCTGTTCAGCTGAAGAACAGCGCACCGCCAAGCGGCGAACCCAGCTTTCGGCGACTTTTTCTTCCACGGCTCGGTTAATCCAACCGAACCGGCCGATTTCATAGCCAAGCCGAGCCAAGCTAATATTCATCCTCAATGGTTTCGGCAAAAGGAGCCCCTGAGCTTTGCGATCCTCCGTTAGAAGACCGATCCCCCATTTTACCGCTTCCGCAGGTTGATCGATCTGAACTTCTTTTCCGTTTACAAAAATTTTGCCCGCTGCTCGACGATCAGCTCCGAAGATCGCCCGCATCGTTTCGGTGCGGCCAGAACCCATGAGCCCGGCAAACCCCAAGATCTCTCCGGCTCGAGCCTCAAAGGTGACATCCCGGACGACTGGGGGCGCCTTCAGCTTTTCGACTCGAAGCAGGACACGCCGAGAAGCGCCGTTATTCCGCCGCTGCCCGGACTCGCCGAGGTCGCGACCCACCATCAAACGGATAATATCATCAATGGAAAAGGATCCGCGCTCCTTAACGGCAACCAGCTGGCCATCTCTCAGAACCGAGACCCGATCCGCAATCTCCTGAACTTCTTCCAGGTGATGCGATATGAAAACGATTCCTACACCGGCTTCCTGCAACTTTCTTACTTGAACGAACAGCCGCTTCGCGTCCGTGACGGTGAGAGCGGCTGTCGGTTCATCGAGAATCAGAATCTTGCATTCCTGGGAAAGGCCGGCTGCAATCTCGACTAATTGCTTTTGCCCGATGCCAAGTTGACGGACTGAGACGTTAGGATCGAGATCGGTCAAGCCCACTCGATCCAAGGCGGCCCGAGCAGCCCGAGCCAGCCGAGTGCCTTGGATCCATCCCATCCGATTCGGTAGCCGATGGAGAAACAAATTCTCCCCCACGGACAAATTGTCGATCAGGCTCAGTTCCTGGAGAACGATGCGCACACCTTGATGCTCGGCGGCCTTTTTGTTGATCGGCTCGTATGGCCTCTCTTCCAGGAACATCTTTCCCGAATCTGCGCGGCTCAATCCGGCGATGATATTGCAAAGGGTGCTTTTACCGGCTCCATTCTCTCCGACCAACGCGTGGACTTCTCCAGCCCGTAGATCGAAATTGATATCCGCGAGGACTGGACTGGCATAGGCCTTGGCTAGTCCTCGGGTTTGCAGAAGTGTAGCCATCCGAATTCGCGAAGATTTTGAGTCAGTTCGGCTATCCGTCGTTATTTAAAGCTGTCTTTGGTGATCAGGTCCACTTTGGTCTCACGATCCGCCTGCGCTCCGCCCTTATTGGCGAGTGCGTCCAAGGCGTACTGAATCCCGTAGACGGCGAGCTGATCTCCGTGCTGATCTGCCGTGGCCAGCATTTTGTCTTCTTTAATCAATTGTTGGACCGCCGTAATATTGTCGAACCCGACGACTTTGACAGTTGACTCTTTGCCCGCAGCCTTAAGCGCCGCCACTGCACCCAACGCCATACTATCATTGCAGGCTAGAATCGCGTTTATGTCCGGGTTTTGCGTGATAATAGCAGACGTGACTTGGTTCGCTTTTGCTGTCTCCCAGTCAGCGGTTTGGGAACTTACCACATCAATCTTGCCCTCTTTCATGGCATCTTCGAATCCCAGTTTTCGTTGGATCCCGTTAAACGCACCGGGTACGCCCTCAAGTATCGCCACTTTGTTGCCCGAGGAGAGTTGTTTCGCCAGATAATCACCGACCGCTTCGGCCCCCTTGCGATTATCCGGACCAACGAAGGGAATTTTAACCTTTTCCTGGGCTAGGGTCGAAACATCGAATTTGTTGTCGATGTTGATCACGAGAATACCAGCCTGTTGCGCCTTCTTGGAAACCGCAATCAAGGCTTTCGAATCTGCCGGCGCCAGGACAATGGCATCGACCTTTTGGGCGATCATCTGATTGACCAGATTGATTTGCGCACCGACGTCGGTTTCATTTTTGATTCCGTTCGAGATAAGCTCGAATTGATCGGCATGTTGAGCCTGATAATCGCGGGCGCCTTTTTCCATGGTCTGGAAAAACTCGTTGGCCAACGATTTCATGATTAGGGCGACTCTGGGCTTAGTGGTGCTCTGAGCCGAGGTGGGCGAGAAAGAAACGATGACTGCCAACAGCGCCAGACTAAGGGCACTGCGGCTCCGGAGGAACAGGGAACACATATATCAGGGGTACAGGACGAACCTGTGATCTAAGGGGTTAGGATTAGGGGTTAGAATTGAACGCCGGTTACAACCGCGCAAACCATTGCGCAACCGATTGCTCAATCGCGGTAGCGTTTTTTTTACCGGTGTCAATCCCCATTCTTGACATCCCGTTAAAAGCGGCTAGAACTTCAGCAATCGATTGCGCAAAGGTTTGCGCAGCTCGTCGTCCCCCAAACCCTGATCGTCCCCCAACCCTCAGCTGCTTGTCTGTTCTTCCCTATGAATATAAATCCTCACCTCAGCTTCCCCGCCGCCAAATCTCCGCCGGCTGATCGAAGCTTTGCTTACGCTAACACCCGCTATATGAAGCGATCATTCGCTGCCCTACTGCGATCAAGCGCTTACGCTGTATGCCTGCTCATAGCGTTTATCAGCGCTGCCATCACCAGCCGCCTCAACGCCGCTGGCTACACCCTCACCTTCCCGAATTGGATCCAGATTAATGGTCCAGATACCCCTGCGGACGCGCCGGCGTGGTTAGCCGCCGTGCAGGCCTACCGGATTCAGCAGGCGGCTCTCCTAGGCTACGACGATTCCGTCTACAAATTCGCTCCCTTAAATTGGACCCAGCACAACCCGATTCAGCCCCAGGCCATGGCTCATGATCGGTACTTCTATGACGTTACAGCTGGAACCTACACGGTAGATAAATATCTTGCCGATGTCCGTACTCGGTATGGCGGGATTGATTCGATTCTGATTTGGCCAACCTATCCTAACATGGGTGTGGACAGTCGAAACCAGGACCAGTTGATCCGCGACATGCCCGGCTTCCCCAACGGAGTCAAACAGATGATCGCAGATTTCCATAGGAACGGCGTCAAAGTCCTGTTCCCCTACAATCCTTGGGACATCGGGACACACGATCCGGGTGGTGCCTGGTCGGAGGTATTGCCGAAAACCATGGCCGAAATCGGCGCAGACGGAATGAATGGCGATACGCTCGAAACGGTTGACAACGAATTCTTCCAGAATTCCCTTATCGACAAGCAGCCCTTGGCCTATGAGCCTGAGCTCGGCGTCGCGACCGGACTGTTTTTCATTCCGCCCACCGGTCCAGTTTCTGTTTCCGCCGCCATTCAATGGAACACCATGGGATGGGGATACTGGCAAACCCCTTATACCTTGCTGGAGGTAAGCTTGAATAAGTGGTTCGAACCGCGCTTCACCGTTCATGTCAATGACCGATGGTCCAAGAGCAAGATCGCGATGCTACAAGCTGCCTTCTTCAATGGCACCGGTCTGGAAAGCTGGGAAAATATTTGGGGGATTTGGAACCAAATGACCGACCGCGACGATCAAGCGGTATGCTGTGTCGCCACCATCGAACGTAAATTCCCGGATCTACTGATCAGCCAAAACTGGGAGCCGTATACGCCGACCATCAACAACACTCAGGTATACGCCACCAAATGGCCAAGCGAAACTAATTCGCAAATCCTGTGGACCCTCGTCAACGTCGGTACGACCCAAGTGGACGGCTACCAGATCACCGTTCCGTATCAGGCCGGTCTGGAATACTACGATCTCTGGCATGGCGTTAAGTTGAACCCGACGATCAACGGTGGGACCGCCACGCTGGCGTTCTCGATCGAAGCCAGCGGCTACGGGGCGATACTCGCCACCACCCAGGCCGACAGGCCGGCCAATCTCCCGGCGTTCCTTTCGACCATGCGTCGACTAACAGCCAAACCGCTGAGCACCTATTCTGCAGCTAACATCGTCCTCCCGCAGACTATTGGCGCCAACCCGCCAACGACGCCCTACTCGCAAACCCCAGCCGGAATGATCATGATTCCGGGAACTCAGTACCAATTCGTCGTGTCAGGCACCGAGATCGAAGGAAATGGCGAACCCGGAGACGACGTGCAATACCCGTGGGAATCTACTCCCAGTTTAACCCACAGTTATCTAATCACGATCAACACGTTCTATATAGACAAGACCGAGGTAACTAACCTGCAGTATCAAGCGTTCATGGACGCGACCGGCTATCGACCGGCCGATATGCACCACTTCCTGCAAGATTGGAACTGGTCGAACCCGGTTCACCCACATTACCAACCAGGGTGGGATAACAAACCGGTCACTTGGGTATCAGTGGAGGACGCCCAAGCCTATGCTCGCTGGGCCGGCCGCCGGCTTCCCAACGAGTGGGAGTGGCAGTACGCGGCGCAGGGCACAGATGGCCGGCTATATCCGTGGGGGAATACTTTTGTATCAACGAATGTTCCTCCGGTGAATACTGGCCGCGATGCTGCACCTCCTACGGATGTAACGGCATTCCCGAGCGGCGCGAGTCCTTTCGGTGTGCTCGATATGGTGGGCAACGTATGGCAGTGGACCAATACGTTTAGCGATCAACACACCGCGGCAGCGGTGGTAAGAGGTGGTTCTCCGTATGAACCACAGGCTGCGCCACACTTGCTCTTTTATTTCCCCTGCACGCCGACTGTCTACCAACTGAATCAACACAACAAATATCTGCTCATGGCTCCCAGCCTGGATCGCTCCGGTGAAATCGGATTCCGTACGGCGGCTGATGCGCAATAGTAACGGCGAATAGGCGTCAGGTTAACGCGGACAGGTGTTGTGGTTCTTAACACTAAGAATCGCGGCCTGTCCGCCCCGCGCCTAAAGGAGTGAGGAAGAGCGCTGTCCTCCTCGCTCCTCCGCGAACGGAGCTTAGCTGCGGGAGCCGGAGGTCTCGCGATCTTGTCGTGGCATCTTTGGCGTTTTATTGCGGTAGCCCAGCAACTGCATCTCTACTCAAATCGTGGCGCCGAGCTTTACCGAATCCATGGAAGCCACTTTACACAAAGCGCGGCCACTTACGCCTCGACCTCTACCTCTTACCCTTAGCGAGCGTTTTGGTTTTGATTTTGAGAGCGAGGAACGAGCGAGCAAACATTCAAAAACAAAATACGGTGACCTTTCTGTGCGAAGCGGAAGCGAGCTCAAGCTCAAAACGGAATAAATGGGGGGTAGCCCGTAGGGGGGAACCGTTTATGCCGGATTTGAGCTTGAACTCGCTGGAGCTGAGCGCTACCGCGCGGCCTTGTCATATTTCATGCATCCGGGTAAGCTCAGGATATGAGCACCTTGCAGGAGATCGAAGCAGCAATCCTTGGCTTGTCGGAACAAGATCGGCTGCACTTCGCTGACAAGATTTTGCGCAGTTTACCGAAGCCGCCGGGAGCGATGGAATCCGAAGAAACTCTAGCGGAGGCTATTCGCCGTGATCAAGAACTTGAAAGCGACGCGCTCGAGCCGCTGACCGAGGAAGCCTTTTGGGCCAGTGTGCGACGCGGCGGCGCATGCAGCTTGAGTTTCATCCCGCGGTCCGGCAGGATTTCATCCAGGCTCGGGATTATTATCAGACCGAAGGTGGCCCTCACTTAGCGGACCGGTTTGAGCGAGAATTCCAGGCATGCTTATCGGCTATTCGAGCAGCACCAAGTCGGTTCCCGTTTTACCTCGGTAGTGAAATATTCCGACGTATCAGGCTCAGGCATTTTCCCTATCTGATCATTTACAGGGAAAAGGCAGATGCCGTTAGGGTTGCCGCAGTCACAAGCTCCTATTGTTTTCGGGAATAATCATGGGACATACTCAGTCAATATAGTTGTGAGCATACTCGCACTTGGCTTTGGAAACTTCGGTGGCCCTGACGTATTTATTATCCTTCTTATCGTGTTAGTTCTTTTCGGCGCGAAGAAGTTACCAGATTTAGCTCGGAGCTTGGGACAAAGCATGAACGAGTTTAAAAAAGCGCGCGAAGATATTGGCCGAGAACTTCATAACGCAGGTGAATCGTCGTCAAATTCTTCGAGTAGCTCTGACAGGGCCGTGCAAGGCACAACTCGATCTGGCCTTTGATGCCCATCGAACTTAAGCGGGAAATCGCGAACCTTTGAGAATCGGGATTCAACGTCACTATTTGCTCAGTATTCCTAGGATTTGTGCGCCCCGTACCGAGTCAGGCCCTGTGGCTTATAGACTGATAGCGTCGTTGCCACGAGCAACACCAGCACGGCAGCTCCGGCGTCGGCCACGAGTTGGATCCGCAGCCTGCTGAGATCATTACCGGACAAAGTCGTCTCTGCCGCTAGGCGTCCTAGGCGGCTAATTGGCTGCAGGTGCAATAGCAGGACGAGAGTGCACGGGATAGTCATCAGGAATTTTATCAGGACCCAATAGTGCCGGAATAGGCCCCACGTCGTGCCCAATGACTGAACAATTCCGGAGAGCGGCGAAGCGAAGCTCAAAGGGACGATGACGCACCAGGCGGTGAACTCCATCGCAAGATAGGCGGCGCGCATGATCTGAGCGTCTTGACTGGTCAGGCCGACGATCGCGAGAGCGAGGAAACTAGTGACCGCGCCAAGCCAGCCGACAGACGAAGTGACATGTGTGCAAACGACCATTGCGGGAGGGACTGATCTCAGAAAAGAGAAACGGGACCCGAGAAACGGGTCCCGTCTAGATTTAGGGGATAGGACAACCTGTCCTACGAACTACAGGTCTAGTTAGAGAAGCCGATTACTGTCAGATCGGCTCGCCTGTGATTGGATCCAAGAGTAGAGGGCCGTTGGGTTGCTTGGCACTGAAATCAAACATCTTCAGCAGCGAACCGGCGATCGCATCGAAAGAACCGTTCCCGATGGTGCCCAGGCTCCAATTTTCTTCGATCAATTGGATAATCGAGGATTGATCGCTAACGCTATGATCAACGAAATTCTTCTTAGCGAATGGAGAGATAACCAAGAGCGGAAGGCGTGGGCCATATCCAGCTCGGCCTTGGTATCCTAAGAGTGGAGGATTTTTTCCGGCCTGGCCTTTACCCGTTAATGCATCGTAGACGGTTTGCGAATGATTGACGATCGGGGGCATCGCATGATCATACCAGCCGTCAGAATCATCCCAGGCGATGATGATGACGGTACTGCTCCATTCTGGCGACTGCATGATTTCGTTGATCGTCGTGACCAAGAACTGTTGTTCAAGCAACGGATCAGAATAACCGGCATGACCATCTTGATAACCCGGCGCTTTCAAGAAGGAAACCCCGGGCAACCGGTGGGCATGCAGCGCGTCCGAAAAGCGGGTGATATCGTATTGGTGGTTCGCTTGATCTGTCTTACCGATCATAAACACAGAAGTCGGCGGGAGGTGGTTTGGATTGGCGGTTTGCGGATAATACTGGAATGGCTCGTGGTGAGCGATGTAGTCGGTCTTTGGCAAACCGTTGCTTCCGATGTGCGTGGCGCTGGGATTATCAAATCCCCCCTGGAACCAGCCCCAGGTCACATGGGCGTTATTCAACAAGTCACCAACGTTCAGGCCGGACATCTGGGCGTTGTCACGGTTCGTCGCAATATCTCCGGTGGGCTGCGGATCACCGATCACTGTTCCCATTACTGTATCGGGACCAAAAGGCGTTGTTAGGTCTGCGGGCGTTGCTCCATGCGTGTTGCCGGAGATGAGGTTCAAGGCGCCCACGGTGGACGGACCGAAATCCGTACCGAAAGAATTGTCGCTCATGGCGTAAGCCTGAGCATAATTCCAAAGCGCGGTGACCGTGTTACCGTCGAAATAATCCATGACCTTACTGGGTCCGCTTCCTTCAGGCACGCCGGTGAATTGTACGAACTTGTCCATCAGACCTTTGTCGAAAGCCTGTTGTTCAGCCATGTAGTTATGGTCCTGGTCGGCAGTGTTGACATGCGAGCGGTCCAGGCGCTGCGGCTGCAGCTTGTTCGGATTGCTCGAAAGGAGGTTCTGATTCAGGCCATTGACCGTCGGGGTATTGGCCTTTGCTTGGAAAGGCGGCTCCCCTACCGGGTTCATCGCAGAGGGGTAGGTCGCGAAGTAATGGTCGAAAGAAACGTTCTCCTGAAAAATTACGACCACATGGCTGATGGGATAGGTGGTCTGGGCTTGGGACACCGCTGGGGCAAGTGTCGCAGCAGCCGCTAATATAGCGGCTGCGCAGGTGTGTGTGGCTGAGCGCATATTTCTTTGTGCTTAGACTAGTGTGTGCTCCTCGGTCACCTAGCTAACGGCTATGGAGGATGGGGACGAAAGCATCGTTTCTACCAAGGCTGTCACTGGCGCATACCAATGGTCCGAAGCTTTCTGGAGGCGATCGAGTTTCATGAGCACAGATCTAGCTAGAGTTTTGACCTGTCAGCGTAAACTGCGACGATGTTACAATTTCGACATGTGGCATCGGACTGATTCGTTGGCCCGCTAAATACCGGGGACGTATCGACGTGACCCTATTGCCTGCGCTCATCTGTCGGGATTGCATCCATATCCTGGCCGATCTTGAGCTTCTCTTCCTATTCCTGGCCGGGAACGAAGAGTCAATCCCCTGTTTCCAGAGCAGGTTCGTTTTATTATTTTACCAGGACCCACTGTGGTTGCAGCAGTGGGAAGGCAATCAACCCAATAACCGCTGTTACTCCGACCAACAGCGGGTAGCTAACCTTCCAGCGAAACAACACGACGAGACTGCCAATCGCGATCAGCACGGTGAGCCAATCGCCAACGGCGATCTTACTCAACAACACACAAGCTCCCAAAATCGTGCCGATGGCAGCACCATACGCTCCCTTGATGAATCCTTGGACGTTCGGGTTCTCTCGATGTCGAACGAGAATCGGGGCGACAAACAGGATGAGCAGGAAGGATGGCAAAAAGATACCGATCGTAGCCACCAACGATCCCCAGAAGCCGCCTACTAGATAACCGACAAACGTCGCGGTGATGACCACGGGTCCAGGGCTGAGCATGCCAACCGCGACAGCGAAGAGAAACTCGCGACCATTGAGCCAGCCGGTTTGTTGGACTAATCCTTTTTCCAGAAAAGGCACGATAACCAGCCCGCTGCCAAACGTGAGACAGCCTGCTTTGAAGAAGAAGACAAACAATTGGCCGAGGGTCGAGCTTGAGGCCGCCGTTTTAGTGGCCCCTGCGGCTAGCGGTAGCAACGCCATCGCGGCTGCAGAAGGAGGTTGCTTGGGACGGCGGAATACGGTGCCGTAATAGAGAATTCCAATAATCCCTGCGCCGATGAACAAAACCGCCAGTTCTGCTTGAAAGACTATCGTTACAACGAAACAGACAGCCGCAATAACCCACTGCAGCCAATCCTCCATGCCGAGCTTTGACAGTCGCCAGCATGAATGAAGGATCAACGCGATTACGGCAGGGCTGACGCCGTAGAAAATAGCCGTCATCCAGGGAAGCCCCCCAAAATGAACGTAGAGCGCGCCGAGCGCGGCCACGATTAAGAAATTCGGCAGAATGAAAGCCCAGCCGCCTGCCCAGGCGCCCCAGAAGCCGCCTCGAAGATAAGCCGCAAAAATCCCAACCTGGATGGCGAGGGGGCCCGGGAGTGATTGCGAGACGGCAATGGCATCTCTCATTTCCTGTTTAGTGAGCCAACCGCGCTCCTGGACAAGGTCCTTCTCCATCAACCCGCACAGTGCCACCGGGCCGCCAAAGCCAAAGGTGCCCAGACGGAGAAAATAACCGACCAGATCGCGGATTCGGGGTTTCCGATTTACTGGCTTTTCGTGAGCCGTTTGGTTGATCGAATCTTTCATTATTTTTTGAATTGCGCGTAGAGCGCGTCAAAGCATTCGAAGCCTTTTGAGAGGATCTCCTGGTCGGTCAGTCCCTGCTTGGCCCACCCTTTGAAGATTTGTTCGACGCCGAAACCTTCGACTCGATGAAACTTGTCGTCCTCAACGTCGGCGTCGTGAATGACTTCAGCTAATCGGAGGACGGCTCGGTCGCGAATAGCGAACCGCTGGATTAGTGTTTCGAAAGTGCAGTTGTCCCCGTGATGGCTGAACTCTACCTCGAACATGTCGTACGGGAGTGCTTTGGGGAATTCGGCGGGAGTATTGGCAAACACGAATTTAGCGCCAGGATCGATGAACTTACGGATCAGCCAGGCCGAACCGACGCGATCGATTTCCGGACGAGGACGGGTAATCCAGGTTTTATCTCGATAATCCTCGATTCTCAGCCGTTTTGTCGTTTCAGGTTTCTTTTCGGGAGATTCCAGGGCTTCTGCTTTCTGCAACAGCCTCTGCAGATCTTCGCCGCGAGAGCTTTGAAAATAATCAATGTCCCGAATCTCCTGATAACGCTGGCGAAGCTTTTGCAACTGATTAGAAAAGTTATCGGGGGATCGTTTGCGAGCTTTGCTGTCTTTGATGAGGAGATTCAAGGGCTCAGATAGCTCATCGTAGTCGCGGGCCCGCGCTTCGTTGAATAGGGCGACGATCGCGGCATGTGGCATACCCTCGATGTCTTTGACCCGCACCAAGGTGGCTTCACCGCCCGTATCAACAATCTCTTTGGCCAGCCATTGAAATCGCTCGTAATGGACCGACTCGTCCGGGAGCACGTAGGTCGACGTTTTGAGCTGGATCGCACCAAATTTCTTCAGCCGGCGCCACACTTTAACCCGACCGCTTGATTGCTTGGCCGGCAGATTAAACAATAAAAACAGCCAAGAACCAGGTGTCTTGTCTGACATTAATATTTCTTTGCGTAACACGTGTAACCTTAACTATCGGATGTCCGCTCGAGAGTCAATCGTTTCCGAGCAGCGTAGCCAAAGCGAAGTGTTAATCCAATAAGCGAGATAGTTCGCTACTATGAGTTCTGGCGGACCGCCGGCGGCTGAACCACCGTTCCGGGCGGGGGCGCTCCCCTAAAGGTCGTCACCACCGGCGTGTCTTTCGATAGGCCTCCGGTCACCTCAGTGCGACCGCTATCGGTAAGACCGATGTTGATAGCGAGGCGGGTGACGCGACTGTCACTAATGGTATAGACGAAGTTACCCAGGTTATCCGTACCTACAGCTGTGGCGGGTACGGTCAGCGCATCGGGGCGCCGGCTCATTTCCAGCGAAACCTCCGCATACATGCCTGGATAGAGTCGTTCCTCAGGGTTGGGCAGGTCGATTTCGGTGCGCATATTGCGCGTCTCTGGATTGAGACGCAAAGAGAAGCGGGTCACCGTCCCGACGAAGGGCTTGCCCTCGAAGCCGTATGGCTTGACGATCGCCGTATCGCCGATGCGAAGATGCGGCACATCGTTCTCCGGCACATCGCAGAAGACCCGGATCGTATCGATCCGCTCGACCGTGAAAAGTGGCGTGGTCCGCGTGCTCGTGGCGGCCTGGACCAAATCGCCCCGGTTCACCAACCGCCGCGCCACCACTCCGTCGAAAGGCGCCACGATCTGCGCGTAGGCAAGGAGCGTCTTGAGCCTCTCTACGGTCGCTGCGGCAAGGTCGACCTGAGCCGCGGCAAAGGCGCGGTTCGCTTCAGCAACGCCCACATCTGCCTTGGCGATCTCCGCGTTGGCGCGGGCGTCGTCGAGCGTCTGGTCGGCGATGTCGCGTCCCTTGAATAGGACTTCCTGGCGTTTCAACGTGATGTCCTGAAGCGCTACGTTCGCCTTGTTGTGATCCACTTGGCGCTCGGCGGTCTCGAGCGACTTTTGTTTGGAATCGAGCTGGGCCTTGTCCTCGGCCAGCTCATTCTCCATTTCGGGGACGCTTATCACCGCGAGCACTTGACCCGCCTTCACGTGATCGCCGATATCAACCCGAACATCGGACAGGTAGCCGGAGACCTTAGCGAAGAGATCGGTCACCTCGAAGGCTTCAAGCGTGGCGTTGGTTTGCAGCCGTTGTACCACGGTGGCACGGCGCGGATGCTCAACCTCGACCCGAGGACGAGGATCCACCTTCGTTGAGTTCGATGGCGATGCGGCCAAGTACCGCTCGGCAACGATGCCCACCACGCTGATGCCAACGAACGCCACCAAAGCCTTGATGCCGTTTCGACTAATAAAATCCATTCCATTCATCTGTCTTTAACATCCTTTCCTGTTGCTTGTTCATTCGGCCGCGTTTGCGTGGTGTTTCGCGCGTCCATTGCCAGCGCCCGAAACTGTGGCAAGCCGCGGACCTGGCTCGAAATAAGGGCTGGTTGGGTCGTCAGGATCGAGCGACGCAGAAATCCGAGCGTGCCGCGACTGGAGGGTGGCGAATATCGCCGGCAAAACGATGAGTGTGGCGCAAGTAGCGCCGATAAGGCCGCCGATCACCGCCCGCCCAAGAGGCGCGGTTTGCTCGCCGCCTTCGCTTAGGCCGAGCGCCATCGGAATCATCCCGGCGATCATCGCGAAGCTGGTCATAAGGATCGGGCGCAAACGGCTGCGTGCCCCTTCAATCGCCGCCTCCCCTGGTTCGCGACCCTCGACCCGACTGCGCTCGGCGAAGGTGACGAGCAGGATGGCATTCGCCACGGCCACACCTATTGCCATAATCACGCCCATGAAAGATTGAATATTGAGCGTCGTCCGCGTGAACCAGAGCACGATCGCAACGCCGGCGATGACGGCGGGGATTGTCAGCAGCACCGCCAGGGAAAGCCGGAACGATTGGAAATTGGCGGTCAGTAGCAGAAGGATGACCGCGATGGCCATCAAAAGCCCCATACTTAGGCCTCCGAACATTTCCGCCATTGGCTGGACTTGGCCCCGCACGGTCACCTGGACCCGATCGGGTGGCTTGCCCGCATCTTTGATCGCCTGTTGCACACGGGCCGCTGCATGGCCCAGATCCTCGCCAGAGATGTTCGCGCTCAGCGTCAGCATCCGTTGCATGTTATAGCGATCGTATTCGCCGAGCGCTGTGCCATCTGTGACACTGGCGACGTTGCGCAAGTCAATCTGTTGGTCCGTCCGACGAGCGATCGGAAGGTTCTTCACCTCTTCGAGGGAGTTCATCTTCAGCTCAGGGATTTCCACCTGCACCTGATAGCCGATACCGCTCTTGGGATCGGCCCAATAATTAGCGGAGGTGTACCGGCTCGACGATGTGCCCGCGACGACCGATTTCGCGACGTCCTGCGCCGTCACTCCCAGGACACCTGCTCGCTCCCGGTCCACAGTGACCTTTACGGTCGGGTAGTCGAGTTCTTGCTCGAATGCGAGGTCGCGCAACGTCGGCACCTTTGCCAGAAAGCTGCGCAGCTTTTCGGCATATCGCCGGCTGTCAGCGAGGTTCGGTCCGCTCACGGCCACTTCAATAGCCGTCGGCGCGCCGAAACTCATCACCCGGCTGACGATGTCACTCGGTTCGAACGAGAAGCGCACGCCCGGTAATTCCTGAGCCAATTTCTGGCGCAGCCGTTCCTTCAAATCCTCGATCCGAATCCCGGTGCCGCGCTTGAGCTGCACCTGCAGCACCGCTTCCTCCGAGCCCGAACTCCAGAGATAGATGGTATTGATCGGATAATTGGGCGGCTGCGTGCCGACAAAGCCGAGGGTGATTTCCACGTTATCCGGACCGACCTCGCGCTTGATCGCATCGAGCGTCTGCAACGCGATCTGTTCGGTGCGCTCAATGCGCGTTCCGGCCGGAGCTCGCAGGTGCAATTGGAATTGTCCTGTATCGACGAGTGGAAAAATCTCGGTGCCGAGCGCACCGCCGACCATCAGAACGATGGCGCCACTGATGCCGAGGTAGGAGAACACGACGATACGCCGCCGTTTCACGATGAAGTGCGCCAACCGCTCATACTTGGCGCGCACCCGGTCAAGAAACGTCTCTCGCGGCTGTCCGTGCGTGCTCGCCATGCGCAGCACCCAGATCGACAAGATAGGCACGAAGGTGCTCGATAGGAGATACGACGCCACCATCGAAAAGCCGACTGCCAAGGCTAGCGGCACGAACAGATTATGGGCTGCGCCGGTCATGAAGAAGGCGGGAATGAAGACCGCGAGAATGCACAGCATCGCCATGAATCGCGGCAGCGTTGTCTCGGCTGTGGCCTCGCTCGCCGCACGGGCGAGGCTGCGGCCATGAGCAAGATGGGTGTGGATGTTTTCGATGGTCACTGTCGCCTCGTCGACCAAGATGCCGACGGCCAACGCTAACCCGCCCAGGGTCATGATGTTGATCGTCTGACCCGATACCCATAGCGCCATCACTGATGCCAGAATCGCAAGTGGAATGTTCAACGCGACAACGAGCGCGCTGCGCCAATCCCGCAAGAACACCAGGATCATGAGGCCTGTGAGCACCACGCCGATTGCACCTTCGAAGAACAGGCCGTCGATGGCGCGCGTGACGTACGGCGATTGGTCGAACTGGTAGCTGATCTCAATATCGTCCGGCAATACGGATTGGAAACGGGGCAAGTTGGCTTTGATAGCTTGGACAACCGCGAGCGTCGAAGCGTCCGCCCGTTTGGTGATTGGAATGTAAACGGTGCGGTGTCCATTCACTAGTGCGTAACCGGTCTGGATGTCGGCGCCGTCCTCGGCCGATCCGATATCGCGTATAAAGATCGTCTGCGTTCCCTGTGAACGGATGGGAATGTTGTTGAGGTCTTTGAAATCCGAAACGACCGAATTGATCGGCACCATCGGCAGGAAGTCGCCGATGCCAACGTTGCCCGATGGGTTGATGGTGTTCCCGGCACTCAACGCCTGTACCACCTCGTCGGGGGACATGTTGTAGGCACGCAGTTTAGCGGGATCTGCGTTGATGATGATGGTACGCTGGCTTGAGCCAAAGGGCGGAGGTGCCGAGACGCCCGGCAACGTTGCAAACAATGGGCGCACCTTGAAGAGCGCTGCGTCCTGAAGCTCGGCCACCGTCTTCGTCTTACTCGAGAAGACAAGATCGCCGACCGGCACGCTGCCCCCATCGAACCGCATCACGAAAGGCGGCAGCGTTCCCGTGGGCATAAAGGCGCGGGCGCGATCCACATAAGAGACTGTCTCCGCCACCGCCTGCGCCATGTTCGTCCCGGGATGGAACTGGAGCTTGATGAGCCCCACACCCTGGATCGATTTGCTTTCCACATGCTCAATCCCGGTGATGAAGAGGAAGTGATACTCGTAGTAGCTAACGATGAACCCTTCCATCTGCGCCGGGTCCAAACCGCCGTACGGCTGTGCCACGTACAGGACGGGCACGCCCAGATCTGGGAAGATGTCTCGCGCCATGCGATCGATCGCCAGAAAACCCACCGATGCAACGGCCACGATCATCATCAACAGCGAGATCGGGCGGCGCAATGCAAACGACACCAAGTTCATCGCGTCCCGTTAGCCCGTTGCCGCGCCTGGACGGCCGAACGCCCTCGGTCGTCGCTACCGAGAAAATAGTTCTCCAGCTTGCGGATTCGCGGCGTCCGATTTACCGACGTTCTCTGAAATCTCTCGCGGATTGAGAAATTTTTCATGATCTTTGAATTGTGCGTACGTGAAGCCAAAGCGCTCGGATGCCTTGGGGCGAAACTATTGATCACGCAGGCTTTTTTTTGGCGTGACCTTCGCCGAGGTGCTCAAGCTCGAAGTCGTGGACTCGACGGAATTTCTCGTTCCTCCAAGTCTGCATCGCGAATCAGATAGACAAAGAGATCCGAGCCTTTTCCTTGAACCAGATGTTCCATATGTAAGACGTGTAACTTCCTGTTCCTTTTATAACTACACACGCTGGCTGAAGTGTCAATCCGTTCTTCCTCCTGATGATCTTCTCTTCAAACCAGCCGATAGCCCGGTTCGCCTTCGTGGCGTCCTCTCCGGCTCCGTCCGGAGATAGCTGGCCATTTGCCATCAAGACCAGAAACAGCCGTCCGAGCTTGCCGCCGATGGTTAGAGGTAGCATGAAACTGATATTGCTCAGTGTTACACATGTAATATATGCTCTTTGAAATCAGGAGTGCTTCCGTGAACTCTCCATCTTTCGCCGTTGCGTCTTCGGCGTCGCCGTTGAAGCGCGCAGCGAACGAGCAAGCGCGAGACGCCATCAGTTCGGCCCGGGAATAACTCCGGCCTGAGTTAGTCAAAGTAGGAAAGGGAAACGAAATGAAGAATTTTAGCGTACTGGCAAGGCTACCGCCCAAACGTAAGCGCTTAGGCTCGACTCACCACCGTTCAGAATAAACCAAATTGACGTACCAAACCCTGGCCAGGCTGGGCACGCACCCGTTGGAATTCCGGATACGTCCAATGACGCTTCTGCGCCGAAGTATGATCCGGGACAGGGAACAACGATCTCCGTCGAGCCGGAGCGGCGTTTATTTGAGGACGGATTATTTTATCATTCGGACCAGAAAGCGAGGTTCACGGCAGCCTGCCTACAAGGCATGCGCCGTTTCCGTAACGCCCTGGTAATCGTCGCTGTGGATGTTAGCCGTATACCTTCGAT
>Ga0209647_1001146_pt1 | contig 23159 bp, 28 predicted proteins | sample GraSoi_2013_60cm_FD_185827 | JGI IMG/M metagenome (GOLD analysis project Ga0209647, IMG submission 185827) | Grasslands soil microbial communities from the Angelo Coastal Reserve, California, USA - Sample 9_17_2013_60cm (SPAdes) (version 2) | ecosystem: Environmental > Terrestrial > Soil >... | reverse complement strand
TTGAAGCCGGCTATAGTGAAAGAAAAAACAACTTTTTCGAAGAAAAAGTTGCAGCTACTCCTTTTCAGAATGCGTAACGTAGTTCAAGAGAGTAAACGGAATAAATGGAGGGTAGCCCGTAGGGAGGCGCCGTTTATGCCGGATTACGACCCTGAATGAAGTGCAGCGTTCTGGTCAAACCAGAAACCGTATTAGTTAACCAAATTTCCGTGTCCGTTTTTTCGGGGGAAGTACACAGGCACCGCGCCCGCAAAACCGGGCCAGTACTATGGAAGCGTTCCTCAAGAGCCCGGCACGGTAATTACTGTAAACGGTCGCGACGCGAAACTGTTCCTGGCTAACTATCGATTCGGGAAGCAGCACCTTGTCTACTCCACCTCACAGCTGATGACCAATGGCGCGCAAAACCTCACGGATTTTGCCGTCTTTTATGACAACCGAGGAGATGACGGAGAGACAGTCTTGCGGTATTCGAGCGAGCCCAATGTAGAGGTGCTTGAAGGAAATGTTAGGAAAAACTGGGATGCGAGCTGCGGCGACCTCCGTCTAAATTACGTCCACCAGGGGCTGGCGCGGGTCTTGATTCACAGTGGCAACGGAGACCTTCTGTTGTTGCTGGCCGACACAGCGACATCCGGCGAGTTATGGCAGCGGGTCACGAAGGAGGGTCTGGTCCTGGTTCGTGGCCCATACCTGGTTCGGGCGGCAGAGCTGCGCGGCAACGTACTGACCTTGCGCGGGGATACCAACGCTCCCACGAAGCTTAGCGTGCTTTTTCCGCCCTCTATCGGGGAGCTTCGGTGGATCGGCTCGCTTGACGGTCCACCGGCAAGACACTTATCGGAAGAAACTTCTTGTGAGTGACTATGGCGTGCGGTAAATGTCCGCTGGCAGGAATGAAACAAGAGCGTCTTTCTTTACGATGGTGAGTGTGGTTTTTGCAATGCCACTCAGTCTTGTCATTCCGAAACTTATCTGAGGTTACTGCTATTCAGTGATTTCGCGTTTCCGAAAGCATATTCCAAGACTAGGGAAGACTGGGTGCAGACTATTGGCTGCGGATGAAAGAGCCCGGTTGCTCCGCCCATGAAATACCCGAATATGCTATACACGGCTCTATTATCGGCATTTTTGGTCGTTCCTTTCGCGATCGCTACCCTCGCACCCGTACTAGAACCATATCCGGCTCTGCTACTACCATCCGGGGGCGGAACAATTAAGACGACAGAAGATCAGATGGATTTGGGCAGATTAGTGATTTATGGGAGAGTAGCCGATCGTGACGCTTGGACTCGTCTATCTCCGCCAAAATTTTTGAGCCCGATTCCCGCTGAATTTTTTTCCCCGCTTGTACAACACTACTTCGGCTTGAGCCCTGTTGGGCCCATTGCGAATAGAACCAGGGTGGGCGTGGTAATTACGATCGACACGCGCAAAGTCCCCCAGGAGGAGGTTAAGAATGCCAAACAATGGCTCCGTGCAAGGCTGAAGGATAGCGGCTGTGACGACAATGTACTACGGATCACTCAAGAGGTCGTAACGTTTCGCCGATCAGACGGCACGGAAATAGCGGTTCGGAGCGAAAATGACAAAGTCTTTGATCTTCATTGAACGGAGTCTGACGATTTTTTGGCAGAGGCTCGAAGATACGTGTAGCAACGACGCGCGCTCATTGGGACTCTTCAGAATATTCTGGGGCATGTACATCCTGCTTTTTTTTACTCCCTATTCCGCTTTTGTTGGTCAAGTTCCACAAGCATTTTACAACCCGCCCGTTCTAAGCCTTGCTTCTCTTTTTGCTGGATTCCCGCCGTACTGGCTGATGCTCGCCGGGGATTTAGTGAGGATCTGGCTTGTGGTTCTAATTACGATAGGCATTAAGACACGATTTTGCACTATCGTCCTGTGTCTGTTGACCTTTATTTCTAATAACTTCGTGTATTCGTTCGGGAAGATCGATCACGATGCCCTTGTGTGGGCTGTCTCGCTCTGCTTGGCGTTCACTGACTGGGGAGTACCCTACGCTCTCGTCCCCGATCGGCGCGTCAATCCCAAAGTGGCGACGCGAGCCTTGGCGACCGCCGGGGTATTGATCGCATTCGGATTTTTCACGGCAGGCTTTGAAAAGGCGCTGCACTGGATTAACTTCGATCTTTCGACAGGCGGCTTCCTAGGCTGGTTTTATGGGGGGTATTTAATACTTGATCGAAAGCTTCTGCTCGCCCCTTTGGTGTTTAGAGTGCCACCGCAGTTATTCAAGATTCTGGATTATGCCGCAGTAGCATTTGAGCTCTCTCCCTTCTTCTTTTTGCTCGCGGGACCCGCCGCCTGGCGCGCCTGGCTTCTAGTCGCAACCTGTTTTCATTTAGCGAACGCCCTGCTTCTAAATATCCCGTTTTGGGACCATGTGCTTGTATATCTCCCCTTTGTAGCTTTTGCGCGTTCCTTTGGAAGACTCAACGTAGGAGTTAGGGCGACTAACGCAGTCTTTTCATGGCGGGTTCTGGTTATTATTTGCGCCATTATATTAGGCGCGGCTCACACGGCACAGAGGCTCAAAGGAGGAGGTTCCCAATTTCTGTTTGTCGAAGGAGGCTCAGTTGTGAGCATCTATTTGTATGGTTCGTTGGTGTTGCTGGCTCTTTGCGCCGTAATGATTGCGATTGATCTTACAACGCGCGTATATGGCACAAGATTATACCGTGACAGTTCGCGACGCGCCGTCCCTGACGATGCTCGTAGCGGACCAGATATGGCGGATCGGTGAGCACGAACCGGAGATATTTTGGGTGATCTCCGCGCGGGGTCGGTTAGGTAAGGCCTTCGTCTCCTGGCTGGGATTAAGACCCAACAACAAGATCAGTGGGCAGCGGCTGCTAAGCTCCTGCGCACGCAAAGTCGTTAATCGCGCCGCAACGACTTTACGGCTCGCGGCGATGGTACTGAGCAATACCAACACTCCCTTGGGCTCCTTCTACCGCAGAAAACGCGCTCAGCTCGGTGCTCCAAAGGCAATTACAGCCACCGCAAGGAACCTAGCCTGTCTGATCTATCGGCTCATCAAAAACGGCCAACGTTACGAAGAACCCGATCTGCACACTTATGAACTTAAATACAAAGACCAGATCCTAGCACCAGATTCCCGAGGAAATTTCCGAAGATTGCGCCTACTAGCCACATCGACTTAACATAAATACCGACGCAAGCCCCGGCAAGCGTGGTTCCTGAGGCTATTTGAGCCCCTCGAAGGACATGCTCTCCAATCGCAAAAATCCCGGAGGCAGGCGAACTTCGTTTTCGAGGTTTCGCAATTCTGGTATCTCGCTTTCATTTAGTTTGCACTCACGGACGGCTTTGAAGCCTGTGCACATTACTAGATTTTGAAGCGTCTGTTTATCGTAGATGAAGGTATGGCCCCAGTTTCTCACGAAATTATTCACAACAAAAACAGCGCCGGGTTGAGGTGCCCAAGGCGCAAACTGCTTTGTCGCCCACTCTATATAGTCTCTAACTCGTGCGTCGTTAGCCTCATTGTTCAAAAGCGATTGCAAAAATTCCCAACTTGGCGTGACGATCCGCAATCGACCACCTGGAGTAAGAACTCTATATATCTCTGCGAGCATGCTCGCAGCAGCGGGGTAAGGAATATGTTCGATCAGGTGTGAGCTGAAAGCATATCTAAATGTAGCGTTTCCGAGAGGAAATTTCTTCGTGACGTCTAGAAATAGGGCCTTCCCGAAGTCCGGATACAGATCCGTGTTCAACCATCCGGGCAGGATCTGCTCACCGCAACCTATGTGAAGCTTCGGTAAATCGGTGTCTTCTAAGTATCGTTTGATCATTCTTCGGTTCAAACCCAAAGTGTTCAAAATGGACGACCAAAATTGATCGGCACAACGACGAGCCACGCCTTGGCGACCGCCGAAATGGATGTACTTGTCCTCGGCGATCAGGATAATCTGACGGGCCGATTGGATTATCTGGTGCGCTGCAATGGGAAACGCGCGTTTACCAACAGCTTTTAAGTTCGAAAGCATGAAAGGGGGCCTTACGCCATTTGGAACGGACGCACAAGATGAAAATATCTCGGAGGGAAGTGTTGCAACTTTGCAGGAGTGCTTTGATAAGGTGGGCCGATATGGTCCTTGCTCGGTTTCAAGCTCCTGCAGCATTTGCGCCATGGGCTGAGCCAGTGCCGGCACGTCGGCGTCGCGCAGTATCCGCTCCTTGTGTTGCTGCCATTGGGGTCGTGGAATCAGGTCCTCGTCGAAACTACGGAAGCGCAGCGAGTCACTGACATAAATATCGCCCGCTTCGAGGCGGTTGCGCAGCATGCGGTACACCAGAAATTCGTACCTGTCGGGATGGATGCGCCGGTGTCCGTCCGCATCCTTCTCGTAGAGATACGGCTTCGCGCTCTGTGGAATGAACGCCTTGGGGATCTGCTCGAAGCGACAGCGAACCAGGCTTCGACCCTCCTCGAAGCAGGCTTTCAGGAAATCGATCGCCTCCAGCAGATCGGCGTCCTGGCGCTGACCGGCGAGCGGCAGGTGCCGCAGCAACGGCCGCAAGTGCGTCTTGAACATGGGTGCGAGGTTGGCTACGAACTCCCATTCGAGGGCGGTGACATCGATGGAGTGGGCGCCGATGAAGTCCGCTGCGCGCTTGATTTTGTCGCGTTCCAAGATGGAAAATGCCCGCCGCTTTATCTCGCCGAACGAGACCGAATCAGCAATGCTGTCGTCGAGAAACAGATCGAGGATCTGCCCAATGTGCTGGACGTTTTTACCGCCCCTCCATGCGGTCGGAGAGGAGGCGCTCCTGCAGGCAGACCTTGGCGGCCGAGAGCACCTTGCGCACCTGGTAGATCAGCGCATTGATCAGGTTGTCGTTGGTCCTCTGGTAGCGTTGCAGCAGAAAGCACAACAGATAGAGGCGTGCCATGTCCTGCGTAAGTTGCTGCAGCTTCTGCACGGTGTAGTAATCGACCAGCGCCGCGTAATAGGCGATGCTGTCGTTGGAAATTCCCAGCTCGGGCAACAGCGCCATCGCGGTTCGGTACAAAGGCTCCAGCAACCGGCAGCGAGCCATCTCGCGCCGCATCTCGCGCCGCGAGAAATCCTTCGGATCCTGTTTCAGCGGTGTGACGCCATATCCCCCGTCGCGCTCGAGATAGAGCCTATCCAGCGCCTTGCGTGTGGCCTCGTCAAGGCGGGTATCCAGCAGGCTTGTCAGCCGGTCGCGCTCTTTGCCGAGCGCGCGGCTGACGACGTCCTGTAGAAAGCTGTAGCCCGGGGCGACCACTCTGTGGGTTTCCAGGTATTGCACCAGAGCCTGGAAAACGTAGATCGGTTTGGCCGAGATGCGGACCACCTGATCGGCTTTCGCACTCAGTGCTGCACGCTCGGCGCCGGCGCAAGCGTGATAGTCGTACAGTTCCAGCAGTTTGCGCTGTTGCGCGTGGCGGGTCTGTTTGACGATCGCCGATTTCAACGCCGCGTCATGGTAATGCGGATAGTGCTGTTGCAGGACGTGCTTCACGTCTTCCGCGACCTCGTCGATCTCGAACGAGAAGAACAGCGTCTTGGCCTTGAAATAGCCCGCCTGCAGGATGAACAACACCCGACTTGCCAGGCTGTAGTGGCCATCGGCCACCGCGCGTTCTTCCGCGGTGAGGGCGAAATAGTGGGCGCGCTCATCGTGCGTGAACCGGGGACGGCCGTAGAGCTCTTCGATCTCGGCGTCTTCGAGAATTGTAATGCGGTCCTTGTATCGAGTGGCCATGGTGGGAGTCTATTTCTCCGAGGCCGCAGCACCCACCTGTTTGTACACCGTGCCGAAGCTGACCCCGAAGCGGCGCGCCACGTCCTTGGCCTGCCGCCGACGCGGCCGCGTGCTCGCGCCGCCTTCAATCCCGCCAGCGTGCGTTTGCTGATGACATTGTGCTCGAACTCGGCCTTTCGCGGTCCTCCGCAAAACGCTGATATGCGGAGGCCTCGGTTATGCGGAGTCGTGAATGGGATCAGGGGCAGAACGATCCACCAGCACCGAAAATCAAACCGACCCACTCCCGGGTTTTGACACAAATTGACCTTTCGCGGTTTTAGTCAAAAACACCCGGATTGGAATACAAACCGGCAGAACGGTGTCAATTCATCGAATATGTGCGATTATGTTGCTCCAAACCAGAACACGGGAAATGAGGAAGGTACATGGTGAAGTTCGCCCAACTTGCAAAGCAGGTTTCGTTCGTCGGAACCGCTGGCATCAAAAAGAAATTGAAAAAGGCCCTTCTCAAGAGGCTCTTGCAACAGCAACCGGAAGTTGACTGCCCCGCACTTAGGCCGAGTGATGTAGAAAGTGCGCGGCTGTTTGCCACTCGTTCGGCGATGGTGGAGGCCTTTAGCCCGTTGCTCTAGGGCAAGAGGATAGCCGAACTAGGCGTCGCGTACGGCGATTTCTCGGAGGTTTTAATCAAAAATCTTGAGCCCGAGCAGTTTTTCGCGTTCGACACGTTTACCTGGCACCGAGGTTCCATCATCACTTGGGGAAAGCGAGCGAAAGAGGTATTGGGCGGTCTCACGCACCGAGAATTTTACGCGAACAGATTTTCGAAATTCCTAACGGCGGTCGTCATCGAGGAAGGTGATGGCGCGACGAATCTGGGGAAATACCCGGATAAGTACTTTGATATGATCTACGTTGACGGGGACCATAGTTATCAGTCGGTAAAGAGGGATGCTGACGTTAGTAAGCAGAAACTAAAGGATGACGGAATTCTGATCTTTAATGATTATATTATGTTCGAATACTGCAGTGTGGCCGAACCGAATGCTTCGGTTTGGTACGGAGTAGTTCAGGTGGTCAACCAGCTTGTCGTTTATGAGAACTTTGAGGTGATTGGGTTTGCCTTATCAAGGACCATGCATTGCGATATCGCTGTCAGGCGCCGGAGGTCTCCCCGTTAGCGGATCCGAAGGGGTGAATGGATCACTTAGGTCGTGTGCTTGCGTTAGGCGCGGGTCGCTTGCTGAATGCGCGCGTTCCGATGGGGGAGTTCGCCATAGAGTTGCTGCCAGAGCAGCAGCCGCATCTGGACAGAGCGCGTCCGCCAGCCCTTCGCCTAGAATTTGTTCCTCCCGGGTAAAATTATCCCTTGCACCTGGCATAGCGGATTCCACCTCACCTTGCCGCTGTTCCTTTCGTGCTTCCTACCCCTATCCCAGCCACCGAGTAAGTTGACCCTAACATGGGGACTTCATCCACCTTGGCACGTGACCTCCAGTTAAATTCAGGCCAACTTCTGAAAGATCTTATTGGCAACCACTTCCTGGTACCGCGGATCACGTTTGATAAGGAGATCGACGATCATTTTTACCTGCTTCGACGCGATTTGTTCAGCAGTATAAAGCTTCCGAGTTAATGGGAATACCGTTGGATTGGCAGACGGTGATCCGCAAAACGTCCAATCATAGTCATCGAAATCCAAATAACCCCCAACCTTTACCATTCGATCCGCAAGAAAAGCTGTCAGCGCATCCACCGCCCAACTATGGGCGCCATCGATAAATACGTAGTCATATATCGGTTCTGCATTCTTATCGAGCAGTTTGGCGAGACTCCAGTTATACGAGTCTAGGAGCTTATACGATGAGCCGAATACTCGGACATTACGAAAACCGGCGTGCTCTAGTGCAGTGGCGACACTTCTGACGGAGTCCTCATAGTCGAATAGATGGAGTTCGCCCTCGCCGTTCAGGAATTTGGCGAATTCCATCGATGTGAACAATACTTTGAATCGAAGGGTATCCAAAATCGTCCAATATAACGATACCGCTCGGCTTTAGAAGTTTGTCGACGGAAGAGGTCAACGAGCACGTAATCGAACGTGTGCATAACCCCGCAAAGACCAGTACCAACCCGTTATCGAATCTCGTACGCGACTGTGCTCGTGGAAATCTGTGCGTTGTGGATAACGACGTTGTTTCCGAGCTGAGTCCATAAAAGGACGCCAAGTCGTGCCGCTCAAGAAATCCGTCGCAATCACCATATCAGCCGATGGATGGTAAACCGTCAGTTCCGCCTTCCGGATAGAGTTGCCTGGTGTTCCGATGGATCCGCCGGGCACGATGTGTCCAAACCAGACGACCGCGCAAGATTTGTAGGGGTAAGTGGGATTGGCGCTCTCAAAGGTAAAAGCCGTGAAATTATTGAAATCAAAAGCAGGGTCGCTAGACGTAGCTCCGACTGTATGCTTATCCGCTACGAGGTCAGGAGTGAGAACCGAAAACACTCTGTCAATGACAAAATAGCTCTGGCGCGGACGCTGGTGATAATCGGTGACTGACTGGCCGGTGTCCGAATCACAAAAATCGTAAATGAACGCGTGCTTGACTCCGAGCAATAGAGCCATCGTAAGTCTCCGGCAATCAAAGATCGCGCTGTGATATTCGCTCCGACCACGATCGATAGCCCATTCAGTCTCCCAGACCGGCAATTTAGTAGCGGCTTTAACCATCTTGACCCAGCGGATCCTTCCGCTCTGACTCATTATAGGCTGAAATAGTCGAGCCTCTCAGAGCTCTTCATGATGCCTAAATCCACCAACTGAACGCTCGCTCTGAATTTTTCAGAATCGTTCGAACAAAACCTAATATCATCGGATCGATTCAGCGTTTTCAGATATTCTTTGTACTCAAATGCATTATCCCAGTGTGCCTCCCTCTTCACCTCTTCCTTCACCCTTGCTGAAAAGTCGTCGAGGTATTTGAAGTGCAGCAAAGCCCCACGCAGATCAGCAGCGCGCGCTCCATGGACAAAGTGCGTTCCCGCTGACAAGAACATTGATTTATTATACTTAACCAACGGAAACTTTGAGAGGCACGCATCAATACCAAACATCCTCTTGCGCATTCCCCCATACATGCGCTCAGGCCCTTCATAGATAACATTAATTTTGCTCATATAAACCGGTCCGCGCACGGTCGTATAGGATTTCCGGTCAAAGAACGGCGCGACCAGGAGCGGGTTCATCCCTTTCGTATACTCGATTGCATTCAACGAACTGTCCGTATACATATCCAAGAGAGCGCAATCCATCGCGTCGAATGATTCCTTATCCAGAAAGACGCATAGATCCCGAAGCGTAGTCCTTTCATAATGCGGATAGACCAACATCTCATCGGCGTCGACTATCAAACACCAATGTCCGATGCCAAAACGACGCAGCAGTACTTCAACCCACGAAGCTTGATGCGCGTACTTCGCTTTCGTATAAAACAGGTGGGCATCTTTCTTGGATAGGATGATGTCTCGGGTGTCGTCTGAGGAGTCATTGTCGAGGACAAAAATCCTATCCACACCTCGTGAGAAGTAATAGTCGAGCATGAACGGCAGACGTAGTGATTCGTTGCGTACCACCATAAAAAGCCTGATCTCCTGGCGTTTATCGGGTACGGGGGTGGAATCTATTTTACTTATCTGCCGAGATGCATCATTGCGAGCCAGCCAGCGCCTTACCGCATAGGTGGGGCGATATAAAGGCTTCTTCAAAGCAAACTTACAGGATGCGACAATATCATTGTTCATTTCGGCTCATCTGCCTGCCGCGTACATGTTGGTGGACCCTTTTTCCGGATCCCAAGAAAACTCGGCAATTGCGCGCTAAGGTGACGCGCACTGGCCAAATCTCAAGATCGGTTTCGATAATCGGCTGATCATCGGCCAGGAGAAGCAGCATGCGATAGACGCTCAAGGATCGCCAGCAGTTAGGGTCCCGGGCCAAAAACCTTCGGCGTCACCGCAAAATACTTCGGCTTGCGCCCCAGGCTCTTTTAGGCTCTCGATTCGCTTCTGCAAAAAGCTTTCACGCTTCGCCTGAAATTCATTCCATGTCTGCTGTTGCTCAGGAGACAGTACAGCCTTGATGATCTCGTTTTGCTGCTGGGTAAGCAGCACCCCAAGTTGCGCCTCCGCGACCCCGAGGGCCAAGGCGTCGTCGTTGGGTACGGCCTGTTTCGCCTTAATGTCATCTTGCACTTTCTTCTTGGCCTGAAGATAAGCAAACAGTGCGAAGCGAAAGGCCGGGGTTTTTCCATTGTTTTCCCTGATGGTGCGGATTTGCTGCGTTTGCGCATCCGCTAAATTGAGTTTTCTCCAGATCCAAGCATGCTCGTGCTGCCAGCCGGGCGAAGCCGCGGGAGACGCATCAGGGGTTTGCGCACGGAGAGAGGAAACTGCGACCGCTGTAACAAATAGTAAAAGTATATTCTGCCACTTCATATAACCCGAGTCACGCAAACGCAGGATTGCGGTTACAGTGAAGTAGGATAACCGTATGAAGAGTGTTGTCAAAAGTTGTGTACTTCGGAGGGCGGCATCCTTGTTAAATGATTGATTAAGCGGCCTGTTGGGTTCGTTCTTCGTCGTCGACCAAACGGACGCCGGTAACTACCTTTGGGATTAGTTCGAAGCCCCGGAGAAGCCAAGCGAACCGTCACCGATGGCCAGCTTCGGTGCGGCGTACAGCCCCAGACGTTTGAGCCTGAGTGTACTGCGTAATGCTCGAGCCTGTGCTGCAGGCCTGTACTGTATCCCAACGCGGCCTGGTATCGTATTGATCGTATTGAACCCATGCCTTGCAAAACTCTGTAAATGTGGAATATGGAGGCTCGCAGCCCGGTCAGGCGTTATCCTGGAATCGTCCATGAGATTATTTGCGGACCAGTAGCGGGCTTCCAAGGCGATTGGTCGGAAAGCCGCAGAGCAGAAAGCCGAGGAAGACAAGAAATCCGCGGATTTGTCAGCCGATCACAGCGGTTTAGTTTAAAAGTTTTTGGTCCCAGGTAGGTAAAGGGTAGTCGGTCGATGGTCAAGTCGGAGCCTCGAAGGGGTCGCGCATAGCCTCTCGAGGTTCTTTGCTTTGTAAATTATGAGATTAGAACTGGTTGTAAGCTCGGAAGAAAAACACATCCTAGATCAGTTTAAAGCGTGGGGCTGGCTTGAAATACCACAAGATGCGGACGTCACGGTAAAACCTGATGGAGAGGTAGTGGACACGGCTAAAGCTAAAGGACCAGGATTCTCAGAGATATCAAGCAGGCTTTTCAGGATGCTGCGGACTTAAGAGAGGAAAAGGACCGGGCCGTTTCCTAACGGTAATAATAGATTATGAGGACCATCGTTTTTACGCTGTTCTTGTTTGTGCTGTACGCTCGAGGCGTAGACGACCGATTCGGTATTGCTACTGGCGATCCTCATCCTGACCCATTCCATTTTGGGGTAGCGTCCGGGTGGAACCAGATAGCGACTACGGGCGCTGGCTGGGATTTTCCTAATCCGTGGGACATCGCTGGATACTCGTCGGCTTGTGCGTGGCTCGCTAAAACCTATGGTGGAACGCTTGTAAACGCCATTGAAGTTCTCTGGTTTCCATTCGGATGGATAGCCAACTATCAGTGTGATCCGGAAGAAATAGTTGATTGGAATGCGTTAGATCCGCGCCTTCCATATTATGCGCTCAAGAGATTATTTGAACCGAACGGCTTATTTGCAGGTGTGGTTGCAGTACCTACACTTCCGACGCTGTCGAGCAATGACCCAACGTATCTACCTACTCGCGCCAAGGGATACGTGTTTCAATCTCCGAGTTCAACACTATGTGGGATATGGTATGGTGGTTCTCCTCCCGTTTACGAGACAAAAGTTGACTCTAAGGTTGTAGTATCCTTTCCGGCCCCGCTTACAAATGTCGGAGGCAGTTATGAGATGAATATGGTCAGTGGCGACCCAATTCCCGTGACTGCGACAGTATCAGGCGGTGTGGCTACAGTGATCGGCGCGACCATCAGCACCGAAGCAAACTTGATTGTTTTGGTATCGGGCAATAGCCCATCGCCGACCCCAACCCCAACCCCGACTCCGGTACCGACGCCCACGCCTATCCCGACGCCTACGCCTGTCCCAACTCCAACCCCCATACCGGTACCCACTCCCACCCAAGTCCCTACGCCAAAACCGACACCAACGCCTACACCTGTACCAACCCCTACGCCAATTCCGTTCCCAACATCGATTCCGGTTCAGGTAAACGGATCCAATTATGGTGCATCGATCAATTTCCTTACTATTGCGATGAGCAAACCTCAGATAAAAGGAGATCAGATTTGGGCTGACGTTACTCATGAGACAGCGCAAACCGTGACTTCGGTTTCTGACACTGCTGGAGACACTTATCAACTGGCTGGAGTAACAAATTTTGTTAATAAATCTGGTAACCCTTCGGTTGTTGAGCAGTGGGTGGCTTTGAATATTGTTGGTCTTACTTGGGTTGATTCTGTAACTGCGCGTTTCAGCGCCAATACGAACAATCCGTCAATGATTGTCAGCGAGTACGGCAGTGGGTCAACACCGACCCCAACTCCAACTCCAACTCCAACTCCGACGACGACGCCCACGCCTCCCGTCTTGTGCGGCACCTCGGCTACCCTGGTCTGGAACGAGTCGTCAACGGATCCGGTAGTTGCGTTTAACTTGTACGTTGGTAAGGCTTCTGGCGTTTATGGTCCCTCAGTAAATATCGGTAACGTGTTGTCTTACACGATCTCTGGTTTGACGCCGTCGACGAAATCCTTTGTTGCTGTAACTGCTGTAGACGCCGCAGGTAAAGAGAGCGTCAAATCGAACGAAGTAAGCTTTACGACCGGGACTTCACCAACACCTGCCCCGACGCCAACGCCTATTAGCGGTATTAATCCGTCAGTGTCATTGCCGATGGGGTACACTCTCCGATGGAACCAGGATTTTACGGCCGCGTCTTATTCTCCATTCAATCAGGCGACCAATATAAGTCTGACGGGGCCTCCTGGAAGCATTTGGCATGCTGTAGTCGGTCAGCCGGGAGGTATGACAACTAAATTCAACGGGGAAGGAGATCCATATTCGACAGCACAAGGATATCTGACCATTCATGCTAATGGGGGAGCGAACCCTCCGTACGGAGGGATGATAAGTTCCAGCGCAAAGAGCTACAATGTCACTCCAGGCACAGCGCTTGCCGGATTTCGAGCCGCGAATGCCTACTGGGAAGCAAAGCTATTGATTCCAGCCGCAGGCTCAGAACGTTGGTGCTGTTTTTGGGTGATTGGATCAACGGCTATTGTAGATTCAATAACTGGTCAGTATGGGGAAGTGGATATAATTGAATTCCCTAATTGTCGGCAAGGGCTGCACTATTATGTGAAAAATGCAGATGGCACTATGACGAATAATGAACCACCTCAAAGCGGTAATATCCCTACACCTCCAGCGGGAGGATGGTCTGCTGGATGGCATATCTTTGGTGCGCTAATCCAGACCAATAACGGTTCCTGTACCGTAGACTACTTCATTGATGGAGTGTTATCTCATCATGTGGGTGGACTATCGACAGCATGGTCTGTTCCTATGGAAGTGATATTAGATAATAGTTTCGGTCCAGGTCTGCCCGCCTCTGGAAACTCTGGATGGACTAACGACTTGGGCGTCCAATATGTTCGGTGCTGGACGCCGCAATAAATTTATGAAAAAACAAAACACAGAGCCCGTTAATGATCTGGAAGAGGCGTATTAGGCTGCGATAATGGAAGTGCAAAAAGCTTATAATCGTGCGGAGTTGAACCAGGCAACGGTCACGGACTCCGGCCAACTCGAGGTTCTTAATCAATGGGTCTCCGGCTTTCAGCACGCATTGATCGAGAAAGGCTTCGTGCCCGTGCGCGCGCAGGACGTCGTAGAGATTGAGCACCCACGCCCGGTTCACCGACCGGTAGGAGAGGAACACGTGGTAATTGTCACCGCCGGTGAGCGGCCGTGGCTTGCGGATTCGCTTGCCTGAGGTGCAGTCGGAAGGGCGGTTTTTAAGCCAGACGCAAGACTTTGTCCAGGAAACCAAGCGTGTCCGAAAGCATCAAGACCGCGTGACAGCGGAACGGCTTAACGGAGCGAAATAACTGCGTGCTTGTGATCGGTTGAGATCCACGGGTCCGGCAGGTCGCCACACGACAAGACGACCTGCCCGCCGTCGCTGGTTATGCCAACCCCGCCGCCGTGCGATTGCAGCAATGCCGGCGCTTGCATCGAATACGGCAGCGATCGGATGACTGAGGTTAGGTGCTCATTCTCTTTGCGTGATTCGATCAGCGTTCCAACAAGGAATCCGAGCAACAGGAGCCCAAGGCCAATGCACGTCTGCCAAGCCAGGCGTTTGACCAAGGTGTCACCGCCGGCGGGCGAAGCGCGCAGCGTGCGAAGGCGATTGAGGATGTCGCCTTGCGCGCTGTTCAGTTGTTCCAGGTACCTGCGGAACTCGGACGCCTGGCTGGCCCTGAGTGCTTCGGACTTCTTTAGGTCGGTCAGGTGCGCGGCGAGCTCCCCATTTCCGTTGTTCTTGCGACCGGCCGCGGCCACGGCGCTGATAAGCGTGGCCAGTTGCAGGATAGGGCCAGACGGATCGCCCCCAAGCGTTGCGTAATAGCAATGGGTTAGCTCTTCGCGTTGCTGGTCGGTTTCGCAGATCAGCAAGAGCGCCGTTTGTCAATCTCGCACTGGGAAATTATATTTAACATGTTTTGTCAAAAGACGGTCTCCCCCCGAGACTTCGCCCATGCCCAAGCCACCAATCAGCGTCTGAAATGAAGGACCGATGGCTGGCAATATAATCTCGGCATCCATTCGGGAGCTTTCTTAGTCGTCACCAGCTTCTGAGGCGCAGTCGGATGAATTCCGCGGGCAGCCGAGAGGCGGCAAGGGCAACGTTCCAATCGGTCAGGAGTTGCTCGAGCTGCGAGGTTCGAAAATCGCAACGCCGAACTCTTGCAACTTCTTGGTGAGTGTGTTCGAAACAGCGACCTGTTCACAGGCCAAGATGGATCCAGCTTTGTATGTGGCTTTTCGCATACCCCTCGACTCGGCCCGAGTTGAAAGCGAACTCGGCAGCTTGTTTAGATTGTTCTCTCGAATAAAGGGCCTTATCCGGCTGGCACATTTCGGCCAGTTGGCCTCTAAACGTAAACTGTAAGTGATACATTCCTTCCTCTTTCATGCCACGTCCCGTGACATTAAAGCTGTGGCTAAGGAACACGGCGACAGCTTTGACCTTGTGACTCTGCCCATCCAGCGCGATATCAAATTTCCGTTCCAGCAAAATATTATCATTGTTCATATAGATAATTACCGCCGGGCTTTCGGTCACTCGCGGGCTGTGTCTTTTTCGCTCCCGCAGCGTCATCGTAGTGCGTTGAAGTTTTCGATGACTGTAGACTCATCCGTCTATGTAGTGTCATGAGACTACATAAACTCATGCTATTTTGTGTTGTTTCAGCCTACCGTCCAACTGAGAAGCCTGTCGATAGACTTTGAGAAGATCGCCCCCGGTGGTCGCCATACGAAGGGCCGAGCGGATAACGAGACTGTCGGTCGGGCGTTCCCCCTGCCCTGCTAACCAAGCAGCCAATTCGCGAACGAGCCGCCGATCTTCGTCATGCAGCCAAAATTGAACGGGCATTCCCCGGCTTTTCGTCTGGTTTGTTGCGGCGGGATGCGTGGCAGCTTTCCGGCGCGGTTCCGGTGCTGTTACAGCAAGGGCGGCCGGTTCCTGCTGCTGTTCTGGCGCGGGTTCCGGTGTGCTGGGGGCCTTTCGCTGGATAGCGGCGAGAAGACCATCAACTTTGCTGGTTTTGGATTTGCTGCTCATAATGGTTAGTCTGTTGAGTGTATGTTGTATGTGTAGTCTATTCCCTACAGAGAAAGTAAGGCAACGGCAAATTGCAACACTTCTTCGCGGGCTGCGCCGTCGAGTGCCTTCCAGCCTTGGGCAATTGCATGTTTATAACATTCGCGTTCGCTCAACATTACGGGCAAAGAAGGGGCAGTCATCTGCTTGGCGCTTTCGTCTACAAGACGACCCAACACGGTCGTCTTACGCACTTTATTGAAGATGACCCGGATAGCGGCTTTAGCGTTGCGGGCCTGCACGAATTTAACGGCATCTTCGGCCTCCCATGTATCGGCGAGGGCAGGGGTCGTGACGACAAGCGCAATGTTGGCGCTCCGAACGGCTGTCGCGGTCGCCATGTGTTCCAAATCAGGCGGCGTATCGTAAATGATGATTTCGGCTTTATGGCTCATTTCGGGTTTATGGCCGTTAATAAGCTCTAAAGCCTTGCTGCTGGTTCCCTGAGCGTCCCAATCGTGTACATGAACGGCTTTACCCGCGTGCCGGAAAGCTTCGTAAAGCAGGAGCGACACGGTACTTTTGCCGACGCCTCCCACGCCGAAATGATCCGCAAGGCTTCGGCTGAGGAAGAGGGCGCGGCCACACGGCGCGGATTGGTGATAACCGAATAAAATTCACAAAGAATTTGTGAGGTGACGTAAAGCGTTACCGAAGGATCGCGGGCAGCGTCGAGCAAAGCACGTGAGGCCGCGTGGTTAGGAACGTCGGCGTTTGTCGCATATGCCAAAACATTTGCGTCAACAATTCCCGGCTCAACGGACATCATCGTAGATGTCGCGGCGGTGTAGAGATTTCATTGCACCAAGATGTAAAACCGGCAATTCAGGCGGGGGAACATGAAAGTAGGTTTCATCCTCTAGCAGGCGCAAAGCAGCAGCCTTTACCAAATGCTCGGCGTCGGTGCCTGCTTTCGTGGCGAGTTGCGCAAGCTGCGCTTCCTGATCAGGTGTGAAGTGGACTTCCATTTCTTCAAGATAGGAGAAAGCTGGTGTCAGGCAACAGGCGAAGAGAAAGCACGGATGATGCGGACGCCGCGAAGGAAATCAGCGAGGAAGCCAAGAAGCGAGCGCAGCGCCGATACGCTGACGCCGTGCTGGTGCTATCGAAGGCGTTCTCCCTCGCGGCGGCGAGTGATGAAGCGGCCGAGATCCGCGATGAAGTCGGCTTCTTCCAGGCAATCCGCAGCGGAAAAATCCGCCGCGTCGAACTCCGGCGGCGCGGGTGATCGCGGTGAGGCTCGGGGCGAGGAATCGCAACGGATGCCGCGTGTCTGGAGATTTTTCCGCGCGAAATGCGGCGTTGATTCGTAAATCGCGAAAACTTCTGCGCTCTCGCGCCGGTCATGACTCGGGTGGCAACATCCAACGCAACCAGGCGCCCGTTGTCTGCATGGCACGATTGAGATCAAAGGCCGGTTGATACCCGAGCTCGGCTTTCGCACGGTCGATTCGAACGTGACATTTCGAGATGTAGAGGGCCAACCGCTGACCTGACTCCACGTGGATCCGCGCCGGTCCGACGTTGCGGTACATCATCCCGTAGAGCTTCTTCAAGAGAGCCTTGAGCGACGGGCTCACGTTCTTCTTGGCCCATTGCTTGACCCCGCTCATGGCTTTGCGCTTGCGAAACTCGACATTGTCGAGTGCCTGTGGTCCAGGCACTTTCAGCTCGTCCGCGTAACCCTTGAAAAGAGCAAACCAGGTTACGGGCGACTCTCCTGATATCAAGTAACGGCGGCCGCGCGCCGCAGGGGCCACCCCGGCACGAATCAACGCCTGGCACAAGTCGTCGACGTAGACCACGTTACAGAGGCCTTGGCCATTTTCGGGAAGAAGAACGGTGCCGGACTGAAGCTGCGAGGCCGGCAACAATGTCCATGTCTTGGAATTGGGTCCATAGACGAGCGTGGGCATGATCACGGTTGCATCGAGGCCCTTGATTTGCACGGCCTGGAGCACCGTCTCTTCGACATCGAGCTTGGTTTCGGAATATGGAATGCCCGAACGCACGGGCTTGGTATCTTCTGTGAGATCGCCGTTCGGCAGCGGCTCGTATACCCCGAACGACGAGACGTGTACCAAGCGAGCCTTTTCTGCAATGCAAGCGTCGATCATGGCTTGCACGCCCGTGGTGTTCGATTTCAAGTCGCCGCGTTCGTAGGCGCAGTGAAACACCACCGAGCATCCTTCGACTGCCGCGCCCAATGAGGCCGGATCGGTGAGCGATCCGATTACGATCTCGATGTTGTCGAGACCAAACCGTGCAAGCTTGGCAGCGCGGGAATAATTGCGCAACAGGACACGCGGGTGTGCGCCGCATTCAATCAGAAGGCGCTCGATGAGCCTGCCGCCAATAAAGCCGCTCCCACCGGTCACGAGCACCTTGCGTCCTCGCAAGGCATCCGCGACATCGGCGATGTCGATCCCGGCCGGGTTGGAAATCATCTTGTTCACGCGAGGACTTCTGGGGACATGTACGCAATCCAGGGAAGATCGAGCCGGCGGCGAGACGCATAGCATCGCTCGATGAGAGATACGGAACGAGCGCCCTCGACACCCGAAGCGATAGCGGCCGGTTCGCCCCGAATGTAAGCTTCGAATTCCGCGAGCTGTTGCGTGAAGAAGTCTTGGGATGTCACTGCGCGATACGGCGGCTCGCCGGCGCGGGGGGAGACGTATTTGACCGCGCCTTCCATCACGCGCACGTCGTTCCCCACCGTCGCAAGCCGCAATTCCGCGTTCTCGGTCGTCAGAACCACTGTGCCCGGCATCGCATGGGTGCGGGTCAATTCAACTTCGCCTTCGAGCCCGCTCTTCCAACGCAGCTTCACGAGCGCCTCGGCTTCGACCCCGCCGTCCGCATCGTCGAAATATTCGATTTCGTCGGGCTCGCCGAACCACCAGATGACCTGATCCATGACGTGCGCGCCCGTATCGATCAATACGCCTCCACCTGCAGATTCGCGGCGCCACGCAAAATCGGACGCGAGCGGCCACGAATAATCGGAACCCTCACGAATCACAAAACGACGCGGTGCGCCTAAAGCACCGGCATCCAATGCATCTTTCAACCATTGCCCGGCCTTTGACTGTCGGCGCGGCAGCGACACCGCGAGCTTTGCTTTTCCTTTTGTCGCAGCCCGATTAATCGCTGCGCATCCCGACGAGGTGGGGGCCATCGGCTTTTCAACTAGGACGTGCTTGCCGACCCGCAACAACTCGACGCACAGCGGTTCGTGCAGCGAATGCGGAAGCGCCGCGATCACGGCGTCAAACGAATCCAGGATCTCCGTTGCTCGCGCGGCCTCAACGGGCTTGATGCCCAGCACCTGCGCAACAATCTGGCGCCGCTCGGCGGATGGATCCACGAGCGCAGTCGGCATCCATTTGTGATGCAACAGGGAAGCGGCATAACGTTGCTCGATGACGGCACCACATCCGAGGAGCGCAAGGCGCGGCCGTGCTGTCGTGAACTGGTAATCCATTGAGATCGTTAAACTGTACCTTGTTTTTTATCAAGGCTAGATCCGGGATAATGTGAGAGGCGCAATCCTCGCACCCGACAAGGAAACGGTCCCGAACACCGGATAACTCCAAAACGCTTGTGACGTTTAAACCGTCCGCTTTGCAGATCTTGTCCAGCGAGAGATATTCCCCGAGCCGGTGTTGTGCCGCTTCCCATGCATTCAATGTTCCAGCCGAGCTCCGGGGAACAACCAGCGTAGGCGAGTTACGCGCAACAAACTCGTCATAGAGAGGTGTCGCCTTGAACGAGTCAGATTTGAATCGTGCGCTATTTTCGATGAGCAGGTAATCAGCGCCGTCGCCGAAAAACTCGAGCGTCTCAAGAGCGCTATCCTTGGCGGTCGAATCGTCCGCGGTGAATATCAGGAGTGTAGGCCGGATGCCGGACGCCCGAAAGGATTTGAGCATTTGGAAGTGGGCGGCAAACTCCAGAATCTTCGATGTCTTGTTGCCAGGGAAATCCACGATAAGGGTTGGAGATTTCGGCAGGTTTTCGAGCAGTTGTTCGAATTCATCTTCGGACGACGTTGCGTCCAGGAGATGCATTTTGTAGCGGTCCGATAACGTGTGGTGCTGCCAATCCGTATCGATCGCGGCATGCGGGATTGGTTCTTTTTTGGCGTCAACATCCGTCGCGGGCGGCGGGTGGAGCGGTTGCTCGGGTTCAGCCCATCCCTAGGGGAGCTTGTCGCGGCTCACCACCCGTTTAAAAAAGCCGACCTGACACCAAATGGACGCGGGCCGGATCTGTTGGCATTTTACGCTCGGCCAGTTAGTTAACGCGTAATGAGGCAACTAACGATCCGGTGTTGACGATGTTGTGAGATTGGTTGGACAAAAACACTTGACTTTATGGTCGTGCTTTGGTTGTTTAGCGCCCCTCGGGCTGTAAGTTCCAGAAAAACTGGAAAACGGTCCCGGGAAGTTAACAAGGGAGGTACAATGCAACATGTTATTGTTGCTTTGGTTTTGGGGATAAAAAGGAAGGGCTGGACCGTACTTATAGGAACGGGACACCTGATTCCAAATTGTCTCCGGGTATTTCCGCCGGGTTCCTTTGATCACTCTATTTTCTTGGTCCCTGAATGCCTGGGGGATCGTCCTGAATATCGGATTCGGGTTTTGCGTCTGACTGAAGTGGAAGAGGGATGGCAATATGTCGGTTGACGAGAATTTGTTTGCTAGCAAAGTAGTTTCAGAAGTCTCAGGTGCGTCGGACAAAGTAGCCGAAGCCAGAAAAGTTCTTTGGAGTTTCCCGACCCGGGATGAGGGTGCTCCCCGGGGCCGGGAGCTGGGCCAGCAAATAGTTGCTGTCGCCTTCGCCGGGGACATTTTGTTCAATTTGTCTGCGCTGTTACTAAGTTTTTATATTCGGTTTCAAACCCCGATTCGTGAATGGGGAATTAATTCGCGGCCCGACCTCGGTGACTATCTGGGCTACATCATTCTGGCTTCAGTCGTTTACATTGGGATGCTCTGCTACGGCGGCGTTTACGATCATCGCAATCTACTGAAATTGCGGCTGGTAACTGCGCGGATCTTAAAGTGGTCGGTTGCGTGGGTTGGGCTCATCTTGCTCGCGTCGTTCATGGTCAAGTTCGAGCCCCCGGTGTCACGAGTCTTCTGCGTAATGGCTTGGGTGATCACCCCTAGTATCCTGGTGATCTGGCGCAGCGTGTTCCAGCTACTCTTAATTCGGACTTCTGCCCTCTCTGCGCTTCACCAGCGCGTCGTCTTCGTCGGCTGGAACGATCACGCCGCTCATCTGGCGCGGAATTTTATTCACTCCCCCGGGTCGGGGTACCAAGTCGTAGGCTGCATTCATGGTCACGCGGGCGAACGAACGGAGATGTCAATTCCCTACCTAGGCGCCATTGATGAAGCAGAACGTATTATTTCTTCGGTTGCGATCGACATCTTGATTTTGGCTGATCTCGATTATGACCGAGAGCGCATTCTTCAATTGGCCAACGCCTGCGAACGCGAAATGGTCGAGTTCAAAGTTGTGCCCTCTTATTTTCAAATTCTGGTCTCCGGGCTGCACCTGGAAACGGTCAGTGGGATTCCGGTCCTTGGGGTCAGCCGGCTACCTCTGGATCGAATCGTCAGCCGAGCAGTGAAGCGAGGAATTGATATCATCGGAGGGGCTGTCGGGCTTCTACTCTCATTACCGATTATTTTCATTTTTGGTGGAATCGTATATTTGGAGTCTCCTGGTCCGATTTTTTACCGGCAACGAAGATCGGGAAGAAACGGTAAGCTTTTTGATATCATTAAGATCCGCAGTATGCGGCTGGATGCGGAGGTCGATGGGAAGGTTGGTTGGACCATCCAGAACGATCCGCGCCGATTACGCATCGGAGCCTTCATGCGCAGATGGAACATAGATGAAGTGCCGCAGTTCTGGAATGTTCTGAAGGGGGAGATGAGCTTGGTCGGACCCCGGCCGGAGCGTCCGGAATTAGTCGCCAGGTTTAAACACGACATCCCACACTACAATGCGCGTCATAATGCCAAACCAGGAATCACGGGTTGGGCGCAGATCCATGGGTTGCGAGGCAATACCGATCTGGCCGAGCGGATTAATTACGACGTCTGGTACATGGAAAACTGGAGTCTAATTCTGGATCTCCAGATCATGTGTATGACGTTCTTTAAGCGTCAGAACGCGGTATAGAGCGGTTGCCTGCAGCGAAGACTGCCGAGCGAATATTAACCAAGGCCGGGGCCGTGCGCCTTCATAACGTTCAATCGTTCCACGCCGGTCGTTCAGAGATGGCGCAATTTTCTATCTTGTTGGTCGCGCCATTTCGGGAGATTCCCAGGACTTCAGCGACGGTGGTTGGCGAAAGAACCTCGGTGGTGTTTCTGAGCGCTTCCTTCGCGAGAAGCAGGGCCAGTCCCGGCTTCCCGATCATGGCGCGGGCGAGATCCAAGGTTTCCTCCTCGGCAATCGCAAGGAGTCGCTCAAAGGCCGACACGGTAATCTCCTCTCCGTTCGGCTGAACGCCGAGATGAAAGGCGATTACTCACAGCCGGGCTTACTGCCAGGCCAATGTTTAGAGCAAATTGATTTGCCTTCTGCATACTTGGTTTATGCGGTTGGAAGTCGTCTCCGGCGGCAGGTACAACGTTCGCCGGGAAAGCGGACCCCTTTCGTACCGGCATATTATCGGCCCCATTCTTGCGCGATTTAGCAGAAATTATGGTTCTTATTGGCTTAAACGGGCCAGTCAACAAATTTTTTTAGAGGTATCCGACTGGCCTGCGTCGCTCACAAATCCTGTGAGATTTATGAAAACAATCCGGGCTCAAGTAGCAGAATTTTGCGTGATTTTTGCGGGCTAGGGGTCGCTTGAGCCCGATGTGAGCCGCGCAGATGGATTAAGTTTAAGAAGGTCGGAATCGTCCGGGTTTTCTACATTCCGGTCAGGTTGTGAGATGCAACGCTCGTAGATGCTTCAGCTGAGAAATGAAACTGTCTTACGGTTGATTCTCAGCGAGGGCTTTGCATAGTCAGGGTTGTTATCCAGATAGACGTTCAGGAATTCAAGATTAAAGAGCTGAAGCTGATCATCCCGAAACGATTCAGCGATGCGCGCGGCAGTTGCTTGGCGACGGTTCGCAATGGGGATTGTCGTTCAGTTATGCAGAGCAGCCTACCCCTGGTGGTTTGGCCCAAGCCTATATCATTGGGGCAGACTTTGTCCGAAATAGCTGATCCGCACTAATCCTGGGCGATAATGTTTTCTACGGACATGGGTTAGTCGAACTGCTTGGCCCAGGTCGAATCGATCCGAACGGAGCCACGGTTTTTGCCTACTATGTGAATGATCCCGAACGTTACGGAATCATCGAGTTCG
>Ga0209647_1001145_pt1 | contig 23161 bp, 23 predicted proteins | sample GraSoi_2013_60cm_FD_185827 | JGI IMG/M metagenome (GOLD analysis project Ga0209647, IMG submission 185827) | Grasslands soil microbial communities from the Angelo Coastal Reserve, California, USA - Sample 9_17_2013_60cm (SPAdes) (version 2) | ecosystem: Environmental > Terrestrial > Soil >... | reverse complement strand
CACTTGCGGTGGCACCGATTTGTTGCCTCTGCGACCATAAGTGTGCGCCACCTGACCTCGCACAAAACTCAAATCCAACACCCGATTTATCCGCCGCAGTGGATGATCATCCCGAACCCGTTTCTCTAGATTGACCTCATAGCTCCACATGGGCGCTTGCGAGTCGCCTTCGCTCATCATGGGAACCGTACCCTATCAGATCCGTAACCATCAAAGCAACATTATAATGGTGTCTAATCCGGCAACAGCCCCTTAAGGCGTGACCCCTCGTGACCCTCGACCCTCCTCGACCCAAAATAGAAATGCCAAAATCGGCCAAGAGCGGCTAGTGCCGCGAAGACGTCGATAGATGACCCAATAGCCAATAATGCAAGTGATTGGGTCGACAAATGATGCGATGTAAAGCCGACCTACGTTTGCCGGATTCACCTGCAAGAAAAGGAAAGTCAGACAGGCGAAGGCATCAACGAGGGAGGCGATGCAGGCGATGAGGTCAGCCCGGGTGCGTCCGGAGGAAAGTGTTAGTTTCGTGGGCGTTCGCGGCATCAGCACTTTGTGTTCGGCGGAGACTAAGAGCTGATCAGTTAAGACAACGATTACGACAATTCGGACAGACAACCGTCTGGTACCTAAAAGTTGATGTTAATGCTTTGGACCTCATCGAATGTAAGGAGTGACGAAGTCTGCTTTGCGCAAAGCGTGGCAACGAACGTTTGACGCCGATTTACGATGGAGTGAAGAATTAGAATGAAGTACCCGCGCAGTATTCCTCTCTGGCACACAAACGGAGAGCTCTTGCCTGGCAATGCTTCTTCTCGGGTCGTTCTCTCGAGCGTTGGCACAAATTGGAACGATGTCGTGGTGGAACAGCACCATTTCCCCAGCTGTGAACTGGCCGATGTAATGTTCAAGCGGCACGTGATTGTTATGAATGTTGGTCACACCGTTACTAATGAATTCAAGAAAGAGGGGCGGTTTCAGCGTTTCTTCAAGGCAAGAGGCGCGATTTCCTTCTTCCCGAGCCATCAGCCTTTTTCTTGCCGGCTGAAGGTGGAGAGGGTCGCGTTTGGGAACGTTCTCTTTCTGGCGCTGGATCCTGTTTTCGTAAGCCGCGTTGCTGAGGGGCTGGAGTTCGATGCAAATCGTATCGAACTGGTTGAGCAGCGGCGAAGTACCGACCCTACACTTCGCTACATTGCTATGGCATTGCAGGCCGGAGTCCAGACCGGCGATGCCCTTAACTGGATGTATGGGGAGGGATTATCAACAGCGCTCGCCGCTCATTTGCTACGCGAATATGGCGCGACAGTAGTAAAGCCGAAAAGACAGTATGGTGGGTTGAAGCTCGAAAAGCTGGTGCGTGCTGTCGAATATATTCAAGATCAACTGGGCTCAGACTTAACTGTTTCGGGGATTGCTCAGTCGGTTGGCATGAGTCCTTATTACTTCACCAGGCTGTTCAAAGAGTCTACCGGCCAGTCGCCTTACCAGTACGTCGTCGATGCCAGGGTGAAAAAAACTAGGGAACTTCTGACAACAGGCAACTTCACCATCAGCGAAGTTGCACACCAGGTCGGTTTCGCCGATCAGAGCCATCTTACCCGTCATTTCAAAAGAGTTTTCGGGTTACCTCCTAAGAGACTGCTCGAGTGGCAGAAGGCCAGAGATTGTGGTCTAAAAGTCTAGCGCTTCTGCCGAGGATAGCTTTGGTAGTACATCCCACGATTGCGTCGTCTGCAGAATTTGTTGCACCTCGATTTGTGGCTCACGCGCATCCAGCACATCCGGGATCAGCTAAAGGGTTAAGCTCCAATGGAATCGCCCGCGCGCTCTGCAATTATATCTTTTCCTTCCAAATTAAGTTTGATATTAGGCGGGACAATTTCAAATGTCCGTCTGGACCTCAAGTCCGTCCTTGTCCTCGTGCTCACCGGCCCTCAATGCGGATTCCACGGCCAACATCGCGGAGCGGAGTTCACGCACCGTCAAGCCATCGAGCGGTGGCACCACCGTCCGGGTCGAATCGAACTCGAATGATTCTGCTGCGACCCGCGCGACCAAGCTCGGCTCTAGTAAAATGTGGAGCGCGTCCACGCGCCCCCGCCGACGCCACAGCACGGACCTTCCGGCTGGCAGCACCGCGATCGAACCCGCGGGAGGCGGCACGTCCCGCTTGCCCCCATCATAGCGCAGGTCCATCTTTTCCGCCGGGCCGCCGGGTCATCAGTTCCATTCCCGTTTGCTAAGAATTGCTCCTTCGAATGGCAATCAGGATTTGTCGCCCGCGAACGTCACCTAAACTTGAGGGTGGCCAGGGCCGCAGAGTGCCGATGAGAACTTCCTTAACGGGCTTGTTGACGGTCATAATCTGGCTCGCTCAGTGCGGTTCGTCTGGGGCGAGCATTGGTGAGACCCTGGACCAAGTGCTCAAGCGTTACGGTCGCTGCTTAAGAACGGTCACCGCTGAAAACGGAATGGTTTACAAGCTTTTCAGCAAGAGCGGCTTTAAAATTCTCGTCCATTTTTATGAGAACAAAGTGGACGAAATTAGTTACGGCAAAGACACCGATATCTTTGATGACGACCTGAAGGCACTGATGCAGGACAATGCTCCGGGCTAATGGGTTGGATCTGGCTGGCCTGCCTACAGTTGGCACAACGCGTCGGGAATCAGCGCACACTATTCCTTTGAGCATCGGTTACTAATGATAATGACGGACGGGGCGTTGGAACGGGAGAAGAAGCCAGGCAAGGATGCCCCCTCTAAACGGACTCTAAATTCTGACAATCGTATGCTTACACAAGAGTGGACAGACGTTACAGTCGAACTTCCTCCGGATGGTTGGGCTGGTAAGATTCTTGTACGGGTTCAAGGACAAGGTGTTGTAGAAAAGGAGTGCCTTATCTTCCGTAAGAATAGCCCAACTGGTGCGGAGAATGATTTCACCTACCAGCACGGAACCCTTGATGGTCGAACCGGCAGAATCACTCCCCAATCAACGGTCACCCACTGGCTTAAGCTGGTTGATCGAGAGTAATTCCTGGCCTGAATTCGACTCTCGGTCCCCTCTATCACCTGAAAATTCGCTGGGAAAACCAGCCATAAATGGCGGTTGTCTTTTGTAAGTTGCACATTTTCCCTGGGCGATAGTAGGACTGAAAATCCTCGTGTCGGCGGTTCGATTCCGCCCTTAGCCATTTCTCGGTTCGCCGTTGGCGGTTCTCGGTTCACTGTTCGCCGAAGATTTAGACGCGACCCCGTTCGAAATCACCCCAGAGAGCAAGCCTTTAATTTCGTCTGGCCTATGTGAGATTGGGTTTAGCTTTGTCTATGGCGTTCTTGCCACATGCGCAGCGCTGGCGTGCGCTAGCGGTCTTGGTCGTCTGGTTGTTGCTCCTCGCTCGGTCTGGCGCATTCCAGACTGGGACAGATCACGCGGAACTGGGGCGCGACCAAAACCAGATGGAGGGGGCTCGGAGGGAAATTCAGGCATCACTGAATATCTATCGTAGTCTGGCGCAGAAAGACCCGGACACCTATTTGCCTTACGTCGCAGCGACGCTCAACGACCTCGGGATTCTAGATAGCGACCAGAACCGGACGGAAGAAGCTCGAAGGGAATATGAGGAATCACTGAATATCTACCGCAATCTGGCGCAGAAAGATCCGGAGTCCTATCTGCCTAAGGTCGGGGCGACTCTCAATAACCTGGGCATTCTGGACCTCGACAAGAATCGGGTGGAGGAGTCGCTCAAGATTTACCGCGAGCTGGCGCAGAAAGATCCGGCAACCTATCTACCGTACGTGGCGCTCACACGCAATAACCTGGGGAATGTGGACACCGCCCAGAACTTGAAGGAGCAAGCCCGGAAAGAATATCAAGAGGCGCTCAAGATTTACGGGGAGCTGGCCCAGAAGGATCCGGCAACCTATCTGCCGTACGTGGCGCTCACACACAATAACCTGGGGAATCTGGACAGCGTCCAGAACCTGATGGAGAAAGCCGGGAAGGAATACCAGGAGGCGCTTAAGATTTACCGTGAATTGGCGCAGAAGAACCCGGAGATCTATCTGCCTGACGTGGCAACCATGCTCAACAACTTGGGGCTTCTGGATAGCGCCCGAAACCGGATGAAAGAAGCCCTGAAGGAATATAAGGAGGCGCTGAAAATTTTCCGTGAGCTGGCGCAGAAGGACCCGGAGACCTATCTGGCTTACGTGGCGGCGACGCTCAACCAGTTGGGGATGCTTGATCTTGATCAAAACCAGATCGAGGAAGCGTTAAAGACGTACCGAGAGCTGGCGCAAAAAGACCCACAGACGTTTCTGCCTAAAGTAGCGCTGACACTTAACAATCTGGGGATTCTGTATAGCGCTCAGAGTCGGATGAACGAGGCCAGGGACCAATATGAGGAGGCGCTCAAGATCTACAGAGAGGCGGCGCAGAAGGATCCGGGGGCCTATCTGCCTGAAGTAGCGATGACGCTCAATAACCTGGGGATTTTGGATCGCGCCCAGAACAGGATGGCGGAGGCGCGGAAGGAATATGAGGAAGCGCTCAAGATTTACGAGGCCTTTGCGACACAAGATCCGGAACAGTTCACGATCGATGTAGAGCGGCTGAAGAGGTTCCTAAAGGCGTTACCGAAGTAAAGCGTCGGGAGCTCCGGAACCGCTGGAACAGGTACGCTTCGCGAATAGCAAATAGACCTCACACCAAGATCACAAAGCACACGAAGACTGAGCCAGAAGCCGCAACTTCGAACTCACAGCCAAGCCGCGCCAAGCTGCAGAAACGGAAAAAATCTCATGCCAAGACGGATTTTTGAACAGGAGCCAACAGAGGAAACGGAGGACAGAATCTAACCCGATTTGCCTCCGCTCTTTTTTTTTGCGTTTTCCTGCGGCTACCCCGGATCTCGTCTTAGCTTTGCGTCTTGGCGCGAGGTTATTCTTCGTCTTTTTTGACTTCGTGTCTTTGTGCCTTTGTGTGAGGTCTATTTGCTATTCGCGAAGCGCGCGGGCGGGCTTATGGTTCACAGGGAGACCGGGGCGCCACCTAAGCCGGTCATGAGCCATCTAGATCCCAAAACGATCCTTCTGCTTTGCCTCCTTCAAGCGGGTCTTATGGGTGCCGGCAATTCGCAGCAAGCGACACCCTTGGATTTTGCCGTTGCCCGGCAACGATTGGTCGAGCAACTCTCCGGTCCAGGTCGGAATATTAAGAATCGGCGAGTGCTGGACGCGATGGCTACGGTGCCGCGTCATGAGTTCGTACCTGAACCTTTGCGCAAGTTTGCCTACTTAGATGAGCCGTTGCCGATTGGCTATTATCAATCCATTTCTCAGCCTTACATTGTGGCATTCATGACCGAGCAGCTAGACCCTAAACCGTCCGATCGTGTCCTTGAGATTGGTACCGGGTCCGGCTACCAGGCCGCGGTACTTTCACGGCTGGTCGCTGAAGTCTATACGATCGAGATTATTGAACCTCTCGCCAAACGTGCCGAGGCTGATCTCACACGGCTCGGATATCTTAACGTGAAAGTGCTCACCGGTGACGGTTATAAAGGTTGGCCGGAGCACGCGCCGTTCGATTCCATTATCGTGACCTGTGCGCCAGATCATGTCCCCCAGCCCCTCATCGAGCAGTTGAAAGACGATGGCCGAATGATCATCCCGGTCGGCACCCTGGGCGATCAACAGCTTTACCTGCTGCGCAAGCATGGGACGAAGATCGAGCAACAAGCGGTATTGCCAGTCGCGTTCGTCCCGATGACGGGCGAACCGCAGGACCGATAGCAAATAGCAGAGGACAGAGGAGGAGTTCGAGGAGTTGCAGGAGTTCGGGGGTTCGAGGAGTGAGGCAGGAGGGGTTATTGGAAGGTCACGCCTTAACAGGCAGTTGCCCAATTTGGATCCCGCACAACAAGGACACAAAGGTCGCAAAGGCTGAGAATTATGATCTTTCTGTCTTTGCGACCTTCCTGTGAATGAATTGGTTCATTGGAGGCGGGACGGATCATTGGATGCAATGTTAAACAAACAATAGGATCGGATCCAAATGATCAACACAGAAGTCAATGATGTGTTGAAGAGTCCGGCATCTTGCGCGGGATTCTTGGGTAACACGCCGTTAAGACGTGACCCGACGTTACTCCCAGCTGCTACGCTGGTGGCTTGTAATCGACCGGCGCTTTCACCGCCTCATCTATCTCTTCGGGTGTGAGAAGCACGGTCGTTTTCGTGCGGGCCGCCCCGGTTGACATCACGGCCAGCGAGATCGCGGCCGCCGTCAAGTTCTCTGGCAGATCAAGGATGACATGAACATCATTTTCTCCGAACACGAAATAGAACGCATCAAGGTGTCCGCCCAGGCTCTCCACCATTTTCTGCACTACAGCGCGTCGCGCTGTTCCACCCCCCTTCATGATGCCCTTTGCTCCCTCCGCGCTGTAGGAAGCCTCGATCAGATACTTCGGCATGGCTCACCTCCGGAAAAAGTCTACTTCTACTATCGGTGACAGACATGAAATCGCATCGGATTCCACTTATGAAATTAAGCGTAGCTCTCGGTTAAAGCAACAGACGGGAGCAGCAGGCAGAAGTGGAACGTCTTGATGCTTAGCAAGGTGATAGGAATCGAACCAATGTTTAAACCCGTTTTTCTGCCACGCTCAGCTGCAGAGGGCTTATGGAGGGGCCGCGACCGACATGTCCCCTAAGGCTTCCCTCCTTTAAGGACCGCGCTTTGCTCGACAATCTGGCCGAGTAAATTTTGAACTCCTGGAACTCCTGAACTCCTTTTCTTTGTGGCTTAGTGCCTTTGTGTCAGCATCAACACGTGACCGGAGTGCGACCCGCTTTGGTTCGTCCCTGTCCTGAAAATCCTTGGAAAACGGAGTACCCGCGTCGTTAGTAGAGACTGGCGGGCCTCTTACGGTTCGCCCATAGAAACGTTTTCATGAGACGCATCGGTATCCTGACCGCGGGTGGTGACACGCCAGCGATGAACGCTACCATCCACGGTGCGGTCGTTCGGGCCAACCAGCTCAAGGTTGAGATCTTCGGCTTGATCAAAGGTTTCAATAGTCTCTTCAACCCCAGGGTTCCTTATGTGCATCTCAATCCGCTTTATCAGCAGATACCGGAGCTGGATCCTACCAAGGGCGGCACGATCATCGGTTCGTCACGTGATTTCGTAGATCCGGAAAAGAAGGCGGAGCTGGACCTGGTAGCATCGCGCCTGGAGAAGCTTGGGATCGAGGGGCTTATTTGCGTCGGCGGGGACGGAACGCTGAATGGGCTGCAACCCTTGGCAGAGCGCCTGCCTACGGTCCTCGCGCCGAAAACCATAGACAACGATCTCGGGCTCAACTATCCGAATGAGCCGGACGAGTGGGCACGGGTGCCCGACCCTAACGCCAAGGGCGGGTTTCGCTATAAGCAAAGGGATTCGCAGGCGGTCTTTGATCTAGAATATATTGTTAATTACGTCACCCCCGGATACGCAACGGCCGTATTCGTGTCGGCAGGCGGCGTCGAGCGGATTCGCACTACGGCGGAAAGTCATCGGAGAATTGCGATCATCGAAGTGATGGGCCGGCACTCCGGTTATATCGCGCTTGGCTCAGCTTACGGCCGGCCAGATATCATCCTCGTTCCGGAGCATCCGCTGGATCTTGAACATCTGGTAGAACAGGTGAAACAGCTCTACGATCTACAAAAAAATGTCGTCATCGTTTGCGGCGAAGGAATTGTGGACGAGCAGGGTCGGGAACTCGGAGCTGAGACCAAAACGTCTGACCCCGCAGGGAATATCGCTCTCAGTGGCGCGGCGGAAGCTCTGCGACAGAGATTCATCCAGATGATCGGTGATCGTTATTTTCAACTTTATCGTCGAGGCAATTCCGCCCGGGAAGCAATCTTCACTCGTAAAGTTGGCCATACCCAGCGAGGCGGACGACCGATTCTATTTGATCGCTTCTACGCTGCTCAACTCGGCGCTAAGACAGTTGACCTCTTGCTGGAAGGTCACAACAATGCAGTCGCCGTTTTACAGTACACCTCGAGCAAAGGCTTTACTGTAGATGGATATGACGCTAACCGGTTTCGCGATCGCTGGGGTTACATTCACGCGCGGCATATGTATCCGGCGTTCTATGATCCTAAGCTCATGAAACCTTCACGCATCGGGATCGATTATTTGCTACCGATCTTCACTGGCGCAATCGGCGAAGACGACATGGAACACATGCGGAGAACCCTTTTTGCGCAGGGTAACCTCGCCCAGCCCTATCACTCGATTAACACGGATATTAATAAGCGGATTCGGTACCTAGCGGCAGACGCGAGCTGATCTGCGGCCTCACCGAGAGGGGGCCGTCCCGACTCATTTCTTACGCTTGTAGGTGCCCATGAGCTGAGCTTCGGCCAAGATGTGACCGTCCATCGAGCGTAGTAATTCCTGCTTGGTGGCGCGCGGCTTCAATGCCAACTCAACATCGAGCGCATAAAGCTTGAAATAGTAACGGTGCGCTTTTCCTGGCGGCGGACATGGTCCTCCGTATCCGACACGCCTGAAATCGTTGATTCCTTGTTTAGCACCAGAGGACAGTGTCTCCGAGGCAGGCACACTTTCAGGCAAATTGGAGACTGTGATCGGCAGACTATACAATACCCAGTGTACCCATGTTCCGACGGGCGCGTCGGGATCATCGCAGATGAGAGCGAGGCTTATAGCACCAGCCGGTACACCGTTCCATTGCAGCGGGGGAGATACGTCTGCTCCCTCGCATGAGTATTTAGAGGGAATGACTTCTCCGGCTCGAAAGGCCGAACTGGTGACCTTCATAGCCATAGGTACGCTTTCTTTCTCTTTCGGGGATAGGAACATCGATCTTGAAATGTGGTGAGGCAAGCAGTTGACAAAGCGAAAAAGATACGGCTAAAGATTGAATCACGCCTAGAGGAGTCTCATTAGTCCGGACTTCGTGGCACCAATGCAGCTGGACATTTCTGCAAAATTAGAGCAGCGCCTTGGACGTGTGCACGCAAGGCAGCGGCTCGGGATCGAACAGGAACATGAGCAACGCGTGTTCGGGGACGGCCTTAACTTTTTTCACCTCGAAAATTGGTATTCGATTCATTCCGTTATTCGGAATTCTTTGAAGTTAACGGGATTGTATTGGCGCGGCTGCAGAAATGCAGAGCGCATACAGGTGCGCCACAACCTGATCGAGCGGGCAGATATTCCGGCTCTTTTTAACGGGTTTACCATCCTGCATATCAGCGACCTTCACGTGGACATGAATGAAGGGGCGATGCGTTGTTTGATAGAGCTTCTTGATGATGTCTCATACGACCTCTGCGTCTTGACCGGTGATTACCGGGGTAAAACGTTTGGCCCCTTCGATGGCGCTCTCGAGGGGATGGCGCGAATCCGGCCCCATCTTAAAGGGCCGGTGTACGGAGTATTAGGTAATCACGACACGATCCGCATGGTTCCGGGACTCGAGGAGATGGGGATCCGAATGTTGCTCAACGAGTGCGACCCAATCGAACGCGATCGTCAACGCATTTATTTAGCCGGCATAGATGATGCCCACTACTATCGGGTCGACAATATTGAAAAAGCGGCCTCCACGATCCCGCACGGTGACTTCTCGATCCTGCTGTCGCACACCCCGGAGATCTATCGTCAGGCCGCTCATGCCGGTTTTAGTCTGCTCCTAGGCGGACACACACACGGCGGGCAGATCTGCTTGCCCGGCTCAATCCCGCTTACTCTCGATTCAACTCTGCCGCGTTATCTAGGGTCAGGGGCATGGAAATATCACGATATGTCCGGCTACACCTCGGTCGGGGCGGGATCGTGTGTTGTTGCCGTGAGGTTAAACTGCCCTCCAGAAATCACCCTGCATCATCTTCAAAGTGCAGGCTAGTGCATCAAGTCAGTGACTGGGGTAGTGGCGTTGCGATCAAAATGGGCCGCCGGTCCGGCAGCTGCCGGACGCGACGAAGGAGCATATCTGAAACGATACGTGATCCGGCAGCTGCCGGACCGCCGGCCCATTTTCATCGCAACCCTCTGGGCTGCGCGTCTTTTGGCCGGCTGCTTTGTCGCTCATCGGTCAAAGACCACAGCGGGTATTCTCCCTCTAAACGCCAGTCCGGCTCGGACCTTCGCGCATCCAGCCAAAATACGCAGCAGCGCCACTACCCCAGTCACTGACTTGGTGCACTAGTACGGCTGATCCCTCACATGAAGCTTGTAGAGAACCCGGGAGATTAGGATCTCGCCTACAAAGAAGGCGGCAACGGTGAGTGCGATGTCCGGTATCGTCAAAGAAAGCGCCCTGCGGCACACGAGAAGCGGAAATAAAGATTCAGGTACTTGGTCTAGCCCGATCGCTCTGCTGCTAGTGGGCAACTGCATCCGGCGCTTTAAGAAGCTGGAAAAGAGATCGCCCGACATCGCTGCGCCTCCGATCAGTGCCCCGATTTTGTATCCGAGCCCGACCAATCGAGCGCTAAACGCGGTTACCAATACCGAGAGGAGCACCCCCCGGACCGTTTTTGATGCCCCAAACAAGGCCTGACTATCCGGGCCTTTTGTGCCGCTATCGAGAGCAAGAGAGAAGTGATTGCCCAACAGCTTCTTCACCAACACGGGAGCACCGTTAGCGACGACTAGTAGAAATAACAGTCGTATCATCATCCAGAGCCGCGCCGCGACCTCTTTCACCAGCATGCCGCCGTCGACTACAGCTCTGTTGCGCGGTTCATCTTTAGGCACTAGTTGACGATCCGATGAGCATTCGGACTTGTGCGCACAGGAAACCGAATCCTTACTTCTTCCCTTCGCTTTCGCGTCCAGCATATTTGCGCTCGGTTGTGTCCACACGAATTTTTTCGCCAGGGGCGATAAAGAGCGGGACCATGATTTCGAGGCCAGTGTCGAGAATAGCGGGCTTCCAAGCGACGTCGGAACCGCCGCGGATGGGGGCAGCCGTGTCCGTCACCTCCAGCACTACGATTGGCGGCAGTATGATGTCCACTGGGCGCCCTTCGAGGAACAGGGCGCGGTATTCTTGGTTTTCCTTGATGAACCAGCGGCGCTCGCCGATTTCCTTGGTGCTAAGCGTCAATTCTTCAAAGGTTTCGACATCAGAGAAAACGAAATCCTCTCGGTCATGATAACTGAACTCGACACGACGGTATTGCACGTCGGCCAGCGGCACGCGCTCACCTTCCGAGAACGTGTGGTCGGTGAGGCGACCGGTCCTTAGATGGCGCAGGCGCGCGTGCAGCTTCGGTTTGGTTTGCGCCGTGCCGCTGATGTGGAACTCCTCGACCACCTGTGGGACGCCAGCGAGCATCAGGACCATCCCACGTTTGAACTCTGAAGGCAGAACTGTTTGCATGATGTGCCTCCGCCCGGCACCGGGGCGGGTGCTTCAGGTTTACCGGGGACCAGGAATGCGCTTCCTCGCATGGCGAACCACAAGCAATCTGCCACGCTCGGCGGAGGAAAACAACTCGCCTGCATCTCGTGATCCCGTTCCGCATACCATTAGCAACAGAAAGCGAGGGCGTTATTCTTATTAAAATTCAATCTGGATAAAGCGGGCAGGAAGCCGCAGCGACGTAGACGGTTGCCATGCTGATCTGATATGAACAAAGCGCCTTATGCTCACGAACGTCGATCTGTCACGGGAGGTCGCCAAGGCTGAGTACAAGCGACTCAAAGCCGATGCGGACCTGAAGTTGGCCGACCTGCAGCGGCAGGTTAAGGCCCTAGGGATCCCGGTCATTGTCGTGTTCGAGGGGTGGAGCGCATCCGGCAAAGGTACTCTGATCAACGAATTGATTCTGCCTCTTGATCCGCGGGGGTTCACAGTCCACAGCGCGAGCGGGCCAACGGAGGAGGAAGCGTTCTACCCGTTCCTGTGGCGGTTCTGGAAGCGGACGCCAACGCGCGGGCGGTTGGCCATCTTCGACCGAAGTTGGAATCGCCGGGTCGTGAACGCCCGGGTCGAAGGGCAGGTCAAAGGGAAACAACTCCGCCAGGCGTTTGAAGACATCCGGTCATTCGAGCGGCAGCTGGCCGACGACGGGGTGGTTATTGTCAAGTGCTTCCTCCAAATCTCCAAGCAGGAACAGAAGCGCCGCTTTAACACTCTGCGCGAGAACCCAGCAACAGCCTGGCGGGTCAACAAGGCAGACCTGCGGCAGCATCGGCGGTACGCCGAGTACTTGGCCGCGGCAGAAGACATGTTAACCGAGACTGACACCGACTACGCCCCTTGGACCGTCGTCGAGGCTCACGACCGGCGGTTCGCCACGCTCAAGACTTTCGCTACCGTGATCGACGCGCTGGAGCGGGCCGTCGCGGCTGCCGGCCGAAAGGTCGACGAACCGCCGGCGTCGCCATCTCAGCCAGTCCCGGGGATCAATGCTTTCAAAACGACCGCGCTCGACCGCGTCGATCTGTCCCTGTCGTTAACTGCCGAAGAGTACGCTGACCGGCTAAAGAAGGCCAAGACCAAGCTTCGCGAGCTGGAGCACCAGATCTACCGGCGGCGCATTCCCGTTGTCATCGCGTACGAGGGGTGGGATGCTGCCGGTAAGGGGGGCAATATCCGCCGGCTCACGCAAAACCTGGATCCGCGGGGGTACGAGGTTGTGCCCGTCGCAGCCCCAAACGACATCGAGAAGGCTCACCATTATCTGTGGCGTTTCTGGGCGCAGCTGCCCAAGGCCGGGCACATCGCGATCTTCGATCGGACGTGGTACGGCCGCGTGCTCGTCGAGCGGGTTGAGGGGTTCTGCGCGGAGACTCAGTGGCGGCGAGCGTACCGGGAGATCAACGCGATGGAACAGCAACTGGTGCACTTTGGGACGGTCCTGCTAAAGTTCTGGCTGCACATCGATCCCGACGAACAGCTGCGACGGTTTCGGCAGCGGCAAGAAATGGCGCACAAGCAGTGGAAGATCACGGACGAGGATTGGCGAAATCGGGAGAAGCTGGATCAATATCGTGATGCCGTTGAGGAGATGTTGCACCGCACCACGACGCCGTACGCACCATGGACGATCGTCGAATCGAACTGCAAATGGTATGCTCGCGTCAAGGTGTTGGAGACAGTCTGTGAGGCGATCCAACAACGCCTAGGATGAAAGAAGACGCGAAGACCTAGCGGAGGGAAAGCGGCAACCAAAACAGAGGGCTCTCACGCCAAGACGCAAAGGGGGCGTGAGAGGTGAGAAGTGAGAGGTGGGTAGGCGCGAGTCCAATAGCCATTAGGCAATAGCAACTGGCAGAAAGCCGATAGCACATAGCTAGATCTAGTTATCGGCTCTCGGGCTGTCACGTGTCACTTCTCACTTTTCACCTCTCACCTCCCTCTCCGGAGGCTTGAATTTCTTTCCGCTTCCGCAGGGGCAACATGATCGGCCCTGCACTTGTCGCGCAGAAAACCCCACCGGCACAAATGCGATTCTTCGTGTAACGCTGTTAAGCGTGCTCCGTTACCAATTCCATGTAACGGAGGGGATGCCTCCCCATCGAAGACCGAGGGTGCGCAACGTCAGGAGTATGATCAATACCCTCTTGTTTTACTCGTCGTCTTAGCGAAGAACGGCTGGATAATTTTCTCTACATCAGTGCTCCGGCATTTCGGGCATTCCGGCTTCTTAGTGTCGTGTTCCTTGATGGTCAGCACTTCGCTAAATTGCTCATTACATTTGCGGCATATGTATTCGTAAAGTGGCATAATCGTTCCGGTTAGTGGTTGGGGGCGCGCCGCAACCAACGATATTCCTGAAAGCTATCTCCCGCTTCCCGTTCCTTGCTCAGGATTCACCCTATTTTGCCCGGTTGGCCCAAACTGGTCAGTCATCACGTCGCCTGCCAGGAAAAATTCTTGCAGCCTAGAATTATCACCCGGTACTCCAATCTTCTGGATGATCTAAAGCCAGATCCGCGACGAAAGGTTTCACAGCGCGATCGTAGTCACTATAACGAATCTTGATCGCATCGGTATAGGTACCGGCTTCAAACACGATGTAATCCTCCCCGGTTAGGTGCCGGTCCACGTAGGTTGGTAGCCCATACAGGTTACCGAACGGCGGCATAGTTCCGGTTTCACAGTCAGGAAAAACCGGGGAAAATTCCGATTCAGTCTGCAAACTGACCGGCTCATGAATGAGTCCCCTAACCTTTCGGACGTCGAGCTTAAGATCAGCAGGAAGCACCGCCATAACTGGGCCCTCCGGTGTGCTCAACATGACGACTTTTGTCTGGTGATGACGCTCGATACCCTCAGCCGCGGCAGCCATCCTCGCTGTGAAAACCTTCGCGTGAGGTATGATCTCGTAAGGAATATTGTTCGCACGTAAGAAGTCGAGAAGTACGGATGGAATATTCATAAACCACCTCCTCTGACTAGAATTCTACGATCTAGGGGACAAGACACAAACCATATATTGTTGTTCAATGATCAAATATGCTGATCTGATATGAACAAAAGCGCTTTATGCTCAAGGGCGTGAAAGGCGCTTTTGAAGTGGACTAGCCCATTTTAGACGTATTTTCTGGCATCTTTTTTGCTCGCACTTTTCGGGGCCGGGCTGTATAATAGGATCCGTCGATGTTGTGGCGGATTGTACTTTCGGTAGCGATCGTCGAAGCGCTGTTCTTCTTACTACCCATTGAGCTGGCAGGGACGATTACATTGCTACGCCTTTGGCTCTTTGGTGGATGAAAAACGTAGGAGGGAACGGAACCGATCCGGGTCACGTCTTAACTTGCAACAATTAAGAAAAGGGAATGTTGTATGACGTGACCCCTAGTGATCCCTCTCAAGCAACTATTAGATGACACCGTTCAGAGTTTTGAGCGTTCGCTCAAGGGTGACGTTAAGTATCGCTTGGTTATCGACATGGCGTCGCTGAAGCAGACGGTTCCCTAACCTGCAATAACGAAAATGGAGGTCGTCTTCCTCCAGGCTTTCGCCGTCACAGCGGGTTCGCCCTGCAAATCTATGCCGCTATCGAAGATGTTGCATCCCGAAAGAGCTGGCGTAACCACTGACTTTGCGCGTCAGAATCGTGGCGCGGATGCCAAGCCATAAGGTAACGGAAACCCTGGAATTCGGAAGGTGGGTTCAATATCTTCACCTGCTGACGATCGATAGTAGACTCCGCCAATCGCCGGGGCACCGACAGAACTAGAGGAGTATCGGCGACCATCCTAAGGGCAACCGTGAAGTAGGGAACTGAGATAACGCAGTGCCTCTTTACTCCAAGCTGCGTAAGCAGTCTTTCCGGAATTGTTTGCCGATCTCCGAGCACGCTCACTCCGATGTGATGGGCCGCCAGGTATTCCTTGAGCGTGATGCGATTTTTAAAAGGACTATCTTTAGAAACGACGCAGACAAACCTGTCATGGAATAGTATTTCATGTTCTAGGTGGGGCGGTAATGAGCCATCTTCCGCGTTCAATAGGAGATCGATTCGCCCGCGTTCCAGATCATCGTGAGCTTCATCGGTCCAAGGTCGAAATGAACAGGACACCCGGTTCCACCTGGCGAACAGCTTGGCCAGAGTCGGGCCGTATAGCGAAGAGGCGTTTATCTGTAGCCGCGACCCGAAAATGCGCGGACTCGCGGTAGGGATCGAAGTTGCTTCCGGAGATGAGACGGTCCAGACGAGGAAGAAACTGCGAAACTTCTCGCAGGAGAGCCTCACCTTTGGGAGTTAATACATATTCGGTCGAGGTTCGAATGAGCAGATCGTCAGCGAACAGGTCTCTTAGTTTCTGAAGAGCGCGAGTCATCGACGGCTGCGTCAGGAAGAGACGCTTAGCGGCTCGCGTAAGACTTCGCTCTTCCGCGAGCACAGTGAAGTAAACGAGAAGATTCAAATCAGCGCTACGGACCTGCGTGACACGTATACCCATTATCAGCACTATGCATGCGACGGATGGATTACCAAAACCTATTGTCATTGATGCAATCAATTAACCTTAGCGAGAACTTATGAGCAAAACCGCCATCGTCACTGGAGGCTCGGGCGGCATTGGCAGGGCCGTCGTCCACCGCCTTTCTTCAGACGGGTTTGCGATCGTCGTCCATTACTCGGGCAATGCGCAACGAGCGGAAGAGGTGGTTAAGGAAGTCGCCGGCCAAGGCGGACAGGCGATCGCCATCGCCGCAGATATAAGCGATCAAAAAAGCGTTGAGGCTCTCTTCACCAAGACGAAGGGCTCGTTTGAAACCATCGATGTCGTCGTCAATACGGCCGGAATAATGCCGCTTTCACCTATCGAGACGGGGAACATGGAAACGTTCGATAAGGTCATCGGAACCAACCTTCGCGGAACATTTCTCCTCATGTCGCAGGCGGCCCGGCACGTTTCTAAAGGAGGGCGGATCATCGTGTTCTCCAGCAGTGTGCTGGCCAAGTCCTTCCCTAATTATGGCCCTTACATCGCCTCCAAAGCCGGGGTGGAAGGCCTCGTTCCTGTGCTGGCCAATGAGTTGCGCGGCCGCGAAATTACCGTGAATGCTATAGCTCCCGGACCAGTCGCTACACCGCTTTTCCTCATGGGAAAATCCAACGAGCAAATCGAGGGCCTTAGGAAAATGGCTCCTCTCGAACGTCTCGGACAGCCAGAGGATATCGCCGGCATCGTCTCGTTCCTTGCGGGTCCTGACGGGGCTTGGGTCAACGCCCAGACCTTGCGGGCAAACGGTGGATTTGCCTAAGACCAGCGAATCGAGAGCAACAAGATCGCTGCGTTTCACCGTTTTCTAAAAGCCACACTAACAAATGCAAGGAAAGCTACTATGAAATACATCATCGTGATCACCGGAGCGTCGAGCGGATTTGGTGAACTCACCGCCCGGGCCTTAGCGAAGGCGGGGCATACCGTCTATGCCAGCATGCGGATGCGATGGCCGTTGTTTATGCCCGCGAACTCACTCGCTGGGGTATCGAGACTTCCATTGTGGTTCCGGGCGCCTTTACGGGAGGCACAAACCACTTTGCCCATTCGGGAAGACCAGCCGATAAAAAGCGTGTCGCCGAGTACGAGACGGGTCCCTACAAGGGATTTGCTGAAGACGTGATGAAGGGTTTCGCTTCCATCGTTCCTCCAGATGCCGACGCGTCCGCGGTTGGAGAAGCGATGGTCAAACTTGTCGACACTCCGTTTGGGAAGCGCCCCTTCCGCGTCCATATCGATCCGGCTCAGGATGGTGCAGAGGTAGTGAACATGGTCTGCGATCGGGTTCGGGCAGAGCTACTGCGGCGTATCGGTCTGGCGGATGTCCTGACGCCCACAAAGCTCGTATAGACGACGAACTATTTACTCCTTTGGCGGTTTGCAGTTCACAAGGAATCAGTCTTCATCTTGTTGTATTTGTTTCGTTGAAGAGATCCGTATTGCTGGTTTGCCCTTGTAAAGCTCGATTGTGCCGATAATCCTCAGCTTTTTGCCCGCCAGACCAGCCAGGGTTGATACACGAGCTAGCTCTGAGTGCTTTGCTGTTTGTATTCGACGCCAAGGGCGTCCAACAGCTTGGGATCAATCTTTCCGGTAACGGCTAACCCATGATTCGCTTGATACTGCCGGATCGCTTGCAGCGTGTCAGGACCAATCAGACCATCGATTGACCCTTGATAATACGATTGCTCGGCCAGTTTGGATTGCACTGACTTAGCCAAGTCGGTCCAGTACTGGGATCCGTTTTGAGATCCGTACTGAGATCCGTACTGCGAATTGTCCGCTGGCGGGTCGTCATAGCAGGGATAGTCACCGTAGTAGGGATAGTAACCGTAATAACCCGAGGGGTACCACCAGTCCCACCAAGGACCCCACCACCACCCGAGGCCAAACGCCGCGAAGTCAAACCCAACGAAGAAATTATTCCGGAAAAAGAATTCGCGTTCCTCGCGTCCCTCGCGCTCCTCACGCCCTTCGCCTTCCCGGCCTTCCCTGCCACGATCTAATGCCTGGTCTCTTCGGTCAACGCCTCGGTCCGCTAAGCCATGGTTATCACGGAATTGGTCCCTGCGATCAACCGAGCGATCACCCCGATGATCTGATGCTCGGTTTGTTCGGTCAACGCCCCGGCCCGCTAAGCGATGGCTATCACGGAATTGGTCCCTGCGATCAACCGAGCGATCACCCGGATTGGAGGATCGGCCAACGTTATGGTTTCCAGACGCTAGATTCTGGTGCTGAGCAAAGTGATTCGTTCCGTTGTGGCTAAAGAAACCGGATGACATCGCCGGGCGACCGCGCATCGCCATCCCTCGCCCACCAAACCCTCCTCTGCCCATGCCTCCCATACTGTGACCGCCACCCATGCCGTGTCCCCCGCCCATTGGACTCGCACCCGCCGTTTGCACTGGAGTAGCTAACGCTGCGGCCACGGCTGCTGGCAGCAACCAGCGAAAAACAACTGACCCGCTCATAAAACTACACTCCGTGAGAAAGCTACTGGCAACTTTCTCGGGTTATTGGCTTAAAGTGTGTATTCTCCCTCGGCTCGCCGAACCGGACTCTCTTTTAGGAGCAGCCGATTCGGTAGCCTATCGTAAAGCGGTTCAGCGATTTGCCACTGCCAGTCGAGGCACAATCGCACTGAACCGCCTCCAACTGATAGGACTCCCGTTTACAAATCTTATTCCGAAGTTGCGCAAGTTCAACTTCTGCCGCGCTTTGGATAAAGCGCTCGCAAAGCAATAGACAACAACACTCTAGAATGTTATATGTTAAGACGTCACCCCAGAGGACTAGCTTCAGGACGGTTGGACTGAGAGGATGTGCGGCAGCTGTTACATGCTATCCGGTCGCTTCAAGCCCAATTTTTCGATGCGGGAGGTCAGCGTGGTGGGCTTCATTTCGAGAAGCTCTGCTGCCCCATAAGGGCCTTTGATCTTCCAGCCCGTCCTCTGCAGAACCGCCAAAATATTCGTGCGCTCGCGACGACGGATTTCTGCGTCGGTGAGATACTCCGGTTCGGGTTTGTCTTTGTCTTCTAACTCCGGAGAAGGCGGACTGGCTTGAGTCACCGCCAAGTCAAAGACCAAGGCATCACCTTGGGCAAGGATTGCGGCTCGTTCGATGACATTTCGCAGTTCCCTCACATTACCGGGCCAGTCATAGTCCTGCAGCGTCTTGATGCCCGCATCGGTCAGCCTGGGTCTTTTGCACCCGAGTTCTCTCACGGCTAAGTCGATGAAATGGGCCGCGAGAAGGGGAATGTCTGCCTTCCGGTCTCGCAGAGGCGCCGCTTTGATGGGAAAGATATTCAATCGATAATACAAGTCGTCTCGAAAGCGGCCGGCTGCGACCTCGCTCTTCAGGTCCCGGTTGGTTGCGGCGATGATCCGCACATCAGCGCGCCGCGTTCTATCCTCCCCCACTCTTTCGTACGTTTTCTCCTGTAGGACACGGAGCAGTTTGCTCTGCAGTTCCAGCGGGATCTCACCGATCTCGTCTAGGAACAGGGTTCCGCCTGCCGCGGCCTCGAACCGACCCACCCGGTCTCTAATCGCGCTAGTAAACGCCCCTCTGGCGTGACCGAAGAATTCGCTTTCATACAATTCGGTTGGGATTGAGGCGCAATTAACCCGAACCAAAGGCTTGTCTTTTCGCCGGCTGCGCCGATGAATTTCGCCCGCGATCAACTCTTTTCCGGTGCCGGTTTCGCCCGAAATCAAGACGGTCCCATCAGTAGGCGCGATGATCTCGATTTGTTGGATGATTTGTCGCCAAGCTCTGCTTTGACCAAGAATTTCGCCGAACGCTGCTTTGGCAGATCTAAAACTGACGTTCTGCGGAGCGAAAGTCTCTGCCCACGTTTTTTCTTCACCTGGCTGCGGAAGGATTCGGGGATCGAGTTCGTCATCAAGGGCACACATGGTGTTCATGCGATGTTTCTGCTGGTTATGTTCAAAGGGGTTATACGAGCAGCTTACCAACCTGTTAAGCGGCGGGACGGTGCATAAGCAGCCGAGATGCCAACCGCTGACGACGCCTTTTGGAACAGGTCTTACCTAGGACACCGGCTGATCATCGTTTGAGATCGGCTAACCACGTTGTCCGATTTTCGAACGGTCGATTGCATCGACCGACCGAGATTGAAACGATTCACGGTTTAGCGGTTCACCGTTCGCATCTTTGCATCAATCGTGCTCGTCCTCGTCGTCCCGACTTCGCTAGCCACTGAAGTCCCCCCAAGTCAGGGAAACATCGACATGCTCCGCGTTTGAAGCCTGCAAACCGGAAGCTTCGTCGGGCAGGACTTCGGCGAGCTCAGTCGAGCCGCTGTCCTCGTCCTCGGAGGTTCGCGGGCCGGTAGGTTGGAGTGGAGTCGATTTGGTGGACAGGTGTCAGATCCATTTTGGCGTCCCGAAGGGACTGAATGATGGTAGCCAGGTACGAAGTGCCTGGTACCATAACAAACAAGTTCCGTCCCGTAGGGAACGGTATGATTGGGTCGAGACGGACGTTCTTCGATCTGGGCAGTGAATGCATCGTGTCTACCGCAGCTCATACCGTCCCTACGGGACGGGTCGCGTTTTTGGACGCATTCCAGGCAATAAATTGCCTGGCTACCATCATTCAGTCCCTTCCGGGACAAAAACCGTCGAGGCCTGTCCACCAAATCGACTCCACCCCAACCTACCGGCCCGCGAACTTTCGAGGACGAGGACGAGAACGAAGCGCCTAGCAATCTCGCCCAATACCGTACTCATCGAGCTTTCGGTACAGCGTTGACCGCGCAATACCAAGGCGTTTGGCGGCGTCGGTCAAGTTGCCGCGAGCCTCTGCTAGGGCAGCTTCGATCGCCGCGCGCTCGCTTAGCTTGAGATTTGGCGACGCGGACGGGCTTTGTTGCTCAAATGAAAAGGTGGCAGCGACTTGATCTGCTTGTTGGCGAACTTCCATTGGTACATCGTCGATTCCCAGCTGGTCGGAGTTCCCGAGCAATATCATATTCTCAACGACATTGCGGAGTTCCCGGACATTACCTGGCCAAGAGTAAAGGCGGAATATCCGCAGCACTTCCTCGTGAAACCGAGGTAACGGCCGTTCCATTCTGCTCGCCGCCTTACCAGCGAAATGGTGGGTAAGCACAACAACGTCATCCCCGCGGTCGCGCAATGGCGGAATTTGCAGCCGCAAAACTGCGATCCGATAATAGAGATCGCGCCGGAACCGACCGGCTTCGGCCTCGGCAAGCAGATTGCGGTTGGTCAGAGAAACCAGTCTAAGCCGGATGGGACGCCCTTCGTTGCTTCCGATGCGATACACCAGGCCATCCTCTAGGACGCGCAAAAGAAACGGTTGATGTTCAAGCGGCATCTCTCCGACCTCGTCCAAGCACAGCAGACCTCCGTCGGCTGCCTCGATCTTACCGGCGTGCCCTTGTTCCCTGGCCCCGGTGAATGCTCCTTTGGAGTAGCCAAAGAGCTCACTTCCAAATAGGTCTCGCGGTATTCCGCCGCAATTGACCGGTACGAACGCACCAGAAGAGGTCGGACCCGTGCTGTGGATAGCGCGGGCAAACAGCTCCTTGCCGACGCCGGTTTCTCCTTCGATAAGAATTGGGGCGTCGGTGACCGCCATTTTGCGGGCGCGTTCTTTCACCTCTCGCATAGCGGCGCTGTCTCCAAGAATCTCGTCGAAATCGAACAAGCGCTCTGTCAATGGCCGTTCCAACGTGGGTACGGATGGTCGTCGCCGGTTGTGTAAGACAATAATGGCGCCGATTTGGCGGTTCTGATCGATGACCGCCTCGGTGCTAGCGCTCGGCAGCAGTTCTCTCAGTGCTGATGCCCAGCCGCCTGCCGGTACACCTTTTAGAGAAGAGATGCGTCCACCGGAAGCCAAGCCGGGATGATGCCGCTCCAGATCTCGTAATGCGCTGTCGCCACCATAAATAATCCTCCCGCGATGGTCGATTGCGACGATCTGTTCGTTAGCCCAGATTGAGCGCTTCTTTAGAAGGTATTGGAGCAACCTCTGATGATCGGAGTTGATGGACTGCGCAATTGCTCCTTCGATTTGGTGTCTGATGGAGACCGCAAACGCAAGATCCTTTGGGTTGAAAGATCGCGCGGGTCCGGAGATATCGACCACGCCCAGCAGATCGCCATCCTCCGGATGCCAGATGGGCGTAGCCGCACAGGTCCAAACGCCAACGTCGTTGCAGAAATGCTCGGCTCCATGGATCTGCACCGGTTCCAACGTGGCGATGGCCGTTCCGATTGCATTGGTCCCAATGTCCGCTTCGTTCCAGAGGCCGCCCTGTTCAAGGTGCACAAGATGCCCAAAATCGATGGTACGAGGGTCTCCGGCGGTCTCGAGGATGAGACCGGATGGATCCGTGAGAATGATCATCGAGTTCGCGTCGGCTAGAAAAAGGTGTGCTTGCCTCAAGGCAGGTCGCGCCGCTTCCACCAAAGGTGAATGGATAGAATGGTGCTTAACAAGCTCGGCCTCCAGTACGAGCGGTGCATCTTGGCGTTCGATGGGTACCCTATGATCTTGAGAACGTTGCCATGAGGATGCCACCGCCGCTCTCACCGTCGCCGGCGCGGTGCCATCCTCAATGAACCATTCCCACGCCCTGCGGATTTCCTTCTCTTTGATCATTAAGGAACCGTTTTTGGTTTCGTCACCTAAGGAGATGTATTCGAGCGCTTCAGAGATCGCCTCTGAATTCCTTACCTGACAAGATCTTAAGGGATACGTTCAAGCAGAGAGTATTGCGAGTGCAAATCTCACCTCTCCAGTAGGCTCCAGGTCAAATGAATGAACCCGAACCCTAAACAGAATCCGCGGATTCTGATCCTTAACTTAGTTCGTCTGCCAATTCAGAGCTGCGATCGGCGGCGACACAGGACAAAGTTTGCGACGGGATTAGCGTTCTTGTGGAGACTTGTGGACAGGAATGGGGGCAGTCAACAAATCTTGGATTTTGGGAGGGAACAGATCAGGGTCACGCCTTAAAGGGGCTGTTGCCGGATTAGACACCATTATAATGTTGCTTTGATGGTTACGGATCTGATAGGGTACGGTTCCCATGATGAGCGAAGGCGACTCGCAAGCGCCCATGTGGAGCTATGAGGTCAATC
>Ga0209647_1001144_pt1 | contig 23170 bp, 17 predicted proteins | sample GraSoi_2013_60cm_FD_185827 | JGI IMG/M metagenome (GOLD analysis project Ga0209647, IMG submission 185827) | Grasslands soil microbial communities from the Angelo Coastal Reserve, California, USA - Sample 9_17_2013_60cm (SPAdes) (version 2) | ecosystem: Environmental > Terrestrial > Soil >... | reverse complement strand
AATGCCCCAAAACATGCTTAACAGGAGACCAAAGACGATGATGGACAATGTCGCCACCCACCTGGCTGCCATCGTCCGCCGAACCCGGGCCAGCAAAATACCGCCATAAAGAGCCCAGACCACCAGCGACCACGCTACTTTCCGCCAGTCGACATCTTGGCCGATCATGAACCCAGTCGCTAAACCGATGGTAAACAGGCCAAAACCGAGCCAGAGCAACCGGGAATTCGCCACGACCAGCGTTCGGATGGGCGGCAATCGAAAGAAAACCGAGGAGGGTCGCCGCGTTTTCAGTTGGCGTTCCTGAATCAGATACATCAGGCCGGCGAGACCAGCGAGTGCGAACGCCCCGCAAGCAACAATTGAAAAGGAAGTATGCGCTTCCAACCACGGATTCACCGGGTGCTTAACGGGTACGGCGCTGGGTTCCGGCAGAAACAACGCCCAGACGCTCAATAAACTGGCAAACGGCGTTGTGAAAACACCTAGGAGCGAGAGCCGATAAGAAGAGCCGATCACCAAGTAGATTAAAATCATCGACCAGCTCAAAAAGGTCAGCAATTCGCAGAAATTGGTGATGGGGCACCGTCCAACCTCATGACCACGGACGCCTAGGAAAACCGTTTGGCAGATGAACCCGGCTACTACTAATCCGAAGGTTAAGCGCGGCGCCATGAACTTGCCGCTAAACAAGCTGTAGGCGGAATACGCCGAAGCCAGAATGAAGCAATAGGTCGCCAACCAGATCCAAACCCGATCTGCTACGAAAATGAATGATCCGACAAAATCCAGATGCATCTACAAAATCGACCTGCTACGCTCGACCATTCATGAGTGGAGTCAATCTCGAACAAATCCGGTGTGCGATTCGCACGATTCCTGATTTCCCGCAACCAGGAATCCTGTTCAGAGACATTACTCCGATCTTGGCGGATTCAGAGCTGTTTCGACAAGTGATTGACCTTCTGGCCGATAAAACCGTGAGTTACGGGGCCGAGAAGGTGGTTGGTATCGACGCTCGTGGATTTCTTTTTGGGGCAGCGGTCGCTTACAAGCTGGGGTTAGGTTTTGTGCCGATCCGAAAAAAAGGAAAACTACCATACAAGACCATCCATTATTCGTATGTCCTCGAGTACGGCAAAGCGGATATGGAGATTCATGTCGACGCCGTGCGTGAAGGCGAAAAAGTTGTTTTGGTCGATGACCTGTTAGCGACTGGCGGCACTTCTGCTGCCGCGGTGCATCTGGTGCAGGAACTCGGCGCCAAGGTGGAAGCAGCACTGTTTTTTATCGAGCTAGCCGACCTCAATGGCCGGAAACATCTTGGCGATGTGCCGGTCGAGACGCTGGTGCAGTTCTGATCGACGAGCGCCTGCTCGTCTGAAGGAGCCAGGAGCTAGAATCCAGGAGCCAGGAGGTCCAACAGCAGGGAGAAAAGTTGAATTCAGCGCTGCTTTTTATTCTATCTGTCGGCAGTGTGTTGATGTCGTAAACCTCCTGGCTCCTGGTTCCTTTAGAAGAGCAGGCGTTCGCACTCGCGCCATGCTTCCCAACTCCATAACACCTCTAATCGAAGCTCTGAAAACCGTACCGGGGATCCGCGCAATTGTGGTCGGCGGGTCGCGGGCCCGTGGCAATGAGGACGCTGTCTCTGATACCGATCTTGGCTTGTACTATGACGCCGAAAAGCCGTTAGCGGTTGAGGCTCTGGATCGAGTTGTGGCCGAACATGATGATAGGAAACAATCGGGTTTGGTCACTGCGATTGGTGGTTGGGGACCATGGATTAATGGTGGCGGTTGGCTTCAAATCGACGGAGCGGCAGTAGATCTCCTTTATCGCGAGACAACCCAGGTGGAAGCCGTGATCAGCCATTCCATTGCTGGGCATTTCGAAATGGTTTATCGACCGGGACATCCTCTCGGGTTTCTCTCGTCTATCTATGCGGGCGAAATCGCCATTTGTGAGCCGATTTGGGATCCGCTTGGCCGGGTGCCGAATAATAAGAGGCGGCTGGTCGAATATCCGGAGGCACTTCGTCGAGAGCTGGTGAGACATTTCGGGTTTGACGCCAGGTTCAGCATTTTGATCGCCGAAAAACCGGCCAAACGTTCCGATATCAGTTACGTAGCCGGCTGCCTCTTCCAAGTCGTTGGCGCTCTTCTGATGGTCCTTTTCGCTTTAAACCGGGTCTATTGGTTGAACGAAAAAGGAGCGCTGAGGTTTACTGATCGATTCCAAATCGTTCCAGCCCGATTTCGGGAGCGGGTTGAGCGGATGTGGGAATCGGTTCGCCAGGATCCGGATTCGCTGGGAAGCGCGTTAGGGATTGCTCGGGAGCTGAATGAACAGGTAGTAGCGCTGGTTGAACAGGAAGGGTTTTCGGCGTGACGGGTTCAACCAATTCTGCCGGCCTTACCGCGAAGCGGTTATACAAAATAGCCCAGGGCTTTAGCCACGGGTTATGAATCAAATCGCCCTGAAAGCAGTCCCAACCCCGCGGAAGCGGGGTGCAATTCGGACAAGGCGCAATACTCCAGTACTCCAACACTCCGCTCGCCAGAATTCGAGCACGAGCACGAGCACGAACGCCGAACGCCGAACGCGAAGCGCCTTCCGAGCAGGCATGTTGACGCGAATCAGCAGCTACACCATATGAGGTTTTCTAAGGACTTGGGGCGCCAAGTCCGGACGACCCCGCGTTATTGTTAACCGTGCATACAGAACAGAAAAGCCGCCCTCGTCCTCGGTCCAAATGGGGCCTCATTCTGGTGTTCGCACTATTGGTGCTGTGCGTCCTGGGTGTTGCCGCCTACTGGGGGCTTCATCAAAGGTATGTCCCTCCGGATGCGATTGCCGCAGCGGAACGCTTTCTCTCCCTCGTCAAAGCAGGAAATTTCGCAGAAGCGTATTCATTGACGACTCAAGACGCACTGCCGGGACGAACCCTCGAGCAATTCGAGTCCAATCTTCGCCATCGGGTGGCGGTTGATGCGTTAACGGCCAAGGCAGAATGGCGCGGAGTTCGCGGTGGATTTCAAACCTACGGGAATCGCCTCCGGCGCTGGCTCGCAGGCAGGAAGCTCGACCCAGATAGTATCGGTCTTGAATTCGAGGCCGGCTCCCCCGTTGAGATCCGGCTGCTGTCGTCACCGGATGGAAAGTGGCGAGTCACCTATTTCCAGACCCACGCGGGGTAGCCCACAATGATTATTGAGGGCCGCTGGATTCTGGTTCCTAAATCTGTAACGTTGTAGTTCTATGGAATATCGTCAGCTTGGACAGTCGGGCCTCCGTGTCTCTGTGCTTAGTCTAGGGACCATGACCTTCGGAGGAGAGAGCGTCTTCAGCAAAGTCGGCGCTACGGACGTGAAGGGGGCACGTCGTCAGGTCGACCTTTGTATCGAAGCCGGTGTCAATCTGTTCGACACCGCAAACATCTACTCTCACGGCTTATCGGAAGAGATTCTCGGCCAAGTTTTAGAGGGCCGGCGCGATGAAGTGTTGATCGCCACCAAATTCAGGATGGTCATGCGCGACGGTCCGAACGAAGGCGGCGCGTCTCGGTATCATATTATCCGGGAATGTGAAGACAGCCTGCGCCGCCTGCGTACCGATCATATCGATCTGTATCAGATCCATGAATGGGATGGCGAAACGCCGCTCGACGAGACCCTGGAAGCGCTCGATGCCCTCGTGCGTTCCGGAAAGGTCCGGTACATCGGTTGTTCCAACTATTCCGGCTGGCACCTGATGAAGGCGCTGGCGATTGCGGACCGGCGCAATTACGTCCGGTACGTTAGCCAGCAGATCTATTATTCATTGCAGGCGCGAGATGCTGAATACGAGCTCGTACCGATCACGTTGGATCAAGGACTCGGCATTTTGGTTTGGAGCCCGTTGGCAGGCGGTCTGCTTTCCGGAAAATATCGTCGCGGCCAGTCAGGTCCCGAAGGTTCACGCCATTTGAATAATTGGGGCGAACCACCGATTCACGATGAAGACCAGCTCTACAACATCATCGATGCGCTGGTTGAAATCGGTGGCAACCACAAGGTCTCAGCGGCGCAAATTGCGTTGGCGTATCTGCTTGGCCGGCCTGGAGTCACATCGCTGGTTATTGGAGCGAGGAGTGAGGAGCAATTGAAAGACAACTTAGCGGCCGCTGATGTTAAACTGACCGCCGAGGAACGAACTCGTCTGGACAAGGTCAGCCAACCGCGGTTGCTCTATCCTTACTGGCATCAAGCCAAGACCTCTAAAGAACGTCTGAACGCCGCGGATCTGGCGTTGCTGCGACCATTTATCGAGTAACGAGCAGATGCTCGTTGGGGGAGCTAGGAGGGGCGGCGCGTCGAAACCCCTGATCGGTGGGGCGAAAAACTCGGCGCGCCGACGATATAGCTAACCGATTAGACTGTCCCGCGCCGGTTTTGAGCCGCGCCGTGCAGGTGGCAAAGCCTTTCATTGCGGAATGTCCGGGTCGGCGAAGGTCACGGTGAATTCAGGTACACCAGGGAGATGCCACACGCACGGAACGGCTCAAAACCGGCGCGGATTAGTCTAACAAGATGAATAGACCCTCGGCGCGCCGAGTTCTTCGCCCCACCGGCATTGCCCCGTAGCGGCTCGTCCGGCCTCATTTTTGACATAACCCCGCGACACATCGAGAATCACGATCTTGATCAAAACTCCCAAACTCGATCGCGTCGCTCCCAACTTGCGATCGCGAGATGACGTTCTGCGCCGGCCGCTCGGAGAATGGCTCCTATTGCTGATGCTGGCGGCGCTTCAATTTACAGTTGCCGTCGATTTCGTTATCATGATGCCGCTTGGTCCGCAGCTCATGCGGATCTTCGACATCAATACTCCTGCCTTCAACCTGGCGGTGTCTGCCTATGCCGGGGCCGCCGGGATATCAGGGATCTGCGCCGCGCTTTTCCTGGATCGGTTTGACCGGAAAATGGCTCTTTTAACGATCTACGGCGGGTTCACGATCGGAACTTTGTTTTGTGGGCTAGCACCCACTTACGTGACTTTAGTGTTGGCGCGAGCACTGGCTGGATGCTTTGGAGGGATTGTCGGGGGAATTAGTCTTGCCATGGTCGGCGATTTAGTACCGGAGGCTCGCCGAGCTTCTGCTATGGGAACCGTGATGTCGGCTTTCTCGGTTGCTCAGGTAGCTGGAGTCCCTTTGGGACTTTACCTTGCAGATAAGCTGAGCTGGCATGTCCCCTTCGTTGCTTTGGCAGGAGTAAGCGCAATAATCTGGGTTTTTGCGCTTATCCGGCTACCCAGGGTACGCGCTCATCTGGCGCACAGTCGAGCTGAGACAGCCCTTCGCCGGTTCGCCGCCATTTTGTTTAATGGCGATTACCTGCGGGCATTGGCTTTGATGGCTGTCGTCACCATGGGCGGGTTCATGATTATTCCTGATCTTGCCAACTACTTGGTGAACAATGTGGGCTTGAATGCCGAAGAGCTTCGCTGGGTCTATCTCGCTGGCGGAGCTGCGACGCTCTTCACTATGAACGGTATCGGCCGGTTAGCCGATCAGTTCGGCCGCATGAGAATGTTTGGCATTATGATGGTGTGTTCGATGGGTGCAGCATTTCTGATCACCCATTTACCCGTCGTCCCAGCGGTAGCCGCGGTCGCAGTGAGCACTCTTTTCATGATCTGCATAACGGGCCGATTCGTACCAGCGATCACCATGATTACCAGCAGTGTCAGACCCGAGCATCGTGGCGGGTTCATGAGTATTAACTCATCGGTAGCTCAATTCAGCAGTGCAGTCGCCGCGGCTATCGCCGGCTTGATCATTCATGACAACTCCGCCCATCAACTAGTCGGCTTTGGGCTAGTTGGTTGGGCCTATCTCGGCTGGGCTATCGTTGGATTGTGGTTAGGAGGTCGCGTGCGAACGGCAACGGGTACGCAGCCAGAATTGCCAGTGGCGGAAGCGGCTTGACGAGCGGAAGCTCGTGGGGAGGAGCCAGGAGCCAGGAGCCAGAAGGTCTGGGACATTTATTCGTTTCAAGAGCTGGTGAACCTATTTCAGAGAAGGTTACTACCCGGAACCAAGGCATCGAAGACCTCGGGCCTCCTGGCTCCTGGATTCTGACTCCTGGCTCCTCTTCCCGCTCACTCGCTCAGAGATCCAGCAGAACCTCGACTGTCGGCGGGCCTTCCCGCAGCGACTGAGATTCCTCGCCCAGTCGTATGAAATGAGGGGTCTCAAAATGAGCCACCAGAGCGCCGAAGTCTTGCCAAGCTTCAAGCAAAACGAATTGCAAAGGGTCCTGCGCATCCCAGAAGAACCGATAGAAGATATGGCCAGGCTCTTTCTGCGTTCCTGCTTGCGCGCGACGCGCTGCCTCGATGTATGCGGTCCTTTTGCCTTCGATAACCTTTCCCCGAACCAACAAGCCAAATGGAACCGTCTCATTTGGCAATTGCCCACGAATCTCTGCCAGCAGGGGGTTCAGGGGTTCAGGGGTTCAGGGGTTCAGGGGTTCAGGGGTTCAGGGGTTCAGGGGTTCAGGGGTTCAGGGGTTCAGGGGTTCAGGGGTTCAGGGTGGCGCGAGAAGGAACATTGCAAGAAAAAAGCGCTTCTGTGACACGCATCCGAGACTTACCTGGCGCTATCGGAGCGGGCTCCTGAACTCCTGTAACTCCTTGAACTCCTGAACTCCTTTCCCCATTGTCTTCCTGCCCGTGAAATTACCGAAGCTTCTATTTGGCGTTGCCACAGCGGACCATCAAGCCGAGGCGTTTGACCCTGACCTTCCGGATTTCCGAGATGAATGGGAACGGCTGACCGGCCAAACTCCGCGAGAAAAAGCGACCGATTTTTGGAATCGCTATCCGGAAGATATCAACCTCGCTCGCGATCTTGGATGCAAAATCTTTCGATTCTCCATTGCCTGGTCTAGAGTCGAACCGGAGCCGGGCCGATTCGACTCTGCCGCGCTAGAGCATTATCGGCAGGTTGCCTCTACCATTCGCGAGGCGAGAATGTTGCCGCTGGTAACGCTCCATCATTTTACCTGGCCGATACATGTTCAGGAACGCGGGGGAATGACGGCGCAAAACTTTCCGACTTGGTACCGGGCATACGTCGAACGAGTGGCAGAGGCGATCGGCGATCTAGTGCCTTATTGGATCACGTTCAACGAGCCGAACTTGCTGATATACGGATATGTGAAGCCCTGGTGGCAGGAAACCTATTTGGTGCCACCTGGGGGCGGACCCGAGATTCCACTCTCCACGCAATTGGATCGAGCAGCGCAATTGATCCGCAACATCTTTGTGTCGCACCGTTTGGCGAGAGAAACGATTCGGAAAAAGAATCCGGAGGCCAAGGTCGGTGCTAATCCCTTTATGCTCGGTCTGCCATCGGCGTTGCAATGGTTTATCGATTTCCTGGCGACCCGCACCCGTTCCAAAAAACAATTTCACCAGCGTTCAAGACTAGTGGCCGAACCACCGGTGCCGCCGCTCACTTCAGTTGATCTCGTGATTGCACAGTTTGCACCAACACAAGAACGAGCGGCCAAGGTCGCTTTTTCGAGGTCGTACGATGAGAGCACTGAGCGCTTAGTGGTAAAGAAAGGCAGCGGTTTTACGGAGCTCGCCGATTTGAATGGCCATCGTGTCGGTTATGTAAGGGGTTCGGTGTCGAATCGCACGCTAGCTCGGGTAGCGCCCAATTCTTTGCCCCGCCCGTTTGCCACCCATCATAACGGGTTGGAAGCCTTGGAAGCTGGCTGGATCGACGGTTTCATCGCTGACGAAGTAAGGATTGCGCATGTGGGGTTGCTGCCGTCGTTGGAGATGCTGGCCGATACATTAGAGCAAAGGAAATGCGCTGCCGCTGTCCCGCGAGGTAGTCCGGATCTGCTGAACCTGGTCAACGCAGTGGTAACCGGTAACCTGCCGGCGGCAACGACGGTTCACGGCCGATCAATCGAAGCCATCCGGCGCCGGGGCCATTTGCGGGTAGGTGTCACTTTCGATCCAAATGCTGAGTTGCCCGAGCGATTGAAGAAGGAGATTGAGATAGCCGAGCAGGTGGGAGAACGCATTTTTGGGCAACGAGGTTTTGTCCAATTCGAGCTTCTGCGCATGGACCAACGCGTGAATTCTCTTCGTTCCTGGCTTCATTTCTTCGAACCCGTGCTTAGGGCGGCCAGCGTCGTCGGCACCATCCTGAACAGTAATTGGTGGCATCTCGGGATGGCGGGAAAACTTCCGGAACTTTTCTGTCCTAAGGATTGCGTGGGCCAACAAGACTTTGTGGGTCTCGATTATTATTGGGGGATCGATAGCGTCGAGTTGCATCGGATGCACCAGTTAATCGATGCGTCGATGAGCCGGTTCGATGATGCGCCGGTAGATTCTCCAGGGTTACTACGAGCGTTATCGCGGTTGCACCGCTGGTTTCCGGATAAAGAGATTCTGATCATTGAGAATGGGTGTATCGAGAAAGCAGACAATCTAACGCGGGAAGAGTACTTGCGTGCGCATATCCGGGAAGTCACTCGCGCCCGGGCGACGGGGATACCGGTCGCCGGTTATATTTGTTGGAGTATCACCTCCAATCGAGAATGGGGGTTAGCCTTTGGCCCGGGCAGCGATTTTGGGCTGTATTATATCGACCTCGATAACGATCCGCAGCTTACAAGGGTTTTGACCGATAGCGCAAAAATGTATCAGAGGGTGATTAGAGAAGAAAGCGAGGGGGAGGAGCTCGAAGCAAGGAGTTAGATCTAGAATCGAGGAGCTAGAAGGGCGCGAAGCGCCTTCCTGCCCGGAAGGGGAGGGATTGACTTTTCCAGCCGCCGCGTGGATTGAATCCTTGGTTCATGGAGGTCCATTATGAAATCGTTGTTCGTTACGTCTCTGTTGTCGGCTGGATTGGTATTCGGTGCTCTCGGTGCATCTGAACAGCAAACCAATGGTAAACTCAAATTAGGGGATCCGATCCCGGCAGTCGCCGCCAAAGATCAGGATGGCAAAGCCATCGATCTAGGTGAATCCAAGACCGGCTACACGTTGGTTTATTTCTATCCAAAAGCCATGACCGCAGGTTGTACCGCGCAAGCCTGCAGTTTGCGCGACTCCTACACCCAGCTTCAAGAAAAGGGAGTGAAGATATTCGGGGTCAGCGTCGATACGGTCGATGCTCAGAAGGAATTTGCCGACAAAGATCATCTTCCGTTCGAATTGCTGTCAGATCCGGATAAGAAAGTGATCGCCGCTTTTGGTGTACCTTTGTTCAAGAACACCTACGCTAGCCGGCAAGCTTACCTGTTCAAAGACGGAAAGTTGATCTGGTTCGATACCAACGCGAGCACCGATGCGCAGGCAGCCGACGTCCTGAAGGTTTTGGCCAGGCCGTCTTAGCAGACGAGCGCATGCTCGTTTGGAGGAGCTAGGAGGTAAGAGGACGTCGCGTCGGAACCCCTGATCGGTGAGGCGAAAAACTTCGGTGGGGCGAAGAACTCGGCGCGCCGAAGATGTATTTATCTTACTAGACTAATCCGCGCCGGTTTTGAGCCGCTCCGTGCGCGTGACATCGCCGGGCATTTATCAAATCATCGGAATCGCTAATCTAACCGGCCGTTCGAAATCGATGGGCGATGCCACCTACACGGAACGGCTCAAAACCGGCGCGGGACAGTTTAAGCGGTTAGCCGAATCTTGGGCGCGCCGAGTTCTTCGCCCCACCGATCAGGGGTTCCGATGCGCCTCCTCCTAGTAAAAATTAATCTTCTGAATACACGGACTTACGGGCTTTTCTTACAGAAGGTAACGAAGGCAACGAAGGGGGTACGGACTCAGGCACCACAACCAGGGGGACGGATCACCTTCGTTAACTTCGTTATCTTCTGTAAAATTAGTCTCCTAGCTCCTGGCTTCTTCCGCCAATCTCGCGATCATCTGCTTCGCCAACTTTGGGCCGATTCCGCTCTCTTCGTGTTTAAAGTAAATATACGTTTGTTTCCATTGGTCCTGTTGCGCCTGGGAAAATTTCGCCCAGCGGTCGATATCGGCCTCTTGATAATCTTCGCGCCGTAACCGGAGATAACCAAAATTGGCGGTCGCAATCTGGGGAGCGGCGAATTCACTGCTTTCGTTGAGACAAAGGGAAACGTTGTGCTTCTTCAATAGCGCAAAAATGTTGTCATCGAACCAACTCTCGTGACGAAATTCGAAGGCTCCCTGGATGCTTTCGGGAAAGGGAGCCAGGAAATCCGTGAGCAGGGCAAGATCCATCTTAAGGGTGGGAGGTAGTTGGAACAGAATCGGCCCGAGCTTAGGACCCAGATCTGCGATAACACCCAGAAAATAATTTAGATTATCCGCACAATCCTTGAGTTTTGCCCAGTGGGTAATTTTCTGCGGAGCTTTCAAACCGAACCGAAAACCGTCCGGTGTCGACTGGTACCAACTTTCGATGGTTTTCGGACTCGGGATTCGGTGGAACGAGTAATTGACTTCAGTGGTACGGAACTGATCCGCGTAAAACGACAACATCTTTGCCGTCGCCAATTTCTCTGGATAGAAAGTGCCTCGCCAGGCGGGGTATTGATAACCAGAAGTTCCAACAAAGCTGTTCATGTTTTGCAGGAATAAACGTCAGGCATTCGGGCTTTGCAGCCCGGCGACCTTTCTACTTAGCCGCTGAATCCAAAGGTACATGGCGACGATCACAATCACAAACGCAAGACTGCCCAGGATCACCGCTACCGAGGAGAAGCTATCGCCAACCACCGCGAGCGGCGTTTCGCGGCCGCTGCCAACGATCAGCGCAGCCAGCAGGACCCCGAATAGGCTTTCTCCAACGATCAACCCGGATGCGAGGAGGACGCCCAGGCGTTTTGCGACTGACCCGTATGGCTTCTCTGAGACCCAGCGCTCGTAGAGCCAACCGATCACCGCTCCGAGAACGATCGGTGTCGTTGTCGTGAGTGGTAAATATATTCCGATACCGATAGATAAGGGCGGTAAACGCAACTTGCCGGCCAAACCCAGCATTTCGTCGATAACCACCAAGAACACACCAACTATCGCACCGGTTCCAATAAGCCCCCAATCTAATCGTCCGTCCAAGACCCCTTTTGCCAGCGTGGAGATTAACGTTGCTTGAGGGGCAGGCAGCTGGGATGGCGCTCCGCCAAATCCATAGGCTCGGTTGAGTAAATCGAGGATCGGCGGAATCACGAGGGCACCGGCTAAAACGCCAACCACCAATGAAGCTTGTTGCCGCCAAGGTGTGGCGTTGACGAGTTGGCCAGTCTTCAGGTCTTGCAGGTTGTCGTTTGATATGGTGGCGACAGAGAAAACGATGGCCGTCACGAACAACGAGAAGGCGACTAGAGCAGACGAACCTTCCGATCCGCGCTCAACCTGAGCGACCGACATCATTACGAACGATGCGCCAATGACCGCCAAAATGCCCACTCCCGAGAGGGGACTATTGGAGGAACCGATGAGGCCCGCCATATAGCCGCAAATTGCTGCCACCAGGAATCCGACAACCACAACGTAAATCACACCGGCAACCGTTAGCGGGATCAACTTGTCATGCAGTGGAGTTCCGGAAAGAAAGCCAATGACCAGGATAGTGATAGGCAATACCGCGATGAGACAAATCGCTGCGACTAACGTAATCGGGATGTCTTGATCGGTTCGCGAAAGCGGACCGGTGGCGGCCCGGGAATGTAATGCCTGTCTAAAGGCTGATAACAGACCGAACCAGATCGGTTTTACCATTTTAGCCAGCGTCCAGATAGCGGCGACCCCAATTGCACCGGCGCCAATTAAGCGGACCTGAGTTTTCCAGACAGTGAGACCCACTTCTGCGGCGGAGCCGTTCGCAGGATGGAGCCAGGTGAGGATGGGAGTGGCAATTCCCCAAGCGATCACTATACCCACCAGAATGGCTAGTCCGACGGAGAGCCCCACCAAATGACCCACACCGAATAGAGCCAGGGAGAGTGAGCTGCCACAGCCGGTCGCGGCGGCTCCGATCCGAAAAAATAGGACCAATTGTTCCGCAAACAGTCGTATAGCGATGACCAGCGAGAAGCCAAAGGAGAGCAACGAACCGCCGATAACGGAAAGCAATCCGGCGTGGGATTCTTCTTTCGTTCCGATACTGGTTCCGGCGCCAACTTTAAGTACTTCGGCGGCAGCGACCCCTTCTGGATACGGCAGTGGTGACTCGACTACCATCGCCCGCCGGAGCGGAACGGTATACATCACCCCGAGGATGCCGCCGACTGCACAGATGCCGAAGGAAGTCCAAAAAGGGAAACCTGTCCACCAGCCGACCATGACCAGACCCGGCAACACAAAAATGATCGAAGAGAGTGTTCCTGCGGCGGAAGCAACGGTTTGAACAATGTTGTTTTCTTCGATAGTCGATTCCTTCATGGAGAGCCCGAGGAACCGCGACACCCGGGGGAGAAGTCGGAGCACGGCCATCGAGATGACGGCCGCGGGAATGGATGAAGCGAAGGTAAGCCCGACTTTGAGACCCAGGTAAACGTTTGCCGCCGTAAACACAAGCGTGATAGCGCAGCCTAAAATCAGGCCGCGAATCGTGAGCTCGACCGGCCGGTCGTTGCGAGGCGTTGTTTGGGCCATCTGGCACAACTGCCGAAAATCGGGGCGGGAAGTAAAGGAAAAAGGAGTACAAGGAGTACAAGGAGTACGAGGAGTACAAGGAGTCCGGGAGTTTGGAGGCTTAAAGGATGGTGGATTTTGTGCGTGCCCTGGGTGCAAGTTCCAACGACGGCGGGGTCGAGCGATAGCGTTATCTTAGCGCTGCATTTCTTTCGACGGCTCGGGCGTAGGCGATCAGAAGGCGGGAAACGTCGTCCAGGAGAGGCTCCAGAGCCAGGCAATCACCGTAACCAAGATCTTGACTGAGTATTAGGTAGTACCGGCACTCTTCGAGCGATCCTTGGGAGGTATTAAAAAACCGATTCTTATCCGCCGGACCTCGCTTCCTGAACCCTTCAGCTACGTTCGCCGGAATCGAAATGGCTGCCCGCCTGATCTGAGGGATCAGACAAAACCGTTCTTCCGACGGAAACTGCTTGGTAAGACCATATGTCTTGAGCACGAATTCATGAGCCTTCTGCCACACGATAAGATCGCGAAATGATTTTGCCGGTTTATTCATGGAATATTCTATACATAAGATAATAACGTAATCAAGTTATGTTTTGATTATTTGGGGCTGGCGCCCTTCATGAGGGTAAGTGGTCGTGTCTCCCCGGAGGCTCAATCTCCTTGAGCTCCTCGTACTCCTTGTACTCCTTGTACTCCTTGCGCTATCAGTAGCGCTATGCTGAACGGCTTCGAATCCCATTTAAACGAGCAAATCAGTTCAATTCGTTCCCAAGGGCTTTATAAGAGAGAACGGTTTCTAAGCACGCCGCAACGGGCTCACATCGGAACGAGCGACGGGCGCGACGTTCTCAATCTGTGTGCGAACAACTATCTCGGCTTGGCTGATCATCCTGAAGTGATTGAGGCCGCAAAAGAAGCGCTGGACCGATGGGGGTTCGGCCTGGCATCAGTACGATTTATCTGTGGTACGCAGGAGATCCACAAAGAACTCGAGGAAGCGCTAACCCGATTTCATGGTACCGGCGATACAATCCTGTATGGGAGCTGCTTCGACGCCAACGGTGGTCTTTTTGAAACGTTGCTCGGGGCTGAGGACGCAGTGATTAGCGATAAGCTAAATCACGCTTCCATCATTGACGGCATCCGGTTGTGCAAAGCCCAGCGGTTTCGTTATGAGCACAATGACATGGCCGATCTAGAAGCTAAGCTGGTCGAGGCCAAGGCGGCCCGTTTTCGGTTGATCGCGACAGACGGCGTTTTTTCGATGGATGGCACTATCGCGAATCTCGGCACCATTTGTGATCTGGCAGAACGGTACAACGCACTAGTGATGGTGGACGAATGTCATGCCGCGGGGTTCCTCGGTAAAACCGGTCGAGGAACGCCTGAACACTGCGGAGTTGAGGGCCGAGTGGATATCATTACGGGAACCTTAGGGAAGGCGTTGGGAGGTGGTAGCGGCGGGTACACAACCGGGCGTAAAGCGATCGTCGAGCTACTCAGACAGCGATCGAGGCCGTACCTTTTTTCGAATAGTATAACGCCTAGCACGGTCGCAGCTTCGATCAAGGCGATCGAAATCGTTACGCGATCGACCGAGTTGCGCGATCGTTTGGAGAACAGCACCCAGTTTTTCCGGAAAGCTCTCACCGAGCACGGGTTAACGATTCGTCCCGGACAACACCCGATAGTGCCGGTTATGATCGGTGAGGCTGCGCTGGCTCAAAAAGTCGCTGATCACCTGCTGGAACTTGGGTTGTATGTGATCGGATTCTTTTACCCAGTGGTACCGCAAGGCACCGCGCGAATTCGGACCCAAGTTTCAGCTGCTCACACCCAGGATGACCTCCAATTCGCGGTCGACTGTTTTGCGAAGGCGAAGTCTGAATTCGGGCTGTAAGGAGGCAGATTGGTGGGGCGAGGCTCCCGAACGTCCGAGCGGTTTTCGCAACGCCTATGGTTTTGTACGGACTGATCATGGTGCAACGCCGATATGCGCGCCGAGCCGTTGGTCCCAGGACGTCGCAGTTTCGAGACGGGCGGCCGGAATGAAAACAATTGATAGGGGCTTCGGATTGACCTTAGGAACTAATATGTGCTAGGGCCTAATCGCGGCTCCGACTCCGCAACCTCAATGGGAAAGGAACTCAGCACGCACTAAGCTACGTCGGACAAGTCGGCAGGCGTTTTGGCGTTTCCCACGATTAGTCAAGACGCATCAAGTCCCCTGGCGAACCCGCTTAGGCCGTTCGGGAGCCTCGCCCCATCAATCTGACAGCGTCGTCCGTTATTCCTCGTATGCGATCTGGACGATGGTTTGATTTTCGCTTGGCGAAGAGATGTTGATTTTGGCGTTTTTGCTGGAGCTAGTGACCACTAACACGTGGGCTACGCCGCTGTTTACGGATTGAATATGAAGACCCGGTTCAGATAGCTGTTGTTGGTAGAAATCGACGACTTCACTAGCCGGCTGGTCGACAGTAAACACCACTTGTTTGTGGATACCGGTGCTCGTGTATGTCACTCCTTTTGCTCCTGCCGGTACCGGCAACCATTCAGGTGTCGGCGGAGATTGTTTTTTCGACTCAGGGGTGGTTTCCGAGGTGCTTTCTTCTGCTGAGTTAGAGTCTTTTGAAAAAGATACCCCGTCGCCGCCTACGGTTATCTGTTTTCCGTTGCTCTGCAGCTTAATCCCGTTGGCACCCAAGATGGCATCCAGTCCACCGCTACCCGCGCTTTCTTTCTTTTTCTTGGTTGGGTTGGCTGGCGGAGCCGGCGTTGGAGTCGCCTCGGCTATGTTATTCGATGGGGCTTGATAGCTTTTTGCACTCCTCGAGTCCTGATACTGCACTTGGACCTCGCGGGTGGTGCTATCCGCAGGGAGATTTGAGGTATACGAAATCAGATACTGGCCGGCGAGTTCGAGGCCGATCTGGTCGTATAAATTTTTCAACTCAGAGGCATTAGGAGTCAGAAAATAGCGTCCTCCGGTCGACTGAGAGAATCCGGAGAGTAACGCCTCGTCGATCTCCGTGCCGATTCCGATCGCGTAAATGGGTACATTCACGTGCTTAGCAAACTGCAGAACGTCTTGCACCGAGTGCTTACTCAATTGCTTGCCGACGCCGTTGTCGTCGACGCCATCACTTAATAGCACCACTGCCTTCCGGCCCGGTCGATCTTTCAGGAGTTCAACCGAGGTGAACAGCGCGTCATACAGAGCGGTATTGCCGCGTGCCGAGGTCAAGGCAATGGCTTTACCGGCGGCGGCTCGGTTGGATGACATCGGACCCAACACTTTCACTTGTTGGGCGAAACCGACAATTTGGACACTGTCCGCTGGAGCCAATAAATTCACAAAGCTCTTAGCCGCCTCCCGGGTCTCATTTAACCGTGGCCGCATCGACCCGCTATTGTCGATGGCGATGACGACTGATAGCGGCGGAAGCTGAGATTCCACCGTAATGGGCTGTTGATCGACCTCGTCCTCCCGGACTCGGAAATCGGCAGCCGCTAAGCCGGATTGTGGTTTACCGTCTTTTAAGACGGTGACAAAAACGTGAACGGAAGGGAACTGATCCATGGCGATCTGGTTCAGCACGATTTCTGTTCCGGCAGCATTGCCCTGGCCCTTAATTTGTACCGAGGAGACTGGCTTTTGATCTTCGGAATGTGCGAGAGCAGCTGCGAAGAAGAGCGAACAACAGAGCAGTCGAATTTTCATGTGAGGGGATTCTGGTCTCGGATTGATTGGAAACTGGCGCGAAGGGGCGGAGCTTGCAAGGCCGGGAGCGGGGATGGTGAATAGCAGATAGCAGATAGCAGATAGCAGATAGCAGATAGCAGATAGCAAATGCAGCCAGGAGCTAGGAGCTAGGAGGAGGCACGACGGAACCCCTGATCGGTGGGGCGAAGAACTCGGCGCGCCCAAGATTCGGCTAACTGCTTAAACTGTCCCGCGCCGGTTTTGAGCCGTGCCGTGTAGGTGGCATCGCCCATCGATTTCGAACAGCCGGTTAGACTGGCGATTTCGATGCTTTGATAAATGCCCGGCGATGTCACGCTCACGGAACGGCTCAAAACCGGCGCGGATTAGTCTAATGAGATGAATACATCTTGGGCGCGCCGAGTTCTTCGCCCCACCGATCTCCTAACTCCTAGCTCCTTTGTCACCCTCGCTTGGTTTCTTCGTTCACCTTCGGCCGGTCCCAGCCTGAGTCCTCAGGGCGAATCGGACCGCTGCGTTCGGTTTCAAATAATTCGTCCAGGGTTTGGACCCGCTTTCGGACCTGACCCAGAAAATCTTTCTCATCAGTACCATAGTATTGCGACAGTATTTGCACCGTCTCTTCATCGTACTCCTTGAACCGGTGAGCGGCCCGATGCGCCCGATAGGCGCCGAAGCCGAGTACGCGAAGCGCCTGAACCCCGAGCTCTAGCGAAGACTCCAATGTCTCCCGAAAGATGTCCTTCACCCCGATCTTGATTAGCCGATAGGCGTGTTCACGATCTTTTGCTCGCACTAAAAGAGCAAGATTGGGGTAATGCTTCTGAGCCAGTTCCACTAACCGGAGCGAACCTTCAACGTCATCGATCGCTACCACCAAAAGCTTGGCTTCAGCAGCGCCGGCGGCCTCCAGCATCTCATGCCGGGTAGCGTCTCCGTAGAATACCTTGATGCCAATCTTCCGAATCAGATCCACTTGTTCGGGGTCAAAATCCAGCACCGTCGTTTTAATGCCTTGAGCGTTAAGCAAGCGACCAACCACCGCGCCGTACCGGCCAACTCCCGCGATAATCACCGGATTGCCGGTCTCATCGATCTGGTCGGCCGCACGCTGGCGCAACCGGCTGGAGAAGCGGGGTTGGATCCAGAATTCATTGATAGTGAACAGAAACGGCGCCGCCACCATCGACAACGCTACGATGGCAATTAAGCGGTCGCCGATGCCTTGATCGAACACCTGATTGCGAACAGCGAACGCAACTAAAACGAACGCGAATTCGCCTCCTTGAGCTAACGCTAACGAAAAGGTGAAATTTTGACTGTTCTCCAGACGAGAAATTTTTCCGATCCCATAAAGCACGGCCGCCTTAACTAGCAGGAGCCCGATGACCAGCCCAGCCATCAGGATCGGTTCCCTTTGTATCAGCGACAGGTCAATGCTAGCGCCGACGGAGACGAAGAAGAGGCCGAGGAGTAACCCTTTAAATGGCTCGATGTCGGACTCGAGTTCGTGCCGGTACTCGCTCTCAGCTAATACGACACCGGCGAGAAACGTGCCGAGAGCCGGAGAGAGCCCTACGAGTTGCATAGCCAGAGCGATACCAACCACTAACAGAAGGGCGGCTGCCGTGAAGACTTCATGGAGCCGGGTCAACGCTAGAAAATGAAATGCCGGACCAATCAAGAACCGGCCGCCAACAACGATGGCGCTGACCGTGGCCAGAACTAGTAGCGGTTGAAACCAAGTGGCCGCATGGGTCGCTACACTAGATGTGGGATGGGTAGTGGTCAGAAAAGGCAGGACCGCCAGGATCGGAATAACGGCCAAGTCCTGGAACAACAAGACCGCGACGGAGGTCTGTCCTCCCTTGGTATTCAACCAACCCTTCTCGGCCAGAGATTGAACGGCGATAGCGGTGGAAGAATCCGAAAGAATAAGGCCCACCGCGATGGCTGGACCGATGGCGAGGTGGAAGCAGAGAGCTAGCACCGCGCAAACCGCCGAAGTCAACACGACCTGTAAAGTTCCGGATCCGAAAATCGGCCCGCGCAGACGCCACAAAAGATTCGGTCGCAATTCCAGTCCTACCAGGAAAAGCATCATTACGACACCGAACTCAGCCACACTCCTGACGTCGCCGCGAGCGTCTCCGATAAAGCGAAAAACGTGAGGTCCAATAAGGACTCCGGCTAGGAGATATCCGAGGACCGACCCCAGACCCAACCGCTTAGCAATTGGAACCGAAACCACCGCGGCTCCTAAATAGATGAATGCCTGAAAAAGAAAACCTGAAGACTCCATTGAAAGTTAGGATGCGGGTAGAAGGTCCATGGCTTGATTGAGGGTATCCAGTCTCATTACCTCGGACAGGTCTAAGGCATTGTCTCGCAGCGCCTCGAGCGCGCGGCGGTAGACAGACCCGTACGTCGAGAGCTCGTCTTGGTCCTGCATCCAGAGGACGCCTGGTACCACGAAAGGAGGAAGGTAAGTCATTCCGCAAAACCGCGCAGTCTGTTCGAAAGGCGCGAGCAGTTCGCGTACGGTGAAATAGTTGTAGCCTTCACGTTGATACGCCGAACTGGGACCACCGGTCGAAATGGCGGTCAGAACCAGTTTTCCCTGGAGTTGGGTGCCGTTTTTTCCGAAAGCAAACCCATACTCAAGCACGAGGTCCTGCCATTGTTTCAGGATCGCCGGAGAACTGTACCAGTAAAAGGGATGCTGAAAGATAATGACATCGTGCTCGAGCAAAAGCGCCTGTTCTCGGGCGACGTTGACGTGAAAATTTGGATACGACTCATAGAGATCATTGACGGTTACTCCGGGCAGAGATTGAACGGACGATAGTAGTAGTTGGTTGACGCGCGACTTATGAAAAGCGGGGTGGGCGAAGAGAATTAGTAAACGGCGTGAAGGCATAGAAATGGTTAGGGAAAAGGATCGTGAGTCTATTTTCTAATAAATTTCATACTTGCCATAATTCAAAACCTGCGATCCAGTTAGCCATGGAAATTCGGTCAAAGCCGAATTAAATTACGTAGTCCTCAGGGAGGTTATGAAAACGAAAACGTTATCGGATTATCCACTCTTAATCGGTGAACTTCTGCGACGATCGGAGGTTCGTCGCCGAAAAAGAGAACGCCGGAGGCATTTTTGGTCTTCGGTTAGATTGACTAAATAAAGAAGTCGTAATTTCAAGGTGTTTGCTTTCGTGTTGTTGAGCGAAAGCAAAACACCGGTCAGTCGCCATTCGGTGGCTGTGGTAGGGCGAAAAACTCGGCGCGCCCAGGAAAACATTGCTCCTGCAGATTACTCCGCGCCGGTTTTGAGCCCGTCCGTGCGCGCACCACGCCCACGAGGTAATTATAAGACACGCGAATCGCTGACGGCAACGGAAGTTCGACCTGATGGAGCTACCACGTCCACGGCGCGGCTCGGCGGCTGTGTGAGTAGACCGTAAACGTACGCCAACCGGTGGAGATACGGTTATTACCGTGTGCGTCGGGGTTATTTGTCCCGTAGGGACCCGATGATCGTAGCCAGGCAATTTATTGCCTGGAACACGTCCAATCGAGAAACCGTCCCGTAGGGCACGGTCTGATCCTGACCCCGGGTTTATTAATCGTCCTAATCGTCGCACGCCTATCGGACCCAATCATACCGTGCCCTACGGGACGGTTTCCGTTTCCGCACGTATACCAGGCAATAAATTGCCTGGCTACGATCAGTTAGTCCCTACGGGACAAAGCCCGACATCCCTACGAACCAAAAGCCGCCTGTTGCTTTCACCCTCATCCAGACCGCAACGTCTTAATGGCTTCTCGCAGGCTTACGACCTCGTCGATCTGATGAGCGGCCGATAGGGTGACCCGGAGTCTGGCCGACCCGCGAGGGACCGTTGGAAAACGAACACCTGGAACTAAGAAACCTTTGTCAGCGAGCGCGGCGGAAAGGGACATGGCTTGCGCTTCGTCGCCGATGATGATTGGCACGATTGCAGACCGTGCGGGCCCTGTCCTTAGAAGGCCAAGTTCAACGCCTAGCGCTTCGTAGTTCCGCCAGAGAGTGGCTCGTAACTGGTCACCCGTCTCTGAACTGACCACGGCCACGCCTTGGAGGGCGGCCCCGATTGCAGCCGGCGGAGGCGCTGTCGAATAAATAAAACTTCGAGCGCGATTGATCAGGACGTCAATCAAGGAAGAGAGACCGGCAATGAATCCGCCGCTCGATCCAATCGCTTTGCTGAGTGTACCGAGATGAATCTCAACGCGGTCCGTCAACCCTTGCTCGGCGGCTAAGCCGGCCCCGTTGGGACCAATTATTCCGATGGCATGTGCCTCATCGAGAAGGAGCTGGGCACCAAATTCCTCCTTTAGCTCGACGATCTCGCGTAGCGGGCAACGGTCTCCATCCATGCTGAAGATGGATTCTGTAATGATGAGAATTCTCGCGGTGCTCCTCTTCGCGCGGGCCCACCCTAGTAATTCCGAAAGTCGATCCAAGTGATTGTGCGGGTATACTCGGATTTCGGCGCCGCTGAGCCTGGCTCCATCAATTAAACAAGCGTGAGCCAGCTTATCCAAGATGATCACGTCGCCCTTCCCAAACAGAGCCGGTATGGTACCGAGCGCGGCTGCGTACCCGCTTTCGAAGACCAAAGCAGCCGGAGTTCCTATGAAAGCGGCTAACTTAGCTTCTAATTCTGTATGAAGAGGAAGTGTACCGGTGATCAAGCGTGACGCTCCGGACCCTGCCCCAAACCTTTCGAGGGCCTCGGCTGCTGCCGTGCGGAGATTCGGATGTTGCGCGAGCCCGAGATAATCATTCGAGGCAAAATTAACCAGCGACCGGCCGGCGCGACTGACGCGGGTTCCGTTGACCTCGTCGACCGTCTGCAATCGCCTATACAACGATTGCTGCTTCAGATCCGCGATGACCTCTTCGTAAGAATCCGATTTCAATGGGTACCCTGTAATTTCTTAAGGCGTAATGGGAGCCTTCTTTAGGAGCCGATCCAGGTCAGCATCGGCAGGCGCTCCGAGTGCCAACGCGCGATAGTAATGGCGTCTGGCTAACTCGATGGAGGGCGGTTCGCGCTCGGTGTAAACCAGGGCTAGGTTAAAGTGAGCTTCGGCATAACTATCGTCGAGTTCAACGGCCTTGCGCAGTTCATCTTCGGCCGCATCTAACCAACCACGTTTGCGCGCTAATACACCGAGATACATATGAGCGCGTGCGTTATCCGGTTCGAGATAGACCGCTTGGCTAAGAGCGGCGAACCCAGCTTCCAATTCCCCTTTTTGGTAAGCGATAATTCCTAAGGTGAGCCACGCCTGGGTGACATCGGGATCGAGGTGGACGGCCTTTCGCAGATGCTTCTCGGCATCATCATATTCTCCTAAGCGATACTCGGCCGAGCCAAGATTAATCCAACCGCCGGAGTAGTTGGGCAGGAGCTCGGTGACTCGGGAAAAGGACTGCTTCGCTTCTTCAAATTGGCCGGCCCGAAATTTAAGTAGACCGTTGTCAAAAGCCTGGCGCACTTCCGGATCCATTACCGGAGCATTGTTCTGTTCGCTTCGAAGAGTGATGGGGAACAGCATTAACGCCGCGAACGCCGTGAGCGCCGTCAATGCCCGCTTGTCCGACGAAGCCTTACCCGACGGTTCAACCTTGCTGTCGCGATTGGCGAAGTCGGAGATCGCCGAAGGCGGAACGTTGAGCATTCCTGGATTTACCGGGCAGTCCCGAAGCGGTTCTCCCAAAGCCTTTCGGAGTTCGGGTCCAGCGCCTCTTCTTGCTGAAGTTCTCATATACTCAGTCATTTGACACCTCGGCGCTCGCATCGTTCTCCGACTTCGCTCCGTCGTCTGAAACTCCCGGAAGCTTCGTCGGACAAGCCGTCGTTCCCGGCGTTCGCGGCGCTCCCGGCGTTGACGGTGTTTCAATCCCGTCCCAGTTCTCGAGCGCGTTCCGATGCCGCCCGGATGGCCGACATCAGGGTGTAGCGGAGACCGCGCGCCTCTAGAATTTCGATCGCGGCCATGGTGGTACCGCCCGGACTGGCGACCATTTCACGGAGTTCGGCTGGATGCTTGCCTGTCTCTCGAATCATAAGCGCTGATCCGAATACCGTTTGAATCGCCAGTTCCAGCGCGATTTCTCTAGGTAAACCCATCATGACGCCGCCGTCCGCCAGCGCTTCTACGAAAGTGAAGACGTACGCGGGTCCGCTGCCGCTGAGGCCGGTAACCGCGTCTAACGCGGACTCGCGAACCCGGTAGACCACACCGACTGCGGAGAAAACTTTTTCGGCAATCTCGGCATCGGCCAGAGTCGCATGATCGCCGAGCGCGTATGCCGTGGCGCCTTTTCCGATCAGGGAAGGGGTATTTGGCATTGCCCTGATTACCCGTGTTCGATGGCCGGCAGCCTCTTGCAAGCGCTCGATATTGATACCAGCGGCGACCGAGATCAGTAACTTCCCGTCGAGATATTGTCTTACGTCCTTTAGGAGTTGGAGCGAATCGGCCGGCTTTGTTCCCAGGACAATCGTGTCCGTCTGGTCGACCACGGAACGAGGAGAAGTGCCATAGCGAATCCCGAGTTTCTTGACATCGTCGACGGCGGACTCGGGATGCCGGTTAATGACAATAATTTCCTCCGGCTGGCAACAACTTGCCTTTATCATGCCCTCTATCAGGGCTGAAGCCATTTTGCCAAATCCAAGAAATCCGAAGGTCATGTGTGAGAGGGAAGTAATCAGGCTACTGGCGGGATGCAAGGGCGGCGAG
>Ga0209647_1001143_pt1 | contig 23178 bp, 18 predicted proteins | sample GraSoi_2013_60cm_FD_185827 | JGI IMG/M metagenome (GOLD analysis project Ga0209647, IMG submission 185827) | Grasslands soil microbial communities from the Angelo Coastal Reserve, California, USA - Sample 9_17_2013_60cm (SPAdes) (version 2) | ecosystem: Environmental > Terrestrial > Soil >... | reverse complement strand
GCAAACATTTAACGCTTCCTGCCACTTTTTTCTTCATTCGATTGTTTCCTTGCGGCCCACGTCAGGATAGCGGCAAATGCAGGCTGTGGAAATCAGAAGAGCAGCTATCCCATTAGCGAAGGGCTGCTTAGGGTTGCAGCCCTTTATACGCAGAATTTTCTGACGCGTCAACTGCACCAAAAATGGTGCAATATTATTGCACCGGGGCCACGTTTTCGAGGTCAATCATCTTGAAGTCGCCGCGAAGAATGCCATCACGGATCATTTTGGCTGACCATCCTCTCTTGGATTGCCGATACGAATAAAGAGCTTCCTGCATGCAGGTGCTGCAGTTGGCTCCATGCGTGCTTTCAAAGCAGCTGCGCAGGCTGGTGTGACCGTGCGCGCGATCGCAATAGCAATAGCAGGGCATCTGATACACAACTGAAGAAACGCGGGCCGCAGCCTTGTAAGATTCCTTCTGTGCAGGAGCGATCAAACCGGATTCAGCAAGCTGTTTTTCCGTCAGGACCGGCGGAAGGTTTGTCCCTGCGGCAGGGCGAACCGGATGATACGCGGGAACGCCATTCGATCCCGTAAACTGCGCATGCGTCATGACAGCGGCAAGAAGAATGGTTAAGACACCAAAAAAATGCTTCATATAGACGCTATTTTACTCCAGAATAGAAACAGCAGGAAGTTACAGCCGTGCCAGAGCTACGTATAATCCATGCAGGAGTTGAACTGAATGGAAACACCAGAGCACGAAGCCATAGTGCTCCCAAGCGAGCCGGCGGCGATTGCGTCCGCGCCCGTGGCCACGCCGGAGACAGGCAGCCTGCGAACTTTGCGCTCATGGGTGCGTGACCTGTTCTTTTCCATTCTGGTTTCCTTCTTCATTATTTTGTTTGTCTATCAACCGGTAAGAGTTGAAGGGGGCAGCATGGAGCCCGGCCTGGAAGACCAGGAGCGAATCTTCATCAATAAACTGGCTTACCGGTTTGAGAGCATTGAGCGCGGCGACATCGTGGTGTTTCACTATCCACGCGACACGCACAAAAGCTTCATCAAGCGAGTGATCGGCCTGCCGGGCGACCGCATCCGCATTTCGGCCGGGCACGTATACGTCAACAATAGATCGCTGGCGGAACCCTATGTGCCGTCGGATTATCAGGATGCCCGATCATATTCTGAAACCGTGGTTCCCAACAACGCCTACTTTGTTCTGGGCGACCATCGCAACAGTTCAAATGACAGTCGCGAGTTTGGCCCGGTGATGCGCAGGTACATCTACGGCAAGGCCGTCTTCGGTTATTGGCCCATGGACAAGATGGGAATTCTGCATTAATTACCAGGCGAGTAAAAGAGGGTCCCCATGTTTTCCCGATTGAAAGTTGCGCTGATCCGCAAGCTGGCCAGAAAACGGCTGGGAAAAGATATTGCGCCGCTGAGTACGCTTGCAACTCATCCCGATGTGCTGGTTCCTTACACCCGGTTCAGCCTGGCGCTGGACAAAATCAACCTTGTTCCCGCGAAGTTGAAAGTGCTGGGACAGATCCGCGCGGCCAAGCTGGTGGAATGCCCGTTTTGAATCGACATCAACTCTGCCGGGGGCAGGCGCGCTGGGGTAAGTGACGATCAGATCCGCAACCTGAACTGGTACGCGGAGAGCAACCTCTTCAGTCCGGATGAAAAGCTGGTGCTGGAATTGGCAGATGCCATTACCGCAACGCCGGCGAAGGTTACGGCTGAGCTGCGGGAGCGCTTGCAGAAACGCTTTTCCACGCCACAGTTAGTCGAACTGGCCGCAGCTATTGCCTGGGAGAACTATCGCGCTCGGTCCAACCGCGTTTTTGGCTTTGGCAGCGAGGGGTTCTACCAGACGAAGAGCGAAGCGGCGGATTGAGGGTTGGTTCCTGGCCCCCTGGAAATCATCGCCCGGAATGTCAGCCAAAGTCCCCGAAGGAATTAGATTGCATGAATAGCCCAGGAATGTCGAGAAGCCCCAAGGTGCCGTCGCTATTCCGCCGCGTGGGCTTCAGCTTTCTCCTGGGGTTTGGCCTGTTCATGCTGGGCACAATTCTGGAAGGCGTGATACACGAAGAGGGTTCGGGGATCGGCAGCTATCTTGACGATATAGTAATGGGTGTTCTGGCCGGGCTGGTGGTGTTTGCCTACGAGCAGCGCCGTTCGCGGGACATGCGGCAGAAACTGGCGGTGATTGCCGCTATGAACCATCACATCCGCAATGCGCTGCAAACCATCTCCTATGTGCCGTACACGGAGCAGGCCAAGCAGATTCTGTTGATCCAGCAGGCGGTCAACCGCATTCAGTGGGCGCTGCAGGAGATATTGCCCGGAGGCCAGGCGGAGGTGCAGAACCTTCCACCGCTGACGGCAGATGAATTGCAAAAGCCGGAAGACGACCTGCCGACGGGAACGTCCAAGGCCTGAGCAACGATTGGTGCTGGGGAAAGGCGGTAAAGGCCTGCACGCTGATACAATACTTGAAGCCGCAAACTCCGGAGAGGTGGCCGAGTGGCTGAAGGCGGCGGTTTGCTAAACCGTTATAGGGGCTAACACCTCTATCGGGGGTTCGAATCCCCCCCTCTCCGCCATCAATACTTTACGGCCATTCACCAAATCAACGACATTTTCGAGTGTGGCTTTTTTGTGGCTGCTTTGGTTGTACTCCGCAAGCTTCGCCACCGCAGCCCGCTTGTGTTCCGGTGTGGGGTGGCAGTACCGCTGCGTGATGGTGATCGACGAATGTCCCATGAGCTCCCGTAGAGTCATCAAGTCCACGCCGGCCATGGCCATCCGGCTTCCGTAAGTGTGGCGGAAGTCATACAGTCTGAAATCGAACCCCTGATTCTTGCAGACGGCTTTGTGCTGCCGCATGACGACCTGATGGGGCGCAGAACCATTAAACACCTTCCCAGGTCTCTTGAGTCTTGCGAGAACGCCATGCGCTCTATCGGTTAAGGGAATCGTTCTCCGGGCAAACGTGCTTTTTCCAAACGGTACTAGATATACCCTGCGGACAAGTTGATGTGATCTCCTTCAGCCTGGAACACTTCACCCGGGCGCAGACCGGTTGATGGAGCCGAGAAAGACAGAAGGCACCTTGACATAGTTGTTCTGCCCTTGACAGTCCAATTTCCTGACCGGACACATTCGCACAAAACCGTCTGTCTTGGCACAGATTTGTACGGAACCTGGGTGCAAACATCGGGCAGAATCGGCTTGACCGCAGAGCAAATCCACTAAAATTCGAAGTTATTCCGGATGAGGTAGTCCATGCGTACAGCGCGGCTTAAGATCCAATATTCTGTCTTGTTGGCCGTATTGTTGTTCTGCCAGCCAGGTTTTTGTCAGGAAACGCAGAATGCACCAACTGGTTACCATCGAGCTCCTCAGGCGATTGTTGACGTCCTCGATGCTCCCCCCACGCCCGCAGTATCGGTGAGTCCAGGGTCAGATTACATGTTAACGGAGCAAAGGATCGCCAATCCTCCTGTTTCCGACCTGGCACAACCAATGCTGCGCCTCGCCGGTTTGCGGATCAATCCTGCCACGAATGGAAGATACAATCCTATTCACTTTACCGGTCTGCATCTGATTCGTATTCGAGACGGGAACCAACAGACGATCCACGTGCCAAAGGCGGCGTACCTGGGCTTTCCACAATGGGCGCCTGATGGAAAGCATTTCGCATTCACAAACACGACGCAAAGCGGGATCGAACTCTGGGTGGTGGATGTGAGGACAGGGACAGCGCACATCATCTCTAACGTATGGGTAAATTCCGTTTTCGATGATGGACTGCAGTGGATGCCCGATAACCACACACTGTTGGTGGAATGCGTGCCAGCGACGCGCGGAAAACCGCCGGAGAACTCGAAAACTGGAGATGGTCCGATTATCCAGGAAAGCGATGGCCGGCCGGCTCCCGCCGTTACTCTTGAAGACTTGCTAACGAGCGCTCACGACGAAGACCTCTTTGATTACTACACTGCCGCACAACTCGAACTCATCGATATTCTCAATGGACATGTGCGGCTGGTGGGAAAACCGGCAGTCTTTGTCCGCATCGATCCCTCACCGGATGGCAAGCATATCCTGACCGCCCAAATTCATCGCCCTTATTCTTATGTATTTCCGTTCACGAGGTTTCCCAAAAATGTGCGGGTGTGGAGCCTTGGCGGCGCGTTGGAGTTCACACTCGCTAATCTTCCTCTCCAGGAACACATCCCTGTAGAAGGCGTAGCGACCGGTCCGCGGAGGTATGAGTGGGTGCCAAATCAACCGGCGACACTGATGTGGATTGAGGCCCTTGATAACGGTGATACCCGGGCCAAAATCCCGTTTCATGACCACTTGATGACGCTGGATGCTCCCTTCAAGACGAAACCTGTGGAACTGCTCAAGCTCGAGAAAAGATTTTCCGGGCTGATCTGGGGGGAACGTGGCACAGCCCTGGTAGAGGATTATGACCGCGATCGTCGCTGGGTCCGCACATTCATGGTCGACGCAGCGGAAGCGGGCAAACCTCTTCGTTTAATCTGGGACCGCTCGGCCCGTGATCGGTATCACGATCCGGGTATTCCGGTGATGAGGCGCGCCGCCAACGGTAAACTCGTGATGTGGCAGTCCAACTCTTCTATCTTTCTTATGGGTCCTGGAGCAACCCCGCAGGGAGACGTCCCATTCCTTGACAGATTCGATTTGCAATCGCTAAAGACGGAGCGGATTTTTCAATCCAGCGGCGCTGCTTACGAGGAAGTACTCACCCTGGCGTCTGCTGACGGTTTGCAGTTCATTACGCGTTATGAGAGTCCCACTGAGCCGCCAAATTATTTTCTCCGCGATACCCAGCGCTCTGTAAAACGAACACTCACCAGTTTTCCTGATCCAGCGCCACAATTGCACGGGATCAGTCGACAGCTGGTTACGTACAAGAGGAACGACGGCGTGCCGCTCTCATTCACGCTTTACCTGCCGCCAGAGTATAAAAACGGCCATCCCCTGCCCACGATCCTGTGGGCTTATCCATTGGAGTTCAATGATGCTGACACGGCTGGGCAAGTATCTGGATCGCCTTACCGGTTTAATACGATCACAGGAGCGTCCCACTTGTTCCTGCTCACACAAGGTTATGCCGTTCTCGACAACGCTGGCATCCCTGTGATCGGAAGCCCGGACACAGTCAATAACACCTTCATCGAGCAAATTGTCGCCAGCGCAAAGGCAGCAATCGATAAGGCTGTGGAAATGGGTGTTGCGGACCCTAATCATATCGGAGTTGGCGGACACAGCTATGGAGCATTCATGGCCGCAAATCTACTGGCCCACTCTGACCTGTTCCGCGCCGGAGTCGCCCAAAGCGGCGCTTACAACCGTACACTTACGCCTTTTGGATTTCAGGCGGAGCGGCGGACGCTTTGGCAGGCGCCGGAGATGTACCTGAAAGTGTCGCCCTTCATGTATGCCGATAAAATCAAATATCCGCTTTTGCTAATCCACGGTATGGCCGATGACAATGGTGGGACTTTTCCGTTCCAGAGCGAACGCATGTACCAGGCAATCAAGGGAAACGGCGGGCTCGTTCGATATGTTCAACTACCCTACGAGTCGCATCGGTATACGGCGCGCGAATCCGTGGAGGAGACGCTGTTCGAGATGATTGACTGGTTTGATCGCTGGGTCAAAAATGCGCCACCCGCGGCCCCGGCCCGTACGCAGCAAGCCGATTCCGCAAACAAATAGTACGAAATCCATTTACTCATACCTGAGCACGATCATCGGATCAACAGCCATAGCTCGTCGTGCAGGCAGGTAGCTGGCCAGGAGTATCACCATCAGCAGTCCTGCTCCCGAAACAACGAACGCAACAGGATCGGCCGGGGTTATTCCGAAGAGCAGATTACGCAGGAATCTGGTTTCCACGAAAGCTCCCGCAACGCCAATGAGTCCTCCGACAAGCGCAAGCAGGAATCCCTCGCGCAGTACGAGCGTCAAAATGTGAAATCGGGACGCGCCAAGGGCCATACGCACGCCAATTTCTTGGGTTCGAAGCGTAACGTAGTAGCTGAACAGTCCGTAGAGTCCAACCATCGTGAGCAGAAGCGCCAGACCGGCAAAAACTGCCATAAGCAACATGAGCAGGCGTGAGAACGCAATGGAATCACCCACAACCTGCTGCATGGGCATAATGCTGACAACTGGCTGCTCCGGATCGACCGACGTGACCGTGCGCTCTGCCCCAAGACTTAGATCAGTAGGACGTGAAGTGCGTATCATGACTGCCGAAATCAGGTTAAAGCTGTGGTACAGCAGCTCATTGATATTTTGTTTTACCTGGGTTTGGGGAACAAATGCGACGGGTGGAGATGCCATGTCCAATGCATATTCCCGCGTATCCGCCACCACGCCAACAATCTCTCGGGGAACGTCTTCGAGCCGGCCCTGGTTCTTGCCGATCCAAACTTGTTGCCCAATTGGGCTCTGCTCCGGCCAGCACATGCGGGCGAATGTCTCATTAACAACAACCACAGGCGCGGATGTAGCTGAATCTTGCAGCTGAAATTCACGGCCGCGGAGAATCGGCGTGCGCATCACGCCAAAATATCCCGGGCTTACAGCCCGGTAGTCGACTGTTCCGTCACTCGTGCACTCCTTGCCGTTTACTTCGGGAGAGGGCAGATTCAGACCGCTTTGCAGGGGAGCGGAAGATACGCTGGCTGCTCCGACAACACCGGGCAAGGAGCGAATTCGTTCCGCAGTCTTTTCCTCGAAACCGGCGATCGCCTCGGGCGATTTGTATTTTTGTGAAGCGTATGAGAGCTGTAGAACCTGTAAATTCGATGGATCGAAACCGAGACGGACACCCTGCAGCTGAACAAAGCTGCGAATCAGCAGCATTGCACCGACGAGCAGCATGAGTGAAATTGATACTTCAGCGCTCAGCAGCAGCTTGCGGCTGCGCTGCTCACCACGGTTGTTGCCGGCAACGCGCTCGCCCTGTTTCAGACCATTGCTCAACTTGGGCGAAGTCAAGGCCAAGGCCGGAATCAATCCTGACACTAATCCGGTGAGCAGAGAAAGCAGGAACGCGAATAGGCCGACCGGCAGGTTAATTCCTAACGCGAGAAGATTCAGCTGTTCTATTCCCAGGAACTTGGCTCCCGCGGGAATAATCGCTCGAAGAGCATGCAATTGCCACCAGGCAAGAACAATTCCCGCTATACCGCCCAGGACACTCAAAAATGTGGTCTCCGTGAAGGACTGCCGCAATAACTGTGTTCGTTTTGCTCCTAAAGCCAGGCGGATTGAAGTTTCGTGCATCCGCGCGTTAGCCCGGACCAGCAGCAAACCCGCCATGTTCGCGCATGCAATCAACAGGACTAGAACGACGGCGCATGAAAGGACAATGATCGGCTTGCGAAGGTCTCCAAATTGCCACTGGCGGTATGGCAATGCAGCCATTCCACCGCTCTTCTGTCGCGTCCACCATCTACCCGGGTTCTCCTGACACAGCTGCTGAAATACCGAATTGAGATCCTGCTGTGCCAGAACAACGTCAACATCCGGCCGCAACCTCGCAATGACTCCGTAGTTCATCCCCTGATCATTGAAATAAGTGGCAAGGTTTGCCGGTAACCATACATCGCCTTGTTTCACGTAATTGAAATTCTGAGGCAGCACCCCTATGATCGTGAACGGCTGGCCATTGCACTGCAATTGTTTTCCCACCGCATCCGGAACACCCAGGAACCGTCGCTGCCAAAGCGGATAACTGATGATTGCAACGCTCGACTCCTTTCCACTTCCGTCTTCCGGAATGAAATCGCGTCCGGCAGCCAACTTCACTCCAAGGGTCCTGAAAAAATCGACCGATACCTTATGGTCGATGGCATACTCTGCGGCGCCACCTCCAGCGAGATTACATCCCGCGGAAGGAAATACTGTCGCTACGGACAAGAACGAACGAGTGCGCTGTGCTACGGCATCCGCGAGGACGGGCACAACTCCAGGTCCGTACCCCTTATTCCAACGCCAAATAATTCGCACCAATCTGTCCGAGTCTGCGTAAGGCAAGGGGCGAAACATTGTGTTGTAAACAAGAGTGAAGATGGAGGTGGTCGTCCCAATTCCCAAGGCAAGAGTAGTGATGGCTACCAGAGTGAATCCACGGGACTTCCATAAAGAGCGGCAACTATAACTTAGATCACGAATCATAATGAACCTTTGCAATTTGTGATGGCCAGCTCGAAGGCTCCTTTTTAACACATTTTAGCTAGGGGATGCATCGAGGGCGTTTTAATTTTCGCAATTCGCAATTTGCTCTCTAGAAAGCAATTCTGATGACCCTATCTCCTTTAGCTTCAGCCTGTTGATTGGTCGAATTTGGGAAGTGGCAGGAAAGAATCTCGGATTTTACGCGTTCATACAATTGGCCTTGCACCTGGTTTCTTAAGACCTCATAAATCTTCTGTCTAACGATGTGTAATTACGTCCAATGGAGTCCGAATCATCAATTGACGTTCTACTCGTACTGGCACCATCCTCATAGGCTGCGAATGAAGCGGCACTAAGCGCGCGCTCCCGGATGAATCAAGGTTCATCCTTCGCGAAGGACTGCAATGATTGTATGTCAGACGACTCTTTATAAGCGCCGACAGAGCGAGTTCACATCAGCCGAGCATTCAGGCGGCATGGTGGCACATCATGATCTGGTTCGGGCTGTGCTATCTGCTGATGCCATTGAAGGGGTGCACTTCTTTGTGGGCGGCAAGACGGATGATGACGCCCCGATCGACGACCTTCGGCACAACTTCCCTGGCAGAGAAATCGCAGTCCATCCATTGGCCCGCCTCGGCGAATTGTCGCAAACGCACGAATACGTGTTTCCAATTGCAGTAGAGAGTCTTCCCATGCTGGCTGGCTCAAGGCTGAGCGCAACCTCCGGGAGATTTCCGATTTCCGGAATTGTGCATTCGATTTCGAGCCACGCGTCAGCCATGCTTTATATCAGCATGCTCGTCCTCGCGGAGAGCTTTGATCGCATCGTGGTAACCAGTGATGCCGGCAGGAGCGCGATCAATAAGGTTTTTGATGGGTTTGCCGAATTCCTTGGGCAGCAGCTCATGTGCAATTTCAAAGTCAAACCGCCAATTGTGAAAATCCCTTTTGGTGTCGATGAAAACTATCTTCGGCCGCTGGACCGGCCCATGGCGAGGGCCAGAATGGATCTGCCCATTGACAGGACGATCCTGCTTTATGTCGGCCGCATCACCGAAGAGTACAAAGCAGATCTGGAGCCGTTGCTCCTGGCGTTCCAGCAGGTCCACGCGGCAGATAAGAAGGCGATGCTTGTTTTGGCGGGGTCCGACAACGGCAGCAGCTATGTCGGTCACTTACAGCAGATGTGCGCCGGCCTCGACCTGCAGGGATCCGTTTTGTTCAAGACTAATTTCTCTTTTGAACTGAAGCCTTTTCTTTATTCCGCCGCTGACGTCTTCGTATCTCCGGTGGACAATGTTCAAGAGACATTCGGCATCTCCATTCTGGAAGCATCCGCGTGTGGACTGCCTGTGGTTGCCTCTGATTGGAGCGGTTACCGGGATTCGGTGATACACGGCGCCACCGGCTTTCTGGTGCCAACATACTGGGATGAAGACTTTATCAGCTTGCTGTCTGTAAGTGCCCCGCTGCGCAACCAGGTAAAGACGACACATTTGATGGCGCAGCACACGGTTGTGGAAGTGGAGGCGCTGACCCGCTATCTGCGGCTCCTTGTGGCCGACCGTGAATTACGCCGCAACATGGGAGCCAAAGGGCGCGAACGCATACTGCGCGAGTACTGCTGGCCGCAAATCATCTCCCGCTATCTCCAGATGTGGAATAGCCAATGGGACGAACTGCGCACCCAGCCCGCGCAAAGGCCTTTGATCAAGCTGGGGCTGAACGAAATTTACAGTCATTTCGCCACCAACCCTCTCAAGCACGAGATCGTTCTTGAAGCAAACCCGGAAAGGGAGTTTGCAGGCAACGGCAAGCTCCTTACTGAAGAAACGGAAAGAGTCCGTCAAATCTGGTCGGCCTGCGCGGCCCAGCCATCTTCGGCGAAGCACCTCGCGGAAAACCAGGCCGGATCTGCGCCCGGCGCCCTGTCATGGTTGTGGAAGAAGGGATACTTGCGTTCCAGGGATGTGGCGGAAACCGTACAAGAAATATTTCGTTATCGCAAAAGCGCCTCTTGAGAAAAGCCTCGGACGCGCCGCTACAGATCACCGGCGCGGCCTACGGGAATGAGAGGGTAAGGGTTTCCCATCAACGCTTCTCCAGGGGTGGCAAGGCTTTCCGCCTGGATCCCTAATGTCGCGCTTTCCTCACTGGCGGGCGCCAATATATTGGCTTCCATTCGATGCTGGCGGGTATACAGCTCAAAATATCGTCCTTTCCTGACGAGGAGTGACTCATGGGTTCCGCATTCCAGGATGTGGCCATTCTCCAGCACCAATATCTGATCGGCGCCAAGAACGGTAGACAGCCGGTGAGCGATTACAAAGGTGGTGCGTCCATGGATGAGACGGGCAAGCGCCTCCTGAATCAGGGACTCCGATTCCGAATCGAGGTTGGATGTAGCTTCATCCAGGATCAGAATTTTTGGATTGGCAAGAAGAGCTCGCGCGATTGCGACCCTCTGTTTCTGGCCACGGGAAAGTTTCACGCCGCGTTCTCCAACGACGGTATCGTAGCCATGCTCGAATCGTTCTGCGAATTCATGCACATAAGCTGCACGGCAGGCATCCATGATCTGCTGCTCAGTGGAGCCGGGGCGCGAAAACGCCACGTTTTCGCGGATCGTTCCATCAAAAAGGAATGTCTCCTGCAAGACAACGCCCAGTTGGCTGCGGTAGTCGCTCAGGCGGACGTGGGCAAGATCATAACCATCAACGGTCATTGTTCCTGCGGTTGGTTTATAGAAACCTGCCAGCAAGCTGATTACTGTGGATTTGCCGGCACCTGAAGGCCCGACCAGCGCCGTGACGCTGCCGGGCTCGGAAGAAAAGGAGATTCCCTGCAGCACGAGGTTGTTGGCAACATAACCGAAACTCACGTTATGAAACTCAACTGCTCCGGCCAGAGGCGGTACTGAGATCGTTCGTTCGGGGTCAGCGTCTTCAGGAGATTCCTGCAAGATTTCGTGCATACGCTCCAGGCCGGCCGCCGCCTCCGTGAATTGACTGCCGGTATCCACAATTTGCAGGACAGGGGAGACCATAAGACTAAGGAAGACAGTGTAGGTAAGGAATGATCCGAGCGTCATCTGCCCTGTTATCACGTTGCGCGTGCCGACGACTAAGATCATTGTACTGACCACTCCCGTCAGCATTGCCGATGAGAAGCCCATATACGCCTGGACATTAAGAGATGTGAACACCTGCTGTAACATGCGTCGCATACCTGAGGCGAAAACCCGGGCCTCCTCCTGCTCCTTGTAATAGCCTTTGACTACTCTCACCCCCGCAACCGATTCGGTGAGACGCCCAACGATATCGGCATTAAGCTTGATCCTTTCGCGAAACAACACTTTGAGATTTCCAAACACCCTCCTGGACAGCGTACCGAAGCCGAAGATCATGGAAAGAGCTATGACTGTCAGCACAAAATTCAATCGGAGCAGTACCATGAGGGCGAAAATTGAGGTGAGAATGTTCCCCACGAACTGCACCAAGCCGCTGCCGATCAACGTGCGCAGGCCCTCAACGTCATTCATGATCCGGGAAACAACAGTCCCCGTTTTTGTCCCGTCGTAAAAACGCAGTGGCAGCCTTGCAATGTGTTCCTGCATCTTGCAGCGCAACTCCATGATGACTCGCTGAGCTGCCTTTGCCAATACCTGGGTCAATGCGAATGACGAAAGCGCCTGGATGGCTGTGGCCGAGAGCACCGCTAGAGCGATTGGCCAAAGCAACTGAACGTGCCGCTTAGTGATTACATCGTCAATCAGAAACTTAGTGGTAAAGGGTATGACCAGGCCGGTAACACGGTTTATACCTACCAGCAACAACCCTGCAGAAAGCCGCGGAAGGTGCGGTCGCAGGAAAGGCCAGATGCTGTCTCGTAAGCGGGCGCTGTGGCCTGTGCTTGGCTGCCTTGATGGATGCATTTGCCTCCTGGCCCGCTGCTACAATTCTTGCCTGACGCCTCGCTGCTACCGCTTCACTGGAAGAGACAGCCCCAGGCACTCCTGTACGGGACTATGCAATTCCGTTCGGCTCTTACGCTCCATTAACTCATCCAAGAGCAGAAAGCGATGCAACTCTGGATGGAGAAGGCGATGGAGGAACATTCCGATCCCGGCGGATCCCAGTCCGAAGTCGCAACTGATCTTCATGAGCTCGCTGCCTGGAAATGCCACACCATCCTCGCGGAACATTCGATAAGGGAGGAGTCCCTCAGCTATGTAGTACGCTTTCTGCAGATATCTTTCGTTCCTTAAGAAACGAGCTGAATCGAGCAGCAACTCGCCGAATCCTGATAACCCCCAATCCTGCCAAAGTTTGTTTGTGTACCTGGAACTGACGGTGTCGGCACAACTCTGACTGAAGGAGCGAAACGGCTCCTCACCGGTGACTGCGTACACGCGCAATGCAGCAGTGCCTACGCCCCCCGAGCCGTACCGCATGTGGGGTGATTTGGGCGCAGTCGAAGCCGCCTTGTGGTAGTCGTGATGGTAGACGCGCTCATCCAGCCAGACACCGGCAGCAATGTCCGACAACACCGCTTGCTTTGCCAGCGCCAGGTACTCGGCGTTTCCTTGGGCCAGATACAAATACAAGAGAAACAAGCCGATCCCGCTTGGTCCGAATCCAAGGCCCACCGGGAACTTCTCGTTACTTTCCCAGGCTATGTTGCCGTCCAGGGATTTCACGGAACGCATCAGATGCTCGCCGACGTTGACAGCTTCATACAGGTAGGCGCTCTCCCCAGTCGCCAGCCAAAAGTGCAAATTGGCGAGGCCCCAGCCGGAGGCGCCATCATAAAGTCCCGGAATCTCAAAGTTCCGTGCCGCATCGGAAGCACTCTTCAGCACATTCACGGCTTCTCGTCGAAACCCGGCGTGCAAGAGGAAGACGGCTACACCTGCGAGCCCGCTATAGAGGCCCGGAGGGGAGTTAGTGGGCGTTGCCCGTTTGAGGATCCAGTCGACTACGTCGCCGGGCACTTCTCCCGCCACCTGCAAAAGATAAAAAGCAATCCCGGCCGCCCCGAATCGTATGCTTACCGGGTTGGTAAGAAAAACCTGCGGTGAGGCTGGCCACAAGCGATCATCTCTGGAGTAATCCAAGGTTTTGAAAATATACCGGGTAATGCCGTCAAGTGTGGACTGCAATTCTCTCGCAATGACGGCAGCTGCGGCAGCATTAGCGCGGCTTCCGTTTTGTCCCACCATGATCGGGTCGAGCGCGCAGGTTTCTTTGGCAGCATCAGCATCCAGGAGCTTGCGCTCTACCATAGTTGGCGTGTACCGGGTCGCGGGATCGGGATTGGTAAGACTCTCTACCAGTTCTGCAAGCACGTGCGGGAGGCCGAGATCATCGAGTGTCTGCCTGAAGGCAAGTAGCGTGCCTGCACGATTAAGGTCGAGGCCTGCAGCCGTAAATGCGACTGAATCAAGGATAAGCGCGCCTAAGGCGTAATAGTCATCTGTGAATTGCGGAAGCTGGTTTTCCTTTTGCTGGGGTGAGCCATATCCTGCCGTGAAACCGGGCACTGGCGGTTCACTGCTCTCGATTTCATAGGAGAATTCATAATCTATGAACTTTACAGATTCCTGTCCTTTGTCCTGGGTAAAGAGAACGTTCGTTTTCGTCAAATCCCTGAGGATAATCTGCTTGTCATGGACCAGTTGCAAGCCTCTACTAAGTTCGCATATGGTGTCACGGATTCGGCGAAACAACTCAGCCGGGTTGCGCGAAGCCTCCTTCCCCAGTGTGAACCCCATAGCGTAGCCCCACAGTGATTCCGCGCGGAGCCGTTCCTGCACAAGGAACCAGTGGCCCCCTTCCTCGAAAAGATCGACAAACCGCGGGGCTACACCTGTGGATTCAAGCTTCTGCAAAATTCTTGCTTCCTTCTTCAGTACATCTATCGAATAGTTTAGAAATGGCCTGGCTTCCCGAATGATCACTTCAGCCGTACTGGTATCGATCGCGGTATAGATGCCTCCGACAGCAGAGTACGTTAGAGCGCCATTGACTTTGTATCGGCCGTTGCGAAGCAATATTTCTCTGGGGTGAGTCGCTGGCTGGATGGTCCGAGGAGTTGGCTCGAATGGATCTTTCTCCCAGAGAGGTACGTGCAACAGGGGCTTCCGCTCGTCCGGAACCTTCTGCCCAAGAGGCGATCTTATGATTGACACTCTTCTTCCTTGCGCATCCAGCCGGTACAGATAACGATGCCCTCCGTAACGATAAAAAACCACACGACTGTCCTTATACGGACGGTCGGTGAGAATGTATGGACCGGCCAGATCCCTGGTCAGGTCGTAACAGCGCTGAATCAAGTCAACGAATTTGCCGGTGCTCTCCGGATAGATAGTCAGGACTTTTCCGGCGGCAGTACGATACCAGTTCTTGTTCGTCGATAGAGCGACCATTTTCAGGTCGGAACAGAACTTGAATGCCACCCGTTTTTCGATCAGCAGTGGAACAATACGGCTCAGCAGTTCAATCGCAGTTACAGTCGTTCCAGATATGTGAATCTTCCATCCCTGCAATTTCATTTGGTGATTGGGGGGAATACAGGAGGTCCAGAACCCTCCTGGCGTGATCTGCCACCCTTGGGGACGGCGCTCCTCAACCAGCCGCAGCAGCTCACCACCTGGGCGATAGCGTTCCAGCGTTTCAAAAAATTCACGATGAAGAAAACTGAAGAAAAAAAGGGGGGCTCCCATGTCATTGCCTCATAAGGAACTGGCCTGCCGGCTTGTATCCGGTTGCGCGCATTAACCTTGATCCAAAGATCAAAGCGCATCCACGCCCGGCTCACGCCCGACGTGGATGCATTGAACTAGTCGGTCGACTTTACGATGCTTTGGTTGGATACGCAGCCACTTACGTTGGACACGCATTCCGTCGGAGTATCGTCCTCAGGAGTGTCAAACAGCTGAAGAGCAAGAATGTCACTTGGTTGCATTGAGAATACCTCCAAGATTGATTTGTACAACGTGAATAACAATGGTGCGTCTCGCTCGTCCGGGTCAACCTACCTCCTGATACACAATTGAACATCCTTCACCATAATGACAACTCGGCAAGTAGCCTAGACGTATGAAATCGGCTTGCCAGCTCACAAGCATTACTTTCTTGTGCAAAGGCATCCACGCCCGACTCGCGTCCGGCGTGGATACACTGTGATCGTGTTACTGCTCCGTTACAATGCTCTGATTGGATACGCAGCCGCTAACGTTCGACACGCATTCAGTCGGTGTATCGTCCTCAGGAGTGTCGAACAGCTGAAGAGCGAGAATGTCACTCGATTGCATGGAATCTACCTCCAAGATTGATTTGTACAACGTAAATAACAATGGTGCGTCACACTCATAGAGGTCAACCTACCTTCTGATGCGCCATTGAACATCCTTCATCACGATGAAGAAATTTACTTCGTGGGCGCCGGTAACCTCATCGACGACCCGGGCTGGGGTCCGGTCGAGCCAGTGCGACATGTTCAAAACAGTCCGGCTACGCAACGAATCCGACGCTTGGATCACGCGGCGGTACCCTGCTTCTTCGGGTGTTCTCCCGAGCGCGTCATATACCCCGGCATCGTCAGCGAATTCCTGCAGATCAGCCGGCGGCCGCTGGGCAGGACGCACCAGTGAATCCAGTTCTTGTTGATCCAGTAATATATAGTCGACCGGCTCACTCCAAGCAGTTTGGTTGCCGAATAGATCTGGAGGAACTCTGTTTGTTGATGGCATGTTTCACAGAACAGCAGACGCATGTCAACCTACTTTCAGGAAGAGTGGCATATCAGGCGCTCTTGCGAGCAGTTAGAGCAGCAGACTCACGCTTGGATTGGAACCAGACCGCGCCCGTGCGCCACAGCATGGCCAGCTCCTTGCGAAATTGTGCGAGTGAATACGCGCCACTATTTCCATTACCCTGACCAGCAGCGAGCAAGTGAATATAGATGTCCTTCCCAGTGCGGCGGCCATCTACGAGCTGGAAGATCCGGGCTGCTGCACCGGGCAAGCTATGGACAACCCGCCCCCAGGGTGTGCGAGTTATCACCCGCAACCGGGGTTGGCGCTGACGGTGAATCAGTAAGTCAAGTTCCTCCGCCCTGGATGAATGTACGGACTCCACGAATTGCTGGGTTGGATCAAGCGGAGGAATCTCGAAGTGAACATCCGCATTGTCAGAATCGCCGCTCAGCGTTACCCAGCGCGACAACAGAGAAAGGGGATGGTCGAAGACCGCATCGAATCCATCTGGTTTGGAAACGAGAGTGTCGCCAAGCACACAATAATCCATTCCAGTGAACAAGAAACAGGACAAAGCATCCCTTGGAGTTTCAACAATCGGTTCACCGGCAACATTGAACGATGTGTTCAACAGGATCGGCACACTGGTTTTTTCGTAGAAGAGGGTCAGCAGCCGATGCAACAATGGCGCTGTTTCCTTGGAGACCGTCTGCACGCGTCCCGTTCCGTCCACGTGCACGACTGCCGGAACCACGTGTTTCTTGCTCTCCTTAAAGGGCATGACGCGGAGCATGAATGGGCTACGTGCATGGGACGGCTCTACATCAAACCAATCACAAACATTTTCTTCCCGAATCATGGGTGCGAATGGTCTGAATCCTTCGCGGAATTTTACCCGGCTATTCAGAACATCTTTCATGTCGGCATTTCGGGGATCACACAAAATGCTCCTTTGGCCAAGCGCTCTCGGGCCCAGTTCAGCTCCTCCCTGGAACCAGCCAACGATTTTGCCCTGTGTCAGTAGATCGGCCACATCTTCAATGAGTTTTTCAGGCCGTCTCGCCTGTAAAGCAGGGGTGTGGTCTATCGTGGCTGCTATGTCGGCGCTAGAATAAGAGCGGCCCAGATTGTCCAGGCGCTGCTCTGGGACGACAGCGTAGCCGGAAAGTTGCCAGAGTCCGTAATAAGCCGCTCCAATTGCGGTGCCGCTGTCTTCCGCCGCGGGCATGATGAACAAGGAAGCAAAATCTGCTTCGCGGACAATTTTCTCGTTTGCGACGCTGTTAAGAGCAACTCCACCGGCATAACAGAGATTGCTGCCCGCAGCAAAACGCCGGCAGAGGTATAGGACGCCTTCCTCCAGCGCATTCTGTACGCTGGCCGCCAGGTCCTCATATTCCTGTTTGTGGTTGGGCCAGCGCTCGTTATGCTGAAAACGTTTTCGGACAAGACAGTTGAAGTCTAACCTGCCGTCTCTTATCCGATAGAATTCATCGGCTGGAATCGTGGGTTTTCCATAGGGAGCAAGTCCCATCACCTTGCCCGGACCGTCATAGAAAGATCCGAAGATCTGATATCCGACATATCCGAACATATCTCCAAGGCTTTGAAACTCCAACAGGCCTGAAGAATTCGCTTCGCGCAGTTGCGGATATGAAGAGACTTGTTTCTCGATCGGATGAAGAACGCCCTGACTGCCCGAATAGAGCGAGATAATTTCCCGTGGCACCTCATGTCCGGGCCGGTTCGCTGACCAGAAACTGCCCGGCACTATGACATCGGCCTCGTTTTGTGGAAGTTCATCCCAGGGCGAGCCGCTGCCATCGATGATCAGAATATTCGTCGTGTCCATGCCCGACAGTGCATACACAGCGATCGCGTGGCCGAGATGGTGAGGGATTGTATGCAGCTTAATGCCATTGCGGGCGATCTGAAGCTGCGGGTTAAGATAAACGTCTTCGCGTTCTTTTTTTACAGAAGTAGAAGCACACAGCACCACGGAATCCAGCTGCCTTGGGGTAATGTGGGCAACTTCCAGGCAGTAAGCAATTGCTAGCGACGGGAAAGCGCCTGGATGGGTTGCGCGTTTCTTGCGCAACAATCTCTCTTCCTGAATGGCAGCGACGATCTCTGTGCCGTGAATAAGGCAGGCACCACCATTATGAGACGATGCTATTCCAAGGATCCAGGGCGCGTTGGACATTTGAAATCCTCCGGTTGTCATATATCAAATCATCTAACAACGCAGTGAAATATAGAATTGTGTGCTGCACTTTTACAACTGACAGGAAAGGTGGGGCGTTGATCGGTAGGAGCGTCTAGCATCCAACTATGCTAAAAGTATAGGTCACAGCCTGGCGAAGGCCAGGACTGAAGAAACCATCCCCTTAGCTTCTTAGACAGCTTCGCTAAGCTGGGCCCAGTTGGGGGGCCATGCAGTGCGTGCGAGTTCGCGGCGGCTGCTGATTTGCAGTTTTGCGAAGATATTGGAAATGTGGAATTTCACCGTGCTTTCCCGGATCTGAATCAGCTTTGCGATTTCGCGATTCGTAAGTCGCGCCTGGACCAATTGGAGAATCTCATACTCCCGGCGTGTGATTGTGCCGGTCTTCGAAAATTTTAAACTCTCACTTTGATGCAATCGCTTCACTGACAATTCAAGTGCTTGAGAAGGAATCCAGAGTCGGCCGGATGCCACCGCATCGATCGCAGCGAGCAGGGATTCAGCGGCCTGGTGATGTGTCAAAAAACCATGCATCCCAAATGCCAGCAGCTCTGCAATATACGCAGAGCCTGCCGTTTTGCCCAGCACGATGTATTTGGCACTGGCATGAATCTGACGAAGCGTTTTCAGATATAAGGAGATCGGGGGCTGCAGTCCGCATTCATCTACGATAAAGATGTGCTGATTGTCTGAGCCTTCCCGCGGTCCCAGAGCGCTTTCACCGTGAATATATCTGATCGATGAATCGCGTTGGATGATGTCTGCCAGATAGGCGACAGCCAGCTCATTTTCTGCAATGATGGATACTACCAAGCTGCTTCGAATGCCAGCAGAACGAAATCGCTTTTTTTCACTTATCGTATCTTGCATGCCCGGCTATCCAAAAGTATATTGCACCTTTTTCGCTGCTCGTCTTATTCAAGACGATACATCATCTCGCCATACTGTCTTCGAAATAAGCCGCCTGATGGTTCGACGTCGAAACCATAATATCGCAATTGAGCTCATAGAAGTTCAAAATGAGGGTACACCATTAGTTTCACGAGGTGCCATTTTGGGAACCAAAACGGGAATGAAGCCGGCATATCGGCTGCAATGCGATAGAGTGTAAAAGGACACGCACATGCTCGTAGTCACACAGTAAACGAGACACCATCGTTGCTATTGCGCGTTTGATTAGATCCACAGCTAGCATCTGACGGACAACTGACATTGAAACATGCAATCTGCGCTGACTTCCATTTCCAATCAAAAGCAGATGCGGGTCGAAAGCACGTCTCAGTCAGGCCAAGACAATCACATCTGGCAGATTGCGGAGACATAACTTCTGTGTGGGAGAGGCGCTTGAAGGCAAAGAACAGGAGCACTCATCCCTGAATGGAAGCGCGGAGCGGCGGCATAGAACGCATGGACCTCACCTCCCGAAGCGGGCGGCCGGACGGGTCATGCGGATAATAAAGTCTGACACCATCGACCCTGAAATGCTCTGCCGCTTCGTGAAGCTCAAACTCCTTTATCAGTTCGAAAGCGAGGTCAATGATGAAGCCATCACTCATCGCGGGGCACAAAGGAAGCAGCCTGCTATTGTTTTCCATGGGTCCCCCGGTTGCAACATCGGGCATAACTGTGCAGAGCTGCATCAGCGCTACGGCATCACGGTCGTGTACGCGTACAGACCAATCATGATAACTTATTTTCGCAAGCAGATTTCGGAATCGATCCATGCATTCAGGACCCACATCTTTGACGGGGTGAACCCGCTGACAGCTTGCGGCATGCTCGGCCATTAGTTCATCCCATCCGCTGCGAAGATTCATCGCTGTCGTGGGCATAATTCCTGTACTCCTGGTGTGTCTCGCACGCAGATTGAGATTGAATTTTAACGAACTTGCTCTATCATACGCAGCGGCTGCCCGAATCTTACACATAGATTTTGTATAAATATGTCCAAAGCCAGCCAGTTATGTGCAAAATGGCTAATCTTGGCCTCGCAGTGCTTCGCGGATTATCTGGATGAAATGACCCAATTCGTCAGGTCACTCTGCTGTCTTCACGATGCTGCAAAAGTATCAAAGGATGTGTACGGTTCTATTGTGCAACTCTCGCAATGTCTTGCAAGTGGATGTTGGGTTGCACCCCTGACACACGGTCTCCGCCTCAGGAGCAAATGGTTTTCATCACGGCTGCGGATGCGGGACGACGCGCGCCGTGTTCGATGACGAGAAAGTTATCATCACGCGGTTCAATCTGAGAGCCAAGGGAGCCCGCGCCCTATCACCAAGAACACTGCATATCCTATTCCTGCACCAACGCTCACCAGCACTACAACTGTGGGAAGTGGCCGCGGCTTGAACATGCATTTTCTAGCCGAACAGTCATCATTGCGGCAAATAGATACGATTGTCTGGCGTTATTCGGAGAGCCTGGCGTTTAAGAGCGCAGATGCATCGCTGCAATATAAGTTCTCGCTGAGGGGCTCGGATTTAAATTGATAGGTCCGGACTAATTCAGCTTCGGTCTAAGTTTAAGAATCTCGGCGACCTACTCGGGCCCGCGCTTCGTTCAGACCCACCCTGCAGGTGGGAAGGGTAATTCTCACAGGATGCATTCTGAGGCCTGACTTTGATTGGGATTCTTTAATAAGCCGAGGCCAAGTCCAGGAAGTCTTGTATCACGTCGCAACTAAAGATTTTTGGGCCGGGATCGCCCATTACATTATCCCTGACTCGGGCCCATCAGGACGCCAAGGCTTCAATGATCGTCTACATGTCGCCATGCAGTTCTTTCAGATGGGCGCCACAGCGATTTTTTCAAGCGCAACGTGATGCCAGATCTCTTTGCTACCGTGTGGCAACCATTTCTCACCGGGACGAAGGCAGCGTTCACCGCCACCTTGCTCAAGTCCGGTTGGAAACAGGCGCGGTGGCCGTTTCGTGCGACAGTATTCCGCATAACCGTACTTTATATTATTGGTGTCGTGTTCGCCATTTTCATCGCAGCAATCATGCTAGGAATGATTGATCCAGGACAAATGCTGCGAGCATCGGGTGAATGACTTCTCCCAACACTTAAACACTCGTCCTGTGGCTTTTCTGTGCCCTTGCCCCTTGCAATCGGGGGCATTCTGCCACAAGCAGCCACACCTCGCAACAACTCGTAAATTCAATATAAAAAAAAGAGATACAGGGTAAGTGCCTCTCTTGGTAAGATTTAGATTTTGGGGCGGAAATGTCTTGCTAAACCGTTATAGGGGCTAACACCTCTATCGGGGGTTCGAATCCCCTCTCTCCGCCAGAACTTCTTTAAACTGCTGGCTCGCAGCCGGCCTTCACCACGATGCGGCCCAGACCCGGCGATATCATCTACTGGGCTTTATTCCTTTTGCATCGGCCGGGAAAAACTCGAGAACCATCTCAGCAGACATGGAGGTCCCTATGTATGTAGTAACTGGAGCAACCGGGAATACCGGAAGCGTAGTGGCCAAGCAGCTTTTGGCCAAGGGAAAGAAAGTTCGCGCCATCGGCAGGAACGCTGAACGGCTGCAATCTCTGGTCGCGCAGGGTTGCCGACGCGGCCGCCATAAGCAAAGCCTATGCGGGAGCGGAAGGCGTGTATCTGATGGTGCCGCCTGATGTCGCCAACCCGGACGTTCTCGCTTATGAGGAGCGCATCACCGATGCGCTTTCCACGGCGGTAGCGCAGGCTGGAGTGAAGTACGCGGTCTCACTGAGCAGCTTTGGCGCTGACAAACCTGACAAGACTGGCCCCGTGATTGGGCTGCATCATCTGGAAGAAAAGCTCAACCGCGTTTCCGGGCTCAACGTGCTTCATCTGCGCGCCGGTTATTTCATGGAAAACACGCTGGCCCAGGCGGGGATTATCCGGTCCATCGGCAAGGCGGCCGGCCCGTTGCGTGGAGACTTGAAACTGCCGCTGATTGCCACGCAAGACATAGGCGCAGCCGCGGCCGATGCGCTGCTCCGCCTTGATTTCACCGGCTCCGCGACTCGCGAGCTGCTGGGGGAACGCGACCTGAGCATGGCCGAGGCCACAGCGATCATTGGCAAGGCCATCGAAAAGCCCGATCTCGAATACCTGCAACTACCTGACGAACAACTGCGTCCGGCGCTGCAGCAGCTGGGCATGTCCGCGAGTATGGTCGATCTTCTGCTGGAGATGTCGGCGGCATTGAATTCGGGCTACATGCGAGCGCTGGAAAAACGCTCTCCGCAGAACACTACGCCCACGTCCTTCGAAACTTTTGTGGCCAATGAGTTTGTTCCGCGTTATCGCGGTCAATCGCGCGCCGCATAGGCGAAACATAACTTGGTGTGATTCGCGGGCGCTTTGACGGCGTCCGCAGCTTTGTGCCGGAAACGTCAGCGTGGATTATGTAATTTAGCTGGACACTGTGGACCGGATTTTTTGTCCCAGGTCTACCAGGCTATAAGGCTTGTGAAGAAAGACGACATCGCGCGCCATGTCGACGCTTTCCAGACCTCGGTCCGCATACCCGGAAACGTAGATTACGCGCAGGCCAGGGCGCATATTCAGAGCGGCCTTGACGAGCTCCGGCCCGCGAATTCCGGGCATGACAATATCGGTGAGAAGAAGGTCGATGGGCTCTGTATGAGAGCGGCAAATTTCCAGAGCATGCATGCCGCTGCCGGCAGTGAGCACGCGGTATCCGCGCGATTGCAGATATTCGGAGGTGATTTCGCGCAGAGCGGCTTCATCTTCCACAAGCAGGATGGTTTCCGATCCACCCGGGCCCATGGCCACAGTTGGCGCGGCCGCCGGCGCCTCCTTCGGCAATCCGACCGCAGGGAAATAGATCTTAAAGGTAGTGCCCTTCCCTGGCGCGCTCTCTACCGCGATGTATCCATGACTCTCTTTCACAATGCCGTAAACCGTGGCCAGTCCCAACCCGGTGCCTTTTCCTCGCTCCTTGGTGGTAAAGAACGGCTCGAAG
>Ga0209647_1001139_pt1 | contig 23266 bp, 18 predicted proteins | sample GraSoi_2013_60cm_FD_185827 | JGI IMG/M metagenome (GOLD analysis project Ga0209647, IMG submission 185827) | Grasslands soil microbial communities from the Angelo Coastal Reserve, California, USA - Sample 9_17_2013_60cm (SPAdes) (version 2) | ecosystem: Environmental > Terrestrial > Soil >... | reverse complement strand
CGCAGTTCCTGGTGACGGTCAGGGTGCAGCAGGTGTTTCCGAATTGCCCGCGTTACATACACCGCATGCGGAGAGTAGCGGCTTCGGAATTCGTGCCGCGCGCGGGTGAGACCACTCCGGTGCCGAAATGGAAGCGCATGGACTGGGCCTGCGACGTGCTGCCGGCGGACGATCCGGCCCGAATCAAGCCCCCGGAGTCAGGTCAGAGCTAAGGCGGCGAGCGAGCGCTGATAGACGTCCTGCGACTCCTGCGCCCCGGTCACGGTGGTGTCCAGATCCCGCAGCAGTCCGTCCTGCAATCCATAGATCCAGCCATGCACGGCCAGCGCCTGGCCGCGTTCCCAGGCGTCACGGGCAATGGTCGTCTGGCAGACATTCGCCACCTGTTCGATGACGTTCAGTTCGCCCAAGGTGTCGCCAGCCGCAGCTTCGCTGGTCCGCGCCGCCAGGGCCTCGCGATGCTTCTGCTCCACGTCCTGTACGTGGCGCAGCCAGTTGTCGCTCAGGCCGATGCGGTCGCGGCGCAGCGCCGCGCGGACGCCGCTGCAGCCATAGTGGCCGCAGACGATGATATGCCGCACCTTCAGGACATCGACGGCGAACTGCATGACGGACAGGCAGTTCAGATCGGTGTGCACCACCAGGTTGGCGATATTGCGATGGACGAAGAGCTCGCCAGGCAGGAGACCGACGATCTCATTGGCCGGCACCCGGCTGTCGGAGCAGCCGATCCACAGGTAGGCCGGCGATTGCTGCTGGGAGAGCTTGCGGAAAAAATCCGGATCCTGCCGGCGCAGGCGTTCAGCCCAGAGCCGGTTGTTCTCGAAGAGTTGCTGGAGGCCCTGCATCGGCTTCAGCGCGCCTGTGCCTGATAATCGACGGTCAGATTGGCGAGCGCGCGCACGCCCAGCTTCAGGCCACTTTCGTCCACCTTGAAGCGCGGCGAATGGTTCGGCGCGTATTCCTCCATGCTCGCGCCCGGCCTGCGCACGCCGAGGAAAAAGAAAATGCCGGGAATGTGCCGCTGATAGATGGAGAAATCCTCGCTCGGCGTGAACGGCGTGGTCTCGACGAGCCCGCCGGAGCCGGCGACGCGCGCCAGTGTCGGCAGCATGCGGGTCATGAGCGCCGGGTCATTGTAGGTAATGGGATCGGCCACTTCCGCACCGATCGTGACTTCGGCCGTGGCACCCGAGGCCGCGGCGATGCCCTCGGCCGTGCGTCGCACGCGTTCGAGCACGTCGTCGTGCATCTGCGGGTCGAGCGTCCGCACGGTGCCGAGCATCGTGACCGCATCCGGAATGATATTGGAACGCACACCACCGTCGATCGTGCCGATGGTGACGATCACCGGCGCCTTGGTCACGTTGACCTGCCGGCTGGCGATGGTCTGCAGGCCCAGCACGATCTGCGAGGCGACGACGATCGGATCCACGCCATTCCAGGGCATGGCACCGTGCGTGGAGCGGCCGCGCACCACGATCTTCAGGTCGTCGGCCCCGGCCATGATGCCGCCGGCGCGCCAGGCAATCTGACCGGCTTCGAATATCGTCCATGCGTGCAGGCCGAAGATGACTTCCGGTTTCGGCTCATCGCTCAGCACACCTTCCTTCACCATCAGCGCGGCACCGCCTTCCTCGCCCGAGGGCGCGCCCTCCTCGGCCGGCTGGAAGATGAATTTCACGGTGCCGTGCAATTGCGGCCGCAGCTGCGCGAGAACCTCGGCCACGCCCAGCAGCATGCCCATGTGTGCGTCATGCCCGCAGGCATGCATCACGCCGACTTCCTTGCCGTTGAAGGTGCTGCGCACCGTCGACTTGAAGGGCAGGTCCACTTCCTCGGTGACCGGCAGGGCATCCAGCTCGGAGCGCAGCGCCACGACCGGGCCGGGCTTGCCGCCGTGCAGCACCGCAACGACGCCCGTCTTCGCGATACCGGTGCGCACTTCCAGACCCAGTGCACGCAGGTGTTCGGCGATGTAGGCCGCGGTCTCGGTCTCGCGATTGGAGAGTTCCGGGTGCTGATGGATATAGCGGCGATTGGCGATCACGTGCGGTTCCACCTGATCGGCCAGCCTGTCGATACTGGCATGAAGCGCGTCCAGATCGCTGGCGGCGACTGCGGCCGCAGCCAGGCCGCCCATGAGGACGACCTGGAATCCAGCCCGCACTGCGCGTTTGATCATGTGGAACTACCTTGCCGACCCCGAAGCAGGGCCCCGCCCGTCGTTCGCATAGTAGCTTAGAGCAACCGCGCGCCGCTCTGAGCGTTGAAATAGCGCAGCCGATCGCCGGAATAGTGGAGACGGAGCGGACGGCCGAGCTCGGGCAGGGTCTGCGGCGGCAGGCGGCACACGACGGTGCCGACCGGGGCATTCAGGCTCACGATGATCTCATTGCCGACGGGCTCGATGATTTCGATGGTGGCTTCGATGCTCGCTTCGGACCGGCCGCCCGAGGGCTGCGGTGCCACGCGCAGATCCTCCGGGCGCAGGCCGACGACAATTTCCTGATCGGGCTTCGCGGTCACCTGCGCCGGCGGCAGGGGCAGGAGCAGCTCGCCGTCCTGGCAGCGCAGGCGCGGCCGCGGAGCGGCGGCATACCGGCCGCGGAAGATATTCATGCCGGGGCTGCCCATGAAGCCGGCCACGAACAGATTGGCGGGTTCGTCATAGAGGCGCATCGGCGTGTCGATCTGCTGCACCTCGCCTTCATTGATTACCACGATGCGCTGTCCCAGCGTCATCGCTTCGATCTGGTCGTGGGTCACGTACAGCATCGTGGCATGCAGGCGCCGGTGCAAACGGGCGATCTCCGCGCGCATGCCGAGGCGCAGCTTGGCGTCGAGGTTCGAGAGCGGTTCATCCAGCAGAAACACCTGCGGGCTGCGCACCAGGGCGCGGCCCAGGGCCACTCGCTGGCGTTGACCCCCGGACAGGTGGCGCGGCTTGCGATCCAGCAGGGCGCCGAGTTCGAGCGTTGCCGCGGCGGCACGCACCCTGGCATCCAGTGTCGCGCGCGCAATCCCGCGCAGGCGCAGGCCAAACGCCAGATTGTCGTAGACGTTCATGTGCGGATACAGCGCGTAGCTCTGAAACACCATCGCGATGTCGCGATCGCGGGCCGGCAGCTCGTTGACCACACGCCCGCCGATGCTCAGCGTGCCGCCGCTGATGCTCTCCAGGCCGGCGACCATGCGCAGCAGCGTCGACTTGCCACAGCCCGACGGCCCCACCAGGGCAACGAGCTCGCCGTCGGCGACCTCGAAGCTGGCGCCGGCCACGGCCACATGGCCGTTGTCATACACTTTTTTCAGTGCTTCGAGCCGTACCCCGGCCATGATCTTCCCTTGGGCTACCCGCCGGCAGATCGTATACAATCGCGACTAACAAGGCTATGTAAACGTTTTCCGCAGCACCAGCCGTGGCTGGATCGGGATCAGGATTCGTGAACGAGAAGCTCCTGCGCTTTCCCCCTGGTTTTCTCTGGGGTGCTTCGACCTCCGCTTACCAGATCGAGGGATCCCCACTTGCCGACGGCGCGGGGCCTTCCATCTGGCAGCGATTCTGCCGGACGCCCGGCATGGTGCGCGACGGCCAGACGGGCGACGTGGCCTGCGATCACTACCGGCGCTACAAGAGCGACGTGGCACTGATGCACGAGCTGGCGCTGAAAGCCTACCGCTTCAGCATCTCCTGGAGCCGTGTGCTGCCGGAAGGCCGCGGCGCGGTGAACGCCGCGGGCCTGGGTTTCTACGATCGGCTGGTCGATGAGCTGCTGGGCCAGGGCATCGAGCCGCTGGTCACGCTGCATCACTGGGACCTGCCGGCCGCCCTCGATGATCGGGGTGGATGGCTCAATCCGGACATTGCGCAGTGGTTTGCCGACTACGCGACCGTCGTGTACCGGAAACTCGACGGACGCGTCAAGCACTGGGCGACCCACAACGAGCCCTGGGTGGTTCCGGACGGAGGCTACCTGCACGGTGTGCTCGCGCCGGGGCACCGCAACCTCTACGAGGCGCCGATCGCGACGCATAATCTGCTGCGCGCCCACGGCGCTGCGGTGCAGGCGTATCGCGCCACGGGCAGGCATCGCATTGGCCTGGTCGTGAACATCGAGCCGAAATACACCGCGACGCCGGCGGAGGAGGACCGTGCCGCGACCGCGCGCGCCGATGCCTACATGAACCGCCAGTACCTGGACCCCGTTTTCCTGGGGAGCTACCCGGAGGAGCTGCGCGAGATATTCGGCGATGCCTGGCCCAACTGGCCGGCCGCGGATCTCGAGCTGATTCGCCAGCCTATTGATTTCCTGGGCGTCAACTATTACACCCGCAATGTCACGCGTGCCAGCGCCCAGAGCTGGCCGCAGCGCGCGGAAATGGTGAAGCAGCCGCAGGCAATCTATACCGAGACCGGCTGGGAGGTATATCCCCAGGGCCTGACGGATACGCTGCTGTGGGTGAAGAACCGCTACGGCAATCCGCCCGTCTATGTCACGGAGAACGGCGCGGCGTTCATCGACCCGGGAACCGTGCCCGAGCCAGGCAGGCTCGAGGATCCGCTGCGCGTGGATTATCTGCGCGGGCACATCGCCGCGGTGCGATCCGCCATTGCACAGGGTGCGGACGTGCGCGGCTATTTCGTCTGGTCGCTGCTGGATAATTTCGAGTGGGCGCTGGGCTATTCAAAGCGTTTCGGCATTGTGCACGTCGATTACGCGACGCAACAGCGCACGCCCAAGGCCAGCGCCCGCTACTACTCCGAGGTCATCGCCACCCACGGCGCCAGCGTCAGGATCTGAGCTGCGCGGGCTCGGGCGGCAGGGTTCGGGGCGCGGACCGGAACAATCAGCCCCTCATCCCTTGACGCTCCCGAGCGTGATGCCCCGGAGATAGAAGCGCTGCAGCGCCAGGAACAGCGTCAGCACCGGCAGGACCGTGATGACGGCTCCCGCCATCATCATCTCGTTGTCCTGCACGTGTTCGCGCGACAGTCCGGCCAGCGCCACCGGCAGGGTCTGCATGTCACGGTCGCTGAGCACGATCAGCGGCCACATGAAATCATTCCAGGTGCCCAGGAATACGAAGATGCCGAGCGTGACCAGGATCGGCGTGAGCACTGGTACCACTACCGAACGGAAGATGCGCCATTCGCTGGCGCCGTCGATGCGCGCGGCGTCCAGCAGTTCATCGGGTATCGACAGCGCGTACTGGCGCACCAGGAAGATGCCGAAGATGCTGGCGATGCCTGGCACGATCGCACCGGCGTAGCTGTTGACGAGGCCGAGGAACTTCAGCAGCCCGAACAGCGGGATCATCGTCACCTGGCCCGGTACCAGCAGGCCCGCGAGCAGCAACCGGTACAGGCCCTCGCGGCCGCGGAAGCGCAGCTTGGCGAAGGCGTATCCGGCCATGCCGTTGAACACCAGTGCCAGGAGCGTGGCGCTGGTGGCGACGATCACGCTGTTGATGAAGTACCGGCCCATGTGCTGGGCCGCGAACAGCTCGCGGTAGTGATCGAGCGTGATCGAAGTCGGCAGGATGGGCGGCGGATAGGTCGAGGAGGCGCCGGTGGGCATGAGTGAAACCGAGACCATCCAGGCGAGCGGAAACACCGTCAGCGCCACGCCTAGCCACAGGGCGGCATTGACCAGCCAGGTCTGCGCGCGCGGGTTCACGTCTCCCCCAGGCGCCGCGTTAGGCGCAACTGCAGTGCAGTGACGAGCAGGATCAGCGCGAACAGGACGAAGGCTACGCTGCAAGCAAAGCCCAGTTTCCACCAGGTGAAGCCCTGCTCGAACATGAAATACAGCACGCTGACCGTACTCTGCAGCGGGCCGCCCTGGGTCATCACATACGGCTCGGCGAACAGCTGGAAATAGCCGCTGACGGTGAGGATGCCCACCAGCGCCAGTGTCGGGGTGAGCAGCGGCAAGGTGATGTGGCGCAGCCGCGCCCACGCGCCGGCGCCCTCGAGGCGCGCGGCATCGTGGAGATCCTCCGGGATGGCCTGGAGCGCTGCGATGAGGATGATCATGTTGTAGCCGAAGTTCTTCCACACCGCGAGCAGCACAATGGAGGGCATCGACCAGTGCGGATCGCCGAGCCAGTCGATGGCCGGAATCCCCAGGTGCGTGAGCAGATAGTTGAGCAGGCCGTAGCGCGTGTGCAGCAGATAGCGCCAGATGAGCGCCACGGCCACCAGCGTCGTGACGACCGGAGCGAACAGCGCGGTGCGCAGCAGCGGCCGGAAGCGGGCCAGGCGGGAGTCGACCAGCAGAGCGGCGCCGAGCGATGTCAGGAGCGATAAGGGCACACCCAGGACCACAAAGACTGCCGTGTTGGCGAGCGCCTGCCAAAACAGCGGCGTCACCAGCAGCGTGCGGTAATTGTCGAGGCCGGTGTATCGCAGATTCGCCGGGTCGGCCAGGGCGTACAAATCAAAATCCGTGAAGCTCAGCAGCAGGGCCGCCACGACCGGGAGCAGGAAGAAGACGGCGATCAGCAGCAGGGCCGGGAGCGAGAACCACCAGCCGGCGCGCGTCGTACGGGTCACCGCTTCTCCTGCCGATCGAGTAGCCAGCGCCGCTTGGCGAGCATCGCGTCGACCTCGGCGTCAAAATCAGTGACGGCGCTGGCTTCGCTCTGCCCGCCGCGGATGACGCGCTCGGCCATCACGCGCATGCCCTGCATGATCTGCTCCCATTCGGGCAGCTGCTGGAAGATATGGAGCCGTTCGAGCTGGGCGCGGAAGGCGCGCGTGTAGGGGTCCGTGGCGATGACGCCGGATTCCCAGCTGCTGCGCCTGGGCGGCAGATCGCCCGTGAGCTCGTAGAAGCGCCGTTGCACTTCGGGGCGCGAGAGGTATTCGATCAGGGCCCAGGCGCTGGCCTTGTGCTGGGAGCGCCGGAAGATCACCAGGCTCGAACCGCCGGCGCTTGAGACCCCAGGTCCATCCGGCCCGGGCATCGGCGCCGTCATCCAGCTGCCCTGCTGCTCGGGCGGCAGGCGGCGCTTGAATTCGCCGATGTTCCAGGGCCCGGAAATGTAGAAGGAGAAATAACCCTTGCCCAGTTCGTCCCAGACGTTCGAGATCTGGGTGTTGGTCGCCTGGGGCGCGAGCGACTGCGCGAACAGCTCGTGGTAGAAACCGAGCGCGCGGCGGAAGGATGCGCTGCGGAAATTGCCGTAGCGGTTGCCATCGCGCAGCATGGCCTCCGGCTGCTGCAGCGCCAGCACCTGGAGCGGCTCGAATTCATTGAGCGGCAGCAGCACGGCGTAGCGCTGCGGCCCCACCATCCGCTTGATCGCCTGGAGCTGGCGCAGCCAGTCGGCCCAATTGTCCGCCGGGCCGGCGAATCCGGCCTGGCGCAGCAGATCGCTGCGGTAGAACAGCAAGCGGGTGTCGACGTACCAGGGCACGCCCCATGGCACGCCATCGAGCGAGTTGGCCTGCCAGACCTGGGGAAAAAAATCGGCGACGTCCACGACCTTCGACGCGGCGACGCGCGACTGCAGCGGCTCGAGTGCATGGAGGGCATCACCCGCCACGGCGGTAAGGAACTTCTCGTGCGCCGCCGTGAGCGCCAGCCGCTGCACCTCGACGTGCAGGCCCGGGTGCTCGCGCTCGAAGGCCGGCAGCAGCGCACTCACCTGGTCGGCCTCGGCGCCAAATGCCCAGAATTTCAGCACTTCGCCGTGTTGGGCGCCGCCACAGCCGCTGAGCAGCAGGGCCGCCAGCAGCGGCGCGGGCAGGCCCGCAAGCCGGCTGATCAGCCCAACCATCCGCCCGTGAACCCGGCGCGCTGCAAGCCGCGCCGCAACACCGGATCGGCGCGTGACAGGCTCCAGAGCAAACCGCTGCGCTGGTTTTCGATCATGGCGACGATGGGGCCCTGATTGATGCCGTAATAGCGCGTGTCCACCCAGCCGAAGCCGCTGATGATCCGCCCGCTCGGCACCGGCACGTTGTACTGGAAGCTCGGATTGTAGCTGTCGAGGAATCCGTAGTTGCCGTAGATGGCCGTGCCGTAGCGCTGGTACATCGCAGCGATGGCCGGAGTCACCACTTCCGGCGCGAAGGGGAAGGAGCCGATCGGCGCGGTGGGGGTGAGCGTGCCGTCATCAAAGTTGTCGGGCGGGCCGACGCCGCGGGCAAAATAGGTATGGAACTGTCGCATTGCACCGTGGTAGTTGAGCGTGGTCTCCGCGGGCCCGTTACAGGCACTCAAGCCCCAGATATCGGCTCCGTGGCCCAGCCAGCCAAGCGGATTGGTGGTGGCATAGGCTCGCTGCGACAGCACCGCGCGCCGGCTGTTCTCGAAATAGTCCAGTCCCTTCGCGGCCATGTAGCTGTCTTTAATGCCGCGCATGTCGAGCCACACCTGCGGGAAGTGGTGGCCGAACAGCGGTCCGAACGTGAGATGCTCGTAGCCCCACAGCACGCCCCAGTCTTGGGGATAACCCGACGTCCACTGCGTCCAGGCCTCCACGCCGACGGCATGAGCCGTCGATCCCAGGGCCAGGATCAGCACGGGTATGGCTTCGTTGTAGCCGATCCAGTCGCCGGAGAGAAAGCCGCTTTCCGGTCGCCAGCCCATGCAGATCGCCGGACTACGAACCTGGAACCAGGGCCAGTCTACGCGCTCGCACAGAAAATCGGCGACGGAGCGAATGGCGGTTTCAGAGGCATCGGCGCCGTTGAAATACTGCCCGCAGCAGCGCACGCCCATGAGGAGCAAGGCGGTGTCCATGCTCGAGAGTTCGGAGTCGCGGTAGCGGGTTCCCGAAGCCATATCCAGAAAATGGTAGAAAAATCCGTGATAACCCGTGTAGCCCTGGGCGCCCGCCCCCTGCGGCGCGTCGCGCAGGAACTGCAGCGTATTCAGCACCCGCTCGGCACCCTGCGCGCGTGTGATCCAGGCGTGCTCGATGCCGATCGGCACGGCCGTGAGCATGAAACCCATCGCCGCGATGCTGGCCGGCGAGGATTCGGGCGCGAAATCGGGTGCCAAACCACGGGCCGCGTCGGTGGTTTCCCAGAAATAGCGGAACGTGCGTTGCTGCGTATCGCTGATCAGCACATCCGCTGACATTTCCGGCGGCGGTGGGAGCGATGAACTGGTGGGACCGCCATACGGGGTGCCACCATTTGTGGTACCCCCGTCCTGGCCGCCGCCGCAACCATGGAGCGCAGCTATCGCGCCCGCTGCCGAGGTGGCGTGAATGAACTCGCGGCGACTCCATGAGCCCATCGGAATCTCGCTTAATGGGTCAGATGAGGAAGCCGGTCGCCGAGACCGGCGTCGTCAGCGGCCGTTTCCAGCCCCAAGTGGGGTCCTGACCATGCAGTCTACCAATCGCGAGTACGATGCCCAATCAGCTCAAATTAGAAGTGCCCCGTCACGGTCAGTTTGAACGTACGCATGGATGTCGCGATGCTGCTTGGTTTCCCAGTGTTCGGGTTGTCGCCGCCGTAGATATTCTGCGGATTGCCCGGGCCACCGCCCCAGCCGTCATACCCGCCGTAGTTGATGGTATTAAACAGATTCAACACGTCCGCTCTCAACCCCAGTTGCCCGCGCCAGACCTTGAATTCCTTGGATAAGCCCATGTCCACCTGGCGGAGCGGGCCGCCGTGCCCCTCAATGTACTTGCACTGATTCCAGCCCGCGGCGCAGCTCGTGATCTGGAACGGCAGCCCGGAACCATAAGTCAGCTTGCCGGACAGCATTACGCCCCAGGGAATCAGGCGATCAGTAAGCCCGGCAACGATGATTCGATGCTTCTCCACGTCCGCCGACGGATTCCAACCAGCGCCTGGCTTGCCATAGGTCCAGTTAAAGATGTCGTTGGTCCACTGCCTGTTGGTCGTCTGCCCGTCACTATAGGTGTAGACCAGGGTGAGCCCCCACCCCGAGCCAGGGGAGTACGGCTTGTCCGCCTTCAGGTAGGCCGTCTGCGTCTTTGCCTCGGAAATGAAGTCGCCGAGTACGAGGTTGCCGTAACCGACGGGCCCGCCCCACAAGGGATCAATCGGGCTTTGCATCGCCCAGCCGCCGTTCGCGTCACGATTTCCTTGGAACCAGTTGAACTGATGGTGGCTATAGGCGTTGGTCAGACCCACTTCGCCATTCCAGGACACACCCAGCGCTTGGCGCAGCCCAAGCCCGAACTGATCTGTATAGGGCATCTTATAATCATTGCGCACCAGCCAGATCTCGCCGAAGGGTTGGGCGTTTTTCTGCAGTTCGTCCAGGGCGTTGTTGGCCATCTTGCGGTCGTAGGCACGGCCAAAGCCGCCAAACAGAACCGAACGCCGGTCACCGAACAGGTCGTATGAAGCCCCAATTCTGGGCGCAATGGCGGTTTTGAAAGGCTTGCGACTCGATCCGTTCGAAATGTAATCGAGAATATTGACACCACCTTTTGCCAGTGATTGCGCGTAAGTCTGACCGGCGGGCGGCGTAATGCCATAGCGGGGCCCGTCAGGACCGAGCAGTGCCGCAGAACGGTCGGCTGGCGTGACATAGTCGTTGTTGAGCATGTTGGTCTCATAGTCCCAGCGAACTCCGAGATTAAGCAAAAGCTTCGCAGTCATCTCCCAATCGTCCTGGAAGTACAGCCCAACCTGCTCGTCATTGAAGCTGACCGACACTGGGGCAAGGGCGGGGACGCCGTTGTAAGCGAAGTTGGTGCCGCAGTTCGGGGACGTTAGCCCCGCAGGCGCGATTTCAGCGCCGCTGATGGCATCGATTGCAATGTCGCAGATGGGTACCGCGTTCGCGGTGCCCGACAGGTCGAACGTAAGGAAATTGAATCTGAACCCGCCTTTGAACGCATGGTTAGCGCGGCCCGTAAAAGTCAGGTCGTCACGAAACTCAAGGCCCTTCTGTGCGCGGTCCTGCGCGTCAGGAGATCCACCGGTAAACAACAGATCCTGCAGGTTGTTGAAAACCGGCGGGTTGGATACCGGCGGCAAGTACACGTGCCAACGCAACAACGGCGCACTCGCGCGCGAGTGCGGATTCCAGTCGGTATCCTGATAGTCAATGCGTGCTTCATTCAACCAGGCCCCAAGTCGCAAGGTGTCCTTTAAGCCCATTCTGGTTTCGTTATTCGAACGATCGACGTCATTACCGGGCGCGCTCAAGTTGAAATCTTCTGGAATGAAGTCGCTCTCCCGGCGAATGCGCGCACTGAACTCCAACGACTGGATATCAGACAACTGCGCGTCAAGCTTCGTAAGGAACATGTTCTCCTTGAAGTTCGCGTTGATCGAGCCTTGCTGCGCGAGTAGAAACGGTACCTCACCCCCCGTGGTGGTCTGAAGGATGTTCGAGTTATGCACCACCACCTGACGTGGCTGGCTGATATCCTTGCCTTCGTAGGCGAAAAAGAAGTGAACGCCATCCGCAAACAGAGGTCCGCCGACGCTGAATCCGAACTGTTCCTGGTTGAACTTGGGGCGCGGTACTCCCGCCGCCGCAGCCTGGGTTTCATACGGGCTCATTGCCACAAAGCTGTCCTGCGTGCGGTCAACGAAGGCATCGCCGTGAAATTCGTTGGTTCCTGACTTTGTCACAGCGGTGATGGCGACGCTGCTGACGTCGTCATACTCTGCCTTGTAGTTCTGCGTGATGATCTTGTATTCGGCAATGGCCGACTGCGGAAACGGATTTCCTCTCGTCGAATCCATGCCGGCCACGCCTCCACGCAGCACGTAGTTCTTCTGGCTGACGCCGTCGATGAACAGGTTGACGTTATCCTGGTTCTGCGCACCACTTTGCAGGCTGACGTTTCCAGACCTCGGGTCAACGTTGAAGCGGACGCCAGGCGCCAGATCCGCAAAGGACAACAGGTTTCGCGTTACCTGCGGCAGATTATTCATGAGCACGGGAGTGATGCTCGCTGAAACCTCCGACGTCTTTTTGTCGAACTTGCGGGTTCCCACGACGACCACTTCCTCGAGTTGGCCAGCCTCCTTCGCCTTCGCCTGAAGGTCCATGTCGAACCCGAGATTCTGGCCGACATTCAACTCAAGGGTTTCGCTACCGTGACTACCCTTACTCGTGGTGACTTCGATTGTGTAATTGCCCGGCCGCAGGCCGGCGATCTGATACGCACCGGTTTCGTCGGTCTGAGTCGCGACTTTTGCGCCGTTATCAATGTTTGTTGCCGTTACCGTGGCACCCGCGCTGACAGCTGTGCCCGCGGTGATGTGGCCGGAAATCGTCGCGGTGCTCACCTGAGCAAGCGCCTGCCCGCTGGCCAGTGCGAAGACCGCAGCCAGTAGCGTGGGCAGTTGTGCGCGCATCGTATTCAAGAATTTCATGGGCCAACCCTCATTTTAATACTTCGGTACCATTGCCAAGTAAACGCACACCAATCCCCTGGTGCACTCATTGGTGAGCATCGACGACGTGCTGCCGAGACCGCGACGTTCCCTGCCGACCGCAGGAAGCGCGCAGCACCAGCTCTGTTGTCAATGTCTGAACTCGAGCACCAGACCGTTCGCCGCCGGCAATGCGATTCGCCAGAGCTTCCAGCGCGATTCGGCCAAGGTCGGTGGTCTGCGCACGCACCGTGGTCAGCGGTGGTGTGACGAAACGCGCGATCGGAATATCGTCGAAACCAGCGAGAGCGATATCCTGCGGCACACGCACGCCCGCCTCAGTCAAGGCAAACAGGCAGCCGATGGCCATCATGTCGTTGCCTGCGAACACCGCGTCTGGACGCGGCGTGGCGCCGGCGATCTGGCGCCCGGCGAGATAGCCGGATTCTTCGGTGAAGTTGCCCTGCACCACCAGGCTGCGCGCCGCCAGCGTGCGTCCGAGCGCGGCACGGTATCCGCGCAGCCGCTCACCCGACTCATAGTTGCTCTCGGGTCCAGTGATATGAGCAATATGCTGGTAACCGAGGGCGCGCAGATGCTCAACCATGGCGCGCGCACCGCCGAAATTGTCGGTCAGGAAGGCCGGCGCCCGTTCGGCATTGGCAGGCGTGTTCATCAGCACGGTCGGCAGGTTTGCCGGCAACGCCTTGTCAAGCAGGTTCGCATCGACGTACGGCGACATGATGAGCACGCCGTCCACACGGCCATTCATTGCCCGCAGTGCCAGCACCGCCTCGTTCGCGTCGCCGTGTGAACTGGACACGAGCAGATGCAGGCCGCGCAGCCGTGCTGCGCGATCAATGCCGCGAATCAGCTCAGAAAAGTATTCGCCGTACATATCCGGCAGGAGCACGCCGATGGTGCCGGTGCGGCGCGTGATCAGGCTCCGGGCGGCCTGGTGGGGCGTGTAGCGCAGATGCTGTGCGGCTCGCAGCACGCGCTGGCGTGTCTGATCAGTGACCACGCCGGTCCCATTGAGCGCCCGGGACACGGAGGCGATCGAGACTCGTGCGCGTAACGCGACGTCCTTGATCGTTGCCGCCATGAACCGCCTTGCGCCCCCTTGATGCTTTCTAGTAAACGTTTACCAACGCGGAAGTAAACGTTTTCCCGATTCTATTGAGCTTTGCGCCAGGCTGTCAATATGCATTCCCCAACCGAGTCAGCCGGCCGTTTGTTGCCCTAGAGCAACCAAGTGTATCGGATGGTGGCGAGAGCAGGTCCGTGCGAAGTAGTGGAGGCCAACCTCACCGAACCTCAACGATCACGAGGCCATGCGATGGGACCTGCAGGCTGAGTTTGCCACCGCTCAGCGGCATGCTCTCCGGCGGCGCCATCCTCGCCGCCGCACGCAACTGGGTCAGCTGTTGACGGCTGGGAAAGGCAGGCCGGCCCATGGAATCAAAGGTCTTGACGACGTTGCCGTGGTCCCGGTCCAGGCGCCAGACCCTCGCATGCGCGTTCTGGCCCACGCCCTTGAAGTCGAGCGCAAAGCTCTTGGCGGGTCCGGCCGGGCCGGGTGGGATGTATTTATCGCCCGTGCCATCGGGCGGCGCATAGTTCCACAGGGCCAGCACCAGGGTGCCGTCCTTGCGGCGTGTGACCAGCGCCGAATCGGCGGCCGATGGCAGACGCACGTCGCCCAGCTGATGCAGCAGGGCGAAGGCGTTGTAAGCCGGCTTCGGGATATCGTCCTCGGCGACGAGGCCAAATCCACCATAGAACGGGGTCTTTACGACGCCCTGCTCTTCGAACACGTCCGAGAACGACCAGTAGCTCATCGCTTCGGTCAGGCCGTCGCACTGGGCGATCGTCGTCGCGAGCCACGGCCCCATGTAGACGCTGTCGGTAACGTTCGGCTCGTTCGCGTAGCTGGCGTTGTACTCGGAGAAAATGAGCGGGAGTGAGGGCAGCGGCGAGGCCGTGATCTCATCGTGCACCTTGCGCACCGCGCGACAGACCATCTGGTCGCGGGGCACCGGCACGTCGTTCCGGAACACATCCTGCGACAAATCGTTGGCGTAGACGTGCGAGGACACAAAATCGACCGGCACGTTGTTCTGCTTGCAGTGTGCGATGAAATTTCCCGCCCAGGCCGCCTGGGCCGTGGACGGGCCGCCGACGCGCAGGCGCGCATGGGTCCTTTTAAGTGCGCGTGCCGTGTGATCGTACAACTCCCAATAAGTCTCCTGCTTCGGGCTGCCGCCCCAGAAGTCGAGGTTGGGCTCGTTCCAGACCTCGAAGTACCACTGCGATACCTCCTCAATGCCGTAGCGCTCCACCAAGTGGCGCGCAAAGGCCTCAATCATGGCATCCCACTTCGCGTAGTCCTTCGGCGGCGAGACATTGGGCTTGTACCAGAAGGACTGGATTCCCTGCGAATTCGCGGCGAGCTTCTGGGGCATGAAACCCAGCTCGACGAAGGGACGAACGCCCGCGGCCAGGAGCCCGTCGTAGATCTGATCGATATAGGAGAAGTTGTAGACCGCCCTGCCGGCGGCGTCTTCGTCATACAGGCCGATTTCGTCATGAAAAATGGCGTGAAAGCGCACGTAGCGGAAGTCGGCCACGGCCTTGACCAGCCGCACATCCTTGCGGTAGTTGTCGCGCAGCGCGAGCACCGCGCGGCCCGAGCCGAACATCTGCTCCCAGAAATGCGGCAACGGCTTGCCGGTCGCGTGCACATCGACGCTGATCGCCACTGGAGCGGGGCCCTGCGCACCAGCCGCGGAGAGCGCCTCGGCGGCAAGCAGAGCGACCGTGGCCACGGCCACGGCGGACAGGTGCGAAGTGCTGTTTTTCATGGTCGGTCGAGCTCCTGGCATGATTACGGGTGCAGGCAGGCAATCTGGCAGATGGCGTGGGCTACGTAACCGGCGGCGTACGTGAGCGTGAGGTCCAGGCCGTCGACGCTCTGGTGTGCCTGGGGGATCCGGTACTGCAGCACCTCCCAGGGCAGATTGCGCACCTCCAGCCTCTTGCCGCTGGCCTGCAGCAGGCCACGATCGCGCATCGAGAGGGCAGTGCGGTGCGGCGAGTCAGCGGCCTGCACAGCCACCTGACACAGGCTGGTCAACAGGAGAAACTTCCAGCGCATGCAACCCGCTCTTCTTCGTCCCGAGCAATTATGGCAGCTTGGGTTTACATTGCCCGTTTTCATGGACCAACTCATTAAGGTGGACAGCGATGCCGAGTCGTGACCTTCGAGTTCGCCATATCCTGCTGCTGCTCCTGAGCCTGGCGCCGCTCGGCAGCACTGCGGCCCCCGATGCAGACGAACAGGGGCCGGCCGCGCGCGAGGCCGCGATCAGCGTGCGCGGCGATGGTGCCGACGTGCAGCAGGGCACACTGCGTATGAGCATCGACGCCCTGGGCGATGACCTGTTGCACGTGCGCATTGCACCCGCCGGCGTCTATCCGGAGGACGCCTCCTGGGTCGTGCCGGCCGCACTGCGCGCCCGCAGGGTGAACGTGCAACCCTGGACGGATGCGAAGGCCGCGGGTTTCCGCACCGCGGCGCTGCAGGTCCAGATCGAACGCAGGCCCTTGCGCCTGGTGGTTGCGAATCTGCAGGGGCAGATCCTGTCGGAGGATGCGCTCCAGGAAGCGCTCGAGCTGCACGGCCACGCCTTTACGCTGCACAAGCGTATGCCGGCGACGGAACATTATTTCGGGCTCGGCGACAAGACCGGGCCGCTGGATCGCCGCGGCGAAGCCTTCGTCAACTGGGACACGGATGCTTTCGGATTCCAGGAATCGACCGATCCGATCTACAAGAGCATTCCGTTTTTCGTGGCGAGCGGCGGCGCCGGGGGCAGCTACGGCATCTATCTGGATAATTCCTGGCGGAGCTGGTTCGACTTCGGCCGGCAGAATCCCGAAATCCTCTCCTTTGGTGCCGAGGATGGTCCGATCGACTACTACCTGATTTACGGACCGACGCTGAAGCGCGTGGTCCAGCGCTACACGGACCTGAGCGGCAGGGCGCCGCTCGCGCCGCTGTGGGCGCTCGGCTTTCAGCAGTCGCGCTACAGCTATATGAGCGCCGCGGAAGTGCGCGGCATTGCCATGCGGATGCGCGCCGAGCGCATCCCGGCGGACGTGATCTGGATGGACATTGATTACCAGGACCGCAACCGCCCCTTCACCACGAACCCCGTGACCTTCCCCGACCTGCCCGGGCTCGTGCGAGACGTGAGACGCCAGGGCATCCGCCTCGTCGCCATCACCGACCTGCATATCGCGGACGCGCCGGGCCAAGGCTACGAGCCTTACGAGAGCGGCGCTGCGGGCGATCATTTTCTCAGGCGGGCCGACGGCTCGACCTATGTCGGCACTGTTTGGCCCGGTCTGTCCGTGTTCCCGGAATTCACCGCGAGCCGCACGCGCGAGTGGTGGGGCGGGTTGTACAGCCGGTTCATGGCCGCGGGCATCGTCGGCTTCTGGAACGACATGAACGAACCGGCCATCTTTCTCACGGCCAGCAAGACGATGCCGCCGGATGTCCGCCATCGCATCGAAGAACCGGGATTCGCTGCGCGCACGGCCACGCATGCCGAGATCCACAACATCTATGGCATGGAGAATTCCCGCGCCACCTTCGATGGCATGCGCCGCCTCGCCCCCGACGAGCGCCCTTTCGTCATGACCCGCGCCAGTTTTGCCGGCGGCCAGCGCTACGCAGTGACCTGGACGGGCGACAACAGCTCCACCTGGAATCATCTGAAGCTGTCCATTTCGATGCTGCTCAATCTGGGCCTGAGCGGCTTCAGCTACAGCGGTGCCGACGTCGGCGGCTTCAAGGGCGCGCCGAGCGCGGACCTGCTGACGCGCTGGATGGAGATCGCCGCCTTCACGCCGGTGTTCCGCGCGCACTCGTCCAATGACTCGACCCGCCGGGAGCCGTGGATCGACGGCCCGCAGCACACGGCGATCCGCCGGCACTTCGTCGAGGAGCGCTATCGGCTGATGCCCTACATCTACGCGCTGGCCGACGAGAGCGCACGCACCGGTGCACCCTTGATGCGGCCCGTGTTCTACGACTATCCCGACGCCTTGCAGGGGCCCTGCGATCAGTCGAGCAGCTTCATGCTGGGGGACCGGCTGCTGGTCGCGCCACCGCCGAACTTCGAATCTCCCGCGGCCTACGACATCTGCCTGCCGGCGGGGCGCTGGTACGACTACTGGAGCGGCGCGCCGATCGATCACGCGAAGATCGTGAGTCCTCCCGGAGCGACCGGCCCTGCGGCGCAGATCGTCAGCGCGCGGCCCTCGCTCGCGAGCCTGCCCGTGTACGTGCGCGCCGGCACGATCCTGCCGCGCCAGCCGCTCGTGCAGAGCACGGCGCAGACTCCGCAGGGTCCGCTGTCGCTGGAAGTCTATCCGGGCGATGACTGTCAGGGCGTGCTCTATGCCGATGACGGACACAGCCTCGGCTACGAGCGCGGTAATTACCTGCGCCAGGAGCTGCGCTGCAGCGCGAGCGCCGATGAACTGAAGATCATGTTCGAAGCGCGGAGCGGGGACTTCCACCCCTGGTGGACGCAGCTGCAGATCCACGTCCATGGCTGGCACGGCACCGCGAAGGCGGCCATGGACGGGGGCACGGTCGCCACGCACGCGGACGCCAAAAGCCTTGTCCTGACCCTGACGATCGCCGATCAGTCCGCGCCGGGCGAGCTGTTGATCCGTCGCGGCCCCTAGCGGGTCAACGAGGCGGCCTTGCCGCCGGGCCGGGCGCGGGCCACAGCATTGCCCCAAGCGCGGAGTTCCAAGGGTAGCGGCTACGGGCGCTCATTCGAATTCCTGGACAGCAGTTAGTCTTCCGGCTAGTGCCGAGTACCTCGGCCTTGGGATCGTCGCGCGAGATGCATTCCCGGTTTCCATGAATTAACGATGCCTTCTGCCTCCGTCAGCTCTCGTGGGGTCAATTTACCATCGAGGTCGCGAAGGTTGTCACCGGCCAGGGCAATTCCGGCGTCTGCCGCGAGCCTCCAAAGGGCATATGCGAATACCCTATCGGTCTTTACGCCATAGCCATTTGCGTACAGCAGACCCAAATTGACCTGCGCGGGCGCGACGCCTTGGTCCGCCGCTCCCTGATACCATTTTGCGGCCTTCTTGTGATCTTGCACCATGCCGCGGCCGAATTCGTAAAGGAGGCCGAGATTGTACTGCGCCTGCGCGTGACCCTGACGCGCCGCCTTTGCATACCAAGTAGCCGCTTGCACATAGTCCAAGGAAACGCCCAGACCCTCGTCGTAAATAACGCCAAGGTTATATTCGCCGTCCGCGTCACCTTGATCTGCCGCCTTCTTGAACCAGTAAGCAGCTTGCGCGTAACCCTGCAGTAGGCCAGGGACATCTTCATTCATTAAGGACATGTACATCAGCGCCAAATTTATCTGTGCGGCAATGTGCCCCTGTACGGCCGCACTGCGGCAGTAAATTGCGGTCAGAACAATGTCGCGCTTAACACCCTCTCCCTTCCCATACATTTGACCGAGCTGGAACTGGGCGCCGGCGTTTCCTTGATTGGCCGCCTTCTCGAACCATAGTTTGGCTTCAGCATCGTCTTGCGGTACGCCACGCCCGTATCGATACAAAAGTCCAAGCTGGTATTCCGCACCGTCGTCTCCACTGGTCGCCGTTCTCTCTAATAATCGAGCAACTCTCGGTTGGTCAATCACATCGACCTGGCCATGGTTATCCAGGACCCCAAGGTTATATGTGGCGTCGACATTGCCCTGGTCGGCTGCCTTGCAAAACCAATCTACCGCCAGCTTGTAGTCTGTCGGAACCACTTTCCCGTCTCTGTAGGAAACCCCCACGTTGTATTGTCCGGCAGCCAATCCTTGGTTTGCCGACCTTTGGTACCAAACCCACGCCTTTGGCTGTTCTTCCTAACGCCTACTCCTGTGTCCAGTCGGAATCCGAGATTATTCTCTGCCTCCGCATAGCCCTGCTCGGCAGCCTTTCGGTACCACGCCACAGCAGCCGCGTCGTCCTTTGCAACGCCCTGGCCTTTGCCGTACATGACGCCCAGCCTGTTCTGTGCTCGAGCATCCCCCGCCTCAGCCAAGGGGCGCCATTCACCGAGCGCGGCGGCATAGTCACCCGCCGTGTATGCCGCCACCCCTTCGTCATAGCCTGCGCTACTGGGCTGGCTGTTTCCCACAGTGAGCAACAGAAACAGAATGACAGCCTTTGCGCGTCGCAAGTGGGGCACACGTGTAAGCATTAGTTAGTCGCCGACCTGCCGAAGGTGAGACCCGGCGCCAATTTCGTAGCCTCTATCAATCCGCCCCTATCGCAAATGCAGGGCGATGGCTTCTCCGAGCCGCTGCAATCCGCCGGAGACGTCGACCAGACGCCCGTTCACAAACAGACCCGGAGAAGTCCGCACGTGGCTGCGCACGGCCCCGTCGACCTGCTCGCGCACGCGCTGACGGTAGATCTCATCATCCAGGGCGGCGGTGAATTGTGCGAGATCCAGCCCCAGCTCGGCGGCGTAGTCGTGCAGCGCCTTGCGTTCCAGTCGTGCCGCCTGGCGCATCAGCAAATCGTGCATTTCCCAAAACTTGCCTTCCGCGGCCGCCGCTTCGGCCGCTTCGGCGGCCATCAGCGCATGCGGGTGCGCACTCTCGACTGGAAAGTGCCGATAAATCAGTCTCACCGTCGTGGGATGCTGGTCGAGCAGCATGCGCACACCCGGTTCTGCCGCACGGCAGATGGGGCACTCAAAATCACCGTACTCCACCACGGTGATTCGCGCCTCGGGTGAGCCACGCACGTGATCCGTGGGGCCTATCGGTACTTTGAGATCCTGGCCCGCTTTCTCGGTCATCGGTGGCTCTCGGTGCCTGAAGGGTAGTTGCCGTAAAAATCATGCGCCGGTGGCGTGTCGGATGCAATGTGCATATCCCTGTGCCACCCCGTTTCCTCGCCTCGAAGATCAGCGAGGGACAGGCGTCAAGCGCCCACGCTCGTACACCGCCTCGAGGAACGCCGCGTGACTCCAGCCAATGCCGCGCGAGGAGGCCGGCCGGCCGGTGCGCTTGTCGATCTGCTCGTACATCTGCCCATCCGCCGGAGTACTCCGCTGCAGGCGCAGCATGATGCGATCGGCCTTGGCGGAGAAGGCCGCGATCGCCTGCCGATGCAGGGTCGAGCCGGGCGACAGGCTGGTCCCGGGCTTCAGCTCCGTCCAGCTGGACTCCGGCATTGCCGATCGCAGGAAGGCGGTATTGCGCGCGGTGACCGCCAGGCTCGCACCCTCCTGCAGGCGGGCCGCCAGGCGGTAGTAGTAGGTGGCAAAATCCGCCGTGATGAACACCCAGGGATTGCCGCCGTAGTAAACGTCTCCGGCGTAGCGCCCGTAACCCAGGCCCACGCCGGGGCCGCGATTGATCGGGTAACTCGAACGAAACAGCTTCTCGAGCACGGCCACCGTCGCCTGCACGCGATCGTCCAGCACGGAATGTGCCGCCGAATCGCGGTCCGCGTCGACGACCGCGACGATCACCTCCGCATCGAGGTCGGTCTTCTTCGCCGTGTAACCGTCGGTCGCCACGATCGCGAGCTGCGAACGCAGATAGCCGCGCGTGGGATCCCAATGATCGTCCAGCAGCGGTGCGAGGCGCTGCGCCACCTCCCGGTAATTCGCCGCCTGCTCCGCCGGTGCGCCGTGCTGTTCCAGCCAGTCGGCGCCCTTCTCGAGGGCGGCAAGCTGGAGCAGGCGGGTGTGGTAGCTGTCGGCCCGCAATTCCTCCCAGGCATCGAAACCGCGCTGATTCCAGACCGTCGCGACGAAGTCCAGATCGGTGCGCAGGACCGCGGTCGCGAGTGCCTCGAGATCCGCATTGGCGAGATGCGCCGATTCCGCGCTGCGCAGAAAATCCACCACCGCCAGGGCGCGCAGGGCCGGTCCATCGAATTGAGGCCGCGACCAGGGGAGCGTATCGACCTGCCCGGTCACCGTGTAGCGCGGCTCACCCAACCCGTATTTCGAGCGCAGGCCCTGCAGGCGCTGCGAGAGCGCGAGGAAATCCCTGAACTGCTGTTCAAACTGGCTGCGGCTCGCGTAGGGCCGCCGCTGCGCGTAGGCATCAGCCGCCGCGTGCATCACGAGCGAGGAGTCCCGCACCCAGTGGAAGTAGTAGTCGGGATCTTTCTTCTGCAGGGCGCCCACGACGATCCCCGCAAGGGGCGGATCCTCGCCGGCCCGCTTCGGTTCCCGGGGGGAGATGTTCTCCAGCATATGCTGCCAGGAGCGCTCCTCCTGCTGCGCCAGCCAGGCCGCCAGAGTGGCGGGCGCTGACGCGCCCGCTGCCTGCCCGGCGCAGGCCCACAGCACTGCGCAGCCCACCAAGGCGTTGCTGTTGCAGAACATCTGTCCGAGTTTATCCTCTGCTAAGATCCGGAGGGCTCGAATTATCTGGGCAGAATTCCAGGGCCGGGAGACTTTGATGCGCAGGCCGACCGTTCGCTCTTGGCTGCTGCTCGGGACCGTGATCGTCGCACTCACCGCCGGTGCGCCGGCGCTGGCGCAGCTGAAGACCCGCAACGTCGTGCTGATCGTGTCCGACGGCCTGCGCTGGCAGGAAGTGTATTCGGGCGCCGACCTCAGCCTCCTCGATGACCCGAAAGGCGGCATGTGGGAGAGCGCGGCGAGCCTCAAGAAGCGCTTCTGGGATGACGACCCGGCCGTGCGCCGCCGGCTGCTCATGCCTTTCATGTGGAACGTGATTGCGAAGCAGGGTCAGCTGTTCGGCAATCAGGCGGTGGGCAGTATCGCCCGGGTGACCAATGGCGTGGCCTATTCCTATCCCGGCTACAACGAGATGCTCACCGGGCACCCCGACCCGCGCATCGATCGCACCGACATCGACGGCAACAACTACGGACCGAATCCCAACGTCACCGTGTTCGAGTGGCTCAACGGCCGGCCCGGCCTCAAGGGCAAGGCGGCGGTCTTCGGCAGCTGGACCTGGTTTACCGATGTCTTCAACGAAGGGCGCAGTCACCTGGACCTGCGCGTCGGGTCCAGGCTCCCGCCGGCAGAGAAGCCGACGGCGCGCCAGGCGCTGCTCGAGCGGCTCTATCGCACGACCACTGCGCAGGAAGAAGGAGAGGTTCCCGATTCCTTCGTCCAGGCGCGCCTGCTCGATTACCTGAATTCGCACCACCCCCGGGCGCTCTTCGTCGGCTACGGCGAGACCGATGACTGGGGTCACGCCGGACGCTACGATCTGATCCTGGAGGCCGCGCACCATCTGGATACGTTCCTGCGTGAACTGTGGGAGACCCTGCAGGCGATGCCCGAGTACCGCGACCAGACCACCTTCATCATCACCACCGATCACGGACGTGGCAGTGGCCTGGTGGAATGGAAGGAACATGGCGTGGCGCAGAAGGGTTCGGAGAATATCTGGATCGCGACCATCGGCCCCGACACGCCACCGCTGGGTGAGCGGCACGGCCCACCCGACGTCGCCCAGGCGCAGATCGCGGCCACGGTCGCTGAGTTGCTGGGCCAGGACTATCGCTCCGCGGTGCCACTGGCGGCGGCCCCGTTGCCGGTCCTGAGCGGGAACTGATTGTCGGTATCGCCCGCGAGCGCGGCGGCAGAGGCGGGAATCCTCGCCTGCGGCGCCTACGTGCCGCTGCGCCGCCTGCAGCGCGCCGCGATCAGCGCCCTGCACGACTGGTTTGCCCCCGCCCTCGGGAATGCCGCGCGCGGCGAGCGCGCCGTCGCGGACTGGGACGAAGACAGCATCACGATGGCGGTGGAGGCGGGGCGCGACTGCCTCAGCGGAATCGATCGCACGACGCTCGGTTCGCTCTCGCTGGCCTCGACCACCCTGCCCT
>Ga0209647_1001138_pt1 | contig 23276 bp, 23 predicted proteins | sample GraSoi_2013_60cm_FD_185827 | JGI IMG/M metagenome (GOLD analysis project Ga0209647, IMG submission 185827) | Grasslands soil microbial communities from the Angelo Coastal Reserve, California, USA - Sample 9_17_2013_60cm (SPAdes) (version 2) | ecosystem: Environmental > Terrestrial > Soil >... | reverse complement strand
CGGGTTGCGGGTTACGGGTTGCGGGTCTTTTCGTATCGAAACGCACAGCTCGAACCTGTAACCCGCAACTTGTGACCTGCAACCCGTAACCGATAGGCCTAGACCATTGGCCGAAATTTGCCGACGACTTCAGTCAACCGATTTGTGATCTGGCCAAGCGAGCAATGCTCGACGGTATTGATTAGCTCAGCAAACACATTGCCATCGCTCTCCACTACTTTGGTCAAGCTGTCCAGACTTCTCTCCGATTGATCGGCGTGCTGGCGATGGAATTCATGCAGGCGATCCAAATGCAGCTGCTTTTTCTCCCGGTCTGTACGTATCATTTCGAGATTCGGCCAGCGATTCTCGTCGTCGGTGTAGCGATTTAGACCGATGATTGACCGCTCTCCGCTCGAAATCTGGCTCTCGAGCAGGTGTGCCGCAGCTTGAATCTGGCTCCGCTGGTAACGCCGCTCGACCGCTCCAAGAACGCCTCCCTGCTCTTCGATCACTTCGAACTCATCGAGTATACCCTCCTCCACCGCGTTAGCGACGACACGCATACCTGGTGATCCAGCCAGGGTGTTCATCATGTGCCGGAAAAGCCCGCTCTCTTCCAGCAAGATGGCTTGAGCGTGGGCGGCGTAACGTGCGTATTCTTCGCTCGGCGTAGTGAACGGTTCGTCCGCGGCGTTACTGTGACATGAATTTGTGGCATTCATACAAGCGAGCACCAACTCGATGGCAGTCCGGGTAAGATTGTTTTTCCAATCGGCCGCTACGAGCGAGCGGCCGCTGGTCTGAGTATGCAGCTTGAGCTTCTGAGCACGTTCGTTCGCTCCAAAAACGTCCCTCATTCCCAGCGCCCAGATTTTCCGACAGACCCGCGCCAGGGCCACGTATTCGACGTCTAATCCGCAATCGAGAAAGAAGGAGAGACGAGGACCAAACACGTCCACCGACATTCCGCGCTGCTGGAAATAGTCAACGTATGCGAAACCATTGGACAACGTGTAAGCCGCTTGCTGGACGGGTGTTGCTCCGGCCTCGGCGATATGGTAGCCGCTGATCGAGATGGGATACCAACGCGGCATTGCTCGCACGCAGAAGTCGACCATATCCGCTAAGAAACGCATCGACGGTTCGATCGGAAAGATCAGTTCATTTTGGGCTTGAACTTCTTTAAGGACATCGGCTTGAATCGTGCCTCTTAATTTCGGCAGGACCCCTGGACCAAATCGACGTTTGGCCGCCGCGATATACATCGCGAGAAGAATCGGCGCCGGACCCGAGATCGTCATCGATACTGAGACGCGCGGCTGATCGAGCGCGAACCCGTCATAAAGCCGCTCGACATCATCGATTGTGTCCACCGCAACACCGCCCTCACCAATTTTTCCGAAGACTCCGCGCGCTCCGGCTCCAACACCGTAAAGGGTTGGCCCGTCGAAGGCAGTGCTTAAACGCTTACTCTGCTGATTGCGCGATAAATAATGAAGTCGCGCGTTGGTGTCCTCAGGCAGCCCAAGCCCGGCAAACAACCGAGTTGGCTCTTCCCCCTGTTTCTCGTTGCTGTTCGCGGAGGATCCATTGGATCCTCCAGATGCCAGATACTGCTTAGGGTACGCAGCGGATAAATAAGGAAATTCACCGGGCAAGCCCTCTTCCAGGAGAAAACGCGTAATTTCTCCTGGCTCATCAATCTCCGGCAACGCTAAGGTTGGAAGTTTAATACCGGTCGGGGTCTCGGTCGTTCCAACTTCCGAACGGATTTCGCGCCAGCGATTCAGTATTTTCTCTGCCGCTTTTGGTTCATTGCGCACGCGTTTTACTTCCGACCGAACAAAATTGCGGTACTTCCGGACTGATTGAACAACTTGGCCGAGGGAGGTCATGAGCCGCTTCTGGAGGAGATTAGAAAGAGTGGTGCGCGACGGGCGTATATTCAAATGCGCTTTTTGGTTGCCCGGGAAACAGCACTTGAAATAGCTGATCAACCCCAGGGTCACCGTGCCGATTGGCTTGCGTGCGAAGCAAACGCTGCGCGCGCCGGTTGGGACCGATGCGAGCTTGAATTTCCGCCACCGCCGTTCGCGCCCCCCGTAGATCTGACTTGTTGACCACAATCACATCAGCGGCATCGAGCATCGCAATTTTCTGCAATTGTAGACGGCCTCCGTAGTCGGGCGGCATCACCAGAAACGACGCATCGAGCCGCACTTCGGAAAATTCGAACGGCAGCGCTTCCTGGCCGGTACCAACCGTCTCCACCAATATGGCATCGAAAATTTCCGTATCGGCCAAAAAACGCAAGCTTTGTTGAGTAACCAAGCTGACTCCGCCCGTCTGTCCTCGAGTTGCCATACTGCGGATGAAAACGCGATCGTTCTGCGAATAAATCATCGTCGCCCGATCGCCTAACAGCGCTCCCAAGCCCATGACGCTGGGATCATGCGATAGTATAGCGATCCTCTGATCTGGGAGATGCCGGACAAAACGCAGCACGAGCTCGTCTATGAGCGTAGTCTTTCCGGCTCCTCCTGGACCGGTAAACCCAAACAACTTTGTCTTTCGCGCGTCCGACCGATTTCCAGCCGAATTTGGGTTCGCTCCGTTCTCAATACGGGTCAACATGGCGGCTAGCGCCCTATCACTTCTCGGGTCTTCGAATTCTCCGTGAGCGATCGGCGCCCCAAATTGTCTTTGTACGTAGTCGACCATTTCGCCGAGCGAAGTGCCGGCAAAGAAGATTTGGTCGACCCCCGACTCGTACATTTGCTCCGCATCCGCTTTGGTGATGGTAGCGCCGCCACCGCCGAAGAGTCGGATGTGTTGGCCGTTTCGGGCGCGCAGTTCGGCTAAGATCTCGCCGAAGAACTCGACGTGCCCACCATTGTAGCTGGAGATACCAATCGCGCGGACATCTTCCTGTACCGCGGCCCGTACAATATCCTCAGCGGACCGGTGGTAGCCAAGATAGACCACTTCGATTCCGTGCCGAATCAACTCGAGATTGATTGTGTTGATGGCGCTGTCGTGTCCGTCACAAATCGGCACAGCGGTCAAGATCCGGATCGGTTCCATAGGGTTAGAATGCGGAATTGAGAATATGGAATAAAGAATACGGAATTCTGAACGCAAGGAAGCGAAATCGCGGCGGATGCTAGCGCAACTCTGCTCGTTATTCTAAATCCTATATTCCGTTTTCAGCGTCTTCATTCAATCCTCTACTACTTCGTCCGAGATTTCGTTTCGGGGACCGCTGCTATCGGGAGGGAAATGGGCGGCAAGCACTGAGCCTATTTTTTCGACCGCTCCAATGACTGCGGCGGTGAATTCTCCTTTTTTCAGGTCAGGTTGCATCTGCTGAATCACCTCCGCCCAAAAGGCATTATCAGCCTTGGTATCGACAGCTGTGTCACCGTAAATTGCTACTTTCTGGGCGGCCGGGGCAACCACTATCAACACGCCATTTCGTTTCTGCGTCCGATGCAGTTTCAGCTTTCGAAATGATTTTCTCGCGAGCGCAAGAGCGTCTTTCGGCCGGCGGTGCGTGATGAAAACTACGATCTGACCGCTCGATTTTTTTTCGGCCTTTCGGATCGCGGCAGCGATCCGCTCGTGCTCGAGCCGATCCAGAAAATTTTTGACCTTCATAAGCTCTGGAACCAGCCGGCTACCAGTCGCCGCTCGCGCCGCCGCCACCGAAGCCACTGTCGCCACCTCCGCCAGAAAAACCGCCGCCTCCTGTTGAGCCACCACCCGAAGAACCTCCACCCCCACCAAAGCCGCCGCCACCGATCCAAGGACCACCACCGCCGCCGATGATCATGCCGCCTCGTCTGCGAGCAGCGATCATGAAAAACACCAGAAAAATAAGCAGGAAAACCACCGGAATGATCCAGGAGGTATCATCTGCCTGGTGTCTGCGTCGTTCATTGACCGTTGTACCGGTGCCTTTGTATTCGCCTTTAGTAGCTGCCATGATGGCCGCCACTCCGGCGCTGACTCCGCCTGCGAAATCGCCATTCCGAAATCGTGGCACGATTTGCTCAGAAATGATCCGCTTGCAGATCACATCCGGCAACGCTCCTTCCAATGCGCGCCCAACTTCGATCCGTATTTTTCGATCTTGAACAAATACAAAAAGGATCGCGGCATTATCGCGTCCGTTGGCGCTACCTGCTTTCCACGATCGGGCAACCTGTTGGGTGTAGTCCTCAAGCGAGGTCTCGGACGGAAATTTCGGATAGATTGCTACCAGGATCTGGTTTGAGGTCTGCCTTTCAAAATCCTCAAGCTGACGGTTCAACTGTTCAGCCACTTGAGGCGGGACCAGCGAAGCATAGTCATTAAAGTAACGTGTTGGTGCCGGAGGCAGCTTTTCCGCAGCCGAAGTGGCCGCTGCAACTGACAAATATGCCAACAACAAAACGACGCTCCGTCCCAAAATTACAGACGACCATCGCGTTGCTCTCATAGACAAACAATATGGTGCGGTTGCCGGAACCCAGCAAACCGCCTACTTCGGACTGGCCGATGGGCTAAAGGACGGGAAAGAGACCGTGGGAGCGTTCTCGGCGCCGGCGGCGCTCGTAAAGTATGCTTTCGGGCTAAACCCAAGGAGCCCAGCGTACAGCACGGTCGGGAAAGATTTGACCATGACGTTGTAGGATTGGGCGGCGTTATTGAAGTCGCGACGAGCCACGGCAATCCGGTTTTCTGTACCCTCCAATTGGGCTTGAAGATCACGGAAATTGGTATTGGCCTTCAGTTCCGGATATCTTTCACTCACGGCTAGAAGCCGCCCCAGGCTGCTGGATAGACTGTCTTGGGCCTGCTGGAATCGTTTGAGCGCCTCGGGGTCGGTCGGCGCCTTCGAGACATCGATGTTCACTTTGGTAGCGTTCGCGCGAGCGTTAATGACATCCGTCAGAGTCGATTTCTCGAAATTTGCTGCTCCTTGGACAGTGTTTACCAGATTGGGGATCAAATCCGCTCTACGCTGATACTGCGTTTGCACGTTCGCCCAAGCGGTATCAACGCTGGCAGAGGCCGTTACCAGGCGGTTATAGCCGCTGACAATAAAGGAGCCGAGCACCACGACGACTAAAACCAGCGCTGCAAGGCAGCCGCATCCGATCGCAACGTTTCGATTCATAAGTTCAGAGAGAGGCCGAGGAGTTCTTAGCCTGTTTAGGTACCTCTTGGCAACCGCAACCCATTTTCACCGGGAAAAACCGTCACCGCGGGCGTAGTTTGAGCGGCCAAATGCCACCCCGGCGCGCCGCGGAAAGCCCCGGTGGAACAGGCGGCGCAGAAGCCGGGCAGCGGTTAAGATCACTGGTCCCGTGGGCAGCCGAATCCGGGCGCGGTGTTTTGCGGAATAAAGGAAGGTTTTTTCTGCTAGTTCAATTGACGGTCAGGACAACTACGGCTACTATCCTGCCCTCACGAACTGATCGAAGAAGAAGATTTTTATGCCTGAAGTAATTGTCCGCAAAGGAGAGCCTATCGACCGGGCGCTCAAGCGCTTAAAAAACAAGCTAGACGCCGAGGGTATTATGGAGGAAGTGCGGCGCCTGCGCGCTTTCGAGACCCCGAACCAGAAGGTACGGCGAAAGGCCAAACTTGCGGCCAAACGTGGAAAACTGAAATTTCGTTTTAATCCCTAACCTTCTCCTAGATAGGCAGTTACGAAAGCTTCGCTTCGCAGCGAAGCTTTTTTATTTGGTAGGCAACGTTATCGCTCCGAACTCAAAGCGCTCAGATATTCCCATCGGGCCGGAGCGGCGCCGCTAGCGGCTCCCATGAGCGGCCTTCGATCACAGAACACGCACGATCGCCTGCCTCGATTCCTCGGTGCGCGCTGGATTGCTTCCGAGCGCCGCAAGCAACGCCCCTCCGACCGCTGGGCGTACCCAAAGATAATGACGACGGTGCGCCGAGTTTTTCGGCTTCATCTGACTCCAACTTACCTTCCCAGATTCGCCACAATTGCTTCGACCAGACCATCAATATCATGGCGGTTCGCTTCGAAATCCACTTTGAGGCCGGCTTGTCGCATGGTTTCTGATGTGATCGGCCCGATACTAGCCGTTCGCAAATTGCTTGGCCACGGAAGCTTGAGCGCTAGGAAATTGGTCACCGTCGAAGAACTGGTAAACGTCACCAGATCGGCACCGTCTCGTTCAAAACGTTCGCGGGCGCCGGTGTCATCCTGAGTTTCCGGAACCGTCCGATAGGCAATTGCCTCGTCCACGATTGCTCCCAGTTGCGTAAGACGCTTCGGTAAAACATCCCGGGCGTTTTCCGCACGCACCAGCAAGAACTTCAGGTTTTCCACGCTCTCGAATTGTCGCAAGGATTCCACCACCGCTTCAGCTATGAAATCATCCGGCTGCACATCGACAGTCAGATGATAATCTCGAATACGCTGCGCGGTTCCGGGTCCAATAGCTGCAATCCGCACGTTTCCAATGTTGCGTGAATCCTGGTAAAGCTTGAAGAACATGTCGAAGAATGCAGTCACGCCATTTGGACTGGTAAAAACCAGCCAGTCGTACTGATAGGCATCGCGGACCAGCTCCCCGAATTCCAGTAAGTCCTCCGGCAACTCGATCCGGATCGTTGGCAACTCAATTACGTCCGCGCCGAGAAGAAGGAGTTTGGCGCTTAAAGCACCGGCTTGCCGGCGGGTTCGGGTGACCACAATGCGGCGACCGAACAGAGGCCGCTTTTCAAACCAGCGGAGCTTTTGTCGATAGGAGACTACCCTGCCAAAAACTGCAACGGCCGGAGCTTCAAAGCCAGCAGCCCGATCTACAATATTTTCCAGCGTACCAGTGATCGTTTCCTGGCGACCGGTCGTACCCCAACGTACGAGAGCGACCGGCATCGACGGCTCTGCGCCATGGGCACGGAAGGCCGTAACAACTTGCTCGAGTCGTTGAACCCCCATTAGCATAACCAGCGTCCCTCCGCTTTTTACGAGGGAACCATAATCCAGATCTGATTCCGGTTTGGCCGGATCTTCATGACCGGTAAACACTGTGAAGCTGGAGGTGACGTCTCGATGAGTGATCGGAATGCCGGCGTATGCCGGCACCGCGATCGCGGCACTAACTCCAGGGACCACCTCGAAATCGATTCCGGCGGCGGCTAACGCCTCGGCCTCTTCTCCGCCTCGTCCGAAAACAAACGGATCGCCACCTTTGAGCCTCACCACTTGTTTTCCGACACGGGCCCGCTCGACGATAAGGTCGTTGATTTCAGCCTGAGTAAACGTATGCCGCCCTGGCTTTTTCCCCGCGTAAACGATTTCCGCGTCCGGCGGTGCCCATTTCAAGATTTCCGGGTTGCAGAGGTAATCATAGACGACCACTTCTGCGTGTTCGATTGCCTCTTTGGCCCGTAAAGTCACCAAGCCAAGGTCACCTGGACCGGCCCCGGCAAGAACGCATTTACCTTCAGTCGCCATAAATCTTCCGAAACAGAGTTTGAGCAGCCAGTTCGGCTGAACCGAAGTTACCGGCTACAGATCCCGTGCGCACTATATCTTCCTCGAAGACAATCGCTTCCAGTAGCGCTTGTTCTCCCATCGAGCTTACGCTCTCGCCCAGACTTCCTCCTTCGCTCGTCTCGGCGGATCGGATAGTCGCCCGTACACCAATTGGCACCTCACATCCACCGCCTAATAATCGTAAGAATTCGCGTTCGGCGCGAACGCAAAACCAAGTGTCCGGATGGTTGACAGCTCGCAGAAGGTCGCGGACGGCCGACGATTTCTCAAGCACCTCTAGTGCAATCGCTCCCTGACCGGCGGCAGGCAGCATTCCTTCCACAGTGGAAGCAAATAAAGTGCGACCATCGAATTGAATCCGGTTCTCTCGAATCTTGAGACCCAACCGTTCAAGACCCGCTCGGGCTAAGATCAATCCGTCCCAGCTTGCCTGATTGATCAATTTGTCGATTCGAGTTGGAACGTTGCCGCGGACATCCACGATCGTAAGATCCGGCCGGAGACGCTGCAATTGTCGAGCGCGCCGCGGGCTACTCGTTGCGATCACGCCATTTACGCGAATCGCGCTGAGCGAGACTACCTGCCGGGAAACCAGCACGTCAGCGGGATCTTCTCGAGGCAAGACGGCGGCGACCGTTAATCCATCAGGCAACTCCGTAGGCAGATCTTTTAAAGAGTGAACGGCCACGTCGATCTGACCGCTCAACAAACACTCTTCCAATTCTTTCGTAAAAAGACCCCGAGCAAACTTTTTTCCGGAATCGCTCAGGCGCAGATCCAGGCGTCTATCGCCGGTTGTTTTTATGATTTGGCGCTCAACCTTCTCAACCCCAGCTAGTTGCGATAGAAGATTGCCCGCTATCTCGGCTTGGGCTAAGGCAAGCGAACTGCCTCTTGTGCCCAGAACAATCTTCATCACGCCCCTGGTAATTGAATAGCAACTGGAGGAAAGCTCGCGGGCTGTGTGCGTTCAATCCAAAGCTGAAAGTCCTGAACGTGGTGCTCGATCAGCCGATGACAACTTTCCGCCTCTTGCCTACGCACCTCCAATGTTCGCTCCGCTATGGCCCGGAGCGAATCGAGATCGTACAAATAAACGCCATCCAGCTTGTTGACAGCAGGATCGATATCACGCGGCATTGCCAAATCGATCATGAAAAGGGGCCGGTGCCTGCGAGTTCGCAGGACCGGAGCCAATTTGTCCAGCGTGACAATCGCGTGCGGAGCCGCCGTTGAGCTTACCAGGATATCCAGATCGCGAAATTCTTGTTCCCAGTCCTCGAAATGAATCGCTCGCCCCCCGGTAATTGAGGCCAGCGCCGCCGCGCGTTCGAAAGAGCGATTGGAGACAAAGATTTGTTCCGCTCCACGGGATCGAAAAGCTCGAGCTGTCTTTTCACTCGTCTCACCAGCACCGAGAATCATGATCTTGCAGCCGTCTAGATCACCAAAAATCTGTTCAGCGAGGTCCACCGCTACCGAACCGACCGAAACGCTGCCGCGGGTGATTGCGGTGGAAGAGCGGACCTGCTTGCCTACCTGAAACGATTTCTGGAAAAGACGATTCAACAGCTTCCCAGTCGTTTGTGCGCCGGTCGCAAGTTCGTAAGCACGTTTGACTTGTCCGAAAATCTCTGTCTCGCCAACGACCATCGATTCCAGGCCGGAAGCCACTCGAAATAAGTGACGAACACACTGGTTGGCCCATAGGCGAAACAGGTGTGCTTCGTCTCCAGCCTTCAAATTTCGATAGAAGCTCTCAAAGAATGCCGGAGCCGGGCTGTCGCGGAATTCGCCCGTCACATAGAATTCGGTCCGATTACAGGTCGAGACAATGAGTCCTTCAGCGAGCCCCGGGATCGTCTTCAGCCGCGCCAATGCATCAGGCAAAGCAGATTCCGGAATCGCGAATCTCTCGCGTACGTCAACTGCCGCTGTTTGATGGCTAAGGCCAAAACAAAATATGCTCATCGCACGGTCGGATTGTCCGAGATAAATCGGATTCCCCAAAAAACACTCAACAGGAGACTAAAGGCGATAATTGATAAAGTCGCAATCCACTTTGCCCCCATCGTGTGCAGGTGGCGACCGAGCAAAATGCCGCCATAAAGAGCCCACACCAGTACCGACCAGGCAACCTTTCGCCAGTCAACCTCCCGGCCGATAAAAAAGCCGGAGCCGAGGCCGACGGTAAAAAGAATAAAACCAAGCCATAGCAAACGTGAATTGGCGATTGTGAGGGTGCTGATGGGCGGAAGTCGAAAAAAGATTGAGCCCGGCTTACGGGTTTTCAGCTGCCGCTCCTGAAACAGATACATCAACCCGGCGACCCCGGCTAAGGCGAAGGCACCGCAAGCCACGATCGAGAAGGAGGTGTGTGTTTCCAGCCAAGGATTAACCGGCTGATGGCCGGTACGGAGCGGGTGATCAGGGCCAAGCAACGCCCAAATGTCGAGCACAGCGACAAACGGAGCGGTGATCACCCCTAGCAGCGATAAACGATAGGAGGAACCAATCAATAGATAAATCAGAGTCATCGACCACCCCAGGAAGACCAGAAGTTCAAAGAAATTCGTGATCGGACAGCGACCGATTTGATGGCCTCGATCAACCAAAAAGAGAGTTTGAGAAACGAAACCGGCGCTGATCAAACCGAAGGTCAACCGGGGCGCCATAAACTTGCCGGTTACGAGAGAGTAGGCGGAATAGGCGGACGCTAACGAAAAACCGTAGAGCGCCAGCCAAACCCACCAGCGGTCGGAGGCGAAAATCAGGGAGCTAAGAAAATCCAGATGCATCGACAAAACTCACCTGCTACGCTCCGCCATTCATGAATGGAGTCAATCCAGAAGAACTTCGTCGCGCGATTCGGGATGTTCCCGATTTTCCGAAGCCAGGCATTTTATTTCGCGACATTTCGCCGATACTCAGTAAGCCCGAACTATTTCGTCAAGTCGTAGATGCGCTCGCTGCCGAAGCGGAAAAATCGGCTCCGAACAAGATCGTTGGAATTGATGCGCGTGGTTTTCTGTTCGGGGCGGCGGTGGCATACAAACTTGGCCTTGGGTTCGTTCCGGTTCGAAAGAAAGGCAAGCTGCCGTATCGCACCATTAGCTACTCCTATGCGCTCGAATATGGACGGGCCGATATGGAAATGCATATCGACGCCGTACAAGCGGGGGAAAAGGTAGTCATCGTTGACGATTTGCTCGCGACCGGAGGCACCTCGGCGGCCGCAGTCCACTTGATCCAACAACTCGACGCCACTGTGGAGGCAGCGTTATTCTTCATCGAGTTGGTCGACTTAGCAGGCCGAAAACAGTTGGCCGGAGTTCCAGTAAAAACCCTCATTCAGTTTTGATGGAATCCGTGAAAAATGATCATAAACCGACCTCATGATCTTTTTTATCGCCAGGCGATTGGTCGGCCTCGTCATCGTTCTTTTCTGCGTCGTTACGATTACATTTTTTCTGGTTCGGTTAATGCCGGGGGGCCCGTTTGATCGAGAGCGTAAGTTGCCGCCTCACATCGAAGCCGAGCTATTGGCTAAATATAAGCTAGATGGACCACTGTTTACTCAGTACACCGACTACCTCGGCGACTTGCTGCACGGAGATCTTCGGCTTTCCACAAAGTACCGGAATCGTACCGTAAACGAGATCCTAGCAGACTGTTTGCCAGTGTCCGCCACTTTGGGTGGAATCGCATTCTGCCTGGCGACTAGCATTGGTGTGTTCCTGGGATCTCTGGCTGCTTCTTATCAACACTCCTGGATCGATCGATCGGCGATGCTGGGTGCGCTCGTAGCCATTTCTTTGCCCTCTTTTGTCATCGGCCCGTTGTTGATTCTGATCTTCGCTATCTACTTTCCTGTGCTTCCAGTCGGTGGCTGGGGAAATCTGCAAAGTCTGGTGCTGCCTTCGATTACTTTGGCCGCACCATACGCCGCTTACATTGCCCGGCTCACCCGCGCCAGCATGTTGGAAGTTCTGACACAGGATTTTGTTCGCACGGCGCGCGCGAAAGGCTTGCCGGAATCGCAAGTAGTCTACAAACATGCCCTGCGTGTCGCGATACTCCCGGTTGTCTCGTTTCTCGGCCCGCTCGCCGCTAACCTGCTGACCGGCTCAATCGTGGTGGAGAGCATATTCAGTATTCCGGGCGCAGGCGGATTTTTCGTCAACTCGGTGCTTAACCGCGATGGGTTCCTCCTGGCGGGAGTGGTGATCGTCTATTGTGCCCTTCTCGTTCTGTTCAATTTGCTGGCGGACATTCTCTATGGTGTCCTCGATCGCCGGATTGTATTGTATGACTGAACCTCGTTCCACCTGCAGCAGATTGTGGCGAAATCCGGCAATGATCGTTTCGACGTTGATCGTGGTCGGAGTAGCCATCGCCGCTTTGCTGGGTCCGATGCTGCTAACGACCAAAAGCGGTGAGGTAACAGCCCATAGCTTTCTGCCACCTTCTCCGGAACATGTCTTCGGCACTGACCTCAACGGGCGAGACCTGTTCTTTCGCGTGCTTTTGGGAGCCCGCGTCTCACTTTTGGTCGGGATCGCCGGTGCCGGAGTGAGCTTTGCCGTCGGGATCCTTTACGGAATGATCGCCGGTTACACCGGCGGACAAGTTGATTCGCTGATGATGAGATTGGTCGATGTGCTCTACGCTATTCCACGTTTGATCTTTCTTCTCGTACTCATCAGCGCACTTGACCCGATCTTACGCAGCACGATGGAGGCACACGGACTCCAGAACCTTGTTGGTTATTCGAAGATTCTCATTTTGGTGCTGTGCCTTGGTCTGACCGAATGGCTCACCATGGCTCGAATCGTACGCGGACAAGTGTTGAGTCTGAAGAACCAACAATTTGTAGTGGCAGCGCGCAGCATCGGTCAGAGCCAGCGAAACATTATATTCCAGCATCTTCTCCCTAACCTTATTGGCGTAACGATCGTTTACCTGACACTTACCGTTCCGTCTGTCATTCTGGACGAGTCGTTTCTCAGCTTTCTCGGGGTTGGCGTACAGGCGCCTCTAGCCAGTTGGGGCCTTTTGCTAAGTGATGCCGCTCAATCAATCAACCCGGTAAAAGGATATTGGTGGCTGCTCGTCTTTCCGGCAGCGACGATGTCGATCACGTTGTTAGCTCTGAACTTTCTCGGAGATGGATTGCGCGATGCGCTCGACCCGCGGCGAAGACAATAGGATTCATCGAACGGAAATAGCCGCTTGAAAGCAGACAAGGGGCTCTTTCCTGGCGGCTATTTCCGTTCGGTGAATCCTAAAGAAATAGATGACAAACGTTCTTCGCCGACTTTAGTTGGCCGCAACCTGTACGGGGCAATGAACTTATTGGAAGAACTGCAAGCATCGGTCGTCTGCGGCGACGGTGCAATGGGAACCGAGCTAATGGGAGCAGGGGTCCCGATGGAAGTCTGTTTGGAGGAGGTAAACACCACCAATCCGGACGTCGTTCTCCATATCCACGAGGCCTACATCGCTGCCGGGTCGCGAGTAATCGAAACTAACACTTTCGGGGCAAACAGCATGCGACTGGCAAAACACGGTTTAGAGTCGAAAGTCCGCGAATTGAACACAGCAGCGGTGGCTGTTGCCAAGCGCGCGGCTACCGGTAAGGACATTTGTGTCGCTGGCAGTGTTGGCCCACTCGGCGTCCCCAACGAGGAACTCAGAGCTCAAAAGATCGATCAAAAGACTATTTTCCAAGAGCAAATCAGCGCCCTCCTGGAGGCAGATGTTCACGCCATTTTTCTCGAGACGTTTTTAGACCTGGAGGAAATAAAAATTGCTCTGCAGGCGGTTCGACAGTTGAGCACGCAAATCCCGGTCGTCTGTTCGATGGTCTGTTCCGAAGAGGCACGTTTGCCATCCAGCCTGCCGGTAGTCCAAGCATTTCGTGAACTTTCCCGGCTAGGTGCAAATGTGGTCGGCGTAAATTGCGTGACAGGGCCGCGCGCAATGGCGCGGATTTTGAAACGGATTCCACTCGATTTCGTGATCAGCGCCTACCCCAATGCCGGCTATCCTCGCTACCAAGAAGGGCGTTTCGTTTATAACGCCTTTCCTGAGTATTTCGGCAAAACGGCGAAGGAATTTGTCGCCGAAGGCGCTCGGTTAATTGGCGGTTGCTGCGGCGTCGGTCCTCAACATATCCGGGAAATGTCGAGGGCGTTGGCCGGGCTGGAGCCGGTCAGATCCAAACCGGTAATCAAATGGTTGGCGGAACCCGAACCCATTCCAGAGAAACGCCCGGTCGAAACGAGTCTGCTCGACCTGATCGCGGGCGGCCATACCGTCATCATCACAGAATTGGACCCTCCAAAGACGCTGGATCTGGACCGCTATTTCAAGGCGGCCAGGTGTTTGGCGGACGCGGGTTCTGACGCCATTACGCTCGCGGATAACTCGCTCGCGATCCTTCGGATCAGTAACCTGGCAATCGGTGCGATGCTTAAACAGCAATACAACATCATGCCGCTGCTGCATGTGAGTTGCCGGGACAAAAACCTTATCGGTTTACAAAGCGAACTGCTCGGAATCGCGGCCCTTGGTATCCGCCACATTTTGCCGCTGACCGGTGACCCGGCAAAGTTCGGGGACCAACCGGGCGCGTCTTCGGTTTACGACGTCAATTCGATCCAACTGATGCAGATTATTTCAGGAATGAATCAGGGCTACAATTACGCGGGCAAGACGATCAAATATCCCACCGATTTTGTATTCGGTTGCAGTTTTAACCCGAACGCCAAGAACTTGGACGCCCAAATTTCACGTTTGGAACGCAAATTGGCCGCCGGCGCTCGCTACGTAATGACCCAGCCAGTTTTCGATCGGCAACTAGTTAAAACCACATTTGAGCGTACCCATCATCTCGGTGTTCCAATTTTCACGGGGGTCTGGCCGCTGCTGAATGGACGTAACACCGAATTTTTGCACAATGAGGTGCCCGGGATTATCATTCCCGACCCTATTCGGTCTCGGATGGCTGGAAAAGAAGGACCCGAAGGGAGACGGATCGGAACCAATATCGCCAAAGAAGTCGCTGAATCCATCCTCGAATATTTCCCTGGGGTCTATCTGATCACTCCGTTCCTTGCCTATGATACCACCGCCGAGCTCGCGCAGCACATCCGAGGAATTACATCATAAGATCCCGTGGTCGCTTCTCACTCAAGGAACCGGACTGCTCGCCACCGGTGGGATCGTGTTTCTGCTGGCGTCACATTATCCATTGCTCGACTGGGTTGGAGACGCTCAGAAAAGAATTGAAGGCCTTGGCGTTTGGAGTGGCATCGTTTATCCGTTTGGTTACGCAATCTGTAACCTGTTTCTTCTACCAGGCGGCGTCTTAAGCATTGGCGGCGGATTTTTGTTTGGCCTCTGGTGGGGCTTCCTTTTGGTCCTGATTGGCAACCTGCTGGGAGCCGCCGGAGCTTTCGCCATTGCGCGCAAGATCGGACGCCGAAAAGTTGAAAAATTACTTTCGAATAACCGCCGACTTTTGTTGCTCGATAAAGCAATCGAGCGGCATGGTTGGAAGATCGTGGTACTCTCTCAATTGAATCCACTCGCTCCCAGTAGTCTACTGAACTACTTGTATGGATTGACGCGGGTTCCGATCGGACGCTGCCTATTGTGGATCGCGCTCGGCCAAACCCCTGGCCTGTTCTTGTATGCGTTCGTTGGAACGCTTGGCCAGTTTGGAGTCGAGATGGCTCGAGGTCTGAAGCGACCTCTGCCGAATGACTATTTCTTGTGGGGCGGCGGCTTTGTTCTGACCATGGGAACCACTTGGCTGCTCGCTCGTCTCGCCAAGCGAATCATGCGGGAAGTCGGAGCTGATATGGACGACACCGGCTTGACGCCAGAGGAATGAGGCATACCGTACGTGTCGAGGTTGCTTTTTTAAGCGGATGAAGTCTAGCCCTGCCAAATGTCGAAATGCCGACGTAATGATTTATTTCGACCGGGCGGCCGAATGCCTTTCCTCTTATTTCAGCGAGATCACCTTAAACGATCACGGGATCATTTTCCGTTCTCGTTGGGAGTTTGACTTGGGTACCCAACTCGCACTCAAAGTCTGTGTCGAGTCGGAATATTCCGATTCTGCGCCTGTCTGCATTGACCTGACTGGGATGGTCGTTCATTGCGAAAGGGTCTACTGCCAGTCGCCGCTGTTTGAGGTGACCCTTCTCTTTCTCAACCGCCGCGAGAAACCTCCGCAGTCGCTCAATCAGTTGACTCGTCGTCCAGAGCTGATGGGCAATCTCAATTGACGATTGCGGATTTCAAAATTCCGTAATCGAGTTGTTCATGCCGCGCCAGCCTTTGGCGCTTTGGCCGCAACCAATTTTCTGGAAGCCCGACTTTTCTTGCGATTCGCCAAATTCTTGTGAATGACTCCGCGTCGAGAAGCTTTATCTAAGCGGCTGGACAGAGCAGCAAACTCAAGCGCTGCCTGTTTCTCATCTCCAGCACCGATAGCGGCCCTCAGCTTTTTCTGTTGAGATTTTATCTCGGTGAGGACGCGTCGGTTCCGAAGCATGCGGACCTGGGTCTGCCGAGCGCGTTTTGCTGCTGATCGCGTGTTTGCCATAGATCGGATGAAAAGAGCAGCCACGTTACTCGGATTGCGAATCTCGTCAACCGGGAACTCGGAAGGTGAATCATTCGACCGGGCGGGGACACCCTGGACGGTGGGGCCAGAACCTCGTCCGGCAGACGGCCACGCGCCTCAACATAAGACAGGACCGCCCAGCTCCGGATCAATTTCGAGATGCGCCGAAATCAGACGCTTCGTGAAGACAGTCGCCGCTACCGAAGAAACCGATTTCAAAGCCCTCCTATCCCTCCGACTGCCGCTCTTCGGCGGCCGCGTCGACCTTGGAAGGGCGATTCAGCAAGGCATTAAAGACTCGGCGCGGAAGGCTATGGCCGTTCTCTTCGCCTTGGAGCTCTTCGATCGAATTGCGCTTGGCTTCTTCCCAGGCCGCCGGAAATCCCGGTGAACGAGATACCATATACCGTTCCGCCCGAGCGTAGATCTCGATATCGCGCTGCAGCTTTCGATCTGGAAGCTGACCCAGACTTGCCACTTTGATGCGCAAGTTCTCGTTTTGCTGTTTTAGTTGTTGCAAATCGGTTTTGAGCCGGTTGGTGGCGTCAGCTTCCAACTCCAATTTATCCGCCAAATGACGTTGCAGGCGTTTCACTTCGCGCCGGGATTCCCAAAGACGGAGCGCCAACAGAATCATTCCGGCTAGTCCGATCAAGATCCCTAATGCCGCTCCCCACACGAAGTGGTTATGCATAACGTCCATATTGCAGCAAACTAACCCGGCACCAACATCTCGCAACCGTGAACGTTGCGACAGCAAAAACCGGGGTTCGGCGTTGCTTACTGCTCAGGTACTGATTCAGTATGCTGGTTGCCCCTTGAAGATTGGCCAAATATTCCCGCGACCGCGGGACGGCAGGCTTCATACCGACAAGATGCACTATCCTTCGCAGGATTCTCCAGGTTGTGCTACCTGCTTTGGTGGGCGGTGTCGTGAGGCGATTCTAAAGTGCCAGGGGGGAGAGTTGAACTCCCGACCAAGGGCTTATGAGTCCCCTGCTCTACCACTGAGCTACCCTGGCGGCGAGGAAGTCAAAGAGGTGGGACATTAAAGCAGATCAGTACCGTTTCAAGGTCAATTCGGGGTATCAGCAGCGTTCTCCAAAACCTAGTTCGCATGAAAATTGGTCTGCTACATTATACTTCCTGGCCAGTGGTAGGCGGGGTCGAAGCGGTACTGCGCCAGCAAGCAACTCTGATGGCTCGCGCCGGCCACTCGGTCTCAATAGTGTGCGGTGATGGTAAAAGATTCTCTGACGCGATTCCGACTCTGGTTCTCCCCGAGCTGAACCTAACCCAGGGGCTGGTTACTCAGGCGCAACAGGAAATTACCAGCGGCTATCCGGGAACCGCCTATTTTCAAGCGGTAAACGCGGTTAAGAAACGGTTGCGACCGCTGTTCATCGAATGGGATTGTACGATAGTGCACAACGTCATGACCATGCCGTTCCATCTTGCTGCTACCCAGGTTGTTTCCGAGCTGGCCGAGGAAGGAAATCGAGTTCTGGCGTGGATCCATGATTTAGCAGCAAACAACCAGGATTACTCTCTGCCCCGAAATCGTGTGTTTGATATGATTCGGGAAAGGCAGGACGGCATCGAGTATGTGGCGATTTCCGAGACTCGAGCTCGGGAATTTCGTGATCTGACCGGTACTTCGGCGGATGCGGTGGTCCCGAATGGTCTTGATCTATCGGCAGCACTCGGATTGACGACCGAGGTTTCCGGGTTATTAGCAGAAATCAATTCGGAAGAAGCTATCCTGCTCTATCCGACCAGGATTTTGCAGCGAAAAAACCTCGGCCTTGCGCTGCAAATCTTAGCCGCTTTGCTGGAGATCGATTTCCGAGCTTGGCTTTTTATTACCGGTGCGGCCAATGGTTATAATCCGGGCGCGAAGGCGCACTTTGCCGGACTGAAACAACAAGCCTCCGAATTGGGCGTAACCGATCGCGTTCGTTGGGTAAACGAGCATTTCTTTGTTGATGATGCTCAACTACGTAGTCTTTACTTGGTCAGTGACGCCTTACTTTTTACGACCAAGCAAGAAGGCTTCGGGCTACCAATATTGGAAGCTGCCGCATTCCGATTGCCAATTTTCTGCTCAGATATCGAACCGCTCCGCTCAAATCTGCCACCGGGCTCCATATCGTTTGACCTGCGATCATCTCCTCGAAATATTAGCTTAACGATTGCGGAATCGCTGAAGCAGGATCGCGGGTTTCTCAGTCGGAAACTCATACTTCAGCGTCATGCCGCTCTTGACCTGTATCGCGCAAAAATTGAACCGCTGCTGCAAAGGAAAATATGATTGCTACTGCCTCCCCGTACGATCTCCAGCTATTGTTGAATGCTGAACATCCCGATCCTTTCGGCTTTCTCGGACAGCAAGAAGCCAATGGCCAGCTTGTGGTTCGGGCCTTCCGTCCGGATGCAAAATCATTGACGGTAGTCGACCGCCATGATCAAAAACGGCGATTCCCGGCCGAAAGGATTGCGGAAGAAGGTTTCTTCGAAGCCAAACTGGAAGGAGCCGAGACGCGGTTTGATTACCTGCTCGATATCGATCGTTGGACTGGTGACCGCTTCCAGATCGCCGATCCCTATTCATTCGGAACTCTGCTCGGCGAATTGGATATGCATCTTTTTTGCGAGGGGACTCACTATGAGATTTACCAAAAAATGGGCGCTCACCTGTCCCAGATCAATGGCCACAACGGAGTCATCTTTTCGGTCTGGGCTCCCAATGCGCAAAGGGTTTCCGTAGTCGGCGATTTCAATGGATGGGATGGACGAGTTAATCCCATGCGAAAGAGAGCGGAATCCGGAGTTTGGGAAATCTTCATTCCTGAGGTCGGCGAAGGCGCTCACTATAAATTTGAACTGCGTAACAGCGGGGGTCAGGTCGTTCTGAAAAGCGATCCGTTCGCGTTTTATGGCCAGCATGGTTTGCAGACGGCATCGCTCGTATTCGATCTCAATCGCTTTACCTGGCACGATGCCGCCTGGATCGAATATCGTAATTCGAAGCAGTGGCACAAAGAGCCAATCAGCATCTACGAAGTGCACCTCGGCTCGTGGGCGCGGGTGCCGGAAGAAAATAATCGGTATCTTAGTTATCGAGAGCTTGGCGATCGGTTGATTCCCTATGTCAAGGACTGTGGCTTTACACATATCGAATTGATGCCCGTAGCTGAGCATCCGTTCGACGGTTCGTGGGGCTACCAAGTTACCGGTTACTACGCGCCAACTAGCCGTTACGGTAACCCAGATGAATTTCGTGATTTCGTGAACCGGTGCCACGAGAACAACATCGGTGTGCTCCTTGATTGGGTACCTGGACATTTTCCCAAGGACGCCTACGGTCTGGCCCAATTCGACGGAACTCATCTATATGAACATGCGGATCCGCGCCAAGGCGAACACCAGGATTGGGGCACGCTCATTTTCAACTACGGCAGGAACGAAGTTCGAAACTTTTTGATCGGTAACGCTCTCTTCTGGCTAGACGAGTTTCATATCGATGGACTGCGGGTGGACGCGGTCGCATCGATGCTCTATCTCGATTATTCCCGTACCGCCGGAAACTGGGTACCAAACGTACAAGGCGGTCGCGAGAACTTAGAAGCGATCTATTTTCTAAAACGATTCAACGAGGTCTGTTACGAGCGTTTTCCCGGCATCCTGACGATCGCTGAGGAATCGACCGCCTGGCCGGGAGTCTCACGGCCAACGTTCCTGGGAGGACTGGGGTTTGGATTTAAATGGAACATGGGTTGGATGCACGACTTTCTCTCCTACATGAGCCGCGAGCCGATCCACCGCAAACATCATCAGGGAGATATCACTTTTTCACTCCTGTACGCTTTCCAAGAGCACTTCATTTTGGTTCTCAGTCACGATGAAGTCGTTCATGGCAAAGGCTCACTGGTAACCAAAATGCCAAGCGATCCCTGGCAGAAGTTTGCCAACCTTCGGATGTTCTTTGGTTGGATGTTCGCCTATCCGGGCAAAAAGCTCATGTTTATGGGAGGCGAATTTGGGCAGTGGCGAGAATGGAATCATGATCAGAGCCTCGACTGGCATCTGCTCGATCGTCCATTCCATGCTGGTCTGCGCCGCCTGGTACAGCACTTAAACTATATCTACAAGACCGAGCCGGCGCTCTGGCAGTTGGACGATTCCTATGAAGGTTTTGAATGGATCGACTTCCACGATGCCGAGAGCAGCGTGGTAGTCTTTTTACGCAAAGGAGAAAATACGCCGATGTTCGTATTCCTGGTCAATGCAACGCCTGTCCCAAGGTACGGTTACCGCATCGGTGTTCCAGGCGAAGGCTGGTACGAAGAAGTGGTCAATACCGATGCCGAGACTTATGGAGGCGGGAATATTGGTAACTATGGTGGAATGCACGCCGACGCGATTCCGTGGCAAGGTCGCAGCCACTCGATTAGTGTAGCCTTACCCCCGCTGGCAGTGGTCGCATTCAAGCGCCACGAGTATCAGGGTTAGGTTACGGGTTACAAGTTGCGGGTTGCAGGTTGATGTTCGGGCGTACCTTGAGCTGATAAAATCTGCTTGTCTTTGGTCGACGACCAAGCCGGATATCGCGGCTCGACCGCAACTCCGCAACTCCGCAACTCGCAACCCGCAACCCGCAACCCGCAACCCACAACTTGTAACCCCTACTCCCTATCCGTCGTCGACCAAATGCTTCCGTCCGCCAGGATAGTTTTGATCTTTTGATTGGCCGCAACCACGCTTACCGAGTCAATCACTTTCCCATTCTCATCCTCAGTGATCGAGTATCCACGACGAAGCGTTTGTTCAGGGCCCAACAAGCGGACTGCCTCGCTAAGCCGCCTGATATGAAGCCGCTCTCGCTCCAGACGTTGAAGCACGGTCGATCGCAATTTTTCCTGGCACAGCCGGATCTCTTTTCTACGTCGTTCTAAAACCTCTGCGGGCTTGAACATCATCACCAGCGAGGTCAATCGCAACAAATGATCACGGCGCCGCTTGAACAGCCAATCGCGAAGCTGCGCGAGCCGAATTTCGAGCTGATCCACCCACTGCTGTCGCTCTGAGATCAAGCGACCCGATTCGCGAAAGATGGCTGCACCTTCGATTCGACTCATTTTGAGTCGTCTAATTTCCAGGTGTTGCTTCACCATGCGTTCCAAATGAAGCTTTCGCGAATTGATCTGACTAAATAGTGCATCGATCGTCGGAGCGACCAGTTCCGCTGCCGCACTGGGTGTCGGCGCACGGAGGTCCGCCACGAAATCGGCGATCGTAAAATCGATCTCGTGTCCAATCGCTGAGACGGTTGGAATGCGGCACCCAAAAATTGCCCGTGCTAATACCTCTTCATTAAATTCCCAGAGATCTTCCAGGCTGCCGCCACCCCGCCCGACAATAAGAACGTCAATCCGTAGCGCCGCTTGATTTTCGCTCAGGTAAGCGATGGCCCCAGCGATTTCTTCAGCGGCGCCTTCTCCTTGTACGCGAACCGGACAAATGAGCAGGCGAAGCCATGGGCTCCGCCGCTGCAGGATATTCAACATATCCTGTACCGCCGCGCCAGTGGGCGAAGTAACAAGAGCGATGCGTCTCGGAAATGGTGGAAGGGGTTTCTTATGGACCGGATCAAACAGACCTTCGGCTTCCAGCTTGCGCTTAAGAGCCTCGAACTTTGCCTGCAACAGCCCGAGACCCTTGGTCTGCACCAGCTCAACAATCAGCTGATACTGACCCCTCGCCTCATAAACGCTTACCCGGCCGTAGGCCTGTACTTGAACTCCATCTCGCAGAATCGTTCCGGCTTGCGCGGAGTAGGCGCGCGAAAACATGACGCAGGCAAGTTGGGAACGATCATCCTTTAACGTAAAATAATGATGACCGGATGATTGTTTGCGGTAATTGGAGATCTCGCCCTCAATCCAGACATCTCGGAGATGGCTCTCCAGCAGATCCCGCACCCGTCGGGTAAACTCAGTAACAGAAAAGATTGTGGCCATGAATGGATCGAGGAACGAAGAATTCAGAATTTAGAAGCCGGAATCTAGAATCTCAACTGTCACGTCAGATCTGCCGTCTGAGGAGGCGCGGATCGAAGCTAAAAGCTTGCGGGTCGCCAATATGAAGAGAGCCCATGGCGCGGTGAGCAGGATTGAGAAGGTAATTGTTCTCAAACGGGATGACCGCGCTGGGCACCTCGAGTAAGAGGGATGAAGCGGACATTGCCCAAGCGTCGCCGATTCGCGCCGCCGATTTCGGAGGAGGATCCTCTTTCCAGTTTTTAGGCAGTCGTTCCGGCCGGGTAAGCAGCAACTCATCAAACTCGACCGGTATAACAACGTACGGAATTGTGTAGAGAAGTTGAGGATCAGCGGCGTTGACCAACACTTCCAAAGCAGACAAAGCCGGACTGGAGCTCAAATAAACGACACGAGTTCCGGGCGAATTCCAACGACCTCCGTAACGATAAGCGCCCTCGCCGTCGAAGGCGTTTTTGGCGTATCTTTTCTTTGAGATTCGCCAAGCCCTCACGAAAATACGCCGTGCTCAATGCGACCAAGCAGATCTTCGACCAGGCGAGCTCCGAACTCGGTCTTCATGAGTTCTAAGGGCGTTTTCCCGGCAAGAGCTTTTGGCTTCGAAGAGAACCATTTCGTAGCCTGTTTTGGGTCCTCGAAAACCTGCAGCGCTCGACGATAGAGTTTGCCGATTCGTAGAACGCGCTCCGATTCGTCTTGCTTCAGGGTTTCCTCGCGCTCGACCTTGCGATGAAGAGTTCGCTTTGGAATCGAGATTAGCTCGGAAAGGCTGTCTTGGGAGATTTCGAAGCGCTGCCCAAGAGCCATGGCCACCCGGGAATGGATACCGCTCCGGGCGATAGAATCGAGTTGCAGCGGGTCTTCGATATCCAGCTTATCGAACTCGGCCAATGTTGTCATATGTCATTATACGAGTGCCATATGGCAAATTCAACCCCGATTTTCAGACTGGCAATGGCGTCAAAGGAATCGCTATATTCGACGGCACTGACCATATGTCTATCCAGATCATTGCTGCCGACCGTTCAAAATCTGCGTCGAACAGTTCTCGGACTCCAGTTGGGCAAGCGAT
>Ga0209647_1001137_pt1 | contig 23278 bp, 25 predicted proteins | sample GraSoi_2013_60cm_FD_185827 | JGI IMG/M metagenome (GOLD analysis project Ga0209647, IMG submission 185827) | Grasslands soil microbial communities from the Angelo Coastal Reserve, California, USA - Sample 9_17_2013_60cm (SPAdes) (version 2) | ecosystem: Environmental > Terrestrial > Soil >... | reverse complement strand
TGATCCCGTATTCCTGGCATAGGGCTCGAAAGTTCTCACTCTTTAGCGCTTTTAGCGCAAACTCCGTTCTCTGTTCCATAGGTTCACTTCTCTTCCAGGGCATTGCCCTTGAGTGTTACCTATGTCCTGAACCTGCACCCGGCGTTCACTCTCCTATAGAGCGGTCTGTAATATGGGTCAACCATTGGTCCTTCTCTGAAGTTGAAGAGAAATCGATACCGGGGTTTCTGCTATTACAGACTCAGCGACGGAACCATCCACTGATTACTGATTTACTGGTTACTGATTACTGAATAGGCTTCTCACTGATAGCATCAGCGAGACGGTCAAGCAGCGGCAGTTCCGAGGGCAATATCTTCCGTCTGGCGGTGGGAAGATCGAAGAACCGGGCGCGATCGATTTCCGGAAACGTTTGGGTATGACCTGACTTAGGCGGCCATTCGAGCTCGAAGGTATTACTGTGGATCTGGGCGGGATCGCAGTCGCCACCGAAGGCCCAGGCGTGAACGATTTTGCCTGATTTATGTTTAATTTCTCCAAGGGGAATAAATGATTCACTTGGGGGCAATCCCGTTTCTTCAGTGAACTCCCGAATGGCGGCAGCTAACAAGTCTTCCCCTTTATTCACTTCGCCTTTAGGGATTGTCCAAGCACCGTCGTCTTTGTTTCGCCAGTACGGTCCGCCGGGATGAACCAGCAGAACCTCGGGGGAAGCGCTCTGCTCCGCGCTGTCACGATACATCAGTAAACCGGCGCTAATCTTTGGCATAACCAAGAAAATCTCACGCAAAGCCCCGCCCGCAACGCTTCGCATAGCCCTCGCCCGCATCGCTACGCGAAGCGTTGCGGGCCGGGGACGCGGGCGGGCGGAAAGAAGGAAAGCGCAGTGTAACAAAATTGTGTGAGGACGAAACCACTTTGCAGGGCCGGTTTTAGTCGAGAAGAATTATTGGAGATGCCACGCAAGATTCGCGAATTAATCAGAGACCTGGAGAGAGCCGGATGGGTGAATCGCGGGGGAAAGGGATCGCATCGAAACTTTACAAGTCCAGACGGAAAGAAGAGAATAACGATATCAGGCCGAGAAGGCGATGATGCCAAGCCTTATCAGGAAAAGGAGCTACGAAAGAAGTTGTCAGAATGAGAGACGGTGATCGATACGAGCACTTGGTGTACTGGTCCGACGAAGACGAGTGTTACATCGGCCAATGCCCGGAGCTCATGGGTGGCGGCGTTCATGGCGATGAACCTGAAGAAGTGTTTCGACATTTACGGCAAGTCGTTGATGAGTGGGTTAGACTCTGTAAACAAGATGGAATCCCATTGCCCGAGGCGAAGCACGCGCTAGCCTGAGCTTTGATCGTCCGCGCGCGATCGCGCTCACTTCGCTTGCAGCAGCTTGACCGTCTCTAGGTCGGCATTGGCCCCACTCAGTTGCTGTTTCTGTTGGTGAAATTATTGTAGGCATTCGACCGAAACCAGAGTTACCGGCTCAGCTTTCTCGAAACTCAGCTACGACCTCTATTTTCCCAACGATATTTCGATTAAACTCAGCGAGTTGCTCCGCCGGGATCCAATATTCGGTGTGCTCAGAACCTCCCACTGTCTGAACCTTGAATTGATTCAGGTAATCGCGCTCCACCTCGAACTTGGTCACAAATCCCGCTCCGCTCGCTTTTACGTTCCAGTCCCGCGCGATCTGTCTGGCGTACTCCTCGTTTAAGACCGGGTAGAAAATAGGCTGCTCCGGTAACCGGGGTGGGAAGGCACTCCAATCCGCTTGTTTGATGAGCTCAAGCTCCTCAGGTCCGACCGGCCGATACAAGGTCGTAGTCTCAATCTGAGCCATATCCACTCTTTCTCGTTCGAGCTTTCGCTATCAAGCCACTGGATCATCAATCTGCGGGCCACCACAAGACTGGGCTAGCTCGGTACTATTCGTGCTCGCGCTCCCGACTTCGCTGGCAACAGAGCTGCCAGCCGCAAGAGCAAAAGCTACGTCGGGCAGGCTGTGCTCGTCCTCGTGCTCGGAAACGACTTTCTTCCCTGATATGGAGTCGAAAACGCGGACAGGTGTTGATTTTGACTAGGTAACGTGTCTGCGAGCAAACTCGCCTGGTGAAAGGGCTTTCACGGGAGAATGGGCATAATCCTTAACGTTGCGGGTTACGATAAACGTGGCGCCGAAAGAGAGCGCGGCGGCCGCTTGCATCGCATCTTCGAGATCGACCATTCGAAACGACAATGCCCGGGCAAAATCGGTGGTCCCGACCGGGGCAATGTCGACGTAACGAATCAGATCGGCTAAAAAAGGCCGTGATTCCGGGCCGCAAATGTAAAAGAGATTTGCGCAGGTGTGCCAGGCCACAACGGCTTGCCCCGGGTGATTTTCGGTCCACGTAAGCACCCTGGTAGCTGCTTCAGAGAAAGGCGTGCGATCTTGCACGAAATCAATCAGCACGTCGCAATCGATTAAAATCTTCAAGCTCTAGAGATCGTACTTTTTCTTTAAGTACCGGAATTTTGGTTCGTCTCGGAGCCTAGTCTTAAGCTTGCCGCGCCAGCGCTCGCTTGGTCTGGTATGAGCGGCCAAAGCATTCGAGGAAGACGCCTGCTCGATTAAAGTTTCGATCAAATGTGACACACTGGTGTTTCGGTGGCGGGCCAACACTTTTGCTTGTTGCGATATTTCAGGGCGGATCGTCAGAGTGATCCTCTTCTTCATATGCATACTTTTGCTAAAAATATGCATTGCGTCAACTCAGGCTAGGAACCAAACAAATCAGTCTGCAGCCGGAATATCAATCTGCGGTCCGGTTTTGGCGAACGCGAACCGCAAAGGCAGAACCACCGATAGCAGAGCGATGAGAATGATTGCAAGGTATGGGATAAAAACTAACTGCGAATGAGGTTTTACCGGAATGAGAGCGGCGCATTTTAGGGCGATAGTCAGAGTCACGGCATAGATCCAAAGAGAAACCGGGCTAGGTGTGGCTAGGGCGCAATAAAAAGCGAAAAGGATCGCCGGGATGGTTAGAAAGCTTCCAAAAATCAAGAAAGTCGCCGCGAGCTGGTATTCTTCGAAGATGCCGGTAGTCCAAGCCGCTACGATGATCGCATTCACTAAGAAGCTAAATGCTGCCGTTGCCGTGAACACCCAGAAATCTCGGTTATGCGGTAGTTTCGACAGGCTGAGCCATACGAGCACAACCAGGCTGAGTTGCACCAGCCCCTCGATCAGAAACACACACGGCCAAAACTTTTCCTCGATGATGGCCCTGTAGTTAACCGGATCAATCACCCAGAGTCGGAAAGCGAGCGCGCTGACCGCGTTCAGCCAGATCCAAAAGTCGCAAATCGCAGCCAAGAGCCACGCTTCCCTCCTTCGCTGGCTCTGCCGCGCAAAATGGGTGACTAACGGGTCCCCTGACATAGCGACCCTCAGCTATACCTGAATTTTGCGACCAAGAACAGAACGGATCTTTTACAGAAGGTAACGAAGGCAACGAAGAGTGAAGACGGAAAAATCAACCGCGAATGGACGCGAATGAACGCCAATAGGTGACCTCAGTCCTCTCAATTCGCGGTTTCCAAAACGCGGCCGATAAATCACATAAGTCCCGTTGGTCTCATAACCCCCATTCGTGCCATCGCCCAAAGATGTCGAGCACGAGCACAGCCTGCCGCGCCGTAGGACATTCGGCGAGCTCAGTCGAGTCGCTTTGCGAAGGCGGGAGGACGAGCACGATTGAATTACACCAGCGCATCCGCCAAGATCTCGGCGGGGTGCCGCGCAATGCGGCCGGTAGCGTCTTTGATTTGGTGGCGGCAACTGGTGCCGGGCGCGGCAATGATGGTGTCGCTCGGTGTCGAACGCACGGCTGGAAAGAGCACCAACTCGCCTATCTGTTGGGACACGGTCCAATGCTCTTTTTCGTAGCCGAAAGAACCGGCCATACCGCAACAGCCTGACGGGATCACTTCTACTTGATAATTCGCCGGTAACTTCAGGGATTTAACCGTAGGAGCTACTGAGCTCAGCGCTTTTTGATGGCAATGGCCGTGTAACTTGATCCTCCGCGCTCCTTGGGTGAACGCCTCGCTTCGAATCCGACCGCGATCCGCTTCCCGCCCAACGAATTCATCGATCAAAAGCGTGTTCTTTCCGAGCTCGGCGGCTGCTCCGATCAACTGGTCAGGAACTAGATCCGGTATCTCGTCTCGGAACCCCAAAATTGCGGATGGTTCGATTCCGATAAGGGGTGTCTCAGTTGTGATCACCTCTTTAAGTAATTCGACGTTACGTATGGCCAGCCGCTGTGCGTCCCGGAGCAATCCTTTTGAGATTTGGGCGCGCCCGCTGTCAACGTGTTTGGGAATGACCACCTCGTATCCGAGGCGGTTAAGCAATTGGATGGCCTTAATCCCAATCTCAGCATCATTGAAATTGGTAAATTCATCGCAAAATAGGTAGACGCGTCCGTTCGGAAATGAACTGCTTTGGTTTGCATGGCGGTAATACCAGCGCCGAACCGTTATTCTACTCAGCCCCGGTAAAGAGCGAGCTGGAGCGAAACCAGCCCAGCGTTTGATAAGCGTTCCCGTAACGGCGTTACCCGTCAGAAAATTATACATGGCTGGCGCGCTGGAAGCGATTTTCATCGCCTCAGAAAAGCTAGCGATTAACCGGGAACGCAGCGGTACACCGTTGGTGTCATGCACCTGCTGTAACCATTCTGCTTTTAGCCGGGCTACATCGACGTTGGACGGGCATTCTGATTTACATCCTTTGCAGGAAAGACAGAGATCCATCGCGGCAGCCACCTCTTCGCTATCGAATGGGTTAGCCTTGGTGGAGCGCGTAAGAACTTCGCGTAAGATGTTTGCCCGGGCGCGAGTAGTATCCTGTTCATTCCGGGTAGCCATGAAACTGGGACACATCGTGCCTCCCATTAGATGGGTTTTGCGGCAGTCGCCCGATCCGTTGCATTGCTCCGCTGCTCTGAGGATTCCGCCGATAGCCGAGAAATTGAGTACCGTCGACAATTCGCGAGTCGTTTGGCCGGACTCATACCGGAGCCCGGTATCCATTGGCGGCGTGTCTGTGATCTTACCCGGATTAAAGATTTTTTCCGGATCCCAGCTCTGTTTAACCGACCGAATGAAGGAGTAGTTTGTTTTACCGACCATGAACGGCAAGAACTCGCCTCGGAGCCGGCCATCTCCGTGTTCACCACTCAGTGAACCGTGATAACGTTTAACCAATTGGGCTACTTCAGTAGCAACGACTCGAAACAGGCGTCGATCATCCGGTTTTTTCAGGTTTAGAATTGGACGCAGATGCAATTCGCCGGAAGCGGCATGACCGTAGTGAACAGCGGAAAGATGGTGGCGTCCTAGGATCTCAGCAAACTCACCCACAAAGGCCGGTAGATCGCCGGGGTCAACTGCCGTGTCCTCGATCACGGCAACCGGTTTGGCGTCGCCCGGCACATTCGAAAGGAGGCCGAGAGCTGCTTTACGAAGGTTCCAAACCCGGTTCTGGTCCACGCCCCAAACCACCGGGTAATGATAGCCCAGGCCGGCGGCGCGCCATTCTGCTTCAAGTTGCGCAATAGTGCCGGTAACGGCTTCCTTCGTGGAATCCGCTAACTCGACCGCCAGGATCGCTCCAGGGTCGCCCTGTACGAAGAAACGATTCTGGCGTTGTTCCAGGTTCAACTTGGTACATTCCAGGATCCGGTCATCGATCAGCTCGCACGAACGCGGTTTGAATTTGAGAGCGGTAAGATTCGCTCTCAGCGCTTCGTCGATGGTGACGCAGTGAACGCAGACCAATGCTGCCACCGGAGGCGGCAACGGTTCACAAGCCAGCGTGATTTCCACTAAGAACGCAAGCGTACCTTCAGATCCTGCTAGAACCCGGCAAAGATTGAATGGCGGACCGTCTGCACTAAACGGAGCGCAATCTAACAGCGAATCCAAAGCATAACCGGTGTTACGTCGATGAATCGATGGTTTGGGGAATTCGCGCGCGATCTCATCCCGGTTCTCTTTATTGCTGAGCAAGCTAACCATTTGCCGGTATACCTCCGCCTCCAGGCTGTCGCCGGCACATTTTGGCTTTAGGTCGGCGGCAGATGCTACAGGGCCGAACTCCGCGATGGACCCGTCGCTCATGACTGCCCGCACAGAAACCAAGTGATCACGGGTGCTGCCGTAAATAACGGAGTTGGCCCCACAGGAATTGTTTCCGACCATCCCACCGATCATGGCTCGATTCTGCGTCGAAGTCTCAGGCGCGAAAAAGAGCTTATGTGGAGCGAGAGTGAGATTGAGCTCGTTGCGAATCACCCCGGGCTGAACCCGAACCCGGCGCCGATCGGGATCGATCTCCAGGATGCGATTCATGTGGCGCGATACATCCACGACGATGCCTGGGCCGACGACTTGTCCAGCTAACGAGGTGCCCGCGGTTCGCGGGATCAACGAGGTCCGATACTCGCGGGCGAAGCGGACGAGCTTGCAGATGTCCTCTTCATTTTTTGGAAGAGCGACCGCCTGCGGCATTTCGCGATACACCGAAGCGTCGGTCGCGTAGAGCTTCCGCATCAAATCGTCGAAATAAAGCTCGCCTTCGAAGTGCGCAGCGAGCTGTTTCCAATCGGGCTCTGGGGTCACAGTGGAGCAAGCCACAGTTTGGGTAGGATTGCATCTGGGAAGCTTAGAAACGAGCGAGAGCGAGCGGGACCGCCGGGAGCGAGCGTGAACGAACGGCGTTTCACACATTCACGCCGTTCACGCTCGTTTTCGGCGGTCCCGCTCGCTCTCGCTCGTTGTTTTTCTCTCCGCATTCCGGTGAACCCGTGATAAGCTTACATAGAACCTTCGAAAGCAATGACCAGGTTAGTGGGTGTGGCAGCCGTGTTGTGGCTTAGCCTTTTGCCGGCTCTAGCTTCCGGTGAGAGTGTTTCCGTAATTACCGTCGACGGGACTATCGGTCCGGCGACGGCCGGTTACGTGTCGCGCGCCGTCGATGAGGCAGCGCTAAAGAATAGCCAATGTCTGATCATCCGACTCAATACTCCGGGCGGCCTCCTCGATTCGATGGAAAAGATCGTGCAAAAGCTCTTGGGGTCGCCAATTCCAGTCGTCGTTTATGTCTCTCCGGCTGGAGGCACAGCAGCTAGCGCCGGCTGTTTTATTACTTTGGCTGCGGATATTGCGGCGATGGCGCCAGCTACCACGATCGGAGCGGCCCATCCCGTATCATTAGGCATTACTGGCAGTCAGGATGATAAGTCGGATTCCACCATGACCAAAAAGGTGGAAAACTTTGCTGTTAGTTATATTCAGGCCATTGCCGCCAAACGCAGCCGGAATGTGGAATGGGCCGAGACTGCCGTCCGGGATAGCGCATCTATCACTTCGGAAAAAGCGCATGAGCTGAAAGTAGTCGAGATTATCGCGCCGACCCTGGACGATCTATTGCGGCAACTCGATGGACGAATGGTAAACGGTAAACCCTTGAAAACCGCCGGCGCGCAGATCGGTGAAATCAAAATGTCAGTGGCGGAATCAATTTTTCAGGCAGCCTGGCGGCCGGAGGTAATGTTTCTACTCTTGTTAGTCGCCATGTATGGCATCGTTGGAGAAATAACGACTCCGGGGGCGATTCTACCGGGAGTGGCCGGCGCTATTGCATTATTACTCGCCCTTTACATGGCTGCAGCTTTGCCGGTGAATGTTACCGGCTTGCTGCTGATCGCTACCGCTGTCGCCCTGTTTATTATCGATGTGTATGCGCCAACCCATGGCGTCTTAACCGCCGGCGGTATTGTCGCATTCTCTATTGGGTCTTTGATGTTGTTTGATCCCAGAGACCCCGTTTTTCGGCTTTCATTGCAATACATCATTCCCGGGGTTGCGCTAACGGTTGCTTTTTTTGTGCTGGTGGTGGGCAAAGGAGTTCGCGCGCAGCGGTTACCGGTAAAGGTTGGAAAGGAAACCATGATCGGAAAGACTGGCAGCGCTTTAACAGCGATTGACGCTTCGAGCGGAAAAATTCTTTTTGAAGGAGAATATTGGAACGCGATCAGTGACGTTCCGGTACAGACCGGACAAGCCGTTCTGATTAAATCGATTGAAGGGCTAACTGCAAAGGTAGATCCGAAAGTTTAGCTATGTTTGAAGCATTTACTTTCTTGTTCGTTTGGGTAGGCGCGCTGGTGGTCATTTTATTAATCCTGCTGCCGCAGATGGTCCGGATTCTGCGTGAGTATGAGCGGGGCGTTATCTTTCGGTTAGGAAAGCTGTTAGGAACGAAAGGACCAGGATTGATTCTGCTGATCCCGATCGTTGATCGGATGGTAAAAATGGATCTCAGGGTCGTCACGATTGATGTCGCCAGGCAAGAAGTGATGACTCGGGATAACGTTCCGATAACGGTTGATGCCGTCGTTTATTTCCGAGTGGTTGTTCCGGAAGCAGCTGTGGTTAAGGTTGAGAACTATCTCAAAACCACATCCCTGATTTCTCAAACCACCTTGCGGAGTGTTTTAGGTCAAGCAGAACTGGATGAACTCTTGGCTCAACGGGATAAGATCAATCTGACCTTGCAGGAGATAATCGATCGGCATACCGATCCCTGGGGCATCAAAGTCACGGGCGTAGAAGTCAAAGACGTGGTTTTGCCGGATGGAATGAAACGCGCTATGGCTCGCCAAGCCGAGACCGAACGGGAACGTCGGGCCAAGATCATTAGCGCAGAAGGAGAGTTTCAAGCAGCAGAGAAATTAGTTCAAGCGGCGGCCATGATTTCTGCTCAACCGATCGCGTTGCAACTTCGTTTCCTGCAAACCATGAAAGAGATCTCCAGCGAACACAACACGACCACTTTCTTGCCTATCCCGATCGACCTATTTGCACCCTACATTAAGAAGGCGGAGGGGGGCAGTGAGAAGTGAAAGGTGAAAGGTGATTGGTCGTGCCCCACATAAGTCCCATGAGTCCCATGAGTCCCATTTGATCGCGGAGCCCAACATGTTGCTTTACCTTCGTCGGCCTGACGCCCAACGACCTCAGAAGAATCTGTGTAATCTGCGAGATCTCCGGATAAAGTTGCTCTGTGACGCCGACGCAATTTCGGGTGTTAGTGACGCATAACCAGGTTCATCCGGTGGTGCTGGAGCGATTGGCTGGTATCGGCGCCCAGGTGGATTTGATGCAGGGACCCATCACTGAGGAAATTCTTATACAGGAGATTCAACGCGTGCCGACTGACGCGATCTTGATGCGCGGCAATCCGCCGTTAACCAGCAAGGTTATTGAGGCTGGAACCAGGCTTAAAGTCATCGCTAAACAAGGAGTGGGTGTTGACACACTCGACTTGGCCGCTGCGGCTAAACAGGGTGTGGTGGTCACCACCGCCGGGGACGCAAATTCAGCGGCAGTTGCCGAATTAACAATGGCGTTTTTGCTTGCGCTCCGGCGTGAAGTGGTGCGTCTAAACCAACGAATGCGAGCCGGTTATTGGGACCGTCCAACCTACCAAGGCCAAGAGCTGCTTGGACAAACGCTCGGAGTGATCGGTCTAGGCCGCATCGGACGCAGGGTCGCGCATCTAGCCCGTTGTTTTGGTATGCGCGTGATCACGCTCCTTCGTCTTAAACTTGATACCAGCCTCGGAGTCGCAGCGGTGAGTTTACCCCAGTTATTGTCCGAGGCAGACGTGGTAACTCTTCATTGTCCACTGACGCCGGATAACCGCGGCTTTATGAATCGAGATGCGTTCGCTTTGATGAAGCCGGGCGCCTTGTTGATCAACACAGCCAGAGGCGCGCTCATCAATGAAAAGGATCTGGCGGTCGCACTTTCCGAAGGCAGACTAGGAGGAGCTGCTTTGGATGTTCTCTCGGTCGAACCCGCTAGCCCTGATAATCCGTTGTTTTCGGCGCCCAATGTGATTTTTACGTCCCATGTCGGTTCAGAGACCACCGCGTCAATCGAACGAGCAGCTAGGCGAGCCGCCGAGAATATCGTGGCTGTCTTGACCGGCGGCGTTGTGGATGCCGAGTGTATTGTCAGGAGCGGCGGGGGGGAGGTGAAAGGTGAAAGGTGAAAGGTGAGGGGGCGGGGCCGAATTGGCTTCGCGACGCCTCTCCGGCCGCTTTTCACCTTTCACTACTCCTAGCTCCTAAGGTTGTATCCCTCGCTCGAAATGAGTCGTTAACACGATCGTCGTCAGCGTCCGTTGTACGCCGGGGAGCTTTTTCATCTCCAGCAGAAGGAGACTCAAAGCGGCTGCATCCGGGGTTCTTACCTTGGCCATTATACAGTCTTCTCCTGCGATAGAATGGCATTCCTCGACTTCGCGATACGCGGTTAGGAGCTCGGCGACTTCTTCGGACGTCGCGTCATCAAGCAACCGAATCTGTACGAATGCGCACAAGCTCAATTGCAGCTTCTTGGGGTCCAGATCGACCGTGTACCGAAGGATCGTCCCTGACTTCTCAAGTTTCTTGACGCGTTCGAAGACGGCCGGGGGCGACAATTGAACTTCCTGGCTTAACTCGGTGTACTTCGCTCGAGCGTCTTTACGGAGAAGACTTAGTAGCTTTCGGCTGAGGTCGTCAGGCGGCATGCATTTCTCCGGGTATACCCTGGATCGGATTCACTTTTTAATTAGGTTCAGATAATCGCGGGTGGACTTTAATGCTATTCGGCTATCTATTCAATTCGCAGAATGTAGTTTTGAATATTTGCCGTCCGAATTTAACCGGACGGCCCGACACTCTGAGAGGACGCTACCGATTATGGACGCCAATAAGTCAGGATCATCGCCGGAAAGAGCGAGTCACAACCCCCTCCTAGTACTAGGCGCTTTGCTTACGGTTTATGTGATTTGGGGTTCCACCTATCTCGGGATTCGGCTGGCGATCGCGTCAATCCCTCCGTTTTTTATGGCCGGAACCCGTTACCTGGCGGCTGGGGGTGTGATGTTCTTGTTCGCTTGGGTTCGGGGCGCAAAACTGCCCTCTCTGATCGAGTGGCGCGACGCGTTGATTGTGGGCGGCTGTCTACTGCTGGTGGGTAACGGAGGAGTTACTTTTGCGGAACAATATGTGCCTTCGGGAACGGCCGCTCTTCTGGTAGCCACGGTACCAGTTTTTCTGACCATTTTTGCTTGGATTGCTCGCCTAGGTCCTCGTCCCAGCTGGATGATCTGCGTAGCGTTACTGCTCGGATTGCTAGGGGTGTCGATCCTGGCTCGACCGAGTGTGCCCCTTTCTACGGGCGACCAATTTAATTGGTATGCCGGAATCATCGTTCTGGTGATAGCCGCCCCCGTCTGGGCAGGCGGTTCCCTCTATTCCCGAAAAGCGGCGCGCCCTTCGTCAGCTATCGTCGGAGTCGGTATTCAAATGATCTGCGGAGGAGCGTTACTGCTCGTCGTTAGTATTTCAACCGGCGAAGCCACTCGGTTCGACTGGAGCCGGGTAAGCGTTCAGTCGGCTTTTGCCTGGGTGTATTTGGTGGCCTTTGGGGCAATCATTGCATTTACCGCTTATATCTGGCTGGTTCGGGTTTGTTCGCCCGCATTAGTCGGCACCTATGCGTTCGTAAATCCGGTTGTGGCCGTACTCCTGGGTTGGGCTATCGCGGGGGAAAACCTTGATAACCGCACCATCTCCGGCGCCGCTGTTATCGTGGTGGCAGTAGTCATCATTGTTGTTTTCTCGAGTCGCACGAAACGAACTGCGGCCGTAGCCTCGAATAGCAAGGCGATGGCGACTAGTGAGAGCTAGTGCACCAAGTCAGTGACTGGGGTAGTGGCGTTGCGATCAAAATGGGCCGCCGGTCCGGCAGCTGCCGGACGCGACGAAGGAGCATATCTGGATGTTATACGTGACTAAGGAGCAACGCAGCCGCCGGCCCATTTTCATCGCAACCCTTCGGGCTGCGCGTCTTTTGGCCGGCTGTCCCGCGGCCGCGGGATCGCTCATCGGTCAAAGACCACAGCGGGTATTCTCCCTCTAAACGCCAGTCCGGCTCGGACCTTCGCGCATCCAGCCAAAATACGCAGCAGCGCTACTACCCCAGTCACTGACTTGGTGCACTAAGACGCCGAATTCCTACTATTAAGTCGTCCTACAACTGGGACGATGCGTGCCGATTCCGGAACGGTTAGCGGAACTAACTCAACTAGTCTAGCTAACCGGCAGTATCCCAGTAACAGCTTTCTCCCCTCGTAGGACCTGCTTTGTCGGCAACAAAGAGTCGCGCCGCAACGCATCCGGCATCGCAGCTGCTAAGTGAATGACGTCTACAGTCGAAATGATTGTGATGTTTTTCAAACTAACAAAATATGAAGCTCACTTGATCTGCAGACCGGAACGCAAGCTGTCTAAACAACTCTTTTTCTGGCACGACTAATATTGCTAACGGCCGAAGTTGACCCCGCCAAGCCGCCGGCTCTGATTCGTGCAGCGTAAGTAGGTAGACATCCGGGTGTTCCTACCCACCTTAATATGAAATCTTCGTCCAAAGCGGACCCTCGACAGGGTCTTGCCCTTATTCGCCGCAGCCGGCGAGTCTCGGGTGTCGTTCTGCCCGCCTTTTTGGGGTCATTATTTTTCACCGGCTTACTCATCGAAGCTACTCATGCTCAAACCCGATATGAGATCATTCACATCCCGACGCCGGACGGCTGCAATAGCACGGCATTGGGCCTGAACGAGCAGGGTTATGTGGTTGGATTTTGCTATCAGAACGACGAGTCTAACGCGTTTTTGTATCGTTATTCCGACGGCAGCATCCAAGACATAGGATCGATTGGTGGAAAGGCAACCGCTGCCACGGCCATTAACAACGCTAATCAGATAGTTGGGTATAGCGCGGATGGTAGTAACAACGTGCTAGCGTTCTCGTATGTCCAAAATCAAGGAATTACTTCGTTAGGAACTCTGGTCGGTGGAAGTAATAGCGAGGCGTTTGCCCTCAATGCTTCCGGTCAAATCGTGGGTGACAGTCAGGCGGATGGCGATACTCATCGCCCTGCGCTTTTTACGGCCGATGGTGTGCAAGACTTAGGCCTTTCCGCTAAGAACTCCGAAACTTTGAAAACCGCTTATGGGATCAACGCCAGCGGTCAAATTGTCGGGCGGTACGAGGTCGACGACGGTTCGACCCACGCGTTCCGGCTGGCATCCGGACGAATAACCGACCTTGGCACATTAGGGGGCGCCAACAGCGAAGCCCTGGGTATTAACCAGAGTGGAGTGATCGTTGGTGACAGCGAAACCGGTAACGGCTCGACCCACGCTTTCGTTTTCAGCGGTGGTTCGTTGCGAGACCTGGGCACACTGAACGGATTTGAGAAGATCAGTTATGCCAGAGCAGTGAACGATGGCGGACAGATCGTGGGCGAGAGTGATAGTGACACGCAAAAGAGAGCGTTTGTCTTTATCAACGGTCAGCTAATTGATCTGACGCAAGCCGCTATCAATCTGAGGAAGGCGGGTTTCTCCGCCTTAGACGTTGCCGATGGTATTAACAATCAGGGATGGATCGTCGGATTCGGTACCACCTTAGAGGGCCGTTTAGCCGCGTTTTTGGCCATTCCAGTTGGAGTGACTGCTGATCCCCCGGGGGGACCTGACGCTCCAGTCTTCAATTCGGGCGACGTTGCGGGTTTTGCTTGGATCGGAGTAGGCTGGTTCTGCCCGCCGAACCTGTGGCCGCCGCCGTGGCACCATCATCCGCATCCTTGGCCGACACCTCCACCTCGACCGCACCCGACGCCGACACCACGTTGGCCCACGCCACCGCGCCCCGGAGGAACTCCAACGCCGCGGCCGAGCCCAACACCCCGAACCACGCCGACGCCACGTCCGACACCGACGCCTATTCAGATCCAACTACACCATCACCCTAGCCCAGCGCCTACCTATCACAAGACCGAAGGGCACCACGAGGGAACGAAAACCTCTACGCACATCTACGAACCTCGGAGGGGCGGCGGCGAAAACGGTGGTCGCAACGTAACCCATGGAACTGATCATCGGCCGACGCCTTTAGGACCATCCAAACCGCGGCCCACGCCGCCTCGTACCCTTAAGCGAGGAGAGAACGGCCGGTAGAAAAATAGCGGCGAAGCTGTACCTCCATCGATAAAGGAAGGGCGCACGTATGCGTGCGCCCTTTTGTATTTTAGAGAAGTTGTGCCCGAAAGAGGGAGGACTCGTTCTTTCTTTGGATGCATGCTTCACTCCAATGTGGCTCGATTCGTTATTTTCTATTTTCAGCCGGCAATGGCTTCGGCAAGATGGTCCCCTGACGCACCAGTCCACTGTTTCAGTCTATGAAAACGTGTTGTTTGATTTGCCTCCTCTTCCTTGGCCTGTTAATGGCGGCCCCTGCCGTCCAAATATTGCAGGTGCCCTCGCCGGATAACGCCAACTCCCTCATGATCGACAAATCCGGGCGGCGTGACGTGCTCCAGCTGCGCGCTGGAGTAAAAGTATTCCGGCTCTTTTACGATGACATTGATGCCCTGAAACCTTACGTAGCGAAAGCGTATGGGATTCCAGCTGCAAAATTGGGAAAAATAGCTCAACCCATCTACAAATCGGCTAAATGGCTCTCTGCCGCTCAGCTACAGATTGACTGCGCCAGTTCTATACCCCTGGGTGACGCAGAACATGAATTCGATTTTACCGCCGTCATAGATACTACCCGTCATAGATACTACCGGCAAACTACTAAGTGCCACTATTGTTAAAGGTGCTGTGATCTCGAAGCCGACCCCGAAACCGAAAGCAACGCCGTCCAAGGCGAAGACGAAGGTTAAGGGGAGAAGGGGTGACTGATGGGCGAATGGGCGAATGGGGCGATCGATTTTGCTGAACCCACGACCGGTGGGGCGAAGAACTCGGCGCGCCATGTGGTGTGATTCGCTCTATTGCTGGCCCGCGCCGGTTTTGAGCCGCGCCGTGGACGTGCCATCACCGATCGAATGTGGCGGCCCCTTTGATACGAACAATAAATTTGGGGATGCCGCGCGCACGGAACGGCTCAAAACCGGCGCGGATCAGTTCGAAGAGCAACAACGTCCTCGGCGCGCCGAGTTTTTCGCCCCACCGGTCATGGGTCCACCGAGTCGGTCGCCCATTCGCCTGCACGACACGCCTCACGACATAAAAAGCCCGCCATCAACATTGATTGTTTGGCCCGTGATATAACCGGCATCATCGGACGCGAGGAAGGTGACGAGGCCGGCGACATCTTCTGGCCGGCCGACCCGCTTCATGGGGATATTGTTAACCCATTCCTGCATCAGTTCTCCTGGACGGTAATTGCCCAGCAACTTTCCCCAGGCTTGATCATTATAAGCCCACATATCGGTATCAATGATGCCGGGACAGAATGCGTTCACGGTGATCCCCGTTGGGGCGAGCTCTTTGGCTAGACTCTGGGTGATACCAACCACGCCGAATTTGCTGGCGGCGTAATGGGGAGTGTAAATGAAACCCTGTCTCGCCTGCCCGGAAGCGGTGTTGATAATCCTGCCGCTATTGCGGGGTCGCATATGGCGAGCGGCTTCTTGGCAGCAGAGAAAAACGCCCTTGGTGTTGACCGCCATTACCTTGTCCCATTCTGCTTCGGTGAGGTCCTCGATCTTGGCGATGGTGATCACTCCGGCGTTTTGAATCGAGACGTCGACCGCGCCGAAGCGTTTGATAGCGACAGCGAAAAGGCTTTCCACCTCGGCTTTTGAGGTCACATCGCAAATGACCGGTATAGCTTTGGCGCCGGATTTTTCCAGTTCGGCCGCGACTTCTTCCACGCGAGGTTCATTAGCGGAGAGTACGAGGTTAGCGCCTTCTTGAGCGAAGCGCTGGGCGAGGCCGGCGCCGATACCGCGGCTAGCGCCGGTGATGAGGACCGTCTTATTTTGGAAACGCTGAAGAGGAATCATAAAGAGAAGATCAGATAGGGGTTGACACGAAAGAACGTAGATAAGAATATTTTGTTGTCGATGAATAAAAATTCATTGCTGTGTAAAAATTCCACTCCAACCTCTTCCTAACTCAGGGCATGAAAGGAGTACAAGGAGTTCAAGGAGTTCAAGGAGTTCAAGGAGTTCAAGGAGTTCAAGGAGTTCAAGGAGATGTAGAGCTCCCACGACTGCCTGTCGTCCTTGTACTCCTCGTACTCCTTTAAGAATGAACCTATTTAGTTTAGAAGGAAAAGTCGCGATCGTTACCGGTGCCGGAAGCGGGATTGGTCAACGAATCGCTGTCGGTTTAGCTGAGGCCGGAGCTTCAGTTGCGTGTTTCGATTTAGAAACCAGTGTGCTAACCGCTAACCGCCAACCGCCAACCGCTAACCGTTTCGCTCAAATCGATAATGTTCCGGAACCTGCTCGACGCGATCGACGCGGACGCCGAGATCATTGATCAGGCCATCCTTTAATCCATAGATCCATCCATGGATGGCCAGGCTTTGCTTGCTGTACCAAGCGTCTTGAACAATAGCGGTACGGCTCAACGCTTCGACTTGTTCCACAACGCTTAGTTCACAAAGCCGGTCTGATCTCGCTTCCAGATCGGCGATCGAATCAAGGTGTTTATGGTTCCGGACGTATAACTCTTTAATTTTGGAGAGCCAGCTATCGATTAGACCGTGGTGCTGCTTAGACATGGCGGCTTTAACTCCGCCGCAACCGTAGTGTCCGCAGACGATGATATGTTCCACCTTCAGAACTGCGACCGCGTATTGAACGACCGAAAGGCAATTTAGATCGGACGGATAAACCAGGTTCGCTACATTTCGATGAACAAATAATTCGCCGGGCATTAAACCAACTACTTCGTTAGCAGGAACTCTGCTGTCGGCGCATCCAATCCAAAGGAACTTTGGAGATTGTTGTTTCGCCAGTTGGCGAAAATAGTCGGGCTGGCCTGATGTCATGTTCTCAGACCAAGCACGATTGTTTTGTAGCAACAATTCGATGGAGCTCATTTTGAGTGGCCGAGTGTAGCCCGCTGCGCTAGTCAATGCTCAGAGATTTTTTCTGACGGGCGCATGCCCGTCAGAAGGAGCTAGGAGCTAGAATCTAGCCTAGGAGCTAGGAGGCGCATAGACCGCGCGGAGCAAATGCAAAAGGGAAGGCGTTGTTGGCGAATGGACGAATGGGGAAATGGGGCGAATGCGGCCCACGACAGGTGGGGCGAAAAACTCGGCGGGCCGAGGATTTTGAATTCGATCTATCGTTGTCCGCGCCGGTTTTGAGCCGCGCCGTGGACGTTGATTACCGACTAATCTGGGTCGCGCCCTTTCGCCGTTTCGCCCATTCGCCGTCTCGCCCTTTCGAGGCATTGGCCCAGCGTTCCCTTTGCGTTATCTTTCATGTGTCATGGAAGACCAACATGGAACTTATCGTCGCCAATTTTTAGCGAAGTCGTTGAAGACGATCGCCCTGCTCTTCGTTGGATCCGTTTCTACCATTCGGCGAGGCTTGGCAGAGGGAGGTACTATGAAACAACCTGAGACTGCCGTTTTCAAAGATGACGGCGCAATTCCCAATAACCGGCTCCACGTGCTTTTGTATCGGGGAGTTTTGCCAACCGGAGGCGATGATCCGGCAGCGAAAGTGATCCAACATTTCGCGGCCAATAATTGGACCAACTCATGGCGTAACGGTATTTACCCGTTTCATCATTATCACAGCACCAGTCACGAAGTTTTGGGTGTCTATAGCGGTTCCGCGACCGTGCGGCTCGGAGGAGAACAGGGGAAAGATTTCACCGTACAAGCAGGAGACGTGATCGTGGTCCCAGCCGGCGTCGGGCACAAGAATCAAGGCGCTAGCGACGATTTCGGCGTAGTCGGCGCTTATCCAGACAGCCGTAGCTGGGATTTGCTGACAGGTAAACCAGGGGAACGGCCACAGGCAGATCAAAACATTGCGGCGCTACCAGTCCCTGAGAATGACCCCGTCTACGGCTCCGAAGGACCGCTTCGCAAGATTTGGAGTCTCTAATAAGGAACGGCTTTTTGGCGAGGGGACGATAGTGCGCGCGCTGCCGTGATTTTCAATAACACGGCAATGATACGTTAGAAATTCGGTTCCACCGAATTTTTTCGTGATCCGAATTAAATATCATTTACACCGAGTTACCGAGGGCTAATATCGCCTTTAATGGCATTTACCCCCGGAACCGATTACGGGACCAATTCTGTAAGAGCGATCACTATCGACTGTGCCGCGGGCCGGTCGCCGCATCGCCCGCGCGGCCGCGGGGGTGCCTCGCCCGTACGCCGATACGCGGATACGCCGATACACCGTGCTCGGGTCGGAATTGTCCGGTTTTTCTACGCTCCAATAAGGTTGTGACTCAGGTTTTTACTGGCGTAGACTAAAGCTCATGCGTCCCCCGGCATTTCGTTCACCCTGGTTGTATACCGTCGTGGGGATCATTATTACGGTGGTTTTGCTTTCACCGCTGTACTGGGTCCTGATGGGAAGTTTCATGACTCAGCGCGAGCTCTTCAGCCCTCATTTCTCCTTTTGGCCGCGTGAGTTCATGTTTCAGAACTGGACAACCGCAGTAGGCAGACTCTGGCCGCACTTCGCTACCAGCGCCATCGTTAGCGTTTGCACTTCGACCGCTACGCTCCTGATCACCGCTCCGGCAGCGTATGCAATTGTCTGGCTAAAAGTCCGGGGGCGAGGCGCCATTCTCTCTTTCATGCTGACCAGCCAGATGCTGCCAGCTATCGTCTTTGTAATCCCGTTGTTTGTACTCTTTTCGCGGATGGACATCGTTAATACGTTGCCGGGGCTGATTCTCGGCGACATGACTTTTACAGTGCCGTTCGCACTGGTCATGCTTGGCGCGTATCTACGTGAGTTTCCCTATCAGCTGGTCGAAGCCGCCCTCGTTGACGGGGCGGGCCAGTGGCGGGCATTTTTCTCTATCGTTTTGCCTGTTACCATGACCGGCATAATCACAGTTGCGATTTTTAGCTTCTTGATGCCCTGGGGCGATCTGATTTTTGCGTTAAGCTTGATCACTGAAGCAGGGTTACAGCCGCTCACGCTTGAGCTGTACAAGGCAAGAGGCGCTTTAGGAATCGATTGGAGCTTTTTATTGGCGGGCAGCCTGCTTACTGCATTGCCGGCAGCACTATTCGTTGTGGCTGCCAGCCGGTTCATCGTGTCCGGGTTCACCCGGGGCGCCTTGCATTAGGAGAAGGAACCTATGAAACAATTGGAGGCGGCCCGCACGCGAGTCTCACCGGTCCCCCCGGCCGAGCATCGGCCGGTTCCGCGTCGGAAAGCTGCCTGGCGGCGAGGCCTTGCGCCGTACACGTTCATTCTTCCAATTCTTGTCTTTACGTTGCTGCTGCTGGCTTATCCGATGTTCTATAGCTTGACCTTGAGCTTTCAGGACGCCACCGTCGATACCTTCGTCAGCGGCGATATGCCGTTTAACGGGTTTGCAAATTATCAGCAGACGCTCTCGACCGGCACATTTTGGCAGGCCCTGGTCAACACCATTGTCTTCACTTTTTGCAGCATCCTGTTTCAGTTCACGATCGGATTCCTGCTCGCCCTGTTTTTCCAAAACCGGTTCCCGCTCAAAAATGTACTGATCGCACTGCTGCTCATTCCCTGGATTGCTCCCGTTCTAACAGCAGCATACACCTTCAAAGGTTTGTTCAATGAGGTTGGTCCGGTGAACCAGGTTGCGCATTGGTTCGGAATTCCGAGCCTGCCCTGGTTGGCGTTGCCGGGGTTCGCCCTGGCCGCCACAATCGTGGCCAACATCTGGATCGGATTTCCGTTCAACTTTATTCTCCTCTACTCAGGCGTCTGCGGCATTCCTCAGGAGATTTATGAAGCGGCACGCATCGACGGCGCGAGCTACTGGCGGCGGGTCGGCTATATCACGCTGCCGATCTTGAAACCGGTAACGGTAGCCGTCCTGATGTTGGGCACCATCTACACGGTCAAAGTGTTTGACTTGGTCTGGATCATGACGGGCGGCGGTCCCGCCAACACCAGCCACCTACTTTCGACCTATGCGTACCAAGTCGGTTTTTCGCTCCTGAATTTCGGCCAGGCGGCCGCCATTGCCACGGTGATTGTCGTTCTCATTCTCAGCTTGAACCTGTTTCAGCTGCTTTTACAACGCAAATGAACCGCTGACCGACACACATTGATGCGAGCGATCTTCCCCTCAAACATCCAAAGAGAAACCCGACACAATGCCCCTAAAACACCCCCTAACTAAATTTCCGCTCTGCTGGAAATTTTTTGTCTGCAGCTCTGTGGCTGCAGTCTGCCTCGGAACGGCACGGTCAGAAACCACCGTCGAAATCGTCCATTACTTCACTGTCCCGGGCCAGATTCAAGGTCTACAAGATATCCAGAAAGATTTTGAAGCTGCTAACCCGGATATTAAGATCAAGTTCACTTATATCCCGTTCGCTGAGCTGCTCAGCCGCACCCTGCAAATGGCGGCCGTTCACAAACCGCCGGGTATTTCCTGCATTGATAATCCGGACGTAAGGCACGTTGCTAAATCCGGCGTCCTGCAGGACATCAGCGCCTCCGTGGAAAAGTTCCCGACCTGGCAAGATACCTATCCCGGACCGAAACATGCAGTGACCGAAGGTACTAAGGTTTATGGAGTGCCAATCGGCAGTAACAGTCTGGCGCTTTTCTATAATAAGAAGATGTTGAGCGACGCCGGAGTAACTGATCCGCCGAAGACCTGGGATGAACTGAAGGAAGACTCAGGGAAACTAACGAAGTCCCCCGTGTACGGACTGGCGATTTCCGCACCGAATGATGAACAAGCGACTTGGCAGTGGGAGCCTTTCGTGTGGACTAACGGAGGCAGCTTACTCGACTTGACGACTGACCCGGCCAAGCAGGCGTTGCAGCTCTGGGTTGACCTGGTGAAGAGCGGGTCCGTTTCGAAAGACTGCATGAACTGGAGCCAGCCCGAGGAGGGCGACCAGTTCATCGGCGGCCAGGCGGCAATGATGGTGATGGGCCCCTGGATGCTGGGGCAGGTACATAAAAGTGGCATCGACTTTGGCGTTGCTCCCATCCCGGTTCCCAAGCAAGGAATCAAGCCGGTCGTACCCCTTGGGGGAGAATGCTGGTGTGTTTTGAAGGGAGATCCAAAGGTGGAAGCGGCTGCGGTCAAGTTCATCGAATTTGTGCAGGATCCCGCTCGGCTAGAAACGCTATGTAACACGTTCAATTACATTTCGTCTGTCCGGAGTGTTGCAGTGAAACAGGGTCAGGCAAACCCGGAATTGCAGCCGTTTGTTCTCCAAATGGACACCGCCCGAGCTCGACCGGAAGAGGGGGGAGCTAACTATACGCAGGTCTCTCTTGCCGCCCGGACCGCGATCCAGCAAGCGCTGACCGGCCAAGCAACCGTCGATGCCGCCCTAGCGGATGCCGCTGCAAAGATTAAGCCACTTGCAGAGAAGAAGTAATTGCTGTCATCCTTAGTCTTGGGAACCGGTGGTGATGCTGTTTTTGGGGGAGTCTGATCATCGCCGGTTCCCACTTTCAGTTATCGGTTGTAGGTTTTAAGTTGTAGGTTTTGGGTTGCGAGAGCCGGCGTGCTCGCCGCTAATCTCAACCCTGCGTAGTCCCCTCCTGTCTTCGAACCTAAAACCTAAAACCTAAAACTTAGAACCTAGAACCGTATGCGAGCTATTATGGTCGGTTGCGGGGCGATGAGCCCCTCTTGGCTTCGTCCCGCGGCTGAATTGGGCATCCAGATCGGGGCCTTGGTCGATCTCGATGAGAAAAACGCCCGGCTGCGAGCCGCAGAATTCAACCTGGACGTGCCGATCTTCAGCGATGTCAGGACTGCGGTTGATAAAGTACGAGTGGACGCCTTGTTTGATTGTACGATTCCGGCGGCACACAAGGAGGTCTCCTCGGCTGCGATGGAAGCGGGACTGCATGTCCTGGAAGAAAAGCCTTTGGCGTTGACCTATCAAGATGCCGCGGATCTGGTCGGCCTGTCCAGATCGACTGGAAGGCTGCATGTAGTTCTACAAAATCGCCGATTCAATCGAGGGATCAGATCGCTCCGCGAGATGGTGATTCAGGGTGTTATCGGAGAGATTACGACCATTCATGTAGATTTTTTTGTTGCCCCCCACTTCGGCGGATTCAGGGAAGTAATGCCGCACGTGTTACTGGCAGACATGGCCATCCACGCTTTCGACGCAGCCCGATTTGTCACTGGGCTAAACGCCCAAGCCGTATTTTGCGAGGAATGGATCCCTAAGAACTCTTGGTATGCCGGCGGGCCCTCGGCCGTTGCAGTTTTTCGGATGGCAGAGGATGTCCGTTTTTCCTATCGGGCCAGCTGGTGTGCGGACGGTTTCCGTACGCCGTGGGACGCAGTTTGGCGGGTCATCGGTACCAAAGGAACCTTGATTTGGGATGGTGAAAACGAGGTCAAAGCCGAGCGATTGCCGGCAGATCATTTCACTGCGCAACCGAACGCATTTTTGAAAGAAATGGAGACGGTGCTTCCGACCACCGAACCTGATCCAATGCTGACACGAGGTCACTTAAGCGTGATGCATCAGTTTATCTCCGCTCTCAACGGCGGGCCGCCGCCGGAGACTCGTTCCTCAGACAATATTCACAGCCTCGCCATGGTCCTGGCGGCGATCGAAAGCGCAGAGCAGGGGCGGTGGGTTGAGGTGAAAGGTGAGAGGTGAAAACGCCGGAACGGCGTCGCGATGCCGCTGGCGTACCTGTCACCTGTCACTTTTCACTTTTCACCGCCCCCCTCACGCCGCATTAGTGTGCTGCCTCGGATGCAATGACCGGAACTGGTTTGGTTGCATATCGAAAAAGCGGCGGAACATTCGGCGAAAATAATCCGGATTACTGTAGCCGCAGGCCGCGGAGATCTCTTTGACGTTTAAGGAGCTGAGTAGCAGCAGATTCTTAGCGTGATGCATCCGTGCTTGATGGATGCCGATGGTCAGACTGTGGCCGAATGTTTCCCGGTAGACACGGCCGAGATAGTCCGGGTTGCAATGGAGAGTTCTAGCAATCTCTGAGGTCGTGATCGGTTCGCGAAATCGTTTACCAATAGCCACCTGGGCGGTAGCGGCTAGTTTGCGAGCCGGTGGTTGCAGCCGTTTGGCGTGTTTTGATTCATCCTGGTGCGCAATCTCCAACAGCATCAGTTTAATCAACGTTGCCGCATAATTC
>Ga0209647_1001134_pt1 | contig 23318 bp, 21 predicted proteins | sample GraSoi_2013_60cm_FD_185827 | JGI IMG/M metagenome (GOLD analysis project Ga0209647, IMG submission 185827) | Grasslands soil microbial communities from the Angelo Coastal Reserve, California, USA - Sample 9_17_2013_60cm (SPAdes) (version 2) | ecosystem: Environmental > Terrestrial > Soil >... | reverse complement strand
GCTGCGCTACCGTCTCCGCGGCATCACCGTGAAGCGCGAGTACGACCGCACCCTGCCCCCGGTGATGATCCACGTCGCCGAGCTCAACCAGGTCTGGACCAACCTCATCGACAACGCCGCCGACGCCATGAAAGATAAAGGCCAACTTCGCGTCCGCGTCACCCACGAAGGCGATTACGTCCTCGTGGAAATCATCGACAACGGCTCCGGCATTCCCGAAGACATTCAGCCTCACATCTTCGAACCCTTCTTCACCACCAAGGGCGTCGGCGACGGCACCGGCCTTGGCCTCGACGCCGTCCAGCGCATCGTCCGCAAAAACCGCGGCTCCATCAACTTCGACTCCGTCCCCGGCGAAACCCGCTTCCAGGTCCGCATCCCCATCCACCAACGCCTGTAATCGCCGTAATTCCCTGTAGCTCAGGCCTTCAGGCCTGAGGCTTTCCATAACCACAAGCACGATCCCCGCGCCTGCCAAATCTCAGTAGCGTCACCTCAATCCACGCGAAAATCCTCACCCCTCAAACGGGCGAGCTACGCTCTCCACTTCCCAGCGCCACTTGTCGCCTTTTCGCTATTGCCTCTTTTGGATAATCCCAGACAGTCACCACCCCGCAATCACCTTCACTGCGAGAAAATAGGGGTCAGCCAGGTGAGGCATGCTCACGAAACTCCTTATCGCTGCACTCTTCGCATTCGCGTTCGCAGGGGCTCCTGCTATCAACGCTCACAGCCAGGCCTCCGCACCAACTCCGCAGGACGCCGCGCTGAAACCCGCGCCATCCGATAATCCTGCCCCTGCCTCCGACGCCAAGCCCCCCAAGCCCCGCAAAAAGGTCTACACCAACGACAATCTTCCCAAAGCCAATCCCGGCGATTTCAGCGGCGCCGACTTCAGCGAAATCAACAACTGCGACCGCAACTGCTTTGAACAAGTCCGCCAGCTCGCCCACGTTTTCCCGGGCTCCAATCCCACCTGGAAGCGCGACCTTCTCCGTGCGCTAGACACCGTCCGCAAGGATGCCGACTGGCAGAAGTATCTGCGCGATCTTTACGACGTCCACCAGCGCTTCTGCGCCCTTGGCGCGGAAAAGCGTGACGAAATCGCGTATGTCGCCGATCCCACAAACGTCACCCCCCGCGAGATCGCCGTCGAAGACAAATACGACGCCAAGTTCAAGCAGGCGCAGGCCTCCCTCGAACAGGTTTCTGCCCGGCAGCACGGCTTGCAGCAACTGTTCGGCGCAAGCCCCTTCTCGCTGCAGTTTTCGCAACTCCAGATCAGCCGCATCCAGAACGCCCCCTGCGGCTCGCAGCGTTATCCCGACCCAACACCTTCGGAAGGCAGCGATCCTTAAACTCATGCCCTGGCGCTCCGCTAAGCCTCGCCGTTCCATTCCTCAACTTGGCCCGCTCGCGTGCGTGGCCGTCGTTTTCGTCTTTTTTCCGTGCATCTCGAACGGGCAAACTTCCACCACTCCTCCTCCGGCAAATCTGGCTCCGCCCGTTGCCGCGCCTGCTCCCGCCACTGGCGCTACGCAAAAGCCCGCCCCACCCGCCAAGCCAAAACGCGTGATCACCAACGACGATTTGGAGCCGCATTCCGCCAACGGTGCCAAGGACGATAAATTCATCGCCGGTGAAGGTTCGCTCCTGGCTTGCGACTCTTCCTGCGAGCAAGCCGCCCGCAGCGAACTCGGCTACGATTCCGACAACGACGCCGAGTGGCGCGTTCAAATCGTCCAGGCGCGCCGTGATCTCATCGAAGACACCGCCTGGCGCGGCCTGCTCTCCCAAGCCGTCCAGCAGAGCAACTACTACTGCAACTTCCTGCTGCAGGAGTCTCAGCAAACTGCCCCCTCCGGCAAAAATTACAACTCCCGGCAGCAGCGCGCTCGCAACGCCAACTACTTTGAAAACATGGGCCGCACGCTCCGCCAAGGCCTGGAGTCGCTCACGAATCGCATGCAGGAACACATCCAGGAAGTTCGGGTCCTCTCACCCGCGCGTGCCGCGATGATGAGCGCACAAGCAACGCGCATCCTGGACCGCACTTGCGAACTTCCCGGGAGCCGGTGATGCCCCGCCAAATTTCCACTCATCCTCAAAACTCGATCCTCCCGCCGACGAGTACCGCGTTTTTCCACCGGATTTTTCTGGCCGCCGCGATTCTTTCCGCTCCATTCCTCATTTCCTCCTGCGGAAAAAAGGACGCCGCACAAAAATCGCCTGCCGGCCCGCACCTCAAATGGAGTGTCAAGGCCGACGGCATGGCCGTTTCCCATCCGGCCATCGCTCCCGACGGCACAGTCTATATCAGCTCAAACGCCGGTGTTCAGGCTTACTCTCCGGCAGGCAAACAGCTCTGGAAGTTGACCCTCGCCGCCCCGGGCACTCCGGTGATCGCGGACGATGGCACTCTCTATTTCGCGTGCAATTACGGACTTATTTTCGGTGTAAGTTCCGCCGGTAAGTTGATCTGGCAACCCCAGATTGGCCTCAGCGGATTCCGCACGCCCCCCGCCCTCAGCTCCGATGCCTCACTCTTTTTTGTAAATTCCCCGTCCGATATTTACGCCTTCCGGCCCAGGCAGTCAGATGGCGTCTACTGGTCTCTGCAAACTTTTCGCGAAGGATTCTTGGAATCGTCCACCCTTCTTCCCGGCAGCGCGCGAGTCGATTCTCACGCCAGTGGCGGCACGCCGGTTCTGCTGGGGGATTTCACCCTCATCGTGGCTCGCCAGAGTTTCCTGCATTCCATTTCCACCAGTGGCAACCGCTCCTGGCAACTTGAATTCACTCCGGGCGTCAGTCTGGCCGCTATCGGCCCCGACGCCACGATCTATGTCGGCGACGGCCGCAGCGTTCTCTACGCCATCGATCCCTCCGGTTCCACCAAGTGGCAATTTGATGGCGGCGGCTTTATCGGCTCTGCTGTCGTTGATACCGCCGGCGTCATCTATTTCACGGATGGCAATGCGCTTTATGCCGTGAATCCAGACGGGACCCTGAAGTGGCGCTACTCCAAACAGCAGCAACCCCATTTCATCACTTCACCCACCCTTGCTGCCGATGGCACGATCTACGTCGGGGCGGAATTTGGACTGCTAGCTTTCAGCCCCGAGGGCGCTCTCAAGTGGAACCTGCGCGTCTATTCGCCGACTTCGCCCCTAACGATTGGGCAGGATGGCACCATTTATTTTGCTTGTGGCTATTCCTCGCTGTGCGCCGTGCAGGGCGATGGCGCTCCGTTGATGCACAGCTCCTGGCCCAAGGCGTATCACGATCTGGCCAATACCAGCCGCTATTCCCCTCTTAACGAGTGAGGTGCCAACGCATGTCTCGCAAACCTATTCGGTACGCAGCGCTCGCCTTTCTTGCTGCGTTTGCGTGCATGACGGGCGGCTGCAAGCCCTCTGCCCAATCCACTTCCTCGGGAAAGACTTCTTCTCTCGAAAAGAAATGGGAATTGGCTCTCGGTGGAAGGGTGGAAGGCTCGCTGGCCCTCTCCGATGACGGCAACATCATTGTTGCTGGCCAGGACGGTTTCGTCTACGCGGTCGATTCCAGCGGAAAGCTCCAGTGGAAAACCTACATCGGCGCAACGATGGCGTCCCCCGCGATTGGTCCCGATGGCGCAATCTATATCCCCAACAATAACGGCTCCGTATTTGCCCTCAATCGCTCCGGCTCGAAGCGCTGGGTTTCCGTCGTCTATCCAGGCGCCACCTATGGCCACAACGCCGGCGCAATTGGCGATGGATTCCTCTACACACCCTCGCGCGATGGAGTGAAAGCCCTCAGCTTCAACGACGGCCGCGTCGAGTGGTCCGCCGGCGGCGGCTCCCATCAGTGGGGCGCCGTTACGCTGCTCATGGACGGCACAATCCTTTTTGGCGCGCGCGGACGCCTGATTGCCGTCAACACCCATGGCGACGCGCTCTGGCAATATCCGCCCCTCACAAGCGAAGCCACCGCGCACAACGGCGGGTTTCCATGACTGCCTCCGGCGTCACGCCCGGCCCGGATCGCCAGCTTCTTGTCGGCGAGGGCCGCGACCATCTCTCATCTATCGGCCAGGACGCCACGCTTCGCTGGGACTTCAACTCGCGTGGTAGCAATCTGAATACTGCTTCTCCCTTGGTCGCGGCAGATGGCACCATTTACTATTCTCACGCCGATCAGCACTTGTACGCCTTCGATTCCTTCGGCTCGCAAAAGTGGGCTCTCGACTTGCACGAATACAATCCATCCACTCCTGTGCTCGCGGCCGACGGCACCATTCTCTTGATTGCGGGGCGCAATTTGCTAGCTGTCTCGCCAGCAGGAAAAATTGTAGCCAAGGTCGACGTCGGCGATTCTGTCATCGCTTCGCCAACGCTCGCGCCGGACGGCACCATCTTTCTCGTGACCGGTGGCGGCAAGCTTTCCGCTTACGCCGGCGGCCACGGCGGGCTGATGGACAGCCCCTGGCCCAAATTCCAGGCCGACCTCGCCAACACCGGCCGCGCCCGAACTTACTGAAATCACCTTTTCGCTTGGCTGGCCCGTGAATCTGTGTAAAATCTTGGGCATGAACCGTCGAACCTTTATCGAATCGTCTTTCGCCGCCGCTGCTGTCACTTCGCTTCCCTTCCGCGGGCTTGCCGCCCCGCATCAGTTGGACGCCGTCGGCATGCAGCTTTACACCGTGCGCGGATTAATGGGCACCGATGTTCCCGGCACCATAGCCAAGGTCGCCAAAATCGGTTACAAGCAAGTCGAATTCGCCGGTTATCCGAACCTTTACTCACCCAAAGATCTTCGCGCGCTCCTCGATGCCAACGGCTTGTCTTCCCCGTCCGTCCACGTCTCCTACGACGTCGTTCAACATCGCATGCCGCAAGCTATCGAAGCTGCCCATGTCATGGGGCACAAATACATCATCTGCCCCTGGATTGACGACTCCCAACGCGCTTCCGCCGACGGTTACAAGCGCGCTGCCGAACTATTCAACAAAGCCGGCGAAGCCAGCCACAAAGCCGGCGTCCAGTTCGGCTATCACAACCATTTCTGGGAATTTCTGCCCGACAAAAATCTTGGCGACAAGCTGCCCTACGACTTCCTGCTGGAATCATGCGCTCCCGCCAACCTCACCATGGAACTCGACCTGTGCTGGATCACCGTCGCCAAAAAAGATCCTGTCGCTTACTTCAAAAAATATCCCGGCCGCTTTTCCGAAGTCCACGTCAAGGATCTCAACCGGATTCCACCCATCGTCCCCGGCAAATCTTCCGAGCAGATGATTGACGACGCCTCCGCTGGATTCACTGCCATTGGGGGCGGCGTCATCGGCGCAAGACGCCGGGGTGAAACATTTCTTCGTCGAGAACGACGCACCCAAAGACGCCATCGCCAACCTCACCGAGAGCTACGCGTACCTTTCGAAACTGCGTTTCTGAACCAAAACGGGAAAAGTTTCGAATACCTGTGGAAATCGTTTCGAATCTTTTTGCTCTAAGTTGTTTGTTCCAGCCACTTACGCAAACTGCATAGTCCCGGTATTTCGTAATTAATTACCTTCAAGTGTTACTTTAAATGTCGGCGCGCCGACATTTTCTCCCCTGCCGCAACTGGTCACTCCGCGCTCTCCGGCCTTTTCTCTTCCTTCCGAAATGTAGCGCTGAACTTTCAATTCAGCCCTCTTGGGTTTCTCTTCTCCCTGGGGTGGCGGCCTCTCGTGCCCTTTCAACAACAGCAACCTTGCGTTTCGTTGACAAACTTCCTGCCCGGCGGCTACTGTGCTTCAGCAGCCCAAATCCTGTTTTCTCTGGATCGCACACATCGAACATGACGACTGACTCCAAGCAGTCCTCGCAAAAGTCCGCCGCCCATCCCAAAGTTCGCAAAGCAGTCTTGCCCGCCGCCGGCCTCGGCACTCGCTTTTTGCCAGCCACAAAGGCCCAGCCCAAGGAAATGCTGACGGTTGTGGACAAGCCGCAAATCCAATACGTCGTCGAGGAATGCGTCGCTTCCGGTATCGAGCACATCATCATTGTCACCGGCAAAGGCAAAAATTCCATCGAGGATCACTTCGATAATTCCCCGCTGCTCGAACGTTTTCTGGAAGAAAAAGGCAAACACGATCAGGCGGAGATGGTCCGCCGCATCAGCAACATGGTTCAGGTCAGCTACACCCGGCAGAAAGAGCCGCTCGGCCTCGGCCACGCCGTCCTCGTCGCAAAAGATCTTGTCGGCGATGAACCGTTCGCCGTGCTTCTCGGCGACGTGCTGATTCCCGGCGCAAATCCCGCAACCAAACAACTCATCGATGTCTACGAAGCAACCGGCACGGGCGCGATCGCCGTCGAAGAAGTTCCTCGCGACAAGACCCACTTGTACGGAATCGTTGCCGGCGAACCGGCTCCGCAACCCCCGTTCGGCGAGCGCCTGCTGCGCATCCGCGATCTCGTCGAGAAGCCAAAGAACGAAGACGCGCCCAGCAATCTCGCCATCACCGGCCGCTATGTGCTTCCCTCCGCAATTTTCGATTGCCTGGAACGCACCAAGCCCGGCGCCGGCGGCGAAATCCAGTTGACCGACGCCATGCGCCTGCTCGCCAAGGAGCAAGGTCTGTGGGCCTACATTTTTGAAGGAATTTCCTACGATGCGGGAGACAAACTGGGCTTCCTGAAAGCCACCGTCGAACTCGCCCTGCAAAACCCGGAACTGGGCTCCGGCTTCCGCGCCTACCTCAAATCCTTGAAGCTGTAGTTCTCAATCCTTCTTCTTCGCCGGCTTCTTTTCTTTGCTTTCCTTGGCTCCCGACTCTTTCGCCTCCGTCGCCTTGGCCTCGGACGCCTTTGCCGCGGAATCCTTGCTCTCGTTCGACTCCGATTTCGTTGCGGGCGGCATGTCGCTTCCTGTGCCCTTTTTCCCCGCGTAATCGGTCACGTACCAGCCGGCGCCCTTGAATTGAATCGCCGGAGCCGTCAACGTCCGCTCCACTTTCCCGCCGCAATGCGGGCACTTCTTCAGATGCGGCCCCGCCACACTCTCGATTTTTTCCGTCCGCCGCTTGCACTTCACGCACTGGTACTCGTACAGTGGCACAGTTGCTCCTCCTGCCTGTCCTCTAAACTTTCAATTATAGCATGCAGCCTCCGGCGGCCTGCTTCCAACCCCGCGTGCTAAACTTCTTGTACGCGATTCCCATGACTGCCGACGTTCATGCCGACACTTCTCTCTCTCCGCACCGCGGCACGCTCTATCTTGTCGCCACGCCCATCGGCAATCTCGAAGACATCACGCTGCGGGCCCTGCGCATCCTCAAAGAAGTCGACCAGATCGCCTGCGAAGACACCCGCCACACCCTCAAACTTTTGAATCACTTCGAAATTCACAAGCCGCTGGTCAGCTATCACGAACACAATGAAATCACTCGCGCCCCGGAACTCGTCCACGCCATGGAACAGGGCGCGACCGTCGCTCTCGTCAGCGATGCCGGCATGCCGCTCGTTTCCGACCCGGGGTTCCGGCTGGTCTCGCTGGCCATTCGCCACCAGATTTCCGTGGTTCCGATTCCCGGGGCCTCCGCTCTAGTCACAGCTCTTGCCGCTTCCGGCCTGCCCAACGAAGAGTTTCTTTTCCTCGGATTTCTTCCGGCCCGCTCCAGCGAACGCCGCCGCGCTCTCGAACACCTGCGCATAGAAAATCGCACCATCATCTTCTACGAAGCCCCGCACCGCATCGCCGAAACGCTTGCCGACGCCTTGGCGATTCTGGGTGACCGCCCCGCCTGCCTGGCACGCGAAGTAACAAAAATTCACGAAGAGTTCCGCCGCGGCTCGCTCTTCGCTCTCCTGCAATCGCTGGAGGAACATCCCGTCAGAGGCGAAATCACTTTGATCCTGGGGCCGCCCGAAACCGGCGCCCCCGGCGCACAGGTGGATACCGCGCAATCCCTCGCCGCACGCGTCGACGAATTGATGCACCAGGCAAAACTCGACCGCAAGGAAGCCCTGAAACTCGCCGCCAAAGAACGCGGCATCACCCGCCGCGACGCCTACCGCCAACTCCTCGACGAAAATTCCCCGGAAGCGGAGTAGTCCGCCTAGTGACTCCCGCGTTCCCCACGGCTGGCGTATCAACCGTACCCACATGTCATCCCGAACTCGCGCCGTTTGCGGGTGAGGGATCTGCTTTTATTTTGCCTCAGCGCTGACCGACCTAAAGGTCGGCCACTACAAGTCAGCGCCGGAGGCGCGGCAGAATTTAGCCCAGCCCGTAAGGGCTGGGAAAACGATCCCCACACCGCAAAGCGCCGGAGGCGCGGCAGATTCTGTTGAAATGGAATGCGGACGATCACGAAGATGCAGCAGACGGTATCAGCACCCGGGCCACAAAAGCGCACAGCGAGGAATCGCTGTGCCACAAAAAACTCAATACGCCGATTCCGAACGGAACATCCTCTGAAACCGCGGGCCGACAAACTGCACGCCGATCACTTTCTCGCCCTCGGTCTGTGACTCACTGATGTGCACGACTTTTCCCTGTGTCTCAAAATCCTGCGCCTCTCGCCGCGGCACACCGGCCTGCGCTGGAATCCGGATCTCCAGGTTTGAGCCGATCGCGATGTCAAACCGCGTGCGGAACGCGGCTCCGCTGCGGCACAAATTCTCGCTGGCGGTATCTTCTTCGAAGGAAAATCCTCGCGCGTCGCAGCCGCGCACGCGCAATGGCAGGCGGACCGCAATCCTACGTTCGGACCTCTTCCGGGCGATGCTCTCGCTGACTGGGCTCATGGGCTGGGGCTCCACTGTCGGCGGTCTTTTCCGCAAAGAAGCGATCCACGTTCTCGACCACTTCCTGCGGCGTGCGCGCCGAGTGCACGATACGTCGAAGTTCGCTGCCGTTCTTAACACTGTGCGTAAACCAGCATGCGAACTGCTTCATTTTTCCCACGCCGTCAGGTAGATTTGAGTTAAGAATTTTCTGGTAGTAGCCAGAAAGTAACTGCCGGCGATCCTCTTCCCTCGGCATGTCGTAGCGCCCCGTGGTTCGGTATTGCTCCATCTGGCGGAAAATCCAGGGATTTGTCGCCGCGGCCCGGCCAATCATCACCGCATCGCAGCCGGTTTCCTTCACCAGGCGCACTGCGTCCTCCGGCGACTGCACATCGCCGTTGCCGATCACGGGAATCTTCACGGCCTGCTTCACCGCGGCAATAATGTTCCAGTCGGCTTTGCCGGTGTAGCCCTGCGCGCGTGTGCGCGGGTGGATCGCCGCTGCTTCGATGCCAACCTGCTCGGCCATCTTCACTACTTCCAGCGCGACAATGGATTTGTCGTCCCAGCCCGCCCGCAGCTTGATGGTCAGCGGAATCTTCACCGCCGCGCGCACGCTTTTGAAAATACCTTCCAGCAGCGGCAATTCCCGCAGCAGGCCGGAGCCGCCGCACTTCACCACTTTTTTCGCCGGGCAGCCCAAATTAATGTCCACCGCGTCGTAGCCCAGGTCTTCCACCATGCGCGCCGCGTCGGCCATCACCTGCGGATTCGCCCCAAAGAGCTGCGCCGCGATGGGATGTTCATCTTCTTCAAAGAAAAGATACCTCAGCGTCTTTTTCGCACTCCGAGTGATCCCCTCGGAACTTGTGAACTCCGTCATCAGCAGGCCGCAGCTACCAAGCCCGCGAATCACGCGTCTAAACAGGGTATCCGTCACGCCCGCCATGGGCGCAAGGATCGTCGCCGGACGGATGGCAAGGTCGCGAACTTTGTATTCGGCGGGAATCATGGCAATTTCACTATCCAGTTTATCAGGCTCTGCCGACGGATGCCGCAGGGATGTTCGGCGGGCGACATTATTGACTAGCTTCCCCGCGCATCGTACGCTGCCAGTTGGAGCGAGATTACTGTAATTCCAGGCCTCCACAATGCGCTGGTCATCCTTACCTCATCGACTTCTTCTGGCAATGGCGATCGCTTTCGCCGCTGCGGCCATCGTCTATTCTTCCCTGTGGATGTACGTCGAGCGCACCGCGCCGCAAGTGGAGTTGGGATTCAACAATAAGCACAACAATCAGTACGACCGAAACACACACTGCATGAAAGTTTCCGATGTGGTGCCGAACAGTCCGGCGGAGCACGCCGGGTTGCGCGCCGGAGACCGCATCATCGGCGTTGACGGCCAGATGCTTTCCACGTCCCACCCCTTTGATCAGGCGTACGCGGTCGGGAAACCGGGCGACGCTGTTCTTTTTACCGTCCAACGCGAAGGAGAGGCAAATCCCGTTGAGATTCATGGAATTTTCCGCGCCTCGTTGGAAGGTGGACCACCGGAGGGTTTTGCCAAGACCTCCGCCGTACAGATAACGCGTTCTTTCCCCGTGTTATTTCTGCTGGTCGGGTTGACGGTTCTTTTTCTGCGGCTGAATGATCCAAATGCGTGGCTGCTTGCTTCGTTGTTTTGCGGATTTGTAGCCACTCCTGGTTTTTCCCATCCCATGGCTGCGATGGGCCACAACCTTCGTTCCCTTGCCGTCGTCTACCAGATGATTTTCTCCGCGCTTCTCTGCCCGCTTTTCTATATTTTCTTCGCGGTCTTCCCTGCTCGCTCGCCCATGGATCGCCGTGTCCCTTGGCTGAAATGGGTCTGCGTGGGCTTTGGCGTTACCCTGGCGCTGGCCGGAGTGTTGACCGGAGATCTGAGGGAGCCCGGCGTAGCGTCGGACCTGTTTGGCGGAGCGGGAGAAAACATTCGCTTGTGGCTGATTTATGCGGATTACGTTCTGATCGGGCTGGGACTCGTGTCGCTCGCGTTGAACGCGTTTCTCGGAACCTGCGACGCCGGCGTGCGCCGGAAATCTCGCGTGATTCTTTGGGGCACCCTGATCGGCGTACTGCCGCTGGTGGTGGAGCGCGCGGCGATTGACTTCACGGATTACCGTCCTTCTTTCTGGGTAAACACGATTTTGATTATCGTTTGCGCGTTATACCCGCTCTCGTTTGGGTATGCCGTGGTGAAGCATCGCGTGATGGAAATTCCGGTGCTTTTGCGGCGCAGCGCTCGCTATTTTCTGGTGCAACGAGGATTTGTGGTTTTCCTTTTCGTAGTGGCGCTGTCCGCGATCGCTTTTTTCAGCCACACGTTGTCCCGTTTTTTTCAGCCCAATCCCAGCGCGGGAATGATGTTCAGCGCCGCCTTCGGAATTGCGTTGGTGTGGGCTTCGGCTCCTCTGGTGAAGCGCGGAACGCAGCGCATCGACCGCGCGTTTTTCCGCAGCGCTTACGACGCCCGCCTGATTCTGCAGGACCTTGCCGAAAAGGCGCGCACGGTGACCAGCCGCGGCGAACTGGCGGGGCTATTGCAGCATCATCTGGAAAAGGCACTGCACCCGAAGAATTTTATCTGCTACTTTGCCGCGGACGACTCGAAACTGCTCGCGGAATGCGGCAATCCGCCCCCCGGCGCGGAAACGCTTTCCAACGGGCTCATGTCGCTCGCGATGCTTACGTTGCGCGGAAAATCGTGGGACGTGCCGCTTCCCGGCGAAGAAGGGATGGAAGATCTCGCCGTGCTGGCGCCGATTGCGCCGGAATGCCTGGTGCCGATTTTGGATCACGCCGGACAGCTTTCCGGCCTGCTGGTGCTGGGGCAGCGCCTTTCCGAGGAACCGTATTCGAGCGAAGACAAGCGGCTGCTGGATTCCGTGGCCAGCCAGGCCGGCATCGCCATTGAGAATTTCGGGCTGGCGGAAAAAATGGCGGAGCGGATGGAAGTGGACCGCCGCGTGGCGCGCGACATGGAAATTGCGCGTGAAGTTCAGTCGCGGCTTTTCCCACAATTTCTGCCGCCTCTAAAAACCTTGCAATACACAGGAACCTGCATCCAGGCGCGCGTGGTCGGCGGCGATTATTACGATTTTCTTGACCTCGGCGCGGGCCGGCTAGGCATCGTGCTTGCCGACATTTCCGGCAAAGGCATCGCCGCAGCGTTGCTGATGGCGAACCTGCAAGCGAATCTTCGCAGCCGGTTCATGGTTGCGCTTGAGGATCCCCATCAGTTGCTGCAATCCGTAAACCAACTCTTCGTGGAGAACTCGCCGGAGGACAGTTACGCAACGCTTTTCTACGCCGATTACGATGACGCAAACCACTGCCTGCGCTATGCGAATTGCGGGCACAATCCACCTCTGCTGCTACGCGCGAACGGAGACGTTGAACGGCTGGGAGCAACCGCAACCGTGCTGGGGCTTTTCACGAACTGGAACTGCGAGGTAAAGAAAGTCTCGGTCGGCCCGGGAGACGTGTTGGTGATTTACACCGACGGCGTGACGGAAGCGCCGGATCAGGCTGGCGAAGAGTTCGGCGAATCGCGGCTGCTGGAGATTGTGCGCGCGCACCAGCAACAGCCAGTCAAAGACATACTGTCCGTAATTCTGAACGAAGTGCAGCAGTTCAGCGGAGTGAGTCAGGCCGACGATCTGACGCTGGTGATCGCCCGGGCGCAGTAAGCGACCTGGGATTCGAGCGCGGGAACTGTTAGTTCACCAATAACTGTCTTTGTCGCGCGCCAAAACCTCGACAAATTGCCATATTATCCGAATCTAGATATTATCTAGGTATGTTTGTGTTCGGGTGGGATGAGCGGAAGAACCGGCGCAACCGGGCCAAACACGGCATCTGGTTTGAAGAAGCCAAGACGGCATTCGAAGACACTCAGGCAATTTTGGTCAACGACCCTGACCATTCGGACACGAGGAGCGATTTCTTCTCTTGGGAACGAGCTCTTCTGCAAGACTACTAGTCGTCGTTCGTTGTTTAAGGGAAGCTGAAGGAACGATTCGATTGATTTCAGCCAGAAAAGCGACGAAGAAGGAGGGGAGAATCTATGAGGAAGGAATATGATTTTTCCAAGCTCAAGAAGCGACGGAATCCGTATTCCGGGAAAGTTAAGAAGGGCGTAGGGATTAATTTGAGTCCGGAAGTGTTGGATTATTTCAAGAACCTGGCGGAAGAAACGGGGCTCCCGTACCAAAAGCTAATCGATCTATATCTGCTGGATTGCGCGAAGAAGGGCAAAAGACTGTCACTAAAATGGGTGGCGTAGTTTCCTGTCGACGGCCAAAGTCTATTGTTAGGGGTGGGGCTTACTCCACGGGGCGGGCGAAGCGAGCCTGGCTGCAAATGGCAGGTAGCGCCTCTTGACGCGGAACCAGAAGGCCGGGCAAGCCCGGCCCCTACAAACGATTGTAAGTTACTTCTTGGGATCGATAAGTGGGGGGCTGAGGAATTTATCGAGGCGCAGGAACTTGCGGCCCAGTGCGCCGCTGTAGGCAGACCACTCCGGTTCGCCAGAATCGATCGCCAGAGCAGCCCGGACGGCGCCCATCTTCGAGTCCAGATCATCCATATAGTGAAACGCCAGCGCTTCGCGAATCATCGGCAATTTGGGCGAACCGAATTCATATTCACCGTGGTGGCTGATCAGAATGTGCTGCACAACGGTTTTTAGTTTTTCTGGAAAGCCTTCGATCGCATCCATCTCTTTCGAAATGGTTTCGACTTCCATCGTGATGTGGCCGAGCAACTGGCCTTCGGCGGTGTAGCTGACCGCTCGCTCGTAGCACAATTCATCCAGCTTGCCGACGTCATGCAGCAGCGCCGCGGTGACAAGCAAATCCTCATCCAACTCGGAATAGTGCGCAGCAATCAATTTCGCCAGGCCGCACAATCCCACGACGTGCTCGATCAATCCGCCGATGTAGGCGTGATGCATCACCTTCGCGGCGGGCGCGCGCTTGAACCGCGCGACGTTCTTCGGGTCGGTCAGAATCGTCGATGTCAACTTCTTCAGCCAGGGATTCTTCATCCCCTCGATGAACCCCAATACATGCTCGTAAAGTTTTTCCACATCGTACGGCGTGTGCGCCAGAAAGTCGCCCAGATCGATCTCCTCGGGTTTGGCTACGCGGAACTGCTGCAAGGTCAGCTGCGGCTTGTTGCGGTAAAGCTCCACGCGGCCTTGCACCTTGATGAAATCGTCGCGGCTGACTTCCCTGGCCAACGCGTCGAACTGGTCCCACATGCGCGCTTCCACGGTGCCGGTGCGGTCGCCGAGCTCCATGCGGAGATACGGCTTTCCGCCGGCGGTGTTACGTACCTCTTTTTCGTGAACAAGGAAAAATCCGGTGATGGACGGATCTGGCTCGAGATCCTTAACGAACAGTTTTTTCACGCTGCCGACCCGTTTCTTTTTCCGAACAGCAGGTATTTCTTGTGGCCCTTCTTCGTTTTCGAAGCTTCGGGCGTGGCGCTGACTTCTTCGATCTCGGAATTGCCGCCGCCGGCCATGTCTTGATAGCCGGGCTTAACCACGACGTAGCTCTGCTCGCGAAGGGTCTTCAGGTATTCGCGCAACGAAGGCTCCATCCGCTCGCTATAGAGCTGGTCCATGATTTTGTTTTCCACCTTGTCAAAGGGCTGCTCGCCCTCTTCGAAGCGCTCCAGCACCTGCAAGACCAGGAAGCCCTGCTTGGTCTCGATCACGTCGGTCAACTGGTTCTTCTTCATCCCGAAGACCTGTTCCTCCAGCTGCTTCGCCAGTTCGCCGCGCTTGTACGTTCCCAGGTAGCCGCCTTGCTGGGCGGTGCTGCCGTCGGAAAAGCGCTTGGCCAGTGTCGCGAAATCCTCGCCATCCTTTATGCGCTGCAGCAGCCCTTCCGCTTTTTTCTTCAGGTCGGCAAGGTCGGCTTCACTCTTCCCGTCGGTGCTGATTTCAATCGCGCGCAGCGCCACCTGCTCGGGCATCACGTATTCTTTTTTGTGCGCTTCGTAATACTTCATCGCGTCATCGCGGCCGATATTGATGTGCGAGCCGACTTCCCGGCGAATGACTTCCTGGGTCAGCAGCTTGTTGCGGATGTTGCCTTTAAAATCGTCCCAGTTCAGGCCTTCCTTGGCCACCGCGGCTTCCAGCTTTTCCATGCTGTCCAGCTTGTTCTGGATGCGGATCACGTCGAGCTGCTTTACGACCTCGCCCTCGACGTTGATGCTCATGTCCTTGCCGCGCTGGGCCAGCAGCGACTGGTCAATCAAGTCGCGCAGGGCAAATTTCTGGCGGTCTTCCACCGCCACTTGCAACTGTTCTGGAGTGCAACGCCCGCTGCATTCCTGTTGGGCGTCTTCCACCGCGGCCGTGCGCGCCTTCTGGAGTTCGGAGGTGGTGATAATTTCGTTGTTCACGCGGGCGACAATTTCTTCGACCACTTTTCCTTCACCGGACAAGGCCGGCTTCACCGGCTTGGCGGCAGCTTTCGCAGGAGGAGCCGCGGGCTTCTTCGGCTGCTCCTTCTCCGGTTCTGGCGCGGCCATTTGCGGGGCTTCGAGCGATGGAGGCTTCTGCGCCGGCGGATTTTCCTGCGGCGTGGGATTGGAGGGGGGATTCACCGGCGGGTTCTGGGCCAGCAGCGGCAGGGCAAACAGCAAGCCGGCCAGCAATACGGTCTTCTTCATTATTTTCACCATGGAAAGAGTTTAGCCTCCACCTTGCAAACCGAGCAATACGTTTCTCAGCGCCCCGGGCACGGATTCCCCGCGCTGAAGTTCCATCCAGAGCACCCCGCTGGGGTCGAGCTTGATGCCCTTGCGGGAGCGCACCACTTTGACCACGGCCGCTGGATCGAGCTGCGTTTCCGGATGGAACCTGAGCGCGACCCGCGTTCCCTGGCGCTCCACCGACGCGATGCGCAACTTCTCGCTGATGGATTTGAGCATGGCGTACTCCAAAAGGTTTTCTACGGATTTGGGCAGGGCGCCGAAGCGGTCCTCGAGTTCCTTGTGCACATCCTGCTTTTCGGCCTCGGTGGCGATGGAGGAGACGCGCTTGTAGGTGCGCAGGCGGAGGTTTTCGCTGGGGATGTACTCCTGGGGGATGCGGACGTCCATGCCCAGGCTGAGAGTGGTGCGCAGCTCCGGCATAGACTCCTCGCCCTTGAGCTTGGCGACCGCGCCTTCCAGCATCTGCACGTAGAGATCGAAGCCGATGGATTCGATGTGGCCGTGCTGCTGGCGGCCGAGGAGGTTGCCGGCGCCGCGGAGTTCCAGATCGAGCGCGGCGATGCGGAAGCCGGCGCCGAGTTCGCTGAATTCTTTCATGGCGGCCAGGCGTTTGCGGGCGATGTCGGAGAGGATTTTCTCCGTTGGGACGAGGAGGTAGGCGTACGCGCGGTGGTGGGAACGGCCGACGCGCCCCCGGAGTTGGTAAAGTTCGGCGAGGCCGAGGCGGTCGGCGCGATTGATGAGGATGGTGTTGGCGCGGGGGATGTCCAAGCCGTTCTCGACGATGGTGGTGGCGACGAGAACGTCGGCTTCGTCGCGGATGAATTTCAGCATCACCGCTTCCAGTTCTTTTTCGCCCATCTGGCCGTGGCCGACGACGACGCGGGCCTTCGGGACAAGTCTGCTGACCAGCGAGGCGAGCGAGTAGATGGATTCGACGCGGTTGTGGATGAAGTAGACCTGGCCGTCGCGAGCCATCTCATTTTCGATGGCTCGCTGGACCAGCTCTTCGCTGAAAGGTGCTACGGAGGTTTGAATCGCCAAGCGGTCGCGCGGCGGCGTTTCGATCAGCGACATGTCGCGCAAGCCGACGAGGGACATGTGCAGGGTGCGCGGGATGGGCGTGGCGGAAAGTGCCAGCGCGTGGACGTTTTTGCGCATCTCTTTCAGGCGTTCCTTGTGGGCGACGCCGAAACGCTGCTCTTCGTCAACAACGAGCAAGCCGAGGTCCTGGAATTTTATGTCCTTGGAAAGCAGGCGATGCGTGCCGATGACGATGTCCACTTTTCCGGCTTCAAGGTCGGCGAGAATGACTTTTTGCTCGGCGGCGGTGCGGAAACGGCTGAGCATTTCGATGCGCGTGGGAAATGCGGCGAAGCGTTTCTTGAAGGTTTCAAAATGCTGGAAAGCGAGGACGGTTGTCGGCGTGAGCACGGCGACCTGCTTGCTGTCGGCAATCGCCTTGAATGCGGCGCGCATCGCCACTTCCGTTTTGCCGTAGCCAACGTCGCCGCAGAGCAGGCGGTCCATCGGTGTTGCTTTTTCCAAATCTTTCTTGATGTCGGCGATGGCGGTGCGCTGGTCTGCGGTCTCTTCAAACTCAAAGGCATCTTCGAATTCACGCTGCCAGGCGCCATCGGGAGCGAAGGCGAAGCCCTCGGCGGTTTTGCGCTCGGCGTAAAGAGCCAGCAACTGGTCGGCCATATCTTCCAGCGATTTCCGAACGCGGGTTTTTCGCGTTGCCCAGGCCGTGCCGCCCAACCTGTCGAGTGTGGGTTCGGTGCCTTCCACGACGCGATAGCTTTGCACCAGGTCCATGCGTTCGAGCGGAACGTAGAGGCGCGCGTCGTCCGAGTAACGCAACAGCATGAACTCGCCGCGGCGGCCTTCGGATTCGATCAGTCGCAAACCTTCGAACTGCCCGATGCCGTGATCCACGTGAACGACGTAATCGCCGGGCTTCAGCTCGGAGAAATCGGCGAAGAAGCCGCTGGTGCGGATTTTGCGGCTGGGGCGTTCGACGGACGGGGTTACATCGAACAGATCGGCATTGCCGTAGATCGTGACCTTTGCTTCGGGAAACGAAACGCCCTGGGCAAACGGCGCGCGGACAAGCACGAGAGCCGCGCTTTCCGTAGCGTTTTCGGCAGTGAAGCCCGCGGCGGCTTCTTCGGTTTCGCCGAGCACGTAGGGAACTTCGTATTCGCGGCAGATGTCGGCGTAGCGCTCGAGTTCGCCGAGGCTGGCGGCTGTCAGATAGACAGTGCCGCCGGAAGTGAGTTGCGATTTCACGTCGCCGACGCAGGCGGCAACATCGCCGTGGAAGCGTGTGCTGGGCCGGGAGCTAAGCTCGAAGCGCTGGCCGCCGTTCTGCGCTAGGTTCAATTGCTCAACTTCCACGCGCGAAGTTTTCACCAGCGCGCGTTCCCAGTCCTGTTCGCCCCAGAAATAGTGTGAGACTTCGGGCGAGTTGGCATGGCCATGGCGTTCGTAGTTTTCGGTGGCCGCTTCCTGCAATTTCTTCGCGGCTTCGCGGAGCGCTAGTGGTTCGTCCAGAAAGACAATTGGCTTCAACGAACTTTCCGCGAGTTCGAAGAGCGCGCTGCCGCCTGCTTCCGAGGTCGCGCCCATCCAGCGGCCGGGCTCCCACTCTTCGGCTTCGCGACTGCCGGGCGCGGGGACGCTCCATTCGGCGAGCGGCAGGATGGTGGTCTTGTTCACAGGAGCGACCGATCGCTGGGTGCGGGGATCGAATTCGCGCACGGATTCGACGGTGTCGCCAAGGAGTTCGATGCGAACGGGGCGCAGAGCTTCAGGAGAAAAAACGTCCACGATGCCGCCGCGCACCGCGAACTGGCCGGGGAGGTCCACCATTTCGGTGCGGGCGTAGCCGATGCTGCCGAGATGCTTGATGAGAGTTTCGTGGGAGACTTCGGAATCTTTGGCGAGGATTTGCGAGAGCGTCAGGTAGACGTAGGGATCCTGGTAGCGCCAAAGCGCGGCGGCCATCGGGACGATTACGAGGGAAACCTCGCCGTTCGCCAGACGGTACAAAGTGGCGGCGCGGCGTTCGAGGATGTCGGCGTGCGGCGCTTGCGAATCCCAGGGCAGATTGTCGAAGGCGGGCAGGACGGCGATGCCGCCGGTGGCTCCGGGAAAAATCTGGCTGAAGAAGCGGACGCTTTCGGCGAGATCTTCGGCGCGGCGATTGCTCTCAGTAAGGAAGAAGGCGGGGCGGCGCAGTTCGTGGGTGAAATAGGCTGCGGCGAGGGCTTTCGCTACGTCCTGCAGGCCGGAGAGGCCGACGAGGCCCGCGCCCGCGCGTAGTTCTCCCAGCGCGCCATCCAAGGAGGGGTGGCGCAGCAGTCGATCCAATCGTTCTCTAACCGCGGGCAGTATCATGCTGCTTGCAAAACTTTTTCTTGCGCCAAGATTTGCCGCTAAAGACGGGACACTTGCGTTTCCGACAGAGCCGACCCATTCCTTCGTCAGGGCAAGCCTAAAGGTCGGCCACTAGGTGCGAATCTTGCGCAGGATTTCGGTTGTCGAATAGCCCTCGAGTACGTCGATTCGGACTACTTCTCCTCCGGCTGCTTCCACTTCTTCGCGTCCCACGATCTGGTTGCCGGGCCAGTCGCCGCCTTTTACCAAAACGTCTGGCAACAGCGCGGCCACGGTTTTTTGCGGCGTCAGTTCATCGAAGACGACTACCGCATCGACGCATTCGAAGTTCGCCAGGATTTCCGCGCGCTCCTGCTCGGGAATCACGGGACGCCCCGCGCCTTTCAATGTGCGGACGCTTTCATCGCTGTTCAGGCCGACGACCAGCACATCGCCCTTCGCGCGGGCCGCTTCCAGCAATTGGATGTGGCCGGGATGCAAAAGATCGAAGCATCCGTTGGTGAAGACCACGCGCCGCCCGTTGCGTTTCCCCGGGCCAAACCGCAGAATGAGTTGTTCGAGAGTCAAAACCGCGGGGTGCAAAGGTTCTCCATGCTCGCTTGTGACGGCGCAAACGTGAATCCGTGTGAAATTCAATTCTATCATGCCGCGCGGGAACCCCGCTGGCGCGACGGGCGCGGCGCATGAACCGCAAACCGGTGTGGCAAGCATTGACGGGAATTGCGTTTTTGATTGTAGGCGCATTGTGGACTTACGCGGGTGCGCGGAGTTACACGGAAAAACGCGTGAACGCGGTGGCGGGCGCGTGCCGCGTGGACATGACGATCATTCAGAAGCGCGAGATTCCGGCACAGGTGAACACGGGGACCGTGGTGCTGTTTCATGGGTTGGCGGCGAACAAGTACATCATGCGGTATCTGGCGCGGGGCTTTGCGGAGTTGGGCTTGACGGTGTACGTGCCGGATCTTCCAGGTCACGGACGCACGTCCGCGCCATTCACGGCGGAAAAGGCCGAGGACTGTGGCCGGTCATTGCTGCGCGGACTTTCGGCGCGCGGGCTGCTTGTGCCGGATCACACGATTCTGGCCGGGCATTCGATGGGAGGAGCGATTGCATTGCGGCTTGCTCCGGAATTCCGTCCCGCGGGAGTGATTGCTTTTTCGCCGGCGCCAATGAAAGCCGCACACGGCGTGACGCCGGAAAAATTGTTGTTTCAAAATCTGCCGGCGATTCTGCCGAACACGTTGATCACCGCTGGGCAATTTGAGCCGAAGGGATTGGCGGCGAACGCGCAAGATTTGGTAGCCGGAATCACCGACCCGACGATTCAGTTTCATGAGTTGCCGGGGCAATCGCACGTGAGCGTGCTGTTTTCTCCCAGGGTTGCGGGGATGGAGCAGGCGTGGGCTGCGCGAGTGCTGAATATGGTGAATCCGGCGCAGCTTCCGAGTTTGCTTTATCTCGGCGGAGGGGTGCTTGGATTTGTTGGCATCCTGATGCTTTCGGGGCCGTTTCTGCGGGAATTGGCGACGGTGGCTCCTGACGAGGCTGCGCGCGATTCGCTGGTGCCCGGAATGCTTCGACTGCTGACGGAAATGGTGCTGGTGTCGTTGCTTGTGATCTTTGTTCTTCGCTACTTTATTCCGCTTCGCGTACTGCGATTGTTTGAGGGCGACTATCTAGCGAGTTTTTTCCTGCTGGCAGGCGTCGTTCTTTTATTGCTGCACCCCAAGCTGGCGTTGCGGAAGCTCGCGGCTAAGCCCGGCGTCCTGGTGGGCGCCGCCGCGGGTGCGGTGATTCTCCACCTGCTCGTCACTGGATGGTTTGATCTTACGGTGACCGGCGCATGGCTCACGCTCCAGAGATGGGAACGCTTTCCGCTGTTTTTTCTGGCGGCGTTCGTGTTTCTGTATGCGCTGGAGATTCTGCTCGGCCCGGTCAGTGATCCGCGCAAGAGACTGTGGATCGACTACCTGGCGATTCTGCTGGCGTGGCTGGTGATGGTATTCGGGACCTTTGTGCTGCACAGCGGGCAGATCCTCGTGGTGCTGTTGATGCCCTACTTTGCGCTGTTTTTTCTGTTCATGCGGCTGGGTGCACGATTGGTACGCCAGCGCACCGCTTCCCCCACAGCGGCCGCAATCTTCGGTGCTATACTTTTGGCGGGCTTTAGTCTGGTGCTGTTTCCTGTGTCCTAGGAGCGGCCGGCCGCCCACTGAAAGGCCCTGTCCCACCTGAGCCGGAGACGCGAACATAGTTCACCTAGAACAAACGAATGGCTGAGATTGTCATTATCGGTGGCGGACCTTCGGGCGCCATGTGCGGGGAACAACTCGCGCGTGCGGGACACTCCGTAAATATTTTTGACGAACGGCTGGCATGGGAAAAACCCTGCGGCGGCGGGCTGACCTATAAAGCCACGCAACACTTCCCTTTTTTGCTGGACAATCCACATCCGAAAAAACTGGTGCGTAACGTAGAGATTATCAGCGCGGAGAACCAGCGCGCGAAACTAGATTTGAAGCATCCGATCGTGATTTATTCACGGCGCGTGCTAAACGGCATGCTGCTGGACCGCGCGCGGGAAGCGGGTTGCGAAGTGCACCAGCGGCGCGTGCAGCAGATCGACACCTCAACGGAGAAGCCGCGGTATTGCATCGAGGGCGAGTGGCGAACAGTGGATTTTATTGTGCTGGCTTCGGGCGCGCGCAACCAGATGCTGCCCGGCACGCGGGCACTTACGCCCGACGAACTGGAAATGACGCAGGGCTACTTCGTGCCGGCCACAGCCGAAGAGATCATCATCAAGTTTTTGCCGGACTTTGAGGGCTATATCTGGTCGTTCCCGCGGGCGGACCATATTTCGCTGGGGATTTGCGGGAGCATGGCTTCGCATACCAGCAGCGAGCTTCGTTCGCACCTGCACACGTTTGCGGAGGCGGAAAAGTTTGCGACGGAAAACGCCAAGTTTTATAGCCATGTTTTGCCTTCCCCGCAGGTGCGCACGCTGGCGGACCGCGCGGTGATTGGGAAAAATTGGGCGATGTGCGGCGATGCGGCGGCGTGGGTGGATCCGCTGACGGGCGAAGGTTTGTTTTACGCGATGCGTTCCGGAGAATTGCTTGGCCGGTCGATCGCGGAGGGATGTCCCGAACTGTATCCTTCGCGGGTGCGCGCATCGTTTTCGCTGGAGCTGGAATTTGCGGCGCGCATCGTTCGCCGTTTTTATCGCGGATCGTTTCTCGGATGTTCCGTGACGACGCGCATGGTGCAGTTTCTGCAGCGCAACGCGGTGTTCCGGCAACTGCTCAGCGATCTTTTCTGCGGCACACAGGACTATAGTTCACTGAAGCAGCGCGTGCTGGGACATCTGGGCGGAACGCTCAGCCAATTTGTGTCCAGCGTCCTGAATTTTGAAAAGCCCGCTCCGAAGCTGCGGGGCACCGTTCCCGCTGCCGACTGAGATATCCTTACCTCTGCTGATTTTTGAATCCGAATCCAATCGCTAAAAGCTGTTTGCGCGCAAATCGGCGCGTTTCCGGTGCATGGCCTTTGTTGGATGGCTCGCTCCGCTTGTGGCAGCATGGAGTCACGCGTCTTCGTCGCGGAGGAATTCGTGCTCAAGCGTCTGTTCAAAAACAATTTAAAAGTAATGTTCAATCTTTGGCCGCCGTTGCTGGGCGCGGGCATCAGGATTACGCGCATTCAAGCGGATTGGCGGGAAGTTGACGTGGAAATGAAGCTGCGGCGGTGGAATACGAATTATGTGGGCACGCATTACGGCGGATCGCTTTATTCGATGACGGATCCATTTTACATGGTGATGTTCATCGAGATTCTGGGACGGGACTACATTGTTTGGGATAAATCGGCCATGATTCGATTCCGCAAGCCAGGGAGGGGGACCGTTTATGCCCAATTTCGGATCACGGAACAGCAGGTGGATGAAATTCGCGAAGCGCTGAAGAGAGAAGAGAAAATTGACCGCGAGTTTGGTGTAGACGTGAAGAGTGGTGATGGCGAAATCATTGCGGAAGTGAAGAAGGTGTTGCAGTTTCGGAGAAAGCGGGTGGCAGGCGCGGGGTAGGGAGGAACGCCGGGTTCGCTTTGTTCGGCTGGGCCGCCCTTCCTTCGTCAGGGCAAGCTCTGAAGGTGGCCGCTACGCGAGGGCTTTGGCGATGCGGTCGCACGCCCAGTCGATATCGTCGCGGGTGATTACCAGGGGCGGGGCGATGCGGATGATGGTGTTGTGGGTTTCTTTGCAGAGGATGCCTTCGTCCTTGAGGGCTTCGCAGTAGGGGCGGGCGTCTCGATTCAGTTCGATGGCTATCCAGAGGCCGCGGCCGCGAATTTCACGGATGGCGGGGCTTTGCA
>Ga0209647_1001132_pt1 | contig 23358 bp, 21 predicted proteins | sample GraSoi_2013_60cm_FD_185827 | JGI IMG/M metagenome (GOLD analysis project Ga0209647, IMG submission 185827) | Grasslands soil microbial communities from the Angelo Coastal Reserve, California, USA - Sample 9_17_2013_60cm (SPAdes) (version 2) | ecosystem: Environmental > Terrestrial > Soil >... | reverse complement strand
AATTTGCTATAGAAACTCTCTGGAACGCCGTGTGGTACTGGTACGGTTTGGTTTTGCATCCTCCATTTTTACCGAACCCACGGCGTTCTAACACCCACCACTTTTGGTTGCGGCTCCGCCGCGCTGCTGCCTTCTGTTCAAAAAGTTTAGTCTTGGTGTTCTCCTTGTCCTAATCTTTGTGTCTTTGCGTGAGATTTTTGTCTGTTTGTACCCAACAAAAGACCGGCTGAAAAGCCGGTCTTTAGGAACGTCGGGAAGAAAGGGTCCGCCGTTAGAAATCGAATTTGTCCATATTTTCTTTGGTGCAATCGGTCCAGCCGCTGCCGTAAATGACCTTGTCATTCACCAGGCGGATCTTGTTGTAGCCGGTTACACCAAGGTCCATGCCGTCAGTGACCTTTTGACCGTTCAACACCATGACCGCGACTTTGTTCATGAGGTAACCGGCATCTGCTGAGTCCCAGAAAGAGATCACGCGGACAGCGCCGGTCGGGAGATATTTCTTAACCAGGGACGGCACGCCGGTGCCAACCACGAACACCTTATCTTGAAGTCCGGCTTCTTCCACGGCTAGACCGCAACCCGGAGCATCGGTCGAGGCGCTTCCCTGAAAACCACGCAGGTTAGGGTGAGAGCGAAGCAGTTCTTTGGCTTTCGCGTAGGAAACCTGTTGGTCATCGTTGGTCTCGATCTTGTCGACCGCGAGCTTCATCTTCGGGTATTTCTTACGCTGCAAAGCGATTGCGGCATCTGCCCATTGGTTATGGGTTTTGGAGGTCAGGCTTCCCACCATGACTGCGTACTCGCCTTCATAATTCATCAGTTTGGCGAGGTTCTCCATGATGTGTTCGCCGAAGGCAGCATTATCGAAAGCTTCGATATCATAGTTGGCGTTCTGGATATCGGATGCTTCATGCGCGATGACGATGATGTGGTTATCCATCGCCTTCTTTAAGACCGGTTCCATGGCGGGCGGTTGGAATGGGACGACGCAGATCGCATCGACCTTCTTGGCGATCAGATCTTCCACGATCTGATTTTGTTGGGCGGAATCGGTGGTGGGCGGTCCAAGCTGAATGGCGTTGTTACCGGTGTCTTGACCAAATTTCTTAATCCCTGATTCCATGTGATTGAACCAGTTGATACCGCTGATCTTTACAACGGTGGCAAGATTGTACTTCTTATCTGCAGCGAGACCGGTGGCGGCAAAGAGGGCCAGCAGACCGAGCCCGATTAGGGGAGCGGGTTTTCTGATGAATAGACGCATATCTAGGGGGGCGGATTGTTTACGATTAAACGTAAACGCTAGTGGACCATGCGAGGTGAAGAAGGCGTGGTCAAGCAAATCTCACATCCCCTGAACCTTTGTTCCGGCAGAGTGTCCGAACTCGCTTAGGCTCGTTCGGAATAGCAAATCGCAAATAGAAAATAGCAGATTGGTCCTAGTACCAAACGCTCAGCAGTCTGGATTTCCCTTTTGCTATCTGCTATTTGCTATTTGCTATTCCGAACGAGCCTGAGCGAGTTCGGAGCCCCCTATGAATGAGAGTTTCCGTTACGTCCTCCGGCTTGCGATCTTCACGGTGGTTATTTTCGTGACGTTTTGTTTCCTGAAACCGGACGCCTTTCTTTCCGGGGCGAACATGAGCTCGATGGCATATCAGCTTCCGCAATTTGCGTTGTTGGCCTTGGCGATTCATCCAACGATGTTGACCGGTGGGATTGATCTTAGCGTCGTCAGTGTAGCGAACCTGGCTGCCATTGCGGCTGCATTCACGATGAAGGCCGGCCCGCCGTGGTTTATTGGGCCGGCGATTCTAGTCGCTCTGTTGTTGGGCTCCGTTACCGGTACAATTAACGGTTTTCTTGTGGCTGGGGCCAGGCTTCCTGCCATTCTGGCGACTCTGGGTACACTTCAGTTTTTTGCGGGGGTCTCGATTCTTTGGACACACGGAAGCTCGATTACCGGTCTGCCGCCGGTCTACTCTGCATTCGGGAATGGCGATTGGTTCGGGATCCCGATGCCATTGATTGTGTTTTTGGTTGTCCTAGCTGCAATCTACCTGATTACGGCGCGGACTCCCTTGGGGAAACAGATGCGCCTGTATGGAACAAATCCGCGCGCAGCGGTGTTTGCCGGAATACCGACATTTCGAGTTATCGTAATCACTTATATGATCAGCGGCGTAACCGCTGCGATCGGTGGACTCGTGACCCTCTCCGCTGCAAATAGCGCCAACGCAGATTACGGCACTTCCTTTCTGCTTTTGAGCGTGCTGATCAATATCTTAGCCGGGGTAAATCCAAACGGAGGATCTGGAACGGTGTTCGGCCTGGTACTGGCCGTGCTGTCGCTACAATGTTTGTCTAGCGGATTGAATCTGCTGGCGGTGAACACGTTCGCAAAGGATCTGCTCTACGGCAGTTTGCTGGTCACGGTCATGGTTGTAAACCGCCTCCAGGGCAGGATTCATTCGACCCGAGCGAAGGCGTAGATGGGCGAAACGGCGAATGGGCGAAACGGCGATAGGGCGATGCGCGGCGGCGTGGCAGCGGCCTAACGATCGTGGGACGGGCGTTCCGCTTCTTCGCGCAACCTGACCATTTCTTCGGGTAACGGAGGGAATACGCCGAATTCTGTAACTAAGCCTGTGACAAAGCGGCGCGGCGTGACATCGAACGCATAATTCAAAGCTGCGCTACCTTCAGGCGTTAATTGCACGCTGCCGAGTTTTCCATCTCCGGTCAGACCCGAGATAACGGTGACTTCTTCGGGTGCGCGAGTCTCGATCGGGATATTCTTCACTCCATCATCGATGGACCAGTCGATGGTGGAGACAGGTAGGGCGACGTAGAATGGGACCCGGTTGTCGTGCGCGGCCAACGCTTTGAGGTAAGTTCCGATCTTATTGCATACATCGCCTCCTGCAGTGGTACGATCACTGCCAACGATGCAGAGATCGACTTGGCCGTGTTGCATGAGGTGACCGCCGGCGTTGTCAACGATGACGGTGTGCGGAACTCCATGGTGACCTAATTCCCACGCAGTCAAGGAGGCCCCTTGGTTCCGAGGACGAGTTTCGTCGACCCAAACATGGACCGGGATGCCGGCATCAAATGCCTTGTAAATCGGTGCGAGAGCGGTTCCCCAGTCCACCGTTGCCAGCCAACCCGCGTTACAATGGGTTAAGACGTTCACCGGACGGGATCGCTGCACATTTTCCCAGGCTTGCTGGATCAGAGCCCTTCCATGTTCCCCGATGGCGGAACAATTCTCGACGTCCTCGTCAGCGATCGTTTCGGCAGTAGCAAACGCGACTTGCGCCCGCTGCTTGGGCTCAAGGGGGAGTAGGACTGCTCGCATCCGATCGAGAGCCCATCTCAAATTCACCGCGGTGGGACGCGCCGCAAACAAGGTTTCGTAGGCATGTTCAAAAGCTTTGTCACTCGAGTCCACCAACATGGCAAGAGCGACGCCGTAACCGGCGGAGGCACCGATCAGTGGTGCGCCGCGTACGACCATATTGCGGATGCCGGCCACGACATCGTCGGGGGTCCGCCACTCCACGGTTTTAAACCGATGCGGTAGCAAAGTCTGATCAATCACACTGACCGATTTTCCGTCAGCATTAAGCCAAATGGTCCGGTAAGGTTGGCCGTCAACTTTCATGACGTAAATATTCCTGGCGCGCAGCGGCGGTTACTTCGGTAATCTTACAGAAGCTTTCCGATTCTAACACTAGTAATCGACCGAGTCTAAGCGCCTTCCGTTCACAACGAGCGCGAAGGTCAGCATCCTTGATTGCTTCTAAGTCTTCGACATGGGCTAACCCAAAAATGCGGCGAATCATTTTCACGCCGGCAAAACCGACCGAATCATGAAAGAGCCGCTGCAGATATTTTCTCCGTTCAGTTGCTAACGCTTCGCAGGAGGGCGGGTCTGCAAATAAACTGGCGTGATAAGCGTCGCCCGAAGCCGGTTCTTGCCAGAGCTCGAGAAACCTTTGTTCGAATCGAGTCCACGTTTCCTCGACCGTTTGCAGGAGCCAGGTTCGATATTCTTTACGAATACCAGGGGAAGACTCGTGCCCTTCTTGCGAAAAGAAAGCGAGTAGCAGGTTTCCGATGACCGCGCCGACATCGAACCCCATCGGTCCATAAAAGGCGAACTCTGGGTCGATGACCCGGGTATCCTCGGGTGTGGCCATGATTGAGCCCGAATGGAGATCCCCATGAATCAAGGCTTCCGCAGAGGTTAGGAATTTAAGTTTTAAACGTTGGGCGGCTGTCTTGAGGGCGCCGTCCTGGCGAAACGCTAGCGCCATATCGTCGAGTTGCGGCGTGGTCCAACGGTTCAGCTTAGCAATCCGATAAGGATCGGTAAAAACTAACTCTTCCGTGATTTTGCAGAGTTCGGTATTTCGGCAGAAGATCTCTATTCGCTGTTTCTTGGCCGCGGCTTCGAGATAGAGATCGGAAGTCTTGAAAAGTGTCTGAGCCATGAACTCGGCGATGTCCGCTGCCAAACGGGGATAGCGAATGCCCTGAATGAAGCCTTTCCGCAAAATGATGTGAGGCGAGAGGAATTCCATCACGATAGCCGCGAGTGAGGAATCATAGTGGTAGCGCTTGGGCAGAAGATGCGGAACAAACTTGGCTTCTTCAGTGAGTGCCTCGTTCTCAAAATAAGCGCGTTCTAGCGGAAGAGCCCATGACTCGCCCACGCAACGGATATAGGGCAGAGCTTGTTTGACGATGACTGCGCCTTTGGCGCCGGAGACAATGAAGACCAGGTTAAGATTCCCGTCGCCGACTTCACGTGCTTGCCAGCTCTTCGGACTACCACCGAGGGCGTCTGTTACGGGCTCGATTTGGCTGACGAAACTAATCACCGATTTGTCGTCGAGTGGACGATAGTTCGGGAAGGCGTTAGATGGCTGGTTCATTGGGGGGAGGCGCTAGCGAATAGCAAATAGCAGATAGCAAATAGCAAATAGGCTGGGAAGCGATTTTATCATTAGGGAAAGCGCCGGAGTGGGCGGCCCGGTGCAGTGTTCGTCGATGTCGCACCTCCCTTTTGCTATCTGCTATTTGCTATTCGCACAGCGTGCTATCCGCCAAACAATAGTCGACACACAAAAACGGCGGCAACCGCCCCAGCTAGATCGGCCAGGAGTCCAGCAAAGATAGCATGGCGGATGCGGGTGATTCCGACCGAACCGAAATAGACGGCGATAACATAGAAGGTCGTTTCTGCGCTACCGTAGATCGTAGCTGCGGTATAGGTGAGGAGGCTATCCGGACCGAATTGTTTGATCATGTCGCTCAGAACCGCGAGTGAACCACTACCGCTCAGCGGTCGCATTAAGACCATGGGCAACATTTCACTTGGGATTTGGAGAAGGCCGAGAATCGGACTGAGCAGAAACTTTAGGAAATCTAACGCTCCGGATTCACGGAACACTGCAATAGCAACCAGCATCGCCACTAGGTACGGGATAATGCGGAGCGCGGTCTGGAACCCTTCCTTAGCGCCTTCGATGAACTCCGAATAAATTGGTACGCCGCGTCCGAAGGCGTACAGCGGAAAGAAGGTGAGCACGAAAGGCACAGCGATTGGGCAAAGCGCCTTCAGTACCAAGATAAAACCGGCGAGTAAATCCGAAGGCCAGGGCGCTGCGCCAAATAAATAGGGGAAGGCTTTGCTTACGAAAGCGCCGAGAAAAACCAGCAAAAGAACGATCAGAGCGCATCTAGCCCAGACTTCGCCCCGTCGTTTTAAACTCCGGGAGGCTTCGTCTGGCTGGCGCCACTGTGGGCCAACCGTCGGTTGAGCTGGCGCGGACTCCGTGGCGGGCTGTTCATCTGTGTTAGTTTGGACGATACTCGGTTCTGGGGTTGCCGGCGCCGGTTGGTTTTCCCAGCGAAATGGTCCGAAGCGTTCCAATACCTTAACTGTTACGATTGCGCAGACGGTGGCAAACGTTGTCGATAGCAGGGTCGATCCCACAATCGCGGACGGGTTTTTCGAGCCATTGATGGCGAGCAAATTGATGGCGGTCGCCGGGATCAATTGAATCGAAGCCGTATTAATAGCTAAGAAGGTGCACATGGCGTTTGTAGCGACGCCAGGCTTCGAATTGAGCCGGTTGAGCTCGGTCATGGCTTTGAGCCCGAGAGGTGTAGCGGCGTTGCTTACCCCCAGCATATTGGCAGAGATGTTCATCATCATCGCGCCGATAGCAGGATGATCACTTGGGACGTCGGGAAACAGCCGCAACATAATGGGCCGGATCACTCGACCGAGTCGTTGGATTAGACCGGACTTTTCCGCCAACCGCATCAGACCAAGCCAAAGCGCCATGACGCCTACCAGCGGAAGCGCGAGATCCATAACCGCAGATTTCGCAGCGTTCAATCCGCCCTGACCAACCGCGTCAAGTTTTCCGGTAAGCACGGCGACCAGAACCCCGGAAAAGAGCAAGGCTAGCCAGATCAGGTTGAGCATCCCGTTTGATAGCAGACGCCTGCGTGGAGTGGGAGGAAGAAGTGGAGCAGAGGAACTAGGCGATGCAACCCGCAGCATGGCTCAAATCCGGCGCGGTTGATCCACTAGAAGAAACATCCGCCCGGCGCGCTGAGATTTTCGCCCTACCAATAATTTCTGTGGCCATCTTCCCCTTTTTGCGGGTCATTAGGGCTGCCTTATGAATCCCTGCGAACCGATTCCGCGTGCCGGTGAACCGTGTGCGATTGTCATCTTTGGAGCATCTGGCGATCTCACTAAACGTAAATTAATTCCTTCGCTGTATAACCTCGCGTCCTATCATCTCTTGCCGAGAAACTTCGGCATTATTGGAGTGGCGAGGAGCGATTGGAGCGATCAGGATTTCCAAGCTCAGTTAGGCAAAGACCTGACCCAACTTGGTACTCAACCGGTTGATCCCAAGATCTGGAGCGAGTTCGGGGATCGCATGCTTTACTGTTCGGGCAGCTTTGATGATCCGAAGACCTACGAAAAACTGGCGCAACGACTAGCCGAGTCCGAGAAACGGTTGGGGACGGGCGGGAACGTGCTGTTTTATCTTTCAGTCCAGCCTTCGTTCTTTGCCGTAATCGCGAAAATGTTAGCTCAGTATGGATTGACCCGGGAGGAGGGCAATTGGCGCCGGGTGATCATTGAGAAACCATTCGGCCATGACTTGGCTTCCGCGCGGGAGTTGAACCGGAGCCTGACGAGCGCGCTACAGGAGCATCAGATCTATCGGATCGATCATTACCTGGGAAAAGAGACAGCTCAGAACCTTCTCGTGTTTCGGCTCGGCAACGCGGTATTCGAGCCAATCTGGAACCGGCGTTACATCGATCACGTTCAATTAACCGTCGCGGAATCGATTGGAGTCGAAGGCCGGGGCGCGTTCTATGAGTCGGCGGGCGCATTCCGAGATGTGATGCAGAACCACATGTTCATGCTGATGGCGTTGATTGCGATGGAGCCGCCGAACTCGCTTCAAGGCGAGACTGTTCGCAATGAAAAAGTGAAACTGCTCCAGGCGGTGCGTCTCACCAGTCCGGAAGAAGCTTTGGCTTCGACGGTCAGGGGACAATACGGGCCGGGTCAGATCGATGGTGCATCGGTGCCAGGCTACCGTCAGGAGAAAAACGTCAATCCGCAATCGAATGTCGAAACGTACGCAGCGGTCAAGTTAATGATTGATAACTGGCGCTGGGCAGGTGTGCCTTTCTATCTGCGATCCGGCAAACGGCTGGCTAAACGTTCCACAAAAATTGTGGTTCGCTTTAAGACCCCGCCCTTGGCGCTGTTCGGTGATAACGAGAACGAGATGATCGCTCCAAACCGTCTGGTCTTTTACATTCAGCCGGAAGAAGGGATTACGTTTCAGGTGCGAGCCAAGGTGCCCGGTCCGTCGCTCGCGACCAACGCCGTGCACCTTGATTTTGATTACTCGCAATTTGGGGAGCGGGCGCCGACTACAGGCTATGAAAAGCTGCTTTACGATTGCATGGTCGGTGACTCCACGCTGTTCCATCGATCCGATATGGTGGAAGCGGCTTGGGAAGCGGCTCAGCCGATCTTAGATGCCTGGGGGAATAACCCGCCAACCGATTTTCCAAATTACGCAGCCGGCACTTGGGGTCCCAAGGCCGCGGATGAGTTGCTTGAGCGGGATAACCATAAGTGGTGGTCCGCGCCGGAGTAAGGCGAATGGGCGAATGGGCGATACGGCGATAGGGCGACGCGGTGGGTGGGTAATTCGGCGTCGCTCGCGTGGTTGATCACCCATAAGTCCCATGTGTCACATGAGTCCCATTCAATGCGCTACCCCCGTGCCCGTCAGTCTCCAAGGTGCTGCCACACCGACCGCTGTTTCCACCCCTAACTGCGATTTGCTATTTGTTCGATGGAGTCTACGTTTTCCATCCTTGGCTTATGGCTGCTAGTATAATTCCGGAGAGTCGCTGGACTGATGTCCAGTTTAGCAATGACGAGGTCGCCAGATATTCCCGGCACTTGATCATGCCGGAGGTGACGCTTGAAGGGCAGAAAAAACTCAAAGCAGCGTCCATCCTTTGCATCGGCGCCGGAGGGCTCGGTTCACCGATTGCTCTCTATCTGGCTGCGGCAGGGATCGGCCGTTTGGGGTTAGTGGATCCGGATGTCGTCGATTTTTCCAATCTCCAAAGGCAGATCCTGCATGGGACCGATGACGTCGGCCGCAAGAAGCTGAATTCGGCTAAGGACCGCATCAAAGCGGTGAATCCGAACGTTCAAGTTGATCTGTATGATTGTCTGTTTCGCAGCGATAACGCGATGGAGATGGTTCGCGACTATGACGTAGTCGTCGATGGCACCGATAATTTTCCGACGCGTTACCTCTCGAACGATGTCTGTGTACTGGCCAAGAAACCGAACGTTTACGGCTCGATTTTTAGGTTCGATGGCCAGGCAACAGTTTTTGCTCCGCATCTGGGAGGTCCTTGTTACCGCTGTATGTTTCCTGAGCCGCCGCCTCCAGGAATGGTGCCCAGCTGCGCTGAGGGAGGTGTACTAGGTGTATTGCCCGGAATCATTGGAGTCCTTCAGGCCATTGAGGCAAGTAAGCTGATCCTTGGTCTTGGCGATCCGTTAATTGGGCGCTTGATTAGTTTCGATGCGCTCAAGATGCGATTTCGGGAATTTAAAGTCCGGCCCGATCCTAATTGTCCGATCTGTGGCAAGAACCCCACGATTCATGAGCTGATCGATTACGAGCAGTTTTGTGGGTTACCGCAAGCGGATGAGGCAGCTAAGCAGGAGATGGCAGTTCCGGCGATCTCGGTCGTTGATCTGAAAGCCAAGCTGGATCGCAAGGATCCCTTTGTCTTGGTCGATGTCCGCGAACCGTACGAATACGAGATTTGCCATATTCCGGGTGCTCACCTAATCCCGTTGGGTGAACTTCCCGGCCGTCTAAGTGAGCTGGATAGCGCCGACGAGATCGTCTTACAATGCAAGGGTGGCTCGCGCAGCGCGAAAGCCTTGCATGTCCTCTCTGAGGCCGGATTCCGCAAGCTTTACAACCTCGAAGGCGGGATCGCGGAGTGGGCTGAACGCGTCGATCCGTCGATGCCAAAGTACTAGGGGAGCGCCAGCCCCCTTTAATCGTCCTCGTCCTTCGTCGTCCCGACTTCGCTAACCGCCAAAGATGCCAACCCATGCGCGCCAAAAGCTATGTCGGGCAGGACTTCGGCGAGCTCAGTCGAGCCGCTGTCCTCGTCCTCGATGAGAATTGCGTATAACTGCTAAGATCGAATAGCACGAAGAACTGCATCAGGGGCCGCGCTGAAACCATCGAAGAAACACCGCTTTTCGAGGACGAGGACGAAAATAAGCTGCATCGCGAGCACGATTCGGAAGCCATCCCTTATGGACACAGAGCTGTTATCCCTCCTTCGTTGTCCGGAAACGCGAGGTGTTTTGCGCAGGGCCACACCCGATGAATTGGAGCGCTTCAATGCAGCGATTCGCAACTCCGCGATCCGGAATCGGAGCGGAGAGATAATCACTGAACGTTTGGACGACTGTCTAATTTGCGATTCAGCCGGATTGTGTTATCCGGTTCGCGACGGCCTGCCTATAATGTTAGTTGGCGAAGCTTTCGATATCCCCCGCTGATATGCCCCGTTTAGACATTTCCATGCCGACCTCTAAGGAAGAACGAGTGTCTTCAAAACGCATTGTTCTCGATGCTCTCGATCAAAATCGGGCGATCGATCAAGAAGAATACAAGGAGAAGCTGAAAGATTATCAGCTGACCTTGCTAAACCTGCAGCGTGCTTTGACCGAAACGAAGCACTCGATGATCATCGTGATTGAAGGTCCAGACGCGGCCGGCAAAGGCGGCGCGATCCGACGATTAGTAGAAAGGTTGGACCCCCGTCACTATCGGGTTTACTCCGTTGTTAAACCGACCCAGGAAGAGTATCAGCACCAGTACCTTTGGCGTTTTTGGAATAAGCTTCCCGCCTATGGCCAAATGGTGATCTTTGATCGTTCTTGGTACGGTCGTGTGCTCGTGGAAAGGGTCGAGGGCTTCGCCAGCGGAGCGGAATGGAAGCGAGCCTATCGAGAAATTAACGAGTTCGAGAGAACGTTAGTTGATGATGGTGCAGTGATCGTGAAACTGTATCTCCATATCACCAAGGATGAGCAGTTAAATCGCTTCAAAAGCCGGGAAGCCGATCCTCTTAAGCATTGGAAAATCACCGAGGAAGATTGGCGCAACCGGCGGCATTGGGACGATCACAATGAAGCGGCCCAGGACATGTTTGTCGAGACCTCTACCAATTTAGCGCCGTGGACGGTGGTGGAAGCAAACTATAAATGGTATGCCCGGCTGAAAGTCCTCAAGGCGACAATCAAGGCGATCGAGGGCCTCGATGTAAAGTGAACCCCGAACAAAAAACACCAACCGCAGATGAACGCAGATTTACTCAGATAAACGAGGGTGAGGAGCGAATCCCCAAGCGAAAAAAACTTGAACCGCAAATGACCTAGACGGACGTAGCTTGGACTAGGTTAGATCATGACCAAGAGGCGAGGCGCGCTTCTAAGGGTTTTCTCCAGCAGGCTTTTCGTCGCCGCTACTTTATCTGCGTAAATCCGCGTTCATCTGCGGTTGAGATGTCGCGGTTCGTCTGGCTGCTTGTAGCACAGCTCGATTAAGATGTTTCCGTGGCAGCTTTTTGGGTGACACCAACAGCCCAACACTTTTCCGCGGAGTTCGGGTAAGCGCTTAAGAAGATCCGGCTTCTTCAGAATATAGTCCCTATATTCCTCTACGGCGCGGTCGTGATCTGTTTGCCGATGTTTGGCGGGATTATACCAAGGCGACCTGTGATAAGGCGTGTGCCGTACGGCATCGCCGATATAGAGGTAGCATCCTGCTTTTTCTGCCCAAGTGATTAGGTCTTCGTCAGCTCGAACTCCCTTTGTTTTTCTTACATTTGCCACCACCGATCCTCCGGCTTCGACCACCTTTCGCCGTTCAATTTCGTCCGGTCTCATAGGGAACGCTGGGAACGCCCCCGCGCCGCGGGGCTGCAAGTTACGCTTAAATTTCCGTGCCGCCGGCACTGCGAACGAACACATGGAGGTTGTCTGCGGGAACTCCTTCAAAAGCATCCGGTCTGAAACTCAGTAAATGGTCGCGGATCTGAAAAAGATGCGACAACTCGATTCCTTCTATGTTGATTTCGCCGCTAGTAAAGATGGCGCTTAGCCTGGGTTGTAGGTTGTCGATGATTTCGACACTCAATAGATCGTCTAAGAACAGGCTGACGTGGACTTGGGTCTGAGTCGATTGCTGGCTTCGAACGGTGATCGGTTTCTTGTCCATAGGGAATCATGTGATCAGTGATCTGTAATCAGGCGCCAGGAGTTCATGGGAGGTTTGCTGGGCAAACTCGTTCGTTAGTACGGGCTTTGTCCATTGCTTACTGCTCTTGGCATACGTCGTCTTGATCGCAGATTACTAAACGCTGGTCCCGCGGCTGGGATTTCACATTTCCGATTTTGGGACGGTTTTTCGCGAGTAGCATTAGGTGTCACGACACCCGTTAGATGTAAGTATCTGGAAATTAGCATGTTACATTTTATGCAATTGGTTTGGCACGGAGCTTGCGTTAGGGGAGTGCAGCCCCATGAAAGAACTTAAAACCGGACTTTTGATGCTGTTGGTCTGCGCAGCGTTTTATGTGCTCGCAGATGGCCGAGTCTGGGGAGGGTTATGCCAATTGGTTGGCCGTTTAGTGGGCGGAGTGAACTGAAAGCGAGCGCTCATGACAATTGTACAGAGGCCGTTTTCACCACCTAACTCCCGTTGCTCGCTTCTAAGTCATTGGAAACGGCAACGCCAGATTGGGGCGAATTTTTCCACGGTTGTCTATGAAGCTGTTGAGGCAGTTAACGTCTGCGGGGGGCCATGCCTCGGAGCTTCTTTTAAGGCAGGTGGCCGGGTAACCTGTTTGTTGCCCGGCCGCTTCCCGGCCTGCAGCGCGCCGAAGCGCTGCAGGCCGGATCCCTAACGGACTCGCTTAAAGCTCGTCCGAATAGCCGATAACCGATAGCCAATAGCCAAAGGTTGCGACGGCACATGCCGAGCCAATTTGGCTATTGGCTATTGGCCATTGCGAACGAGCTTCAGGCGAGCTTCGCTCACAGGCCACTCGGTTCTTCCAAAAGAGCTACAATCCGGGTGATCAGTTTCCCTGATGCGCCTCCGTCAATCACGCGGTGATCGAAAGTGAGGGTGAGCTCCGCCATTTGTTTCGGCTGGAATTGTGAGGTTGCTTCGTCCCAGACCGGGCGCTTTTCTCCGCGTCCCAGGCCGATGATCAGCGTTTCCGTCGGTTGTGGGATAGGAGTGCCCCACGTGATTCCAAGCGGACCGTAATTGGTTACGGAAGCGATGGCGCCTTCGCGCGCGTCTTCGGGCAGCCGGCGGGCTCGCGCTGCGGTCACCAATTGCTGGTATTTCTCGCCGAGGTCGGAAAGCGACTCCTTGTCGAGGCTCTTCAAAACCGGAACCACCACACCTTCCTCAACCTCGACGGCAACGCCGATATCGATTGACTTCGGTAAGACCAACTGATCGCCGACGATTCGCGCCGCTAACTTGGGATTCTCAGCAAGCGCAAGAGCAACCGCTTTAGCAACATAAAGCGCAGGGCCGGGCGGAACTTTGAATTGCTTACGATGCGCCAATATCGCCTCGAGCGAGAAACCGACCCCAATGGTCGCCAGAGGCCGGCTCCAGCTGCGGCGCATCGCATCCGCGATCGCCAGGCGCAATCCAGAGGCTTTTTGGGTTGGGTGGGCTTCCAGCTCGGCCAAAAATTTTTCTACGTCGCTCGCGGTTAACCGGCCGTTTTTGCCGGTTCCAGGCACCAGCGAAAGATCTTGTTGTTGCCAGCCGAGCTGGTCAGCCTTTGAGCGGATCCTTGGCGAAACAAAGGGACCGCCGCTCTTCGCCGGCATCATCGGAATCGTGATGGTCGGCATGGCCGACGGCATATTCTTTTGAGTTTCGAACGATGCCGGTACTTCTGCGGGCGCTCCACTTGCCGACTCTCCGTGACGCTCGGCGTCTTCGGCGGAAGTTTCAATATAGCCGAGCACGGTGCCGATAGGATAGGTTTGGTCGACCTCAGCCGTGAATTCCGCGATCACACCATCGCATGGGGTGGTAATTCCCATCACGGCTTTACTGGTCTCTACCTCGATAATCTCCTGATCGCTGGTGACCGCCTCTCCGACCTGCGCTGAAAAACGAATAATGGTAGCCTCGGCAATCGACTCTCCGAGCTGCGGCATGGTGATCGGCACTTTTGGCATATAAGATGGAATGTATCGGCGGGTTGCGTGGATGACTGAAGATCTACCACTCCAACATTTGGCGGATCTTCTTCACTACGGCGGCGGCAGAAGGTCTGTGAGCCAGCCACAGATCCGGGTGATAAGGAATAGGTGTATCTCGGCAATTCAGGCGCTGCGGCGGCGAGTCGAGCAAATGGAACCCTTTGCTGGCCACCCGGGCGATAACCTCGGCGTTAACGCCTCCCCAAGGCCAACCTTCGCTCACACACAAGAGATGGCCCGTCCGGGCCACCGATTGCAAAATGGTTTCGGTGTCGATTGGTCTGACCGTTCTTAGGTCGATAACCTCGATATCGATCCCTTGCTTCTCGAGCTCTGCTGCTGCTGCTAAGGAATCGTAGAGAGTCGCTGCATAACAGACTACCGTCAGATCTTTTCCGGGACGGCGACATAAGGCTTTTCCGGCGGAAAAAGAGACTTCTTCCGGAAGGCGTTCTGCTTTGACGCGATTGTACAGGAACTTGTGTTCGCAGAACAGGACCGGGTCATCGAGCGCGACCGCTTCTAATAAGAGATTATAGGCATCTTCAACGGTCGCCGGAGTCATAATAACCAAGCCGGGGAAATGGGCGTACAATGATTCCATCGACTGGCTATGGAACGGCCCAGCGCCTGGGTTCCCCCCAGCGGGAAGCCGAATCGTGATTGGGCAAGGAACACCGCTTCGATAGAAATAGGTGGCCGCATGATTCACGATCTGGTTAAAGGCGTTGGCCGAGAAATCGGCGAACTGCATTTCCACAATCGGCCGCATGCCCTCTAGGCTCGCTCCGATGGCGCTCCCCACCATCGCATCCTCGCTGATGGGTGAATCTAGAACTCGCCCGGGAAATTCTTTGGCCAGATTTTTGGTGGATTTGAAAGCTCCGCCGTAGGTGCTGACATCCTGTCCGTAGATATAGACGTTCGGATTGTCTCGGAGGGCCTTAGCCTGAGCTTCCCGAATCGCTTCGAGATACGTAATGCTCATTCTCAGAACTCTTGATCAATTAGGTGAGTAGTTGCTAACGAGTGCCAGTCTTCTTCTGCTGGATCGGGGGCTGGCTCGCGTTGTACCTGTTGAAGAATTTCCTCGACCTGAGCTTTTGCTTCCTGTCGCCATTCTTGCACCGTGCGTTCATTGGCCCACCCCTGTTCCACCACGTGGGATTGCGCGACCCGGACACAATCGCGACCGATCGGACTCTCCAGAAGAGCTTTGTCCATATAAAAGCCGTCATCGTGTTCTGCGTGACCCGAGAGCCGAACACAGGAGGCCACGATCATCTGGGGCCCAAATCCCGATCGCGCCCGGTCGACCGCATGATTAGCGACTTCCAGACATTCCTTAAGATCGGTGCCATCCATGCTGTAACCCTCTACTCCGTAGCCGATCGCCCGATCCACTAAATCGTGACACGCAAACTGGCGAGTATTTGGTGTCGAGTAGGCGTAACGATTATTGGTAACCGTCATCACCATGGGCACCCGTTCAACCGCCGCCATATTAAACCCCTCGTGGAATGAGCCGGTAGAACTGCCGCCGTCGCCGATCGAAGTAGCTCCGACAAAACCAGTCTCGCCTCGCATCCTTTTCGCCATCAAAGCGCCGGTCACTAAAGAGACCGCGGCGCCGAGATGGCTGATCATCGGGTAAGTCCCTTCGTGGGGACGTCCACGGTGGACGTTCCCATCCCGTCCTCTCATCGGTCCCGTTTTTTTACCCAGATACGTACGCAAGATATCGAATAGAGGCTCACCGAAGGCGAGCCGTCCAGCTTGGTCTCGTATCAAAGGAGCAAAAATGTCGCCTGGTCGCAGCATGACGCCAACCGCGACACTCACTGCCTCTTGACCTCTGCCCACATAGCACCCTCCGGCGATTTTTCCGGCATGCCAAAGGGCGGCCACTTTGTCTTCGACAGTTCGTGCCAGCAGCATCCATTTGAATGCACTGACGTATTGCTCCTTGAACCCCAAACGGATGGTTTCACTCTCGGGTTCCCTGAGGGTGTTCAGCATCGACGAGCAATATCAGCATTCTGCTAAATCATGCAAGGTTTTCGGTTTGGCTCGGTGGAACGTCCCTTGGTTGTGGCGTGTTCCGGGGGGCGTAAGAAGGAGCCAGGAGCTAGAATGCAGGAGCAAGGAGGTTTGGGCGTGTCGGCGAAGCGGCGAATGGGTGTGTGGGCGAAACGGTGCGGGCGCGACATAATCGGGCGCCGGCCCTGGTCCGTAGGAGGTAAATCTTTATAGCTACGCCGTGCGAACTATCGGCGAGCTCCGTAGGAGCGATATCTAAATTTGGAACTGCTGCGCGTTGAACCTTGTCGACAATGTTACCGTCCACCGACGACCTTTTGCGCCGTAACGGAATGAGCGGCGTCGCCCACCCAAATCGCAGCGAAGCGGAAGAAGGGGTGCTCACTTGCTCCCCACTACGGAACTCCAACAAAATGAAATCGTTAGCGGAAGCTTTGCAGGAGGGGCCAGGAGCCAGAATCAAGGAGCCAGAAGACTCTGTATCTGGTACGCATCGAATAAATCCAAGAAAGTCATTCTGCCGCGCGATGCGCAATTGCCGGCCTTCTGACTCCTGGATTCTGGCTCCTGGCCCCTCTGCAGCACCTGGCACGATTGGCGCTACAGAAATGACTTTAATGCCAGCGAAGAACCCGGCTGTAGCCCAGTATACGAGCCAATCGTTGACTACTGGATTGATAGCGAGCCCGGACCTGGCTATAGTTCTCCTAAGCGGAGTGATTAAGAAGTACAAATGAACGAAGAGCGAGCACCCGAGTACGGTGGTTACAGTTCCGAGCCCGCAACTCCTCTCGAGATCTTAGAGAGAATCGTCGCAAGTCTTCCACCAGGAGATCCAACACGTAGTGAAATTATCGGCCTGAGGTCGAGCGTGGCGGAACAGGAAGAAGTGATTCAGGAGGCGCGGCAAACGATTGAAAAATTGGACGAAGTGATCAAAAAAGTCACTTCCCCGGCCAATCGAATCGGAACCTACCTTGGCAGCCCGAACAAAGAAACAGCCCAAATCGTGGTGGGCGGTTCCGATTACTATTGCAACGTCGACCCCAGGATCAACGTCAACAAGTTGAAGAAAGGGACGCGTGTGTTGGTCAATGAAGCATACGTAATCGTCGGCGACCTGGGATACGATCTGGCCGGCCCAGTCACGAAGATCACGGAAATCCTGAGTAGCGACCGGCTGCGGGTGGGACAAGAACATGGCGTTCAATCCATTGTGCTGCAACGGTCGCAGGACCTGTTGAAAACCAATCTTAAGGTTGGTGACGAGGTCCGGGTGGACTCTAACTTCAGGATCGCGATCGAAGTTTTAAGCCGACCGACGACTCAAGATTACTACTTAGAGGCGGTGCCGGAGATTCCCTGGAGCATGGTCGGAGGCCAAGAAGAAGCGCTTAGCGCCATCAAAGACGCTATCGAGTTACCGCTATTACACGCGGATCTTTTCTCCAAGTTCCATCATCAGACTCCGAAAGGATTTCTGCTTTATGGACCTCCGGGCTGTGGAAAGACGCTGCTGGGGAAAGCCACGGCTTACAACCTCACGAGACAGCTCAAGGAAAAGACGGGCGAAGATATGCAGCAGTTCTTCATGCACATCAAAGGGCCCGAGATTCTGAATATGTGGGTGGGCGAGTCCGAACGCACGGTCCGCGAGATCTTCAATACCGCGCGAGAGAAGCGGAAAGAAGGATTCATGCCTTTCGTCTTCATAGATGAAGCCGAGAGTATTCTCGGGACCCGCCGCGCCGGCCGTTACTCGAGCATTCTTTCAACTTTGGTGCCCATGTTCTGTACTGAGATGGATGGCATCGAGTCGCTGAGCCAAGTGGTCATTATCTTGGCGTCGAACCGAGCGGACTTGATCGATCCGGCAATTCTGCGCCCGGGTCGAATCGATCGGAAAATAAAAGTTAGCCGTCCGGACCGAGCATCTGCCTACGACATCTACAAGATCTACCTAACCACCGATTTACCTTATGACCCGGAATTGGTTGAACAGAAAGGTGGGATAGAAGAAACCGTAGATTATCTAGTGACCAAAGTGGTTGACACTCAGTTTGCTAGAAAAGAAGAGAACCGGTTTTTGGATATCACGCTCAGAAGTGGCAAGCGTGAGACGCTCTACCGGGGAGATTTGGTTAGCGGCGCCATTATCGCGTCCGTAGTGGAGCGAGCTAAAGAACTCGCGATCAAACGTGCCATCAACACGATGCAAGAGGAGGGGATCAGTGAATCTGATCTGTTACTCTCGCTGAACACTGAGTACGTGGAGAACGATATTTTTCCACCGACAGATATCGTGGAAGACTGGTTGAAACTAATTGATTACGATTCCGAGAACGTGGTGAAAGTAGTGCCAGTCCGATCAGGAACTAAAGCGTCGAAACCGACCGACGTTATTTAATCCTGTCCGCCACGGTGTAGAGCACATTCGAGATGAATCGCGTTTTTGGCATCGAAACCGAATACGGTATTACCGTAAACGGGGTCGAAAATGTTGATGTAGTGGCGGAGTCCATTGAATTGGTGCGTTGCTATACCGAGCACGGCGCATTGATGAAATGGGACTACAATCTGGAAGACCCGCACTTAGATGCGCGGGGATTCCGGGCTGACTCTCTGATGCAGGACACTGACGAGTCGGTGTACTACGAACTCGATAAGAACCGGCCACTGAGCTACGAGGAGATAAAAAGCGATCTGGTTTTAAGCAACGGAGCGCGTTTCTATAACGATCACGCTCATCCGGAGTATTCCACTCCCGAGTGTACGTTAATTGAAGATGTGGTCGCTCAAGACAAGGCGGGAGAGCGGATTCTGGCTGAATGTGTGCGCAGGCGGAACCGTAAGATTGCCCCGGAGCGAGAGGTCAGGCTCTACAAGAATAACACCGACTTCGTGGGCCATAGTTACGGTTGTCATGATAATTACATCATGAGCCGGACGGTTCCGTGGGATCGTTTAGTGTCAGATGTAGTCCCGTTCCTAGTTACCCGACAAATCTTCACGGGTGCCGGAAAACTTGGCATTGAAGGTGAGGGTTCCGCTGGCCAACCTGGCGTTTTTCAGATTTCGCAAAGAGCTGACTTTTTTAGCGTGCTGGTGAGCATCGATACGATGAACCGGCGGCCGATCGTAAATACGCGGGACGAGCCCCATGCCGATCCGGGCAAATACCGGCGGTTCCATGTGATTTTGGGCGACTCCAACATGAGCGAGTTCGCGACCGCACTGAAAATCGGGACAATGTCGCTTGTCCTTGAACTCATCGAGAAAAGGGAAGCACCACAACTCGAGGTGGCGCAGCCGATCGACGCGACCAAATCAATCAGCCGGGATCAGACTTTCAATTGGATCATCGAGTTGAAGGATGGTCGTAAAATTTCCGCCGTTGATGTCCAACGAATGTACTTAGCGAAGGCGCTCAAGTATTGCGATCGGTCACAACCAGAAGTGAACTGGTTGCTCGCGGAGTGGGAGAATCTGCTCAACGATCTTGATGTCGAAGCAATGCGCTGCGTCGATCGCGTGGATTGGGCGGCCAAGAAATACCTGCTGAATACCTTCCAAGAAAGTGAGGACCTGGATTGGTGCGATCCGTGGTTACAGTCGATCGATCTCGAATATCATAACATCACTTGGGAGCAGGGACTGCATTTCGAACTGGTCAGACAAGGGCGCATGCGGCGGCTTCTGACCGAGGATGCCATCAAGAATGCGATCTTCGGTCCGCCTGAAACTACTCGAGCCTTTTTCCGAGGCCGGGCGGTCGCCCGTTTCACTTCACAAATCCAAACCATTCATTGGGACGAAGTCGTGTTTGGTCATGACTCCACTCAAACGCGGGTCGCGTTCAATCACGCTTCCGAAGACGAAAGATTGTACCAGCTAAACGAGATCATGCGGGCTGCAGTTAACTACGACGACTTGATTTATCGGATCCACAAGTTGGATCAAGGAGAGTAGGAAACGTGATTGGTGAGAAATGATTGGTGATTGGAGAACACGCCGTACTCTATCACTCCAGTACTCCATAATTCCGACGTGGAGTCGATTTTGTGGACAGGTACTGACGGTTTGTCGTCCCGAAGGGGGCTGTCGGACTTTGTCCCAGAGGGACTAGATGATCGTAGCGACTCGAGTGAGCTCGCCGAAGTCCAGGCAATTTATTGCCTGGAACACCGTAGGCTATGCGGCCCGTCCCGTAGGGACGGTATGATTGGTTGTCTACGGTGGCCTCTGATCTAGGGTGATGAACAAAAGCCCGCTGCGGATCACACCGTCCCTACGGGACGGTCGCCTTTTTTGTACACTTCCCAGGCAATAAATTGCCTGGACTTCGGCGAGCTCAGTCGAGTCGCTTGGCGAAGGCGGGAGGACGATTATCGGCGCTTCGCGCCTTAGGGCATGAGATAAGGCTGTTAACAGCGCCGAAAATCAAATACAAACCAACGCTGTTGCCTGGGCTGGGTGAGTCCGGGTGTGGCGGCTTATGGCGCAAAAACAGAACTTCTCTTTCTTGGCAGATCATCTGTCCCTCGACTTTGTCGGTACTGAGTTCCGGCGGTCCGGAGAACATCAAGATCGATTAGCGAGCTTTGAGATTCTCCGGGATTGGTTGAAGCAGGCAGGATTGCTTGCATCTCCTGAAGCAGTCGCACTTGCAAAGCATTGTCCGGCGAAGGCTAGCGAACGCGTCTTGAGCGTCGCCCGGGAACTCCGGAAGTCAATCCGGAGCGCAGCTGAAGCAATCATTGACGGCAAGCCGGTGCCGCTTGGGCCGATTCGGGCGATAAATAACCTCCTAGAAAAGAGAGACGGCCATTTTCAAATCGAACGACGTTCTACTCAGCTCGAACGACGGTTCATCGCGGAGATGAGCGATCCATTGACGCTGCTAGCCCCGGTCGCCGAATCGGCGGCGGATCTCCTTTGCAACGCGAACCCAGCGCTGATTCGAAAGTGTGCGGATGAAAGTTGCGACCTGCTTTTCTATGATTCCACGAAGAATCACCGGCGCCGATGGTGCAGCATGAGTGCCTGCGGCAACCGAGCAAAAGTTGCAGCCCATCGTGCCCGACAACGAGCAGCCGGCTAGTTGCGAAACGGCGAATGGGCGAGTGGGCGAGGGGAGACCGGTGAAAGGTGAAAAGTGAAAAGTGAAAGGTGAAAGGCCGCCCCAGAGCTGTCACGACAATGGTCGGAGGATACTTTTCACCTGTCACCTTTCACTTTTCACTTTTTCCTCCCCGCTCTCGACCCATTCCACCTTCCAGCGGAATGGAAATTTGGGGCGTAGCACCATATCCCCGGCGTCGGTGATACCCCACTTAGGGAACTGGCAATAGAAACATCGTGCGCCGAACAGGCTACGTAGAAATGCGTAACGGAAAAATGAGCGGTTACAGCGAGGGCAGTTCCAATTTGCTAGCCACATGGCCAGCAAGAAGTAGAGGAAAAAGGTGGCGGCGATAACAATTCCAGGCAGTAAGAAGCGTACTTCGACTATCGCTCCCAAGAACATCGCGAGGACGATACTGCGCAGTCGTCGGAACGACGTCCAACAATGGACATAATCGTTTTCGGTCAAAGACTTCAGACTGGGGAGCGACGTTTTCTTCAATGAGTAGCCTGGATTGGTGACACACTGCGCCTGCATTTGTCAGCAATCCAGGCTTTATAACGCCGCTAACGAAACATCAGAAAGATGCAGAACGCGACAAAAAGGAAAGCAACCGTGATCAAGAGGACCTGCAACGTTCCGAGGCGGACCCGAAACGTTGGGTCCGTCGTTCGCGTATCAGTGGCGTTTTCTGCGAGAGGGGTGTGCAACGGGTGACTCAGGGCTCGTTCTAGCGCGCCGCAAATGGTTTCGCGAGTAAATGGCTTTTGGAGAACCTCAAAGATGTCAAGCATCGTCGACTCTGCCGCGATGTCGGTTGCGCCGTAACCGGAGATCAGAATGATCGGGGCGGTGCTGCCTTGCTGGCGGACTTTCTCAGCTACTTGCAGCCCGGTGCCATCAGAGAGTCGATAGTCGAGCAAATAGGCGTCGAAAGAACTTTCAGTCAGAGTCTCAGCTGCTCCGCCAACCGATTGGCTCGTGTAAACATCATATGGCTGGTCCTTTAGAATCCGGGTCAGAACCGTGCAGACACCGATATCATCATCGACAACGAGGATACGGTGCATGTTCATTCAGCCGTCCTGATCACAAAGCCCAGAAAAAGAAACACAATCAACGAGCGGAAGCGAGCGAGAACGAACGGGAACGCCGAGAACGAGCGGGAACGAAGCAATCGGTGGACGAACACGCCGATGAGCAGGCTGAACTCTTTGGCCAAGCTCGAGCAGAGGCGTCGCGTATGCCGTTTCTCCCTAACTGCGTTCTAGCTCGCTCTCGCTCTTTACCCCAGCGCTTCCGCAATTGCCTGGCCGACCTCGATCGTTTTTGCTTTTCCACCCATATCGCGCGTGCGCGGTCCGTCGACTAATACACTCTCGATCGCCTTCAAAACCGAAGCCGCGGCGTCTGGTTCTGCCAAATGTTCTAACATCATAGCTCCGCTCCAGATCTGGCCAATCGGGTTGGCGATACCCTTTCCGGCGATGTCTGGTGCCGACCCGTGAACCGGTTCGAACATGGAAGGAAATTCTCGCTCCGGATTTAGGTTAGCCGAAGGCGCGATGCCGATAGTACCGGTAACCGCCGGGCCTAAGTCGCTGAGGATATCGCCGAAAAGGTTTGAACCCACTACGACGTCGAACCAATCCGGGTGTTGGACAAAGTGCGCGGTCAAAATATCGATGTGGTACTGATCGACCCGCACGCCGGGATATTGCGTTGCCATGGCCTTCACTCGTTCATCCCAAAACGGCATCGTGACGGTAATCCCATTACTCTTGGTGGCGGATGTCAGATGCTGCTTGGGCCGTGACTGGGCTAACTCGAACGCGAACCGCAAAATTCGGTCGACTCCTCGCCGGGTGAACACAGATTGCTGCGTGACGACTTCGTCCTCGGTGCCTTCATAGATGCGGCCGCCAATCGAGGAATACTCGCCCTCGTTATTTTCACGCACGATAAGAAAATCAATGTCGCCGGTTTGACGGTTCCGCAGGGGTGACTCTACACCTGGCATTAACCGCACGGGACGCAGGTTAGCGTACTGTCGAAAGTGTCTCCGGATGGGAATCAACAGTCCCCAAAGAGAGATGTGATCCGGGATCGGAGGAAATCCGACTGCGCCCAGGAAAATCGCATCATGTTCTTTCAGTTGGTCCAGACCGTCCGCAGGCATCATCTGTCCGGTCTTTTGGTAAAACTCACAGCTCCAAGGCAACTGAGTCCACTGCAAAGTGAACCCATGTTTTCGACCCGCCGTTTCCAGGAC